>Ga0194060_10002949_pt1 | contig 12108 bp, 6 predicted proteins | sample SepL225m_MetaG_FD_163427 | JGI IMG/M metagenome (GOLD analysis project Ga0194060, IMG submission 163427) | Anoxic zone freshwater microbial communities from boreal shield lake in IISD Experimental Lakes Area, Ontario, Canada - Sep2016-L222-5m | ecosystem: Environmental > Aquatic > Freshwater >... | reverse complement strand
CTATGATACCGGCAGTGACATCCGTGTGAAGGGGAGTACCGATCAATGTTTTGCTACCAGTGCCAGGAGACGACGAAGAACGACGGGTGCGTTATCCGTGGAATCTGCGGGAAGGACGAGCAGGTCGCTAACCTGCAGGACTACCTGCTCTACGCGCTGAAGGGTCTTGCGGCGGTGGGCGTGCGCGCCCAGGAAAGTGCCGTGACCGACCCGCAGACCGATATATTCTTGGCCCAAGCTCTCTTCGCCACACTGACAAACGTCAACTTCGACCCGAAGCGGATCTACGACCTGACCGTGGAAGCCTTCGCTCGCCGCAATGCTCTGCGCGCCCGCGTTCACGCCACCCGCCAGGCCAACGGGACGAAGTGCGCAAGTCCGCTGCCTGCAGCCTCCACCTGTTCGGCTGAAGGCAATAGTGATGTCTACGCGACCTTGGGAGCGACGCTCTCCCCGCACGCCAATCCCCATCCCGACATTGACATCCAGTCAATGCGCGAACTGATTACCTACGGCGTCAAGGGTCTGGCCGCCTACGCCGATCACGCCTACGTCCTCGATCACGGCAGTCCCGATCTGCTGGCCTTCATTCACCAAGCTCTCGCCGCTACCCTCGATGATAGCCTGACCCTCGGTGACCTGATCGGCATCTCGATGCGCTGCGGGGAACATGGCGTGAGCGCGATGGCTCTGCTCGACGCGGCCAACACCTCCCGCTTTGGCCACCCCGAACCTACCCAGGTCAGCCTCGGCGTCTGCGCTAACGCCCCCGGCATTCTGGTCAGCGGACACGATCTGCTCGATCTCTACGATCTGCTGCGGCAAACTGAAGGTACCGGGATCAAGGTTTACACCCACGGCGAACTGCTGCCCGCTCACGCCTACCCCGTCCTCAAGTCGTTTGTCCACCTGGCAGGCAACTACGGCAGCGCCTGGTGGGAGCAGCAGCGCGATTTTGCGGCCTTTAACGGGCCGATCCTGATGACCACCAACTGCATCCAGACGCCCCGCGAGAGCTATAAAGACCATATCTTCACGACCGGCATGGTCGGTTTCGACGGGATAGCCCATATCGCCGACCGCGCCCCCGGTGGACAGAAGGATTTTGGCCCGCTCATTGCCTTGGCCATGACCAGCCAGCCGCCCCTGGAGCTAGAAACCGGCAGCGTGCTGGTCGGTTTCGCCCGCAAGGCTGTTCTCGATAACGCTGGGGCCGTGTTGGACGCGGTGAAGAGCGGGGCGATCAAACGCTTCGTGGTGATGGCTGGCTGCGACGGTCGTCAGAAGGAGCGCGAGTACTACACCGACGTGGCCCAGGCTCTGCCCCAAGACACGATCATCCTCACGGCGGGATGCGCCAAGTACCGCTACAACAAGCTCAATCTGGGTACTATTGGTGGCCTGCCGCGTATCCTCGACGCCGGCCAATGCAACGATTGCTATTCGCTGGTGGCGGTGGCTCAAGCTCTCGCCGCTGCCGTAGGTGCCGAGCATATCAACGACCTGCCGATCTCCTACGACATCGCTTGGTACGAACAGAAAGCGGTGCTAGTCCTGCTCTCCCTGCTGCACCTCGGAGTCAAAGGCATCCGGCTTGGACCAACCCTGCCCGCCTTCCTCTCGCCAAATGTCGCCGCCTTCCTGGTAGAGAACTTCGCGATCAAGGGCATCGCTACCGCCGAGCAAGACGTGGCCGCGATGATGGTCGGAGCCTGATCACTGTTGGTGGAATAAGAAGACAGCGTGCCTTTTGCGGTAGAGCGCCCGGCCCGTAAACGGGCGGGCTAGATCTACGAAGGCCGCTGAAGCGGCCTCTTGCAGGCCGCTTCAGCGGCCTTCGTAGATCTAGCCGAGGGCTTTAGCCCCACGGCGATACGATGCCGGGACAGTACCAACACGGGGCGGGTACCCCGCGTGACAGCGTTACTGATGTGAAAATGGGTGGGTGTCGGGTAGGGGCGCGTCGCGACGCGCCCCTACAGCCCCATTTTCATCGCGGCGGTGTGCGCCCCGCGCATGAACGTCTTCTGCGGTATTACCCTGAAACCTAAAATCTAAAATCTAAAATCTAAAACCTAAAACCTAAAACCTGAAACCTGATCATCAGCTCTAGACAGAACGCACAGATACGCTGCGTAGTGTAGAATACACATGCTCGCGCCGATACCGTTCCGGCACGGGCGTGCCAACCGGCCACACACAGCGACCTGATGGCGCGATGAACTACGATCTGGTGAGCCCATTTCTGCGCCCATTCCTCCCTCACTGGCTTATCGAGCGTATCGGTACGCCAACACTCCAACCGGGCCTCGTCCACCGCTGCAATGCGACGATCCTCTACGCCGACCTGAGCAGGTTTACCCGGCTTACGGCAGCATTTGCTAGCCTGCCCGACGGGGCTGAGCAACTGCATGATTCGTTAACCCGTTTCTTCGATGTGCTGATTGATACGATCATTGCCCACGGCGGCGATGTGGCGGCAATCGCCGGCGATGCGCTGACAGCCTGGTGGCCCGACCGAATTGATATTGAGGTGGCCCGACATTGCGGTGAGGCGATGGTGCTGGCGCTCAATACGCTCTCGGAGATTGATACACCGCAAGGGCCGTTCCGTCTGGATCTACGCATCGGGGTGAGCGCCGGGCTGACCCACGTGGTGCTGGTCGGGCTGCCCAGTCACGGCCTGCATCTGGTGATCTGCGGGCCAGCAATGGACGCAGCAACGGGTGCGGAGCAAATGGCCGCCCCCGGCACGATCCACGTGGATGAAGCCGCGCATCTGGGCGACGACATCGAGACCCAATCAGTCGTCAGCACTGAGCCGGTAAGTACGCTCAGTTGGGATCATTTTCTGCCCCCAACCTTCGCTGAACGATTGCGCTACCACGAACTGGTGGCTGAATACCGGCGCTGCGTACCGGCCTTCGCTGCCTTCGCGATGCCTGGTCGTCCTGAGGATCTGAATCGGCTGGTGACTCAGGCTCAAGCGGTGGTGCTGCGCTGGGGCGGCTGGCTGAACGAAGTCGAAGTCGGCGATAAAGGCGCGATCTTTGTCATGCTCTTCGGGGCACCGGTGGCCCGTGGCGACGATCCAAGCCGGGCGGTGGGCTGCTGCCTTGAACTGCGCGAACGCGATCTGATTGACCGAGCGGCAGTGACGGTGGGTATTCTCTTCGTCGGCGCGGTGGGCAGCCAACAGCGGCGAGTCTACACGGCGCAGGGCGACGATATGAACCTAGCGGCGCATCTGATGCAGGGGGCCGCGCCCGGTGAGGTGCTGGTGTCGGGACGAGTATGCTCGGACATCCTGGGCCGCTACCAGACGACCGAGCCGAAACTGGTAATCACAAAAGGCCATAGGGATGGTGTGCCGGTTGCTCGGGTCATCTCAGGCGGGGCGCGGGTGGGGCGCGGGGTGGCCTTGCAACGCTACTTACCTGACGCGGTAGCCCTCATCGGGCGTGTCGAAGAGCGCCGGATGATGGCGGCGGCAGCCGAACGAGCGGTAGGCGGGCAGGCGAGTTTAATTCTGCTAGAGGGCGAGTCAGGGATTGGGAAGAGCTACGTGCTGCAAGATCTCGCGGCGACCTGGATGGAGCGCAGCTATCGTGGCTACAGCAGCGAGTGCAGTAGCGGTGGCCAAGGGGTACCGCTGCTAGCATGGCGTCCCATCCTGGCCGATATCTGCGGGATTGACGAGGGTGCCAGCCTGAAGATGCAGCGCGACCAACTGGCCCAGGCTATTCAGACGGTGCCGCACACCAGCCTTCTGGCCCGACAGGCTCTGGCCCACGCTCTGGGGCTGTCCGAAGATCTTAGTGGCGACGGGACGGGCGCGGACGAGCAAGGACATCTGGTTGACATCGCGGTGGCCATGATCCGCGCCCAGTTGCTGGCAGGTCCGCTGCTGATTGTCTTGGAGGATGTCCACTGGGCCGACGAGATGTCGCTGTACCTCGTTGCCCGCCTGCTGCATGCGGCACACCCTGGCCAGCCCTTCCCGCTCTGCATCACCCTCTCGCACCGTCCACTCGACGACGCTGTGCCCGATCTGCTCACGCAGCTACGGGCCGACTCGTGTACCACCCGCGTTACCCTGGGGCGACTCACCAGCGCGCAGAGCTTCGAGCTGATCCGGGCACTCCTTGGCGTCACGGATGTGCAGCCCAAGCTCCGTCAGCACGTGGAGCGACAGACCGAAGGCCAGCCGCTCTTCATCAAGGAGTACCTGCGGGTCTTGCTCCAACACAATGTGGCCAAGATAGAGGATGGTGTGGCCATCCTCACAGATAGCAAAATGACGCTCCAGGTATCGAGTTCGGCCCAGGGCGTGATCCAGGCGCGTGTGGATCGACTTGACGAGCCAACGCGATTGACTCTCAAGACGGCGGCGGTGATCGGGCGCAGCTTCCCCTTCCGACTCCTGGCGATGATCCATCCGTCACGGTCAAGCGACTCCGATCTGTGCGCGCAGATCAATACACTGATTGACCTAAAGATTGTCGATCTAGAGCTTGAAGCTCCCGAGCTAGTCTACCGCTTTAAATACGGAATCACCCACGAGGTTGCCTACACAAGCCTGCTTTTTGGGCAGCGCCGCCAGTTCCACGCAAAGGTAGCGAACTGGTACGAGAGCGCGTACGCGGCAGATATTGCGGCGGGGCGAGCGGCGATGGCCGTATACGATGTGCTGATCTCACACCTACGCCGAGCGGAGGAGTGGCAGCGACAGGCTCACTACTGCCAGGTCGCAGCCGAGCAGGCGGCGCAGCGGGTCTCGAACACCGCCGCCCTCCGCTACATCGAGCAGGCTCTCGTAACCGCGAACGCCCCCACTGATCATTACGACCTGCTGCTGCTGCGGGTGATCATTAACGAGCGGGTGGGCAACCAGATGACTCAGGCTGAGGATATCAGCATCATCGAACATCTGGCATCCCAGATCAACGATCCGCTGCGCCGGGCCTATGCGAGCTACTACCAGCTCTGCTATTTGCTGACGGTTGGTTTATACCAGACAGTGAACGACATGGCCGGGGTGGTTGACTGGTTTATACGGCAAACGGCACGCCAGCGCAAAGGCGAGAGCCGCCGCCAGTTACGGCTGCTGCGGGTCGGCTACCTCGACGCACGGGGAATGGCCTACGCCGCAGAAGGCAATCTCGTGCAGGCAAAACACCTCCTGACACGGGCACTGGCTCTTTGTGGAAAAACGCACCCGGAAGAGCGGAAGCCAGAGTCAATCGTGGCGCATCATTGGCTTGATGACCGAGTAATGGCCAGTCGCTGCATGAATCATCTTGGACAGGTGGCAATCCAGCAGGGACAACTTAGCACTGCCTTGAGACGCTTTCAGCAGGCTCTTGACTTTGCTCGCGCCACCAACAGTTGGAGCAACGAGGTGTGGGCGCGGGTGGGAATTAGTGAGGTACACCTCTCCCGCCACAAGAGCGACGCGGCCATGATCGAGGCCAACAGTGCCCTGTCTACCAGCCAAGCTGTGGGCGACCGTACCGGCCAGGCGCTGGCCCTCACGCAACTTGCTGCCATCAGCGCGGCCCACGAGGATTATGACGAGGCTCTACGACGGGCATGGCACGCGCTGGCGATCAGCGCCAATATGCGTGCCAGAGTGCTAGAAGCCCACATCCTCCACGATATTGCCAGGTTTGCAATGGCCCAGGGTATGGACGAGGAGGCTGAGGCAGCGCGCCAGGAAGCCGAGCGGGTCATCCATCACTGGTAGGTGTATGCCAACATCGCAGGCACGGAGATTCGCCTGAACACTACCGTGCGTCGAACACCTCGGTCACACTCACACTAAAGCCAGCAAGTAAATTCGACGTCGCTCGCTCACCACGACCAAAGATTCCATGCGTGACATAGGTATCGCTATCAAGTACCAGCACCGTAATCGTGTCACTGAGCGGGTTGACGATCCAGTACTCAGGAATGCCCGCCTCGGCATAGTCGCGTGGTTTCTCCTCGGTGTCGCGCTCGGGTCGGTCAGGGCTAACAATCTCGACCACCACATCGGCACCGAGCCAGTAGGCATCCTGATAGCGCGGATCGCGAGCATCGCGTAGCATCAGAATGTCTGGCTCACGAAACTTCCCAGGTCGCACCTGGATGCGCAACGGGGCAACAAGGATCTTCCCGCCGACCTGCCGAATAACGACATTAAATAATTCGTACAACCAGAGCAAAATAACCTGATGACTGCTCGTTGGCATCGGAAGCACCTCAATCTCACCGTCAGAGAACTCAATGAGATGATTGGTCTGGTTGCTGAGTCCCAAATACTGCGCCACTGTCCACAGCCCCTGGAGCGGGAGCAGATCGATCTCAACACCATCTGAGCGCCGGACGAGTCTCATCTCTAGCATCTGGGTTTCTTCTGCCATATCATCGTCTCCGATTTCTGTTCAGCTTAGCCCTGGGATCCGTGAACATGAGAAGCGTGATCGCTCTCCCCATTCTAGCATGCCCGGTGCATGGCTTTGGGAGAGCGGGCGTCTCGCCCGTCGAGGTTCTGGAGGGCGAGCCGCCCACACTCCCAGGTTGACCCAGCGCTTATTCGCGCTAACAAAAATTCCCGCTTCCCTAAATGTAGATCACACGACTTCCCTCAACCTTAACGCCAACGATTCATACACAACGCTAACGGAGTCTTAGCGCCGCACACATGCGCGTGTGCTACGATAGACCACACATGCGATTCGCGCACAACGCTCAATGAAAATGGCCGCTGGTGCCCGGCTATCGGCTATCGGCTATCAGCTATCGGCTATTTTTACGTTAGGAGGCTCTCGCTCTATGTCATTCAACACAAATCGCTTCACCCAGAAAACATACGAGGCTATCACGGCGGCTCAGAGCGCCGCTGAACGGGCCAATAATAGCGAGGTTCAGCCCGAACACCTGCTCTACGCCCTGCTTGATCAGGGCGACGGTGTGGTACCCCAAGTACTCGCCAAGATGAAGGTCGCGGTCGGTCTCCTCAAGCAGCAGATCAGCGATGAGATCGGTAAGTTGCCCCGCGTCAGTGGCAGCAATCTCCAGGTGCAGATCGGTGCCCGGATGCGCCAGGTGATCTTGCACGCGCACGATGAACTCGGCCAGTTTGGCGACGAGTATGTCTCCACCGAGCATCTGCTCCTGGCTATGATTGACCACGCCGGCGGGGCTGCCGAACGCATCCTCAGGCAGTCTGGGCTCAAGCGTGCCACCCTGCTTGATGCCCTGCGCGCCGTGCGCGGTTCCCAGCGCGTCACCAGCCCGAACCCCGAGGGTACCTACGCCGCACTGGAGCAGTATGGCCGCGATCTGACCCAACTGGCTCAGCGCGATAAACTTGATCCGGTGATTGGGCGGGACGAGGAGATCCGCCGGGTTATCCAGATTCTCTCGCGCCGCACCAAGAATAACCCGGTGCTGATCGGCGAACCCGGCGTCGGCAAAACAGCCATTGTCGAGGGGTTGGCCCAACGCATTGTCTCGGGCGATGTGCCCGAATCGCTCAAGCACAACACGGTTGTCGCCCTGGATCTGGGGGCCATGATCGCCGGTGCCAAGTATCGCGGCGAGTTTGAGGAGCGCCTCAAGGCCGTCCTCAAAGAGATCCAAGAGCGCGATGATGTGATCCTCTTCATTGACGAACTGCATACGGTCGTGGGCGCAGGCGCGGCAGAAGGCGCGATGGACGCCGGTAATATGCTTAAGCCGATGCTCTCCCGTGGTGAACTGCACCTGGTCGGTGCCACCACCCTGGACGAATACCGCAAGCATATTGAGAAGGACGCCGCCCTGGAGCGGCGATTCCAGCCAGTGGTGGTTGATCCTCCCAGTGTCGAGGATACGATCTCCATCCTGCGTGGTCTCAAGGCGCGTTACGAGGCCCACCACGGCGTGGCGATCACCGATAGCGCGATTGTGGCCGCCGCCTCGCTCTCGGATCGCTATATCTCCGACCGCTTCCTGCCGGATAAGGCCATTGACCTGATTGACGAGTCGGCGGCCCGTCGGCGTATGGAAAACACCAGTTCGCCCCAGGCAATTGACGATCTGAATCGCCTGATCGCCCAGCGCGAGACTGAGCGCGAGATGCTCAAGCGCGAGAAGGACGCCGCCAGCAAAGATCGTTTGGGCAAACTGGAGCAGGATCTGGCTAACCTGCACGAGCAGCGCAGCGCCCTGGAAGCTCAGCGCCAGACGGAGGCTGCTCTGCTCGACCAGATCAAGCAGCATAAGGAGCAGATTAACCAGACCCGCTTCGCCATCGAGCAGGCCCAGCGTGAGTACGACTACAACCGTGCTGCGCGCCTCCAGTACGACGATCTCACCCGATTGGAGCGTGAATTAGGCGTGGCCGAGACTGCCGCCAGTAGCAACACCCTGCTGCGCCAGGAAGTCAATGCCCAGGATATCGCGGAGATCATCGCCAAATGGACGGGCGTGCCGGTAAGCAAGCTCCTAGAGGGCGAGGTCGAGAAACTGATTAAGATGGAGGATCGCCTGCATCTGCGCGTGGTTGGCCAGGAAGAGGCGGTGTCCGCCGTAGCCAACGCTGTACGCCGCTCACGGGCTGGTCTGCAAGATCCAAACCGGCCCCTGGGCTCCTTCCTCTTCCTCGGCCCCACGGGTGTCGGTAAAACTGAACTGGCCCGTGCCCTGGCCGAGTTCCTCTTCGACGACGAGCAGGCCATGATCCGTATTGATATGTCGGAGTATATGGAGAAGCATACCGTCGCCCGTCTGATCGGCGCGCCCCCCGGCTACGTGGGCTACGACGAGGGCGGTCAACTCACCGAGGCGGTGCGCCGCAAACCCTACAGCGTCGTCCTCTTCGATGAGGTCGAGAAAGCTCATCCCGACGTCTTCAACGTCCTCCTCCAAGTACTTGATGACGGGCGGCTCACCGACGGCCAGGGTCGCGTGGTGAACTTCAAAAACGTCGTTGTGATTATGACAAGTAACATCGCCAGTAACTTAATCCAGGAGATGACCCAGGACGGCGACAGCGAGGAAGCCATCCGCAAGACCGTGATGGGCGAACTACGCGACTCGCTGCGGCCCGAGTTCCTCAACCGCATAGACGAAACGATCATGTTCCGCCCGCTCTCGCGTGAGCAGATCGGCGAGATCGTCACCATCCAGCTCGTACATCTCGACAAGCTGCTTGAGGATCGCAAGATTCGCCTGGAGATCACCCCGGCAGCGCGTGCGCGTCTAGCCGAGGAAGGCTACGACCCGGTGTACGGGGCGCGCCCGCTCAAGCGAGTGATCCAACAGCGCCTCCAGAATCCCCTGGCCGTCAGGGTGCTCCAGAGCGATTTCGTAGCCGGTGATACGGTGCTGGTAGATGTCGGTTCGAGCGGCTATGTCTTTAAGAAAGCATAACCGAGAGGGTCGCCATCGGAGGATCGGAGGCGTCTTTGCTCTTCTCATATATTTTTTATATGATTGATATGCCTTCTCGTTGTATATCAATCATATAAGAAATATATATAATGTGCAATGCGTGTGCGCAACCTGTATATAGAGTTTGCGCGCACGCATTTATATTGTAACTACTTTGTTACTCAGCGGAATAGGGTTGGAAAGCGATGCACACCATGTGATGCAGCGCATCATGGCAGCAAAGAGCAGATTGGTGCCAAGGCAGAGGTACAATCAGATGTAGTCGTTGTCACCTCATGGTGACGCGGCGCAAACATCACTAATGTCAGCGGCAACCACCGCGACACACCACATATTATGCTAAATCACTATGATGTTCAAAACGCTCTCGCCCTCTACGACCTTGGCGAGCTACGCGCAGTTCATGCCGCCGCCCACGGGCTTGTGAATGAGACGGCCTTCGCCGATACAACCACGGGTCGTTACGTCGTCCGCCGCAACCAACGCCGTCTTGGCAAGGCATCACTGGAGTTGCGCCATCAACTCCACGCCTGGCTGAGTGACCACGATGTACCGTGCCCAAGCATCCTCCCATCTCGCTGTGGCGAAACGTCGGTGGAGGTGGATGGGCGGATTTTTGAGGTGGCCACGTTCATCAACGGCGAGGAGTACTGCCCCGCCCGACCCGCTCAGTCCGCCAGTGTCGGCAACGTCCTGGCTGGCTATCATCGCGCCGTGGTTGACTTCCCCGGCCAGCCCATCCTCCAGCCGCCGCGCTATTGCCCATCTGTCCTGCTCGGTCTCACCGAGCGACTGATGCACCGCGATATCCTTGGCGACCTGACGACACAACTCTCCTGGTACGACCGTCGCGCCGCTGAGTTGCGCACCCGTCTGAGCGATGTGGCCTATGCCAAATTGCCACAGAGTATGATTCACGGTGATGTCCACAGTGATAACCTGCTTTTCCGTGGTGATGAGGTTGTGGGGCTGATTGACTACGATCAGATCACCATTGACGCACGCCTCGTTGATATGGCCGACGCCCTGGTAGCTTTCGCACAAGGCAAAGCCCCCGATAACTGGTCGCCCTGGGGTGTCTATAACGGCCCCCTGGATCTTGAGCGCGCGAGGCTGTTGCTAGATGGCTACGAGGCGGCGGGGACGCTCAGTTCAAGCGAACGCTCGGCCCTCCCTCTGATCATCGAGGTACTCTGGCTCCAGGGCAACCTGCGCCGTGTCCTCACTACCGCCGAGGCCGAGCCGGAGTATCATATCGAGGTGCTTGAGCAGGGCCGCTGGCTCTCTGAGTGGATGCAGGCCAACCGACTCTGACTCTCTTGACTGACAAAAAAGCGCGAGAGCGGCGATACCGCTCCCGCGCTTTTTTTATTGAGATAAGGGTCAGATCCGCTTTACAGTGTGCGGTGTTCGTAGTGCGGGCTTCCAGCCTGCCAGATGCGTGTCGGCAGGCTGGAAGTGATAATCACATAGCGCAGCGCGTCAAGGTGAGTGACTGGTCGCATGGATGGCAGATCACGTTCCTGGTCTACTGATACGATGGATGGGGGACATGGCGCAGGTGATAGAATTGAGCTATGGGTCGAGGAAAATCGTACCGGAGAACCCAAACATTCCGATGGAGGTACTCTATGTGGATGATACGCACGTCCTCTCTGCTGACGCTGATGGTGGTCGTTCTGCTTACTCCCGTCGCCGCAAGCGCTACAGGCCCGAGTCTCACCGCCCCTGTCCCTGGTGTGACTGCCGGAAAGATTATCTGGTTTGTTGCTGAGGGATTCACCCCCGGTGAGCGGATTGTCTTCTGGATCACCGCGCCGAACCAGGCCGTACTCAGCGGCGATTCGGAAGTTGTTGACAACAAAGGTCAAGCCGATATCGGGTTTCGTGTACCATTGAACGCGATGAGTGGTACATGGGCAATCACCACGTATGGCACACGCAGCGCCACCCCAGTGGTGGCATCCTTCACGGTGATCAGCCTCCCAGGGCAGGGTGACGACCCGCTGGCCGCTGTCGCCCCTGAGGTCGGCACGCCTGGAACCACCTTCTCATTTGCGGCTACCGGTTTCGACCCACGCGAGCGAGCCAGTTACTGGTTTACCGCACCAGACGGCAGCATCTTTGCCGCATTTAACCGTGTGGTCATATCCAACGATGTTGGACGTGTAGATATCAGTTGGGCGTCGCCGACTGACGCTCCCCACGGCACCTGGGTATTGACTATCCAGGGTATCAACAGTGGTGTCGCACGTGGGATCCCGTTCCACATCGAATAGGCGAAGATGTAAATGTAACCTTGAGTGGCTGCGGAACTGCGCTAAGATAGCGGAGAGAAACCCCAGCGCAGTTCCAGCATCCTCAGTACACGCCAAAGAAGGCTCTGTGGAGAACCACAGAGCCTTCTTCCTGATTGGAGCGGGAGACGGGATTCGAACCCGCGACCTGCACCTTGGCAAGGTGCCGCTCTACCAACTGAGCCACTCCCGCTCAACGTCGAAGAGTATACCATAGCTTGTGGAATAATGCAAATCCGGCGATGATGTACCCGCGAGATACGCACAGCATTACCGAGTAAGGCATTCATGAGCGATAGCGCAGGGGCACGCTGGCCACGCCAGCGGGTGGGCCGACGACTAGGGCTAACCCCCTATTACCAGATTGTCGAGCAGAGTGAGGTTCGGCTGT
>Ga0194060_10002947_pt1 | contig 12110 bp, 13 predicted proteins | sample SepL225m_MetaG_FD_163427 | JGI IMG/M metagenome (GOLD analysis project Ga0194060, IMG submission 163427) | Anoxic zone freshwater microbial communities from boreal shield lake in IISD Experimental Lakes Area, Ontario, Canada - Sep2016-L222-5m | ecosystem: Environmental > Aquatic > Freshwater >... | reverse complement strand
CGTCCTTTGCCGGTACGATGGGCGTGGTCTTCGCCGCTAAGCAACTCTTCATCAACCCGCCTACCTTCGACCTGCTCACCTCGATCAGCATTCTTTCGATGGTGATCCTGGGCGGCCTGGGTAATATCCCCGGCGTCATCCTGGGGGCCGTGCTGGTGACGCTGCTCAACCTCCAGATCCTGCCGCGCATCGCCGAGATCCTGCGCAGTGCCAAGAGCGCTGGCCTGCCCATCCCGCAGTCCTTTGACCCGACCCAGTACCAGCGACTGCTCTTTGGCCTGCTGCTCATCCTGATGATGATCTTCCGTCCCGAGGGCATCCTGCCCGAGGATCGGCGTCGCCAGGAGCTGCACGAGGATGAGGACGAGCCCAGCGAGGAATCCGCCGGGGCGACGGCGTAATTGATTGCGGATTGTGGGTTGTGGATTGTGGATTGCAATCCACAATCCACAATCGGCAATCCACAATCGGCAATCCACAATCGGCAATCTGTAAGGAGGTCGCGATGGCGCTGCTGGAAGCGACGAATATCACCAAGATCTTCGGCGGCCTCACCGCCGTGAACGATGTCACGCTGACCATTGAGCAGGGTAGCATCGTCAGTGTGATCGGGCCGAACGGGGCCGGGAAGACCACCTTCTTCAATATCCTTACCGGGATCTACAAGCCCGACAAGGGCGATGTGATCTTTGATGGGAAACCAATCGGCGGCCTGCGCCCTGACCAGATCGCCGCCCTGGGCATGCGCCGCACTTTCCAGAATATCCGTCTGTTTCATAACATGACCGTGCTGGAGAATGTGCTGGTGGGCATGCACACCCACCTACACGCCCCGATCTGGAACATTATCATGCGCAGCCCGAGCCTGCGGCGCGAGGAGGGCAGAGCCCGCGACCGCAGCCGTGAGTTGCTGCGCTTTGTGAGCCTGGACAATAAGCGCGACGAGCTGGCAAAAAACTTGCCCTACGGCGATCAGCGCCGCCTGGAGATCGCCCGCGCCCTCGCGGGCGACCCGAAGCTGATCCTGCTCGATGAGCCTACCGCTGGCATGAACCCGAATGAGACGATGGACGCAACCAACCTGATCCGCCGTCTGCGCGACCAACTCGGCGTGACCGTGGTGCTGATCGAACACGATATGCGCCTCGTCATGACGATCTCCGAACGGATCTCGGTACTCGACTACGGAACAAAGATCGCTGAGGGAGACGGTCAGGTGATCCGCTCGAACCCACGGGTGATTGAGGCGTACCTCGGCAAGGGCGCGGCCGGCATGGCTGGACACCCGCCAGCGTAGGGAAGGAAGCCGTATGGCCCTGCTTGAACTTCAGGATGTCCACACCTACTACGGGAAAATCCACGCACTTAAAGGGATCTCGATCAAAATCGAGAAGGGCGAGATCGTCACCCTGATTGGGTCGAACGGTGCGGGAAAAAGTACGACGCTGCGCACGATCTCGGGGCTGCTGACCCCACGCCAGGGCCGCGTGCTGCTCAATGGGCAGCCCATCCACCAGATCCCGCCCCACGAAATTGTGAAGCTGGGCGTGGCCCAGTCGCCTGAGGGCCGACGGATCTTTCCCCGGCTGACGGTGCTGGAGAACCTTGAGATGGGCGCGTATCTGCACGATACGCGCAGCGAGGCATACCACAATGATCTGGAGCGGGTGCTGACCCTCTTCCCACGTCTGCGCGAGCGGCTGGTGCAGAAGGGTGGCACGCTCTCGGGTGGCGAGCAGCAGATGCTGGCGATTGGTCGGGCGCTGATGACCCGGCCCTCCGTGTTGCTGCTCGATGAGCCGAGTATGGGTCTGGCCCCGGTGTTGGTCGAGCAGATCTTCGAGATCATTCAGGAGATCAACACGCAGGGCATGACCGTGCTGCTGGTCGAGCAGAACGCCCTTCAGGCGCTCGGTATCGCCCACCGTGGCTACGTCCTCCAGACCGGCGAAATTGTACTTGAGGATAACGCCAAGGCGCTGAGCGAGAACGAGACGGTGCAGAAGGCGTACCTCGGCCTGGAATAGGCCGAGCCACACCTTCCAAGGCTACCGCCCTAAAATCCTTTATATCTTTGATAAGGTTCGCAGGTCCTTTACCGTTTGTCGCCGATCAGCCCTCACCCCCCCAGCCCCCTCTCCCTGAACGGGAGAGGGGGAGTCGGATGCGTTCTGCTGCGGAATCTCCCCTCTCCCCGTGAGGGAGAGGGGCAGGGGGTGAGGGTCGCACAGAACGGTAACGTACATGTGCCAATCCTGAAACCTTGTCAAAGATATGCTTCTTTTTTTTTGGAAAAACGTATGACCGCACCGACGACCATCCGCTCGCTCAGCGTCGAGCCTCTCGACATCCCGCTGTTCGCCCCCTTCGGCATCTCCGGCGGCGCTCAGGATGTCGCCCGTAGTCTGCTTGTCACCATTGAACTGGCCGACGGCACCCTGGGCTACGGTGAGGCCGCGCCCTTCCCGGCCTTTAATGGCGAGACCCAGGCCAGCGCCCGCGCCGCACTTGAACTGGCTCGGCCCGCCGTTGAGGGCGCGGACGTGCGGGAGTGGCGACCCCTGTCCTCCACCCTGCGTGAACGTATCGGGACTGCCGGCTCGGCCCGCTGCGCAATTGAGACGGCGATCCTCGACGCGCTCACCAAACGCGCCCAGATGCCGCTCTACGCCTTCTTCGGCGGCGCGGGCAGCAGCCTAGAGACCGATATGACCATCACCACAGGCAGCGTGGAGCAGGCCAGCACCGCCGCCCTGGAAATCCTCGCCCGTGGGATTACCGCGATCAAGGTGAAGATCGGCTCGGGCGACCTCCCGCTCGATCTGGCCCGCCTGGTGGCGATCCACACGGTAGCCCCCGACTCGCCGCTCATCCTCGACGGCAACGGCGGCATGAGTGCTGACGAGGCGCTGGAGTTGATGGGGGCGCTGAGCATCCAGGGTATCCACCCAGCCCTGCTGGAACAGCCCGTCCCCGGCGACGACTGGGCGGGCATGGGACAACTGGCGCGTTGGGGCGGTGCCCCGCTGGCCGCCGACGAGACAGCCTCTAGCGCGGCGCATGTGCTGCGGATCGTGTACGAGCAGGCCGCTCAGGTGGTGAACATCAAGCTGATGAAGGCCGGCGTTGTCGAGGCTCTCGACATCGCTGCAATCTGCCGCGCCGCCCAGCTACGCCTGATGATCGGCGGCATGGTCGAGTCGATCCTGGCCATGACCATGTCGGCGCACTTCGCCGCCGGTCAAGGCGGCTTCAGCTTCGTCGATCTCGACACCCCCATGTTTATGGCCGAGAATCCCTTCGAGGGCGGCTTCCGCCAGACCGGCGCACGCCTCGACCTCCGCCATATCACCGCCGGTCATGGGGTGCGGCCTCGGTAGGGTCCACCGTTGAGCGTAACGATGCACAGCCAGTTTTGTATATCCTGACCGTAGCCTCGTGAAACCACGCCCACTATACTAGACCCTATACTTCTCAAATAAGTGGGGTCAATGCTGACATCGTCTCCTCACCCCCTGCCCCTCTTTCCCAAAGGGAGAGGGGGCTGGGGGTGAGGGCTGATCGGCACGGGGCTCGTTTTGTATAGGGGGGGATCGATGGAAACTCGGATCTTAATCGCCGATGACGAGTCGCTGATTCGGATGAATCTGCGCGAGACGCTTCAGGATCAGGGTTATCTGGTGATTGGCGAGGCCGGTGACGGCCAGAGCGCCGTGAATATGACTCGCCAACTGCGGCCCGATCTGGTGCTGCTCGACATTAAAATGCCTATCATGGATGGACTAACCGCCGCCAAGCTCATCCACGAAGAGGCGCTGGCCCCGGTACTCCTGCTCACTGCCTACAGCTCCCGCGAACTGGTCGTGGATGCACGCGACGCGGGCGTGCTGGGCTATCTGGTCAAGCCTGTGCGCGACGCTGAACTGATGCCCCTGATTGAGGTCACGCTGGCCCGCTGGGCTGAACAGACTGGGCGCAAGAAGGAGATTCTCCAACTGCGTGACCGGCTGGAAAGTCGCAAGCTGATCGAGCGGGCCAAGGGCCACCTGATGGACAGCCAGGGTCTGAACGAGGCCGAGGCGTTCCGCAGGATCCAGCAGTTGGCTATGAATAACCGTAAGACAATGCGCGATGTGGCCCAGGCGATCATGCTCGCGCAGCAGATCGCGATGTGACACGAGCCTGGGATAGTCACTCGCTCGTGACATGATCATACGCAATACCGCAAAAGTAACGCTGTCATTCTGAGCGAAGCGAAGAATCCCGACCGGGATTCTTCGCTTCGCTCAGAATGACAGGACGCTTCACAGCGTTACTTTTGCGGTATTGCGATCATACGGTTGGGTGACAGTGCCAGTTTCCCTGGCACTGTCACCCAACCGTATGATCATGTTAGGCATGTTTCAAAATGGGTACATTCAGCTTGACAGTTCAGCGATGAGGCGATGAGGCGATGAGGCGATACGGAACGCCTCACCGCGTCATCGTTTCATCGCTGAACTGTCAAGCTAGATTGAAACATGCCTTAGGCCACGTTGTTATGCGACGGAGGCTTTCTGGGCTGTCGTTACGATGAGTACCGCCCGCGTGGCGGCGCGCAGCGCCTCGCCGGACGTTGCGCAGCGTCCAGAGAGTTTCCGTCCGTCGGCAAGGGTAACATGCCAGATACCACGGTTGACGCGGATAGAGATCATGGGAGTACTCCTCAGTGTACTGCCGCGATACGCGGCGCGTATCCATCATTGCCACTGGAGAAGCAAACGCTCAGACGATGGCTTTTTAGTCCGTGAGTTGGCGGCGGGCAAGCGGCAGAGTGAAGAAGAACCGTGCGCCGCGACTAAGCTGGCTCTCAACCCAGATCTTGCCACCGTGGGCCTCGATCACAGCGCGGGCCAGATAGAGTCCCAGCCCGCTACCCTGAGTCTCGCGGCGCAGCCGGTTATCGACCCGGTAGAATCGCTGGAAGATCTGCTCCTGTTCCTCGGGGGCGATGCCAATACCCTGGTCGGACACGTAGGCGATAGCCATGTCACCCTCGGCGCGGGCGCCGATGCGGATGGTGCCGCCGTCGGGGCTGTACTTCACGGAGTTGGACACCAGGTTGCTTAAAACCTGGCGCAGCCGCTCGTAGTCGCCATGAACGGGCAACATTTCATCGGGGAAGCGCAACTCAAACTCGAAGCGGCCCTCAGTCTGGGCGGCAAACCCGCGCACCACATCGGCGGCCAGGCTGACGAGCGAGAAATCGGAGCGGTCGAGGCGCACGCCGCCCGCAGCCACCCGCGAGACATCGAGCAGATCCTGGATCTGGCGGGCCAGGCGGTCGGCCTCCTCCTCGATGATCGTCAGCCCCTCGCGTAGCGTCTCCTGCGAAAAGGTGGCGTCTTGGCGAGCAAGGGTGCTGGCGTAGCCCTTGATGATACTGACCGGCGTTTTAAGCTCGTGCGAGATCACCGAGATAAAAGTATTCTGGAGTTCAGCCTCGCGGCGCTGCGCCGTGATGTCACGCACATTGGCGATAGCTCCAAGGAAGACTCTACCGGGGCCGCGCTGAGGGGCGTAGTGGCTCTGCGCATAGAACTCGCGCCCGTCGCGGCTGGTGATCCGACCATTGGCCACGGGGTTATCCATAAAGGGCCGTCGCTGGAGCGGGCAGTCGGTCAGGCAGATATTGACGCCCTGGGCGCTATGAATGCCCAGCACCTCGGCGCAAGGTCGGCCAATCGCCTCCTCGCGGCTCCAGCCGGTGATCTGCTCCATCGCCTTGTTGAAGGTGGTGATCCGCCAGCGGCTGTCAATGATCATCGCCCCGTCGGCGCTCTGCTCGATCATCGCGTCGAGGCGCTGCTTCTCGCGCAGAACCCCCTGGTAGAGCCGGGCGTTGGAAACGGCAATCGCGGCCTGATCGGCGAAGTCCTGGAGAAGCTGGCGGTCGTTGGTAGAGAAATCGACATTGAGCGCGGCGCGGAAGGCATAGATCACGCCCACCGCCGCCTGGCGCACCGTGAGCGGCAGGGCAATCATCTGGCGCAGGTTCAGCCCCGTGTCGGCAGCAACATCGCGCAGGACGGCGACGCCGTGGCGGGTGAGGTCGCCCACGGGCATGTCGAGGAGTGGGGCGAAGGCTGGCCACATCTCGCGGGGAAGTTGGGACGATGCGCGGATGCGGAGGACATCGCCACTCTCCTCGTCGTAGATCGCGATCAGGCCAGATGTACCGGCAAGCATCTCAACGGCATAGGTGATCACCAGGTTCAGTACGCTGGAGAGGTCGAGTTGCGCCGTGATAGCACGACTGATCTGGAGCAGGTACTCGCGCTGGCGCAGGCGATTATCCGACGGTTCAAGCATGGGCGTCCTCCGAGGTTGTATTGTAGCATGCCTGCGGCGTCAGCCGCTGGATAGAAAACAATGCTTTACACACTGCACACGTGGACTGGTCATAATCTGTTAAGCATTACTCGCAGTATATTATGGCATTAGAGTCGGTTTCAAGGCCCGTGCAAGTGTATTTCTATGTGCTGTATAATGCAGCGTAATGCGCTTTTCCAAGCCGATGTGATGGGCATATCTACGATGTAAGATACTATTTACAGCGCACACTGGACAGGCAACACGTCGCGTGCTATGATGATAAACACTTACACATGAACGGGAGGCTATAGGGGCGAGTTGTGCAAACTGGCTCCCAGGCAGTAAGGAGAGACGCATGGACCTCGATATATCTAGCAAACGGGCTAAAAAGCTCATGCGTGAACACGGGTTGACCGACGATGAGATTCAGCAGATCGTTGCCTCCGCACGAATCAACCTTGCCACCTTCGATCCGGAATATCGCACAAATGTCACACAGATCGCCGATAATCTTCAGAAGAGTCGACCAACGATCTACGGGTGGGCGGATCGGGCCATCGCCGCGACGATCCACTCACTGCGCAATATTCGCACCGGTCGGCCACCCAAAGAGCGTGATCGGAGCACTAGTGTTGAGATGTAGGATCCCAACAGGACGCATCCGACTCCCCCTCTCTCGCTCAGGGAGAGGGGGCTGGGGGGTGAGGGCTGCCCGGCGATCTGCGGACTTTGCATCAGCCCCTAATCTGCCTCACCTGTGATTTCTAGGCTGTCAAGCTCTCGTGTATAATAGGAGGGCTTGGCGCCGCCGTAGTCTGGCGCCCGCCGAAGGAGGCCCTACTTATGAGCAGCAAGCTACGGGATCTGCTGGGTCGCTTTCGCGCTATCGAGAGCGTTGATCTGGCGGCAGTTGTGGCGACGGACGGCCTGCTAATTGAGAGTACTGCCCGATCTGGGGTTGATGTCGATGCGATCTGCGCAGTAGCATCGAACGGGCTGGCGATGGCGGAGGCTCTTGGCCGCGAGATTGCGAAGGGTGGCGCACTGCAGACGATGCTTGAGTATGAACACGGCCTCGTGGTGATCGAGCCGATCAATACGGAGGCAATGCTGCTCTTGCTGGCTGGCTCCCGTGACGACCTTGGCTATGTGCGGTTTCTGGTCGCCAAGCATCGCAGCGATATGAGCGATGCGTTACGAGATATCTGATTCTCCTATATGCTATAATTCGTACAGCGTGCAGTCACCGCCCCCCCGAGCTGATCACGTGTAAGGCAGGTATCGATGGATCCACAACTGACAAGCATCATTGTCCCCACCGAAGAGATCAACCAGATCGAGGAGTGCCTCGGTCGTCTTGTGGAAGATACCGGGAGCGACTACGCCCTTCTGCTCGATAAAAGTGGTCAGGTTATCTCATCAAAGGGCGATGGTGACCGTCAGGACATCACGGCCCTCGGCGCGCTGATCGCGGGCGTCTTCGCGTCCTCACGCGAGGTCGCCAAGCTCCTCCGTGAGCGTGACTTCCGCGCCTCGTTTCAGCAGGGCGTGCGTGAGAATATCTTCATCGCCATGATCGAAGAGCAGTGGATTTTGTGCATCATCTTCAATAAGGGCACCCACATCGGCTTGGTGAAGGTTCTTACGAAGAAGGCGACCGATGAGCTTGCCTCGGTGCTTGACCGGGTGCGTCAGCAGCACAAGGCTCGCGATGAGGTACTTGGTTCGTCGTTCCGTACCTCGATGGAAGATACGATCGATCTGCTCTTCCGTGACTAGGAGGCTAGGTGTCAGCCGCCTCGCCGTGTGCCAGCGGCGCTTCCTTTCCTCTGATGAAGTTCGCCGCACCAGACGCTGGCCGCTGACCGCTTTTGTATAGGCAGGCATGCGAGAGGACCTATGGCTCTGATCAATGTTGCGGCGCGCGAGATCCATTGCAAGATCGTCTATTACGGCCCCGGTATGTGTGGCAAGACGACGAATCTGCAGTATATCCACAGCCAAGTGCCCAAAGATGTCAAAGGTGACCTGCTCTCGATCGCCACGGAGACGGAGCGTACACTGTTTTTTGACTTTCTGCCCCTTGACCTTGGCAAGGTTCGTGGCTTTCAAACTCGGTTTCACCTCTATACGGTGCCTGGACAGGTTCTCTACGAGCGCACCCGTGTGGCCGTACTCAACGGTGCCGATGGGGTGGTCTTTGTCGCGGACTCGAATAAGAACAAGATGCAGGAAAATGTGAATAGCCTGCGCGAGCTGGCGCAGAATATCACCCGGCAGAATAAGAAGTTCGCTGAGTTCCCGATTGTCCTCCAGTACAATAAGCGTGATCTGCCGAAGGATGTGGTCGCCTCAGTGCAGACGATGGATCACTTCCTCGGCGTCGCAAAGATGAACTGGCCACGGATTGAGGCGGTGGCGACGAAAGGCCCCGGTGTCTTTGAGACGCTACGTGCGATCAGCCGTGTGGTGATCAGTAAGCTTTAGAGGTAATAGACAACTGGTAGCAGGTGTCGATCCCTTAGCGTGGAACTGCTGCCCGTTACCGCCTGTTGCCTACGGTGAGGCTATGGCCCTTGAAGGTGATCTGGGCGAGTTCCCGCTGACCGATATTATCCAGCTTGTTGATCTGAGTAAGAAGACGGGCGGGGTGGAGGTTCACGGCCAGCGTAGCGGCCAGCAGTTCGATGGCTGGCTCTACTTCCGCGACGGTAAGATCGTCGGGGCCGAGTTGCCCGGCCACACGCCCCTTGAGGCGGTCTACACCTTCTTTACGCTTGCCTCCGGCCCCTTTCGCTTCCACGATAACCGCATTCTCTCCCAGCCGACGATCACGGTCAGCAATGAGGTGGTCATTATGGAGGGGATTATGCGTCAGGATGCGTGGGCCAGCATCCAACAGCACGTCCCCTCGCTGGGCCTTGTGCCTCGGCTGGTGCCGAACCCTTCGAGCGGCAGTACCGAAATTAACCTGGAGGCTGAGGAGTGGCGTATCCTTACGATGGTCGATGGCCGAAATACGATCAGTCAGATCGCCCAGCGCAGTAGCCTCGGCGAGTTTCGGACGTGTGAAATTATTGCCCAGCTCCTCCAGAACGGCCTGATTGAGAACCGTACGATCTCCCCAGGCGAGACGCTCGCCCCTGAGTTTGAGCGAATCGCCACGGGCCTGCTGGGTACGGGTGCCTCAGGGGTACTTCAGGACGCCTATCGGCAGGCGAGTGTCTTTGACCCGAGCCGTGCGACGGGCGACCAGATGCTGGCGGTGGTTGACTTCTTTGAGATGCGGGTCACGCCGATTGTTGGTGCCGCCCGCGCGAGCCAGACGGCCAGGGAGTTGCGCACCCGAACGCACGAGGTGCTTGGCTAGAATGATGCGACGCTCGGCCCTCTCCCCCGACCCCTCTCCTGCACGATGTTTAATAGCGGACGAAACATGATCCTCACACGAATCGCCCGCGAGTTGGGCCTGACCGTGCAGCAGGTTGAGCGCACTGTGGCTCTGCTCGATGAGGGCAGTACCGTCCCCTTCATCACCCGCTACCGTAAGGAGGCTACTGGCGGCCTCGACGAAGAGCAGATCCGCAGGCTGGCCGAGCGCCTGGGGTATCTGCGCGGCCTGGAGGCGCGGCGGGCTGAGGTGCGTGCCTCAATGGAGCAGGGCGGCCACCTCACCCCCGAGCTGGATAAGGCTCTGGCCGCCGCTGAGACGCTCCAGGCGATTGAGGACATCTACCTGCCCTTCCGGCCGAAGCGGCGCACCCGCGCCCAGATGGCCCGCGAGCTGGGGCTGCAGCCCCTGGCCGAGCTGCTACTGGCCCGCCAGCACGGCGGTCGCAGCCCCGACGAGGTCTGCACGCCTTTCCTGGGCGAGCAGGTGCCCACGGTGGCCGTGGCTCTGGCCGGTGCCCGCGATATTGTGGCCGAAATGGTGGCTGAGACCGCCAGTGTGCGCCAGGCCGTGCGCGAGGCGGTGCGCCGCACTGCGCACGTGCGTGTCTCGCGCAAAGAGGGTGTGGCCGACGAGAAGGGCACCTATCAGGCGTACTACGAGTTTAGCCAGCCGCTCACGGCTCTGCCGCCCTACCGCACTCTGGCGATCAACCGTGGCGAGCGTGAGGGTGTGCTGATCATCGATCTGGAGTCGAATCAGGACGCCTTCATTGGCTCGCTCCAGCGCCGCTACGCCCCCGGCCACGGCTGGATGGACGACGAGGTGCGCGCCGCTGTGGCCGATGGCTTCAAGCGCCTGCTGGCCCCGGCCATCGAGCGCGACCTGCGCTCCGAGCTGAGCGACGTGGCCGAGCAGCACGCTCTGGTGATTTTTGCCGCCAACTTGCGCGGTCTGCTGCTCCAGTCCCCCTTGCGCGGACGGGTGGTGCTGGGCGTGGATCCCGGCTTCCGCACGGGCTGCAAGCTGGCGGTGGTCGATGCGACCGGCAAGTATGTCGAGGGCGCGCTGATCTATCTGCACCAGCCCGATAAGGCCAAGGAGACGCTGCTCGCGCTCTGCCAGCGCCGAGGTGTGCAGGTGATCGCCATCGGCAACGGCACGGCCAGCCGCGAGACGGAGGCGCTGGTGGCGGAGGTGATTCGGATAAGGGATGAAGGCCGGATAGCTAATCGCGACGCTTCTTCCCTCATTCCTCATCCCTCTCTCTTACAGTACACCATCGTCAGCGAAGCGGGAGCCTCGGTCTACTCGGCATCGCCGGTGGCCCGCGACGAGTTCCCCAACCTGGACGCCACCGAGCGCGGGAATATCTCGATTGCCCGACGGCTGCAAGATCCGCTGGCCGAACTGGTGAAGATCGACCCGAAGGCTCTGGGCGTGGGGCTTTACCAGCACGATGTGAACCAGAAGGCTCTGGCTGCGCGCCTGGGCGATGTGGTCGAGAGCGCGGTGAACTATGTGGGCGTGGATCTGAACACCGCCTCGGCCCCGCTGCTGACCTACGTGGCTGGGCTAAACAGCAAGGTGGCCAAGGCGATTGTCGCTCACCGCGACGACGGCGGCCCCTTCCGCGCCCGCAAAGAACTGCTGAAGGTGAAGGGGCTCGGCCCGAAGGCGTTTGAGCAGGCGGCCGGGTTCCTGCGCATCCCCGACGCGACCGACCCGCTCGACCGCACGGCGATCCACCCCGAGAGCTACGTGGCGGCGCGCAAGCTCCTCGATCTGTTCGGCGGCGATGGCCCGCTGCCCGAGGCGGCAGCGCGGATCCGTGCGGCGATCAGCAGGGGCGAGACCAGCCTGGCCGACCTGTCCACACTGACCGGCGCGGGCGAACCGACCCTGGCTGACATCATCGAGTATATGGCGAGGCCGGGCCGCGACCCGCGTGAGGAACTGCCGCCGCCGTTGCTACGCGCCGATGTACTCAAGCTGGAGGATCTCGCCCCCGGCATGTGGCTCAAGGGCACCGTGCGTAATGTGGTGGACTTCGGAGCCTTTGTGGACATCGGCGTGAAGCAGGACGGCCTGGTTCACGTCTCGGAGCTGTCGGCGCACTTCGTCAAGAATCCGCTTGAGCTGGTACAGGTCGGCGACCAGGTAGATGTGCGGGTGTTGAGCGTAGACGCAGTACGCGGGCGGATCGCGCTGAGTATGCGGCCGTGATAACCCTCACCCCCCAGCCCCCTCTCCCTGAGCGGGAGAGGGGGAGTCGGATGCGTCCTGGTGCGGAATCTCCCCTCTCCCCGTGAGGGAGAGGGGCAGGGGGTGAGGGGGCAAGGTCGGCTCTGAGACCGCTTACTCG
>Ga0194060_10002945_pt1 | contig 12112 bp, 7 predicted proteins | sample SepL225m_MetaG_FD_163427 | JGI IMG/M metagenome (GOLD analysis project Ga0194060, IMG submission 163427) | Anoxic zone freshwater microbial communities from boreal shield lake in IISD Experimental Lakes Area, Ontario, Canada - Sep2016-L222-5m | ecosystem: Environmental > Aquatic > Freshwater >... | reverse complement strand
AATCCGCACGCCTATTCACGTGTCAAACACTCCATCCTCACATGCCAGCAGATCGCATGCGCGATACCGTGGTTGCCCCGCGCCGCTGCAAGCGGCACGGAGGCGAACAGCTACCAGGGATAGAGGCCGCACAAGCCTCATTCCTCCCGCCCGTAAACGGACGGGTTTCCTGAGGCTACTTCGATGAAAGTGCTATCGACGCGGGTGAGGCAGGACTACGTCAACGTCGTATGATCGCCGGACAGCCCCCAGCCCCCTCTCCCAAGGGGAGAGGGGCAGGGGGTGAGGGTTGCCCGGCGATCACACGACGTTGCACCAGCCCTAGATGACAAGACCCCCAAGCTACGCCCGTGGTAGAATAGCCGCGAACCCAGCCGCAGAGAGGAGCAACCCGCGCCATGAGGGGAAATTCGCGTTACAGCCTGCTCGCCCATGTCGCGCAGCACCACGTCGCCTTTGTGAACCTCCAGTTCATCGATATTCTCGGGATGATCAAGACCGTCACGATCCCGGCGGAGGAACTGGCCGACGCGCTCGACCACGGTGTCTGGTTTGACGGCTCATCAATAGAGGGCTTCGCCCGCATGGTCGAGAGCGATATGTACCTCGTGCCGGATCTGTCCTCGTACACGCTGATCCCCTGGGATCAGCACGAGGGTCTGTCCACCGCCCGGCTGATCTGCAATATCTACACGCCTGACAGCAAGCCCTTTGCTGGCGACCCGCGCCACGTCCTGTCGGTGGTGATGAAGCAAGCCGCCGACCTTGGCTACGGCTTCACTGTGGCCCCTGAGATCGAGTTCTTTCTGTTCCGCCGCGACGCGCAGGGTAACACCACGCCCATGCCCCACGACAACGCTGGCTACTTCGATGTCTCCACCGACCAGGCCACGCTCATTCGCCGCCAGATGGTGCGCGCCCTGCGCGAGATGGGGATCATCACCGAGGCTGCTCACCACGAGGTGGCCGCTGGTCAGCACGAGATTGATCTGCGGGTGACGGAGGCTATCCACTCGGCTGATAACACGGTGACGACGCGGATGGCCGTCAAGGCAATTGCCCAACTGAATGGGCTCTACGCGACTTTCATGCCTAAGCCGCTGGCCTCGGTGAACGGCAATGGTATGCACATCCACCAGAGCCTGATCGATCTGGCTACGGGCAAGAACGCCTTCGTCGATGAGACTGACGCCTACGGACTCTCGCCTGTGGCCCGCCAGTTTATCGCCGGGTTGCTGGCCCACGCCCGTGGCATGTGTGTGATCCTGGCCCCCCTGGTGAACTCGTACAAGCGGCTGGTGCCCGGCTTTGAGGCCCCGGTGTATATCTCCTGGGGCCGCACAAACCGCGCCGCTCTGGTGCGCGTGCCACGCATCACCGCCGGTCGCCAGCAGAGTACGCGGATCGAACTGCGCTGCCCCGACCCCTCGTGCAACCCCTACCTGGCCTATGCGGTGATGCTGGCCGCTGGCCTCGACGGGATCAAACGCAAGCTGACCTTGCGCGAGGCCGCCGAGGAAGATCTCTTCCACATCGACCCGCGTGCCCGTGGGATGTCGCTGCTGCCCAGTTCCCTCGGCACCGCCCTCGACGCCCTGCGTGAGGACGAGGTCGTTCAGGCCGCTCTCGGCGCGAATGTCTACGAGCGTTTTATGGACGCCAAGCAGCAGGAGTGGGAGAGCTACCGTTCCTTTGTGTCGGCGTGGGAGGTTGATCGCTACCTGCCGATTTTTTAGGTGTAGGTTTTCGACAAGATCTAGCCCCAATACCTTTCAAATAAGGAATCTGCCGCCGCGCAGCCCCCAGCCCCCTCTCCCTGAATGGGAGAGGGGCAGGGGGTGAGGGCTGCGCGGCGGTAGATTTGTTAAGGGGGCGAGGGGGCGGTACCTCTACTGCCGGGTGATCCCTGATCCTCCGCGCAGCACATACTTCTGGATCTTGCCGGTGGCCGTCTTCGGCAATTCCTCCACAAAGCTGACCCACTGCGGCGTCTTAAAGTGAGCCAGATGGTCGCGCACAAACTGCTTCAACTCGGCTTCGCTCGATGTCGTTCCCGCCTTCAGCACCACAAAGGCGTGCGGAGCCTCGCCCCATCGCTCGTGGGCCATCCCGACCACGGCAACCTCCTGCACCGCTGGGTGGCGTAGCAGTACACCCTCAACCTCCACCGACGAGATGTTCTCGCCGCCGCTGATGATCACGTCCTTGAAGCGGTCGCGGATCTCGACATAGCCATCGGGGTGGACGACGCCGGCGTCGCCGGTGTAGAACCAGCCCTTGCGGATGGCCCGCGCCGTGGACTCGGGGTCGTTGAAGTAACCCTTCATCACCACATTGCCGCGCACCGTCAGCTCACCGAGGGTCATGCCGTCGTGGGGCACCTCTTGGCCCTCGGGGTCAACCACCCGCAGTTCACCGGACGCCACCAGTTCCACACCCTGGCGGGCCTTGAGTACAGCGTGGGCCTCCAGTGGCAGGTTGTCGTGTTCGGGGAGTGGCTCACAGATGGTGATAAAGGGCGATGTTTCGGTGAGGCCGTAGACGTGGGTAATCTCCCAGCCAAGCTCGCCCTCGATCCGCTCGATGGTGGCGGCGGCGGGCGGCGCACCAGCAGTGAAGAGGCGCACCCCGCGTGGCGGCGTACCGCGCACCTCAGGTGAGGCGCTGGCGACGGCAATCAGGACGGTGGGCGCGGCGCAGAACATCGTCACTCGCTCATCCGTGATCAGTTGAAAGATCGTGCGCGGCTCGACTTTGCGCAGACAGATGTGGGCCATACCACGGGCTGTGACGATCCAGACAAAAGTCCAGCCATTGGCGTGGAACATCGGCAGCGTCCAGAGGTAACGATCCTGGGGGCCGAGATAGTGGTGAGCCAGCGTGTTGAGTACATTCAGGGCGGCGTTACGATGGGTAATCATCACACCCTTGGGCCGGGCAGTCGTGCCGCTGGTGTAGTTGATCGCCAGCAGGTCGGTTTCCACAATCTCGGCAGCGTGGAAGGCCGACGAGCTATCAGCCAGGGTCGCCTCATAATCGAGCCAGCCCGCCTTCTCGCCCTCCAGGGCCACAAAGTGGGTCACGCCGGGGATCTGGTCACGGATGCTATCAACAGCGTCGAGGTAATCGCTGTGGACACAGACCACACGTGAGCCGCTATGATTAATAATGTAGACGAAGTCATCGGCGATGAGCCGGTAGTTGATCGGCACAACCACGGCCCCGATCTGGGGCACCGCATAGAAAGACTCTAGCATGGCATGCGTATTCGGAGCGATGTAGGCCACCCGGTCGCCCTGAGCGACACCAAAGGATTGGAGCGTGGCCGACCAGCGGTCACAGCGGTCGAAGAACTGGGCATAGGTGAGGCGAAGGTCGCCATCAACCACCGCCTCACGGTTGGCATAGAGGCGACGGGCACGGCGGGCGAACTCCATCGGGGTTAGGGGGGTCTCCATCGATCAAGGCGCCTCCTTGCGCGGGGGTGTCGGACAACGCACGGACAGGGCAACGGTGTGTGTCCGGATCATCAAAAAAAATACAGTGTTCGCAGATATTGTACTACGAGTATCAACCGCGCATATCGCGCACGATCATCGTCAGAGAATCGGTATCAAGCCAGCCGTGGTTGGCGATTAGGTCGCCGATTCGCTTCCACTGGCCCTGCTCGAAGTCGGACACCTGTTCTTCAAGCACCACCGCCAGTTGCTCGGGGGTAATATACGCCTCGCGCATCAACTGCTCGCCGAGGAAGTGCGGCGGTAATTTCGGGGTCTGCTCCATCCGGTCGAGGGCCTGGATCAGCAGGATAATAGCGAGCACCGTTGCGGGAACGTTGTAGCGGCGAACGAGGGTGAAACCGAGCGGCACGGGCTTCGCGTCGCTATCGCCCTGGGATTGCTGGATGGCCGAGCGGAGATCGCGGGGCGAGAGGTAACCCTGGTACACCAGGTAGTCGCCCAGGCGAAAGGGCGGATCGCCTGCTGGCTCGGCACCCGGCGCATGGGGCGGTGGGTAGCGGCTCACCGTCTCATAGAACAGGTCAAGGATAGCGGCGTGAAGCTGTTCATATGGTGTCTTTGGCATAGTTAAGATTCTCCCATCATAGATAAAGTCACCCTCCGGCCCTCACCCCCCAGCCCCCTCTCCCTCACGGGGAGAGGGGGAGTATTCCGCAAGATGATGCGGAATATTAACAGGAGAACTTATTTTCTGTCCGCCCCTAAACTCCCGCTCAGGGAGAGGGGGCTGGGGGGTGAGGGATGCCCGGCGATCACACGACTTCTTTGTATCAGCCCTGGGAGCATGGTGCGATTGATCACTACATCTGTACCTTAAACGTCAGTGTACCCAGGCGCAGTTCATCCCCGACGCGCAGGGGCTTCGGCTGGCGCGGCGGCACGCGAGCCGTGTTGATGAATGTGCCGTTTGTACTGTCGAGATCCTCAACGAGGATCTGTCCACCCTGGAGGAAGATGCGAGCGTGACGCCGACCGACTCCGCGCTGCAAAGCTCCGTGGCTGGTCAGATCGATGTCAGGAAAAATATTGCTCACGGGGTCTGAGCGACCGATAATGGCCTCGCCGGATGTGGGCAACGCCAGGGCCGCACCTGCGGGCTGAATGACGAGGCTGATCCCGGCGAGGTTGGGGCGTCCCGGCGCGGGCGGGGCGGCGATGGGCGGCGTGACGATGGGCGGCGTGACAATCGGCGGCGCGGGCGGAACCACCGGCTGCGGCGAGGGATAGCTCGGCTGCGGTGGGATGCCGCCGTAGGGTAGGCTGGGAGCCGCCGTAGCTGGGACGACTGGCCCGCTCAGCAGCGACGCGCCACATGTATCACAGAACGCCTCGCCAGGGATCACGGCAGTACCGCACTGGGGACACACACTCGGGCCGGCGGAGATGGTCACACCAGTGGCCGCCGGTGCAGCACGAGAGGCCGGGGGTGCAGCGGGAACGACCGGCACCACGATCAGATGTGCCCCGCACTGGTCGCAGAAACGAGCCGCCTCTGGGTTATCTATGCCACACTGTGGACAAAAAGGCATGGTGAGGGGAACCCTTTCGGTATAGCCGCACTGTTTTCTGGGTAGATTATACGTCAGAACGGTCAGACTCGGCTATTTTCCAACGATCATCCCTGCATCAAAGGCATGTCCGATCAGGTAGCGGCGATCTCCCGCCATCGCCACATCGGCGATCAGGTAGCGGCCCGGTGCGAGGCCGACGATCTCGGCAAGAATGGTGTCGGCGGCGGTGCGCCACGCGGCGGCGGTGTCCAGATCATCGTGCTGGAGGGTTGTCCAGTCGGCGGGAATCTCGATAGCCACGTGGGGCGCGCCGTGTGGGGTTGCGAGGATCTGCGTGCCTTCGTTGAGGATGACACAGCTAGGGAAGCGGTCGAGGCCCCGTTCGCGGCGCGGGTCGTCGGCAAGACCGGCGCGGCCCCAGGTGGTGGCGGGCAGCCAGGTGATGCCGAAGCGCGAAGCGGGTACCCGGTTCAGCTTATTCTGGAAAGGGTAGAAATCTGGGTAGAATTCACCGGCCACTGCCCGCAGTTTGTGAAAGTTCAGCGTGGCGTTGGGAAACTGAAGCGGGTCAGCCGTCCAGTGGATCACACCGATGCCACGCTCACGGGCTGCGACAGCCTGCGCTCGTTTGAGGGTCGCGGCCAGGCCAGCACGGCGCAGCCTGGGGATCACGCCCATCACCTGCGACTCAATGCTGAGGCTCACGTCAACACCAGCGTGCGCGAGATTATCCAGGCCGTCGAAGCGGTAGAAGCCGAGCAGGAAGCCAACCAGGGCATCGTCGGCACGGGCCACCAGGGAGGTGCCGGGGCCAAACTCGGCGCTGTGCAGGTCGGATGGAAACTGATCGCTGGGGGCAACCCCCCATATCGCCGTGCGTATCGTGCGGATGGCCGGTAGCTCCTCGGCTCCCGGTGCCCCGATATCGAACGCGCCAAACTGCTGGTGGGTCGCCGCGTAGGTTTTGGCGTTGCCCGGCCAGTAGGGCACAATGTTTGGCGGGAGCCGAATGCCACGTTTTGGCGTAGGCGCTTCGTTGTGCGTGAGAATCTTACGCACGTCCTGCCATGCCTGAATCAGTGCGCCATCGGGTACTCCGCCCACATCACTCACCCGTAGCGTGTATGCCCGCCGCTCGTCCTCCACGCCGCGTGGGAAGAGCAGCGCCACCCCGCGCAGTCCGTCATCGTCGGTGATACGCAGAATGCGCCCGCCCATCCGCACAAAGCTCGTCTGGACAAAGTAGCGGGGCAGCAACTCAAGGTTGTGCGGGGCACCCAGAGCGGCCCACAGAGCCACCAGATCGGCGGGCCATGTTGGTGCGGCGTGATCGATGATGTCAAATCTAAGACTCATTGTCCATCGCGCCGTTCAACCGATGACCTCGGATTCGCATCTGCAACGTGCGGCTGCCGATGCTCAGAATTGACCCCGCGCTGCCGATCAGGGCTGATACAAAGTCGTATGTTTGCCGCTCAGCCCTCACCCCCCAGCCCCCTCTCCCCGTGAGGGAGAGGGGCTGGGGGTGAGGGCCGGAGGGTGACTTTGCAACACCCCTGATGTGGAAGAGCGCATCGTATCATGCGGATGAACTCCATGCTATGATCTTCGCAATCCCAAGGGGAAGGGCAGTGATTGCATTCTACCGCAATTTCTATCAAGGAAAATCCTTATGCCAGAAAGCACCCGATCAATCTATCAGATCGGCGGCCTCGACTGCGCCGGCTGCGCGAAGACGGTGGAACTCGGCGTGGCCCAGCTTCCCGGCGTCATTTCCTGCAATCTGAACTTCACGACTGAGCGCATGGTGGTGGAGGGCACGGCAGCCCGCACGGAGATCGTGGCCCGCGTGGTTGAACTGGGCTACCGCGTGGTCGAGCCAGCGGCGATGGGATCGGCGCACGCTGACGTGCCGGTGGGATTCTGGGCCTTCCTGTGGGGCCGTCAAGAGACGCGCCTGGCCCTGTTGGGTGGGCTGCTGATCCTGCCGGGCCTGCTGCTCAGCGAGGTCGGTCAGATCCGTCACCCGTTGATAAACGCGGCATCACTTGGAGCGTTGGCCCTGGCGGGTTGGCCGGTGGCCCGCAGCGCCTGGCGCGGTCTGCGCGCCGGTGGGCAGATCAGCATCAACCTGCTCATGACCGTCGCCGCCGTGGGTGCCGTGCTGATCGGGGCGATCACCGAGGCTGGCATGGTCATGGTCCTCTTCGCCCTTGGCGAAGCCCTAGAGGGCTACACCGCCGGACGAGCGCGCCAGAGCATCCGCAGCCTGATGTCCGTGGCCCCCAGCACGGCCCTGCGCCTGAACAGACACGGCGACCATTCTCACGAGGATCGTGTGCCCGTGGCCGAACTGCGCGTGGGCGATGTGATCGTGGTGCGCCCCGGCGAGCGCGTACCCATGGACGGCGTGGTACGGGCCGGAGCCTCCGCCGTAAGCCAAGCCGCGATCACCGGCGAGTCCCGGCTGATCGACAAGGCACTTGGCGACGAACTGTTCGCCGGGAGCATCAACGGCGAGGGCAGCCTGGAGGTGACGGTGCGCAGTCTGGCGACCGATAACACCATCAGCCGCATGCTGGCCCTGGTGGAAGAGGCCCAGGAGCGCAAGGCACCTTCCGAGCGATTCGTCGACTCGTTTGCCCGTTGGTATACCCCGGCGGTGATGCTGCTGGCCGCCCTAACCGCCGCATTCCCGCCGCTGTTCTTCGGCCAGCCCTTTCTCAACCCGCCCGACGGCAGTTTCGGTTGGCTCTACCGTGGGCTGGCCCTGCTTGTGGTGGCCTGCCCCTGCGCCCTGGTGATCAGCACTCCGGTAAGCGTGATCAGCGCCCTGAGCAACGCCGCCCGTAACGGACTGTTGATCAAAGGCGGTGCCGTCCTTGAAACCCTCAGCCGCGTGCGCGCCATAGCCTTCGATAAGACCGGCACCCTCACCGCTGGCGCACCGCAGGTGGTGGCCGTGCGCGCCGCCGAGTGTCGCAATCCCGCAGGCGACATGTGTGCGCCCTGTGCCGAGGTGCTGGCCCTGGCCAACGCCGTCGAGCGGCGCAGCGAGCATCCCCTGGCCCGCGCCATCGTGCGCGCCTCGGAGGAGTACGGCCTGACGACGCGCTACCCGCCCGCCGTGGGCGTGATGGCCCTGACCGGCCAGGGCGTGCGCGGGGATGTCGGCGGGCGCAACGTGTTGATTGGCAGCCACGCCTCCTTTGAGGGCAGTATCGTCCACCCCGCCACCCACTGCGCCGCCGCCCGCCAGGAGGCCGCTCGCGGTCACACGGCGGTGCTGGTGAGCGCCGACACCTGCTACCTGGGGATGATCAGCCTGGCCGACACGGTGCGCCCCAGCAGCCGCGCCGCCGTAGCGTCCCTGCGCGATCTCGGTTTGCGCGCTATCGTCATGCTGAGTGGTGATGACGAGGCTACCGCACGGCGCGTGGGCGACGAGATCGGCGTCACCGATGTACGCGCCGGTTTGCTGCCCGCCCACAAACTGGCCCTGGTCGAAGATCTCCAGCGCCAGTACGGTCCAATCGCCATGGTCGGCGACGGTATCAACGATACACCTGCCCTGGCCGCCGCATCCGTGGGCATCGCCATCGGCGGGGGCCACGGCGGCACCGCTCAGGCAATGGAAACCGCCGATGTCACGCTGATGAGCGACGACCTAGGCCGATTGCCCTTCCTGCTGCGCCTCTCCCGCGCCATGATGGCAACGATCTACACGAACGTCGCTCTGAGCATCGGCGTTAAGTTGGCCTTCCTCGTCCTCGTGCTGTTCGGCGCGGGTACGATGTGGATGGCAGTGCTGGCCGATGTCGGCGTGGCCCTGCTGGTCACGCTCAATGGTATGCGCCTGCTGGGCAGGCCGGTGCCTTCTCCTCGCCGTTCGCTCATTTAACCAGAAAGAGGGCTGGTGTAAAGTCGGCCTCGGCCCCCTCATCCCCTGCCCCTCTCCCTCACGGGGAGAGGGGAGATTCTGCATCAGGATGCGCTCGACTCCCCCTCTCCTGTTCATGGAGAGGGGGCTGGGGGGTGAGGGTTGAACGGCAATCATGCGACTTTGCATCAGCCCTTTCTCCAGAATAGGTGTGTGGGCGATCTTCGCCTCTGCGTGCTATACTGCGATCCCAAATCATCGGCATTCGGCGTATTCCTGCACCCCCGATGGTTCCTGTTCTCTGTGTGCAAATGGAGTTCTATGATCTCGCGAGACTTTGTAAGCAAGTGGAGGCAGGAGTCGGTTAGAGAGCACTCGGGCTACCAGGAACACTTCCGTGATGTCTGCGCCCTGATTGGCCACCCGACCCCTACCGATGATGATCCGACCAGCGCACACTGTGTCTTTGATGTGGGCGCGAGTACGCAGCCGAGCGGCCAGAGATGGGCTAATGTCTGGAAACGTGGTGTGTTTGCCTGGGAGTATAAGGGCGGACACGCCAATCTTGATGAGGCGTACCTGCATCTGCTCATGTACCGCGAGAGTCTCCAGAACCCGCCCCTGCTGGTGGTCTCGGATATGGCGACCATCCAGATCTACACGAACGTCGCTGATACCGTTAAACAGGTGGTGACGCTGGAGTTGGATGATCTGCTCGCCCCGGTGGGGTTGCAGCAGCTACGCGACCTCTTCACAAACCCGGAGGTGTTCCGCGCTGCGCAGACGACGGAGCAGGTAACGGAGTTGGCCGCAGTGGAGTTTGCGCGGCTGGCGACGTTGTTGCGCCGCCACGGAGCGGAGCCGCAGCACACGGCACGCTTCTTGACCCGCGTGCTGTTCTGTTTGTTTGCCGAGGATGTGGGGCTGCTGCCCGCTGGCCTGTTTGCCCGGTTGATAGCAGATGCCCGTACCAACGCCTCGCTCCTTGTGACGCAGTTCAACCAACTCTTCGCGGCCATGCGTACCGGTGGCGTCTTTGCGACGGAAAAGATCGCGCACTTCAACGGGCGGCTCTTTGATGATGTTGAGGTACTGGCGATGAACAGCGAGGGTCTGGACATTCTCCAGCGGGCCAGTGCGCTAGATTGGTCGAGCATTGAACCCGCGATCCTGGGTACGCTGTTTGAGCGTTCATTTAACCCGGCCAAGCGGACGCAGTTGGGCGCGCCCTACACCAGTCGGGCCGATGTCATGCTGATCATTGAGCCCGTGCTGATGGCTCCGTTGCGCCGCCGCTGGGATGATGTGCAATCCCGTGCGCGCACGCTGGCCGTCCGCCGCAACGCCGCCAACGCCGCCAACGCCCATCAGGCCGCCCGGCTCCAGAAGGAACTTACACGGCTGCTGACCGGCTTCGCCGCTGAGATCGCGGGAACACAGGTACTCGACCCGGCCTGCGGCGGGGCGAACTTCCTGTATGTGGCGCTCAGGCAGTTGCTCGATCTGGAGAAGGCGGTGATCACGCTGGCCCAAGACCTCGCCGTGGGCACGTTCGTCCCCAGCGTGTCGCCCAAGCAACTGCACGGCATTGAGATCAATGCTTACGCCCACGAACTGGCCCAGATTACGATCTGGATCGGCTATATCCAGTGGCTGCACGACAATGGCTTTGGTGTACCCAACCAGCCCATCCTCAAGCCCCTCGATACCACTATCACGCACGTAGACGCCTTCCTCGCCTACGACGCGGCAGGTACCCCGGTCGAACAGCCCTGGCCGAAAGCCGATGTCATTGTGGGCACCCCGCCGTTCTTCGGTGGCAATAAAATTCACAAGGGATTAGGCGACTCGCAGATTGATGCGGCTATTGCGTTCTACGCAGGGCGCATGCCCGCACGTACAGACATCGTTTGCCACTGGTTTGATCGGGTGCGGATGCTGATCGAGCGCGGCGAGGTGCAGCGGGCCGGGTTGCTGGCAACGCACGCGATCCGGCACGGCGAGAACCGCAAAGCGCTTGATCGGATCACGCAGAGCGGCGATATTTTTATGGCCTGGGCGGATCGTACCTGGATCCTCGATGGTACGGCGGTGCGGGTTTCGATCATTGGCTTTGATAGTGGCAAGGAGAAAGTACGCGAGCTTGACGGGCAAATCGTCACCGTTATTAATGCCGATCTTACAGGCATATTAGATTTCTCCATTGCCAAGACGCTGTCCGAAAACAACCATATCTACTTCCGTGGTGATGAAAAAGGTGGCCCTTTTGATATAGATGAGGAGACTGCCGCAGAAATGTTGCGTGCGCCTGAGAATTCTAGTGGTCGACTCAACACCGATGTGGTTCGACCATATGTGAATGGATTTGACATAACGCGACGGCCGCACGGGCAGTGGATGATCGACTTCGGGGCTACCATGTCGGAGGAAGAAGCGTCCCTCTACGAGTCACCGTTTGAGTATGTACGGCGTGTCGTGCGTCCGATTCGTGAACATGTGCGCGATAAGCACGAGCGTACATGGTGGTGGCTCCACAAGCATCCAGTACCTGAGCTTCGTAACGCCATCAGTGGCCTGCGCCGTTTTATTGCTACTCCTGTGGTTGCGAAACATCGGCTCTTTATGTGGTTTCAAGGCGATGTCATACCGGATCACCACCTGTATGTCTTCGCCCGCGACGACGATTACTTCTTCGGCGTGCTGCACTCGAAGGTACACGAGCTATGGGCACTAGCGATGAGTACACAGATCGATGATAGGCCGCGCTATAGCAGTATGCCAGCGAGAACCTTCGAGACCTTCCCGTTCCCGTGGACACCGGGCGCGGAGCCAGTGGAGAACCCCCAGGTTCAGGCAATCGCAGCGGCGGCGCGGCATCTGGTAGATGTGCGCGACAACTGGCTCAACGCGCACGACGTGGACGAGACCCGAGTCAGAAAGCGCACGATCACCGGCCTGTACACCACGCGCCCAACCTGGCTGGTCAACGCGCACGCGAAGTTGGACGCGGCGGTCTATGCGGCCTATGGGTGGGAAGCGGGTTTGACCGACACGGAGATCCTGGCGCGGCTGCTGGCGCTGAACTTGGGGCGGGGGTGACGGGCTAGATGCAATATTTTTCACATAAGCCGATTTATGCCGACCGTGCCCCCTCACCCCCTGCCCCTCTCCCTCACGGGGAGAGGGGGTTGGGGGGTGAG
>Ga0194060_10002944_pt1 | contig 12112 bp, 6 predicted proteins | sample SepL225m_MetaG_FD_163427 | JGI IMG/M metagenome (GOLD analysis project Ga0194060, IMG submission 163427) | Anoxic zone freshwater microbial communities from boreal shield lake in IISD Experimental Lakes Area, Ontario, Canada - Sep2016-L222-5m | ecosystem: Environmental > Aquatic > Freshwater >... | reverse complement strand
GTGTCGGTGGCCATCGGGGATCTCCTGTCGTGTCCTGCGGCGTCTCGTCGGTTCCTGGCCCAGATCCGCCACCTCCCCCGGCCTGGGGGCAAGGAGACGGTTGACCCGTCTTCTCGGGGCGGGGGTCCCCGAAAGACGGTGAACCCCTTGCGGCCAGGGCGTGGGGTGTGGCAGGCTGCACCGGCCAGAACCACGAACGCCAGCGGGTATGCGCAGGGAGCACGGCGTTGGCCTCCGTCGCCCGGTACACCGGCCCACGGCGAGCGCCTCCGCCGACCACGCCCGGCCTGCTGCCACCGGAGCCACGGCGCCATCAAGCCAGGGCGACAGCGTCGCCGGCGGAGGCGGCGACAACCCCGCGCGCAGGCGCGGGTGGGCCGAGACGGCTCGACGCCGGCTCAGCCCACGGCCGACCGCAACCGCGTGCGGTCGGCGTTTCCCTTGCCATGCACCGGTGATCAACCATCCACAAGGTGAGGATGGTTGGCCGTAAAGGCAGACATCCGCAGCGTGGCCGGCAGCCCAAATACGGGCGCTAGCGGGTGGGGGAGTGCAGCGGCTGGATGAACGCCGGGTCGCGCGGCACCAGGATTGTCTCGGCCTGCCAGGGGTGCAGCGGGTGATCGCCATTCAGCACGGTCACCTCGACCTGGTCGTCGTCGAGTACGGTCACCTCGCCAAAGCGCCAGCGCCCGCCGTCGTCGTCCCAGACCTGCACCGGATCGCCGATCGTGAGTTCCATCCTCGCCTCCTGTGGGTGGTTATGCGTCTGCCTGGGCGCTCAATGCCACACCGGGAGAGGCCTGGCGCAGGGCGCAGTGCGTCGCCGCTCGTCGGCGATCTCGACCCGTGCCGCCAGGCCGCCGGCGTGGCACGCTCCGGTGGGCAGACGGATGCGCCGCGCACATTGAGACTGGCGGAGGAACACGATCTGGGGAGGCTAGTGAGGACGATGCGGTCGCATGGTGAGGCGCGGTCGGCAGAGGCTGAGCGGCGAAGTCGAGAGGTGTGATGCTACAAGGATGGGCATACGTTGTCATCTTGCATGGCATAAGTGGGAGCGATCAGGCACGAGTAGGTAGGGAACGCGCGCGACATGATGTGTCCCTCACGGGCCTGATGTAACGAATTTTTTACGCTGATCACCTTTGCGATACTGGCTCACCTGGAGTGTGGCCAATAGGCGAACCAGCGCTCTCAAGCGATCTGGTCGATCCCTCGGTCACTGACGCACGCTTTACCCATGATGGACTGAATCATTACCCTATTCAGCTGATCAATAGTTTACTCTTCCGCTCGCTGAAATACGATCACCTCCAGCCATGTGGTAGCGGCCACAGCCTGCGTGCAGGTTCTGCTACCATGGCCACGGCGGCATGCGTGAGCAAGCGATTATGAACCAGATTGGCTACAAGAGTGCGCCGGTGATGTGTCGCTATATTCGCGAAGGCCCGATGTTGCAGGATGATGCTTCGGAACAAGTAGATCTGTAAGGTGTCCATTATTATGCATTTGTGCTGGTGTTCCTGAAGATCCGTTTACTAGCATCTGCTCTTATGGACGTGCTATACTTGTGGGGGCAACACAAAGCCCCCTCTTAGTCGGTAAGCTGAAAAGTGATCTCTGGGTCTCGCAATGATTGCACCGCGCCGCTATTATGTGGTATTTCCTGATCGTTCATCCCAAAGATCGGGCGTGGGCATAGCGAGGAGCAGGTACACCTATGCTGCCGCGCCGTACCCAATGTCCGCTCCGCGATCACCGCGCCTAGAGTCGTGCATCCACGCCGAGTCGATCAACCTCGGCCTGGCCCGGTCGGCTGGTACGTGTACGACTCAGTGAAAGTCGGACGGGAGATCTCGGTCGATGGGATCGACCCCGCAGCCTGGCAGGAGCGTTTCGCTATCCTCGGCTCGGCGGCAGAACGGCTGTGCGCGGGTAGCAGCGGGAGGCTCTGCGCCAGAAGGAGCATCTCTTCGCCGCGCTGCTGGGCGTTCCGAGTGGAGCCAGGGATTGAGCTGGAGTAGAGCTGACTATACGAGATAACTCAGCGGGGATATGCGATGATCTCTACAAGCGACATCTCTCGTGCGCTCCAGGCGGCCCTGCCGCCTGATCAGCACGTCTTTGCCCAGCGCCTTGCTGCCATCCTCGCCGATGCAGCCAACGGCATCCTATCTCATGAGGAAGCGCGCGGCCAAATCGCGACATTGCCCGACGCCGCTGCTCTGATCACATCCCTCGCTGGCCAACGCATCACAGTCGACCAAAATGTGCTCTCCTTCGGCAAAGACAGTCAGATCGGGGATGTGAGCATTCGCGATGTCGCTGGCCGCGAAGTAGTTCAACTCCATCAAACCATTGTTTACCAGCAACCCGTGGCTGTGGCGGACGCCCCTGCTCCTGCCATCTCATTTGCCCACTACCTGGAAGAAGTTCAGTCGAACATCCTCGCAAGCTTCCGCCAAGACACCTATGTGATGCTCAATGTTGAGACGCTGGAGCGCGAGGACCCCTCGACGATAGCCGCCCTCCAGCAGGCCCTCTACAGCGCCTTTGATATCCAAGTATCGGAATCATGGCTAGGCCGACAATGCTGGCGTATTATACTCTGCACGGGTTAAAGCTAGACGTTTCTTGAAGAGGCGCTTTACCGCATTACTGCGCGGAAAAGCTGCACCACAGGAATGTCCAAGAATGAGCCGTGCAGAGTATATGTGGTGGGGGGGGGGCAGATTTTGAGGGTGGCGCGCCGTCAGGAAAATAAAGACTATGAGCGATGAACTCCAACGTAGACTACGCAACCTTCAAGAGAGCTTCGATCTCGGTGATATTGACGACCAAGCATTCCAGCGTGGCCTGGAGCGGCTACGGTCACAGTATGGTATTCAGGAAAGTTAACACCCTGATCAATTTTGGCGCAGGCAGCCAGATCGGCGATGTGAGCATTGGTGATCTGGCTGGCCGTGACGTTACGAAAGGCCAGCTTGATATTGGTAGTGATGCAAAGATTAATGGGGTAGCTGTTGGTCTCAACCTGGGCACGATTGTATATGGTCGTATGCCTCAGGAAGAGGAGCGAAGGCGACTTGTGCGATACCTTGGGCGTCTCGCTGCCAAGTTGCGCCGGCTCCCCTTACGGGGACTCGATCCGAAGCTTGAAGACCACCATAAAGGTCCAGAGTTGCATCGGGTTTACACGATGCTCGCAACACAGTCCTCGCGACGAGAAGTCGCCCACGGTTCAACGCTCTCTCTTTGCAATTTCTTCGAGGAAAATAACCCAGCGAACGGTCTGTGTAAGATCTATGATCCTGACTGGGCGTTGCCAGACAAAGCCGTGCATATTGTTGGCGTGACATGTGATGAGCTTGGTCGGGCGCATGCCTCGGAGCTCTATGGCAATAGTGAGACGCTTCCTGATGAGATTATGCTCATTCGGCCAGCCCTAGTGACAGAAGTAGTTGCAGAACATCGCCGCCTTGTTGTGCTTGGCGACCCAGGGAGCGGCAAATCAACGTTCCTTCGGCACCTGGCATGGACATTTGCGCAGCAAGGCCTTGATCAGAAGGAAGACCTTGCGGATATATTCGGCTGGAGTGAAGAACACACCTTTCTTCCTATTTACATCTCTCTGCGAAAGATCGCAGGTCGTCTTGCACAAGAGGGCATGCACGAGACCGTTGTTTATCGTTCACTGCTTGACGAGGTTTATAACTTGGTGGAAGGTGGACTAGAGGACTTGGTTAGTGAATCCCTCTTCCGTGGTGCGGCATTACTCATGTTTGATGGCCTAGATGAAGTGCCAGTTGAGGCAATTCCGGGTGTTACGGTGGGGCGGCAAAGCATACTTCAGGTTCTACGAGCATTTGTCGAAATCCATGCTCGTGTCAGATGTGTCATTACCTGTCGAACAAGAGCCTTTGATGAACGGCTTCGAGCGATTATTGATTGGCCGACAGAGATCATCGCTTCTTTTAGCCTTGGGCAGATCCGCTCCTTTGTCACTGGCTGGTACGAAGAGCTAGGGGCACTCGGCCAACTTGATCAAGGCCAGCAACAGCGGCTCCAGGATGAGTTGATTAGAACCATTAGCTCCAGCGCTAAACTCCGGTCAATGGCCAAAACACCCCTGATGCTCATAATGATGGCCCTTGTCATCTACCACGACGGTATACTTCCTCGTGATCGCCCACTGTTGTACGAACGACTACTTGAATTGCTCCTCGGCCAGTGGGATAAGATCAAAGATGGGCAGAGCCTCTCAGAGGCGATTGGCTTACCCGATTGGAGTAGCGAGAGGCTTCGGCCCTTGCTTGACCAGCTTTCGTATCAAGCCCATGCCCTGGGCACATCAAAGGATGGTCGCGGCCGCCTTAGCCGGAGTACCGTCCGAGATGGGCTGATCAGCTTTTTTGAGATAGCTGGAGTATCTGAACCATGGGGTGCTGCGCGGCGATGCCTGGACTACTTTGAACAACGCAGCGGGCTTCTGGTACCGGACGGAAGCGACTCGTACGTGTTCTCTCATTTAACGCTTCAGGAGCACTGCGCCGGGCGCTACATACTCTTGAGCCCCGAAGCAACTGACCTTGTACTCAAGCATCGAGTTGACGACCGATGGAGAGAGCCTATCTTCTTAGGCCTCGGGGCAATTCAGAACATGAACCCGGCGTTACTAGACCGGGTGCTTAGCGATCTCATTGATGAATATGAGGGCAACAACCGAAAGCCTGAAGATCGCCGACAGCGCGATCTCATCCTCGCAGCAGAGATTGGAGAGGATCGCGACTGGAGCTATCTGCGAACGCAGCGGGTGAATGTGGTGCGACTGCAACGTGATCTGCGGCGCGGGCTCGTGGAGTTACTCTCAGATCGAGCGCAGTCGCTCGAAACCTCCGCGAGGATACGTGCAGGGTTCCTCCTCGGCGATCTTGGCGACCCTCGATTCCCGGTCTCGATTGAAGATTGGTGCCGAGAGATAGCACGCGCGAAGGCGGGAGATACATCAGGTTACTTCTGCCCTGTCGCGCCCGGACAGTATCTTATCGGTAGCACTGATGAAGATATTAATGCACGAGATGATGAAAAGCCCCAGCATAAAATTGAGATAAACCAACCTTTCTGGATTGGGCGTTTCTCCATAACGAATGAGCAGTGGGCATTCTGGGAGAGTGAAGGGGGGTCTGAGTCAACTACGGCAAATGACGAAGATCTGAACGGCCCTAATCAGCCCATAGTTGGCCTCAACATAGAACAGGTTGAACAGTTTTGCGCCTGGCTATCTCAGAAAGTAGGCGCTTCTATCCAATTAGTTCATGAAGTGGAGTGGGAAGCCGCAGCCCGTGGAATGGGCGGCTGTTTATATCCCTGGGGAAACAGCTGGCGCGATGATCACGCAGCAACCGAGGAAGATAAAAATACGAGAGGGCATCAATATGCTGTACCTGTCGGCTGCTACCCTGCGGGAGCCTCGCCGTGCGGGGCGCTCGATATGGCGGGGAATGTTTGGGATATGACGAGCGACACATGGCACTCATATCCAGGATTCAGCCGGCCTTTCGACATTGCAATGCTCCGAGTTTCTCGGGGTGGCTCATTCTGGTGTGATAAAGTCTGGACTCGTTGTGCCATGCGCAGCAGGCGTAAACAAGACACTTCAGATGTTGGCTTTCGGGTAGTATTTACCCTAGGAGAAACTATACAGTGAGCGATGAGCGCTCTAATCATCAGCTATGACGGGAAACAGTGAGCGATGCCGAGTGGCCAAGACATCCACCACAATCACCAACCTACACTATCGATCTGCGCTTCGACGACCTGGTGAGCACCGCGCCGGCTGATCTCGCCGGCTCGATCCCTTCCTGCTTGACGCCGAGGCGCTGCGGGCCACTACGCTTGACCCGGCGGTCTATGGCGAACGATTGAGCACGATGCTCTTCGCCGAGCGTAGCGTGCGCGAAGCTGGGCCACCGCCTGGAGCATGTGCAGCATCGGCAGTGGGCTAAATTTTCACTGGTGCTGCATCATGCTGTCACCGCAGATCATCAACTTGGGAGATGTGCAGAAGGCCATGGGGACATAGCCGTCGAGGTCGAGCAGGCGGGTTGTTGGGAAAAGCGTATGGCTCCACGCAAACATTCACGGCGCGGTCGATCCACTCGCCTACGTGCATTAGGGCGCGGGCACCTTTCCCATTCCGCCCTCCATTTTGGTGCCCAGAGCCAACTCGGCGATGTGACCATCGGTGATGTCGCTGGCCGCGACATCATTAAGATTGATCAGCACATTGTCCAGATTGTTCAGCCAGCACCGCCGATCTATCGGCTGGCGGCTACGCGTATGGCTGAGGATTATCAGACTCTGTTTGGTGGTCGCGATGCAGAGCTTGCCGCACTCGACCGCTGGCTGGCGAATGTCCATCTGCCCTATGCCCTGCTTCACGCGCCTGCGGGCCGGGGGAAGACGGCGCTGCTCATCCATTGGGCCGCCCACCTCCAGCACCGCGGGGATCAGACGATCATCTTCGTCCCCATCAGCCTGCGTTACCAGACCGCCACCCCGGAGTCGTTCTACTCCAGCCTGGCGACCGCCCTGGCCGCTTTGTATGACGAGCAGGAGCGCGTCCATGCCTATTTGCACAGCCCGGATCAGCTTCGCCCGCTGATCGCAGAATATCTACGCCGACCGGCGCGTGATGGACGACCGATCCTCGTGATCATTGATGGGCTGGACGAGGCAGTTGGCTGGCGGGTCGGTCGGGAGCTCTTCCCCCGAACGCCGCTACCACAGCTCCGCGTCATTGCCTCGGTACGTGAGCAGGCGCTGAAGCGCTGCGACGATTGGTGTGAAGATCTCGGATGGCAGCGCTCGCTCACGTGGGAGCTGGACGTCGCGCCTCTGGACGAGGATGCGCTGATCCAGGTCTTGCAGGCTGCGGGCTATCGGACTGCTCCTGGTACGCAGACAGGTACGTTGGTGCGTGAGATCGCCCGCATTAGCGAGGGCGATCCGCTCACAACCCGATTCCTGGTCGAAGCCCTGCAGCAGGGATCGCTCAAGCCCACCGAGCTGACGCGCATGCCGCCTGGGCTCGAAGCATACATTCGGGACTCGCTGGAGGAGTTGGCGCGCCATAGCGTCGAGCGCGAGGCCGTGTATGAGCTAGTTGGCCTCTGTGCGGTTGCCTTTGGGCCACTGACCAGCGCTGATATCGAGCAACTCTCGCCGCTGCTAGGGCGGCGCACGCTCTTACGCCAAACCGTTCAGTCGGTCGCTCGATTCATCTCCGGCGATGGGAGCCCGGCCAGTGGCTATGTGGTGAGCCACCCCCGTCTGCGTGATCTGTTCTTGTCCACCGAGCTTTCGTCACAGGATCGGGCAGTGTTTCAGGCGCGCTTTCTCTCGTATGGTCAGCACTGCCTAGACACGCCCGACGTGCCGATGCCGGCCTACCTCCGCCAGTTCTGGGTGCGGCATCTTGTGGACGCGCAGGAGTGGGCGCTCTGCGCACAGGTGGTCACCGATGTGCAGCCACGTGGCGCAGCCTGGGTGCAGCCTTGGGCTGAACTGCGCTACGCTGCCGAACACAGCTATCTGGGATATCGGGCCAATCTCGATGCCGTATGGGAGTATGCCCAGAGCACCGACACCATTGCCCTGGCCACCCGCTGCGCGTTGATCGCGACCAGCATCCGCAGTCTGAGCGGCAACCTGACGCCTCACCTGCTCATGAGTCTGATCACGATTGGCGACAGCGCAGGGCCGTGGGATGCTGCCACCGTGATCGCGCATCTGCGCCAGATGCCAACGGCGCAACTCTAGGTAGAGGCATTAACGACGCTGGTCAGCCGTGGATATGCGCACGCTGATCCAACGATCCTTGAGATGATCGCGGCGATCACAAGCGACGAGTGGCGCGCAAAGGCGTTGCGGGTGGTACTGTCGAGTCTCTCCCCGTTGCACATCGCCCAGGTTCGGCAGTTCATTGCCGTGTTTGACCAGGCGGCAGTGCGGGCAGGTCTGCTGCTGGATGTGCTGGCGATAGCGCCGGCACCCCTCGCGCTGTCGCTGGTGGACGACATTTTGGCCGATCTTGCCATGGTAGAGGATGCCCATGCCCAGAGCGTCATCCTGCATACGCTTCTGGCGTATGCGCCCGAGGCGGCGCTTCCTCCGCTCCAGCAGATAATTCGCCGCCTGCGCAACGACCGCCTGCGCGCCGAACTTCAGGTGCGACTAGTTCAGATGTTCCCCAACCAGCTGGCCGCACCTTACCTCTTGAGCGCGTCTAGCCTTGGTGAGCAGCAGTTTGTTGATCGTCTGATCACCGTTGCACCACTGCTCCCCGCAGCCACGCTAACACAGGCTGCTGATGTGGCACGCGGCCTGACCGATTTGCGGCTCCGTGCAGAGGCGCTACTGGTGGTCGCCCAGCAGTGCCATGGTGTCCAAAGCGACGCGCTCTGGGCAGACGTGCGGGTGCTTGCCCATCGTGTGCTGGATGCCCCGTGGCAGGCGGAGGTGCTGGCGTTCTGCGCGCAGCGCGCCACCCCCGATAGTGGCGACGTGGTCGGAGAAGTGCTCGATATCCTCCGCGCCATCCCCCAGGACGATGCACGCCTGGCGGCGTTGATCGATGTCGCTCCCATGATCCCAGAGTCGTCTCAGGACGCGATCCTTGCTCTAGCCAGCGATTTCGCTGCGGCGAAAGACCGGGTGGTTGCACACTCCAGCCTCCTCTCCATCGCACCCGCTAGACTCCGACCCCGCATCGCACAGGTTGTTCTTGATCGGGATGTTGCGCAGCTTCCGATTGATGCCCGCATCCAGGTCATCGAGCAGGTCGCGCCTGCACTCGATGCAGGCGGTGGTGCGCTGGCACTGCGCGTGATTGCTGGGCTGGAGACCGATGCCGATATCGCCCGCGGCATCATCGCCTTCGCGCCGGTACTGGCGCCCTCGCCCTGCCTGACACCCCTCCGCGTATGCGCCCAGAGTATTCACGAGCACGATTGGCAGGTGGAGGCACTGATCGAGCTTGCACGATACGCGCCGAGCGATCAGGCCGTAGACCTCATCCATCAGATTGTCCATCTACTGCCCGCGCTGCCCCAGGAGGCCGCTCGGGCGAATGCCCTCCTACAACTGGGTACGTATCTCCCGACACCCCTGATCCCGCTCTTTCTCGACCAACTCATGCGGCTGCACGACAACCAACTCCGAGTGAAGATCCTCGGCACCAGTGTGCCGCATATTCTCGATGCCGGCGTAGCGCCGCTGGTCGCCTGCGCACGGGCGATTCGCGAAGGGCGGATGCGCGCAGAAGCACTCGCCCTGATCGCCCCATACGCTCCACCTGCCCAGCAGCGGGAGCTTGTAGCTGAAGCGCTACGGGCCGCGCATACGATTCTCGATATTCGCGAGCGCAGCGAGGCGCTTCACGCGCTGACGCATCTCGTTCCCCTCGCGCAGCAGGCGACCCTTGCGGTGGATGTGCTGACGACGGCACGATCGATCACCGACCTGCGCTGGCGCGCGCAGATTGTGACAGATCTCGCCGCACAGGTACCAGATGCAATCTTTGCCGAGGTGCTCGCATTTCTGGAGGATCTCCCATCTGCGACTCTCCGGGGCGAGATGATCCAGCGCATGATCCCCCAGCTTCCACCTGATCGGGCCATCCGGCTCAGCGATCTTGTCGACCGGATCGCCGATGCGGCAGGGCGAGCGGAGACCTTAGCGGTGCTCGCCCTGCATGTCGTACCGAACCAGCGGAACCCCCTGTGGACTCAGGTTGTGCAGATGGCGATGGCACTGCCCGAGGGCGCGCTCAGGGTGGAACTACTTACGCTGGCCGGGAAGAATAGCCATGGTGACGAGCAGGATCGACTCCACCTAGAGGCATTGGAGACGCTGGCCGCGATAGTGGGAGAGGAAGAGCGTACAGAACTGATCGAGACGGTGGCGGCCTATCTGTCGTCCCGCGTATGCTGGCGCCTTTCCCCATTGCTGCGCCTGATTACTAACACGACCCTCTACGCGCGTGCCGCGGTAGCGGTAGCGCCCTATCTCACGCCCGAAGATCGCGATGAGGTTATCGTGACGCTCCGTCGCCCTGAGCTACGCGCCACCGGACGGTCGCATATTCCGCTCGCTGAGCGTGACAACGTGGTACGCGAACTTCGGCGTACGGAGGCCCATCCAACTAGCCACCGGAGCCGCCCACGCACAGGCGATGAAGCGCACAATTCGCCTCGATCAATGCGGATAAGTGCCCTGAGTCTGGAAGCGATGGTGCGCTGTAAGGCCCTACGCGATGCGGTGCCACTGCCCGAGCTCCTTGCCGACATCCACTTGGTTGCGAGTGAGATGGATCAGGCTGAGCTGATGGTGGATCTCCTACCACATCTCACGGAGCCACAGCGCGCTACGCTGCTGAAGGATATCTTCCCGCTGGTATGCCAGGTTCCGGATCTTGCGCGTCGTGTTAAGTTGCTGGCCACGATGCTGGCACTCAGCCAGGGAGCACAGCAACACGCCATCATGGAGGAGGCATTAGTTGCTGGCCAAGCCCTGGCGAATCCTGCAACGCGCGCCACGGCGCTGGCAAATCTGATTCCCTACGCCTCGCCATCCCTGGAGGATGAGATCCTGACTGCGGTTTCTGAGATCGTGACCTACATCGAGAGTGCCCGGGTTATCCAGGAGATTACACCGATGCTGTCGATGAACCGGCGGCTGGAGGTCGTCACCCAAGCGTTGATGGCCGCGTGTGCGATCGAGGATCACCAGATGCGGCGCAAGGTTCTCGCCGCCTTAGCCCCAGCGCTTTCCGCCTGTGCCAATAGTCCGAACTATCGTCTGGAAGCTACCCGGTTATATCATCAGAGCATTCACGTGCTTGCCAGCCATGACCGGCCGGGATTCCTCGCCAGCATTGCTGCATTAACGCCCTGGCTGAAATCCTTCGCACCCAATGATGAGGCGGCACATCTTGTGCAGGCTATCCTCGATGTCTGCCGCTGCTGGCCATGAGACAACGTCTTGGTAAAACAGACCGAAGGAAGTGAGTGGTACGATATGACGTTTTCCTTCTATTGTGTCGCACCACCCTGCCGGCGGCTTAGCCCATCGCGCTGCGGCAGCACGCGGGGGCCGACTCCGGGGGCGGCGGGTGGGGTACGGATCGGCGCGCGCAGCGCCACCACAGTGATCGGCCCCGGTCGCGCAGATACGATGAGGCGGGGCACCCCAGCTGGGGCGCCCCGCCTGCGGTCGGCGGGCTAGGCGGCGACCTTGCGGCGCCGGCGGGGCTTGGGCTGCGATGCCTCGGCGGCGGGCTCAGCCTCAGCCTCGACCTCGACCTCGGGCTCGGCCTCAGGCTCGGCCTCGGCCTCGGCGGCGGCCTTGCGCGGCAGCGGGGCGGGCGCGGAGCGGAGCACCACCACCTCGACGCTGGTGCGACGCTGGCCCTCGCGGTCGGTGTACTCGCTGCTCTGCAGGCGGCCCGTCACCTGGATGCGCTCGCCTTTGCCGAAGCGGCCCAGGGCCTCGCCGGCCTCGCCGAAGGCCACCAGGCGGAACCAGTCGGTTCGCTCCTTCCAGGCCTCGCCCTGCTTGTAGCTGCTGTGGACGGCGATGCTCGCGGTCACGATCAGGGTGCCAGTGGCGCTGAAGCGGCTCTCCGGGTCGCTGCCGAGGTTGCCGGTCAGGTGGGTGCGGTTCACGTTCGCGGTCATTGGGGGGCTTCCTTTCGGTGGTGCCGCTGCTGCGGCGTTTCGTCGGTTCCTGGCCCAGACCCGCCACCGCCCGAGCGCCGGGCCGCAGGGCGCGTAGCGTTCATCTCGACCCGTGTCGGCCCGGCGCGGCGGTGGCAGGCTGATCAGGACAGGACCACGGGACGCCTGCGCAGGCAGCCGGAGGGAGCCCCACGACAGCGCGTGACGCCGCACGCTGACCTGGCAGCCCGGAGCGTTCGGGGTGCTGGGCGCACGCCGCGCAGCCGACGCTGACCGCACACCGATCCATCGCTTGCGCGGGCGTGACAGAGGGGCGCGCGACGATCCGGGGTGGCCCGGCGGGCGCGGGGCCGGGGTGCTCGGCTGGGGAA
>Ga0194060_10002943_pt1 | contig 12114 bp, 6 predicted proteins | sample SepL225m_MetaG_FD_163427 | JGI IMG/M metagenome (GOLD analysis project Ga0194060, IMG submission 163427) | Anoxic zone freshwater microbial communities from boreal shield lake in IISD Experimental Lakes Area, Ontario, Canada - Sep2016-L222-5m | ecosystem: Environmental > Aquatic > Freshwater >... | reverse complement strand
CTTCCTATTCCGACGAGGCGGAATTCATTTGACCCGGACTGCGTGCGGATCGTCAGGGGGAAACGGTCGGCGTCCAGACCGCAATGAATGATACGCACCCGTTCCGGCGGACATCCGAGTTCAAGCAGTCGTTTCTTTCCGTGTTCCGAAACCACCACGGCCTGGGCGCCTGATTGCCACAACGGTCTGTAGGTTTCCGGGCGGAACTGCCGCATGAAGAGATCAAAGGCATGAAACACCACAACGAGCGGGATTCCCAGTTCCCGCGCCAGGGGCACGATGGCGGCGCCGGCGCCTCCGAAATGGGCGAGGAGGATGTCGGGCCGGATTTCACGGAGGGCATGGCGGGTTGCCTGGCGTGGAAAGGGGAATTTGTAAACGCCCAGGCATTCTTTATTGATCGCGAAGGCGGCCTTTTGCCACAGTGCAGGAGGGAGAATCCGGACACGGGGAAAGGGACGTTCTATTTCATTCACCCGGTCGGCGGCCAGGACGTGGTTTTCAACGCCCGCCTTTTCCAGGCCCAGGACAAGATCATAGATGAATGTTTCGCTGATGCGGTTGAACTTGGTGCATATGTGAGCGACTCGCATGGTGATCTGTTGGAAAAGAATCCGACCCCTCCCGGATAAAACGTATAATGATGCCGGATCAGCGTGCCGGGATTATTTGCGTCGCATTAGTTTTGGGTTATGAGGCGTCGCGCCGCCTGGGTATTATTCGCGTTCTAACGCAGGGCACACCTTGTCCTAACATCCCGGGGTTACAAGAAACCCTGCATGAATATCAAGATTGTCAAACAATACCTGGGCCACGCGGGTTTCCCGCTATTCCTGTTTCTTTTAGCCCTTTTGATCAGCGCCCCGGCCTGGCGTGTGCCGCTCTTCACCGATGATCTTGTACAGGCCAGCAAATTACTCAAGGATCGCCCAGCCAGGGAAATGGGGTGTATGATTGATGTTCATGGACTTCAGTCAGCCACGATGACCCTTTTCGATTGGTTCCGGCCGGGTTATACGCGCCAGTTGATGGAGCATGGCATCTGGCCCTGGTGGATGGCCGAGAAGGCGAAGTTGTCTTTTTGGCGCCCCCTTACGGCGGCGACGCATTGGCTGGATTATCAACTCTGGCCTTCCCGCACCGTTCCGATTCACCTCCATAATGCCCTCTGGTTCTGCCTGTTTCTGATGGTGACCTTGGCGCTCTACCGGCGCCTGGAGGCACGCGCCTGGGTGGCCGGTTTGGCAGCACTGATTCTGGCTCTCAATCCGGCAAATTGGCAATCCCTGGTGTGGGTGGCTGCGCGCAATTCCCTGATGGTGGCCTTCTTTGTGGTCTCGACGCTCTGGTTTTACCATCGCTTTGTCCGGAGCGCATCAGGTCGGTGGGCCGTGTTGGGCTGGCTGGCTTTTGCCCTGGGTTTGTTGGCAGGGGAAGGGGCTGTTGCCATCGCCGCTTATCTATTCAGTTACACCCTGTTTCTGGACGAACGCCCCTGGAAAACCCGACTCCTCAGTGTGGCGCCTTTTGTGGTGATTCTTATTGCGTGGCGTGTGACGTATCAGACGTTGGGGTTCGGAACGGCGTGTTCCGGTCTGTATGTTGATCCAGGCCGTGAGCCGGTGCGTTTTTTTCTGAATTTTCTGGAATGGGGGCCGCTTATAATTGTGGACGTATTGACCTGGCCGTTTCTGGGCAAATACGCCTGTCTGGCGCCCTCCCTCCGGCCCTGGGCCTGGGGCGCGGGACTCATTGGTTTACTGGTCATTTCGGGCGCCTTCATTCCTTTGCTGCGGACGTCGCGCGCTGCTCGCTTCTGGGCCGTGGGGTTGCTTCTGACCCTTGTTCCGGCTTGTGCGACAACGTTGCCGGATGACCGGGTGACACTCTATGCGGCGATTGGTTTTGCACCACTGGCGGCCGCCTTCCTTGCAGGGGTTGCGGAGGACGAGTCCTGGGTCATGAAAGGGACACCTCGTCGCCTGTTGCAGATGTGTGGTGTTCTGCTTGTCGTATTTCATTTTATCGTGCCAATACCGGGACAAGCCAAACGGATGGCTCGCCTGTTCCGTCCGCCCCCGCCGGTCGGCCGGCTGGTGGATCCCGCTTTTCGGACGTCGGCGTCACAGGAACTGGTCATCGTCAATACTCCGGATGTGATGTCGATCTCCTACATGCCGTTTAACCTGACTCATGATGGAGTCGTATGGCCCCTGGGTGTTCGCACGCTGTCGTCCAGTCCGGGTGACATGGTGGTGCGCCGGATAGGAACTCATGCGTTGATGCTGATCTCGGTGCAGGGGGCGCTGATTCCCACGCGGCTGGAAAGGGCCGATGTTCCTCCGGGAGCCCCTTTTTATCATCTATTTTATAAAAATTGTGTAGTCGGCTCAGCGTTCCGTTCCTTGGAAGTTCGTTTCATGCCGGGAGATCGGGTCACGTTTCCGTCCATGACCATCGATGTGATTCGGGTGAACGAGCGCGGGCTACCGGTGGAGGCGACTTTCACGTTCAAAGAATCCCTGGATTCGGTCCGGTATCACTGGGTCTTCTGGGATAGCCGGACGGGCCATTATGCGCTCTTCACGCCACCGCGGGTGGGTGAGGAGATGCGGATTTCAAGCCCTTTCTCTACCGGGCGGCGTGCTCAGGCGGAATAACCCCCGTCAACGACCAGAACCTGTCCGGTGATCCAACGGGCTTTCACGCTGCAGAGGAATACGATGGCCTGTGCGACGTCTTCCGGTGTGCCGAACCCGAGCGGATGGCGTTTTTCAATCGCGCAGACCTGATCCGGAGTCAAATCCTTAAACATCCGGTTTGTGAGTTCGGTGCGGACAATTCCCGGTGCGACCGCGTTGATGCGGATTCCCCTTGCGGCCGTTTCCCGGGCCAGTGAGCGTGTCAGGGAGATCAGGGCGGCCTTGGTGGCGGCATATACCGCCATGCCGGGGGAACCTGCAAGCCCTGCCGCCGAGGCCACGTTGACCACCGCAGAGCCCCGCTTCATCTGAAGCAGGGATTTTTGGATCATGCGGATGGGAGCGAGAATGTTCAGATCGGTCAGTTCTTGGATGTCTTTTGAAGAGGATGTTTGAAGCGGGGCGAGCAGTTCCCTGCCGGCGCAGTTGACGAGGAGATCAATCTGGATTCCCCTTTCGCTGAGTTGGCTGAACAAGCCATCAATACCCGGGGCGTTCGTAAGGTCGCAAGCCATCGCCAAGGCCGTCCCCGGGGATGACTGGCACTGGCTGACCACCTGGTTGAGAAGCGTTTCCCGGCGCGCCACCAGGATGACCCTGGCGCCCTGGGCGCAAAGCGCCTGCGCGGTGGCGGCGCCAATACCGGTTGAGGCGCCCGTGATGATCGCGGTCTGGCCTCTGAATTCCATCAACGGTTCGTTTATTCCCATGTTAATAGACATCCTCCCCATGAATACCCCACACCAAAACCAGCCAGAAGCAGTTTATGTCCCGGCAGAATGCGCCCTTCTTCCAGGGCAGGCTCCAGCGCCATCGGGATCGAGGAGGACACGGTGTTCCCGACATCCGCATAACGCCGCAGGACTTTGTCCGCAGGCAGGCTGGCGCGTTTGACCAGTTCATCCAGCATATACTCATTGGCCTGGTGCAGCACGAACCAGTCAATCTGTTCCCTCGAAATCCCGGCTTTTTCAATGATCTGTGAAAGGAGGGGCGGCACCGTTCTGATGGCGAAGGTGAAGATGGCGCCGCCATCCATGAACAGATGATTCTTACTGCGGGTGCCGCCATAGACATCGGTTGTCTCCCGGGCCGTTTCTTCCGAATGGGGAAGGCGCAGCCCGCCTGCTGGGACCATGAGATTGTTTGCTCCCGCACCATCGGTTCCCACCACGAAGGCGGTGATCGCGCCGGGGCCCGCCGAGGCGCCCACCAGCGTGGCGGAGGCGCCATCCCCGAAAAGGATCCTGAGCATGCGATCCCGGGGATGGATGAAACGTGTATAGGTGTCCGCCGTGACCAGCAGGACGCAACCGGCATGTCCTGATTCAATCAGGGCGGTGGCAAGTTGTAATCCATAGATGTAGCCGCTGCAGCCCAGGTTGAAATCAAAAGCGCCGATGCTCTTCTTCAACTTCAGCCGGTTCTGCAACAGGCAGGCGCCGGACGGAAGGAAGTAATCGGGCGATTGGCTGCACACGATGAGGTAATCGATGCGGGCAGGGTCAACGAGCCCGCGGGCCAGGAGTTTTCGGCAGGCCTCGCCCGCCAGATCCAGGGCGGTTTCGCCGACGGCGGCAACATGACGTTGCCGGATGCCTGTCTTGGCCGATAGTCTGGTCATATCCCAATCGGGGTTTTCGCGGCCCAGATCATCGTTTGTAACAATGCCTGAGGGCAAATGGGTTTGGAGGCCGATAATGTGTGCCGGCATGTTTAGTCCTCCAGAAGGTTACGGGTACGCAAGCCATCCACGAGTTGTCGAATGGTGGTGAACCGGCGAATTTCGTTGTCTTCCACGACGGATCCGAAATGGCTCTCCAACTCCGAGAGGACATTGAGATGACCGATGGAGTCCCATTCGGCAATCGAATCGGTGGAATCGGCGAGGGTCAATTGACCTTCGGGAATTCCAAGTGCAACGGCCAGCCGGTTCAGCAGTTCCTGTGTTTTCATAACTCTAATATTCCTTCCAGATTATTGTTTCGATCATGCCTGTTGATATGAAGATTGTCCTGATCTTTTTTGACTCACGCCCAGAATATAATGCGAACCATACGGGATGGCGCGGATGATTCGGCCCAGCCCGAACGACAAGGCGACGACCAGGGCCGCAGCGATGGGCAGAATGATCAGACTTTGCGTAACCGTGAGATGGAGTCGGCCGATCAGCAGGATGACGGGAATGACGACATAGGGGGTGTGCAGGAGGTAAACGTCCCAGGCGCCCGCCGCAAGGGGACCGAGAATCTGCCGGATCTTCTGGGACATGCCTCCCGCCAGTCCCACGCCGTAGATCAGGGCATAGGTGCCTGAAAGAGCCATGAGTTCGGCGGTCAAAAAATTGGGCATCAGGCGATGAAGGCCGAATGCGCAAAAGCACCAGGTGATGAAAGCGACGGCGAATAGGGGTGGCACGCGTTCCCGGCGGGCAAGGCCCAGTGCCGCTCCCCAGAGGAAGTAGGGCGCCACCATGACCCCGATATACAATCCCAACCAGGTGGGCACGGCGATAAGTCCTTTCAGGCAGAGATACTTGACCAGATAGGAAGCGGCCAGCAGCGCCAGTTTGTGGTTTCGTGAAGGAAGCAGTTTGTCAATGAGCGGCCACGCCAACGCCATTTCGGCAATGAATAGCAGATACCAGAGCACGGTTGCGGGTGTCACCCGAGGATCCAGGATGATCATGGACAGGCGGTTCTTGCTGTCGGGATTCCAGCAGAGATCCGGGAGGATCCACGCCGCCAGGAACGCCAGAAGATTGAGCGTGAGAAAGGTGACAACGTGGGGAACGCAGCGCTTCCGGTAAAACTGAAATAGTTCCTGCGCGGATCGGACAGGTTGGTAGGTGATGGAAAGTGCCATTCCCGAGAGGACGAGGAACGCGCCCAGCCCGGTAATGGTCAGACTGGTGCGTAAGCGGTCTGGAAACCCCGGCGACAGGCCGTCAACGACCCGGGGCAGCATATGGGCGACATGTTGCAGGCACACCAGATAGATCGCGGCCACTCTGACCCCATGCAAATCAAAGTGCACTCTGGATGCGACATTCACGAGGTCTTACCATGAATCACGGGTGTTTGTTTCGGATTACGATGATGTTAGACGGGGGTTAGAAGTCGGTGCGCGGCGCAATTCGCTTGGACTCATCTCGGGAATTGTGGGAGTCTGGTTCCTATGACTGTCAGCCTTTCTTCTATGGGACACAACTGGAATACTCCACACAGTTTGGAGCGCATCATGAAATATGTTGCGGTAGGGGGTTTGACGTTCGCCCTGGATCTCCTATTGCTTTACGCCTTTATCGACTGGCTTATGTGGAATTACATTTTGGCAACGGGCCTCGCTTTTGCGATCGCGGTGTCGATCAACTATGTTCTGGATCGACGGTGGGTATTTACCGGCACGTTGAGATCCGTGCAGGCGGGGTATTTTATCTTCATGGCCATTGCCTGCATCGGCGCCGTGATTGCCATGGCCGGAATGGCCGTCCTGGTCGGCGTATATCATCTCCACTATTTGTATGCCCGGGTTTCCATTGCCAGCATGGTTGGCCTCTGGAACTACCTGATGAACCTCTACGTGAACTTCAAGGTCGCCGGAAAACATTAGCGCCTGACGACATCCCGTGTCTTGCGCTGGAAGTTGAGCGTTATTCATCCCACCAAAGTGCCGGACTGGTGTCAGGAAGCGATTAGTGAAGTGTCAGATGGCGATTTTGGCGGCCCGCCAAAACTAATCGATAATTAATTTGCACCTATTCAATGCCATATTCACGACAGCGATATTTCGCGCGTTGGCAGAATACTATTTGTCAGGAAAACAGCAGTGGCAATACGGAATCGGAGGATAGCATGAAAAGATTAGTTCAACGGTGCGGCTGGTTGCAAAACGCGAATATCGGAATTCTTGCGATGACGTTTCTCATGGGCGCCATCGGAACCACGCTGGGTTATGGCCTGCCCAATCGTGCGCCAATAGCGGATGCTGGCGGTGTGTACGAAATCAACGAAGGCGATTCCCTGGTGCTGGATGGCAGCCTGTCCCGTGACCCCGATGGGGATGCTCTGACGGCCACGTGGGATCTGAACGACGATGGCGTCTATGGCGATGCGCTTGGAACCAATGCCGTGGTCGGCTGGTCCGCGTTGAGTGGTCTGGGTCTGGTTGCGGACGGGGACTGGCATGCCATATGGATCAAGGTGACCGACGGGCGTGGCGGAACAAACGAAAACTACAGTTTTCTGATGATCGACAATCTGCCGCCAGTCGCCAACGCGGGCGGCGCCTACACGAATCATTACGGCGAGGCCCTGACCTTGAACGGATCGGCGACCGATCCCGGCAACGACGTGCTGACCTATGAGTGGGATATCGACGGCAACGGGCAGTTCAATGATGCCAGCGGCGCCACGCCCACAGTCCCCGGTTCCCTCTTGCGCGGCTTGGGTGTCGGAACGCATTCCCTGGCCCTCCGGGTGACCGATACGTACGGTGCGGCCACCACCAATACAGCGAGCCTGACAATCCTTTCCCCAAAATCCTGGAGTTTCGGAGTGATCGACGACACGCAGTGGACGTGCGCGAATGATCCTGCGGGGAACAACTCGAACAAGGTGGCGGTGTCGTTCATCAATCAGATCAACCCGCAGTTTATCAACGCGGGGGTGAAGTTTGTGGTGCAGGTGGGCGATCTGACTGAGAACGGGAACGACGTGGATCTTCAGACGCGCGCGGCGGCGGCGCAGCCTCTGCTCGACGCGGGGATCGGGTTTTTCCCGATGCGCGGGAACCACGAGACCTATGCGAATCCGACGAACAACTACGCCATCCCGATGTTCCAGGCGAGTTATCCGCAGACGCGCGGACTGACCAATACCGTCGGGACGATGAACTTCAGCAGCCCGACCAACGTAAGCAGTGATCTGGACGGGATGAGTTACGCGTTCGACTACAACAGCGCGCGGTTTGTGGTGTTGGACGACTGGGCGACTCCGAGCAAGCGGGTGGACGCGGTGGGCTACAACTACGGGTACTCATTCGGCGACCAGCAGGGATGGATCAGCGGGGTGCTCGACCAGGGAACGCGCGGTACGGAGCATGCGTTCGTGTTCTCGCACCAGCCTCTGATAGCGGAGAACCACCAGGACAGTCCGTTTGTGGGCTACACGGATGCGAACACGAACATGCAGAATGCGTTCTACGCCAGTCTGGCGAGCAACAAGGTGGGTTACTACATCAGCGGCCACGACCACATCCACCAGCGTTCACTGATCGCCAGTCCCGATGGGTTGAGCACGGTTGAGCAAGTGATCGGGGCGTCTGACAGTTCGAAGTTCTATACGCCGTCGGCGACCAACAGCGCGAACTGGAAGGGCCAGAAGTACCGCGAGACATCGCTGGCGCAGGAACTTTACACGCCGGGCTACTACATCTACACGGTGGACGGGCCGCGGGTGTCGGTGGACTACTACTCGGATGTGCGCACGAACTGGGCCTCGGACGCGAACTTCCCGTTTGCGGCGCAGCCCAACCACATCACGCCGTCGATGAACTTTGTGAAGAAGGAGACGTTTGGATACAGCCTGAACGGGCAGCGGTTCCTGGTGGCGCAGGGCGGGACGTACACGTCGGTGGTGGACAGCGTGGCGTCGGGGACGGCGTACGGCGAGACGTACAAGGGCACGACGGCGCGGATCCTGGCGGGGAGCAACGGCAGCACGCGGCATGACGGCAGCAACCGGCAGATGGTGCGCGAGATCAACACCGGCTGGGCGCCGTCGACACTGGCGAGCGATGTGCTCACGCTGTGGGGCATGGCCGATATCGGCACGCCCGCGACGGACATCTATGTACTCTCACTGAGTTACGACCCGGCGGCAGTGACACCCGAGCAGATCGCGGCGGGCACGTTCGCGCTGGCGAGCAAGGATTCCCTGGGCCACTGGGTCAATGCAGTGGATCTGAACAAGGGCGGGATCCGCCATTTTGTTGCGGGCCCGTACAACAGCAGTTACACGCTGGGCACCTACGGTGTGGATACGACGGGCCACACGGTGTGGGCGGTGATCAACCACGCCAGCGACTTCGCCGCCACAACGGTGGGCGGCATCGTCAACTTCGTCTATACCTCGGACAATCACTATGGCATCGTGCGGCCGATCTTCCGCGGGGCCTTCAACGTGGCCGGCCAGACGGTCAACGAGGCGATGATCGCCAAAATGAACACGTTGCCGGGGCTCACGTTCCCGAGTGATGGCGGCGTGGGCGCCGGTCAGACGGTCGGGCACATCGACTTCCTGGTGGACACGGGTGACTTCGCTAACCGGTCGGAAACCAATAGCGCGATTTCGGCGAACCACAGCCTGAGTTACCTGGGGTCGATTGTTGACTACCCGGGCAATTCGAGTTACGTCTCTCCTGTCTCCGCCGTGACATGGGCGCAATACCAGCACGACTTTCTGGGCGACGCGAACACGGGGATCCGGGCGGGCGGTCTGTTGACCTTGACCGACAGCCAGGGACTCGGAATTCCGGTTTTCCTCACGCCGGGCAACCATGATATCAGTGACGCGATCGGCATGAACCTCAAGATTCCCGCCGGGAATGTTGATGCCTCCTCGTATGTGCAGATCTACAACCGGATGGCGGCGTTCTCGGGCAAGGCTCCGATTAACACGAACGTCTTCGCCAATCCGGGCGACTATACGAACATCAACCTGCGGGTGAATTACTCGTTCGATGTGGGTGGCGTGCATGTGCAGGTGGTGAACATGTTCCCCGATCGGAACATTCTCGACTGGATGAGCGCCGACTTGGTTGGCGTAGCCGCGAGCACGCCGGTCTTCCTGTTCTGCCATGCGCCCGTGAACATGGCTGCCGGTGAAACCAAGGTGTTCGGCAACCCCACCAATACTTCCAGTTCAGCGGCTGCGGATATTCCGTTCGCGTTGACGGGCACGGATAGCGCGACGACCTACAAGGACATGAACTCTGCCAAGCAGTCTGTGGCCGATTGGCTGATACTTCACCCGAACGTGAAGGCCCTGTTCAGCGGCCACGATAATTTCAACGGATCCACGAGTTGGAACGGGCAGGATGCCAACGGTAACCTGATTGCCCCCCGCGATGCGGCATGGAGAGGCGTGACGTTGTTCAGGGTTGATTCGCCCATGAAGGGTGACATCTCCGGCACCTCGGCCACCGGCCCGCTGGCCGGCATCGGCATGGAGACCAATCTCTCCTTCCAGGTCTATTCCTTTGATGTGGCTGCTCGTCGGCTGACGGAGCGCGAATACCTCTGGAACAGCACGGCGGACACCAATGGCGGCGCCTGGAGTGTGCAAGCCACCACGATCAGCCTGAACTTCCCCGCCAGCGCCCCGGCGCTGGGCGGAACACCTAACGGCACAGTTCTGACCAATGGCAATCCGGTCCTGACCTGGTCGGCTGTGGATGGCGCAACTGGTTATACGGTTGCCTTGACCCTGCCCGGCGGCAGCAATGTGTATTTCAATGTGGCGGATACAAATCTTACGCTTCCGTCCCAGTTGTTAAATGGCGCCTATTCCTGGACCGTAACGTCCTACAACACCGATGGCAACGGTCCGGCCTCCGCCTCGGCCAGTTTCACCATCCAGCGGTATACCGCGCCCTGGAAGTTCGGCGTGATGTCCGACACCCAGTGGACGCCGTACGCGGCGGATGCAGCCAACTCCAATGCGGTGGCTGTCTCCATCATTAACCAGATCAACCCGCAGTTCATCAATGCCGGGGTCAAGTTCGTCGTGCAGGTGGGCGACCTGACGGAAAACGGCAATCCCGCGGATGTGGATGTTCGCGCGGCGGCGGCCCAGCCCCTCTATGATGCCGGTATCGGGTTCTTCCCGTTGCGCGGTAATCATGAATCCGGCCAGTTTGGCGGGATCCAGGTCACGAACGACTTCCCCCAGACCCAAGGGCAGGGTAGCAATGTTCATGATGCGAGTAATTTCAGCAATGCCTCCAACGTATTGGCGGGTTTGAGTTATGCCTTCGACAACTTCAATGCGCGATTCGTGTTACTGGATCAGTTCACCCGGCTGGATGGCAGTTACAACACCAGTGCGCTGCAGAACAACGCCATTGTCGATCAGGTTCCGTGGATCGGAAGCACGTTGTCCAACCGCGAGGCCAACACGCACGCCTTCGTCTTCTCGCACAAGAACCTGATCGGTGAAAATCACACGGATGTCCTGTTTGGCGCCAACATCGCGTCGAACGCGGCGGCGCAGAACCAGTTCATCGGCGCTTTGGCCGGAACCGGTGTGCGTTACACCCTGAGCGGGCACGACCACGTCTTCCAGCGCTCGATGATTGCCAGCCCGGATGCCCTGTCCTCGGTGGAGGAAATCATCTGCGGTTCGGACAGTTCGAAGTTTTACACGCCGCAGGCGACGAATATTGCCGCGTGGGCCGGCCAGAAGTACCGCGAAACCTCCCTGGTACAGGATCTCTACCGCGTAACCTACTACCTTGCCACGGTGGATGGCCCCAGATTCACCATGGACTACTATGCGAGCGACGAGACGTTCCCCTCGGGCAATTCACCGAGCAATACGCCCACCTTGCATTTCAACAAGCGCGAGACCTTTGGTTACAGCCTGAACGGCAAGCGGTTCCTGGTGGCCCAGAGTGGTTCCTACACCTCGGTTGTGGATAGCGTGGCGTCCGGCATGGCCTATGGTGAAACCTACAAGGGCACGACGGCGCGCATCCTCTCCGGCTTGAACGGCAGCACCAACAAGGACTATACCGGTCGTGCCTTGGTTCGTGAGGTCAACACCGGTTGGGCGCCGACCGCCCTTGCGAGCGATGCGCTAACTCTGTGGGGTATGGCGGATTTGGCCTCGACCCGCACCGACACCTATGTGATCTCGATGAGTTATGATCCTGCCGCGACGACTCCGTCTACGATTCAATCTGGTCTGTTCGGCCTGGTGACGCGCGCCACGCCGTCTGACAGTTGGGTCAATGCCGCCGACCTGAATGTGGGCGGTATCGAGTGCTTTGTGCTGGGCGCATGGAACAGCGGATACAAACTTGGCACCTGCGGTGTCGATACCAATACGGCGACGGCCTGGGCGGTAGTCAACCACGCGAGTGACTTCGCGGTCGGCCCCCTGGCGCATGTGAACGCGCAGGTTGTGAAGGTGGATGCGAACGTGTACCAGCCGTTCAATGTGGGCATGACGAACGGGGCGTGGGTGTACCTGGAGGCGGATCCCGCCAATGCGAGCCCCCTGCGCGCGACGCAACGTTCACTGGGCTACCGTGAAGTGGATTACAAGGCGACGATGTTCAGCTTCCTGAGATTCACCCAGGTGGCGCCCAGCAACACCGGCGCGGGCGTGATGTATGACTACACGGCGCA
>Ga0194060_10002942_pt1 | contig 12120 bp, 11 predicted proteins | sample SepL225m_MetaG_FD_163427 | JGI IMG/M metagenome (GOLD analysis project Ga0194060, IMG submission 163427) | Anoxic zone freshwater microbial communities from boreal shield lake in IISD Experimental Lakes Area, Ontario, Canada - Sep2016-L222-5m | ecosystem: Environmental > Aquatic > Freshwater >... | reverse complement strand
ATCACCGAATCGCCCTGGAAATGGCAGGCAAAAAACCAGAGTTCCGGCCGCACATCGAGTTCGGCGACAATTTCGCCCTTGCCGTAGGCACCGCCCTTGTCACTGATATAGATGATGCGATCGAACATCAGCATGGGCGGCAGCGGCAGTTGGGCGTTGCCGGCTCCGAACATCTCGCCGCGCGCGCAGGCGAGAAGCTGTTCGTAGGTAAAACTGGATCGTTTGGTCAAAGTCTTGCTGTCCTCAGAAAACCCCGGGGGGTACGGTTGGCCCGCCGGGAACCGGATATAAGTATAAAGGCTTTTTGGCAGAAAACCGGCTCAAACCGCCCAATTGAGCAAGACCACCGCCTCCGCGGCGATGCCTTCCCCACGGCCGACGTAGCCCAGCCTCTCGGTGGTCGTGGCTTTGATGTTGACCTGGCCGGGCGACAAGGCAAGGTCGGCGGCGATGTTGTTCACCATGGCCGGCATATGCGGTGCCATTTTCGGCGCTTGGGCAATGATGGTGGCGTCAATGTTTTCAATGCGGTAGCCGGCTTCCAGCACAAGCCGGCTTACCTCGCGCAGCAATGCGCGGCTGTCGGCATTCTTGTAGCGGGCATCCGTGTCGGGGAAATGCCTGCCGATGTCGCCAAGCGCAGAGGCGCCGAGCAGCGCATCGCACACGGCATGAAGTAGCACATCCGCGTCCGAATGTCCGTCCAGCCCCTTCTCGTTTGGAATATCCACGCCGCCGATGATGAGCCTGCGCCCGGTTACCAGGACATGAACGTCGAACCCCTGCCCTATTCTCAAGTTTGCCTCCCCAGGCTCGCGAGGATGAGTTCCGCTAGTTGCAGATCATCTGCATAGGTTATCTTCAAATTTCCGTTGGCCCCCTGCACAAGTTTCGGCTTGAGCCCCATGGCCTCTACCGCACCCGCCTCGTCGGTCACTTTCGCCGTCCTGCTCAGGGCATGCAGGAGCAGACCATGGCGGAACATCTGCGGCGTTTGCGCCTGCCACAGGTGTTCGCGCGGTTCGGTAGAATGAATCTGTCTGGTGGCGTCGGCTCGCTTGAGCGTATCGGCGACCGGCACCGCGAGTATGCCCCCCACCTCGTCCAGCGCCAGCGTATCCAGCATGCGCAGCAGTTCGCGCTGGCCAAGGCAGGGCCGTGCCGCGTCGTGCACCAGCATCCAATCATCCGGCTGCACCGTGGACGAGGCCGCAACCAAGCCATTCAATACGCTGTCATGCCGCGTCGCGCCACCGCAGTAAAGCGGCGCGATCCGCCCGCCGAATTCGCGCCAGTCATGCTCCCTGAACTGGACGTCGCCGGCGGCCAGAACCACGAACACCGTATCGATCCTGCCGCTGGCAAGAAGCGCGCTCACGCTGTGGTAGAGCATGGGGTGCCCCAGCAACGGAAGGTATTGCTTGGGTGTGGCAATTCCCATGCGCTCCCCTGCGCCCGCCGCCGGAATCAAACCATAAAACCGCTCGGACATCATTGTTTTTTAAAAATAATCAACTCACGAAGCCGTTATAATACCGCTTAGTCGAACTATGCTGTCAGTTGAACCCTTTCCTGCAGAGACCCGCACTCTAGTGCCGCCTCAACGGGCTCTTTTTACCCTATGAACTCCGCCCCGCCCGAAGCGTCGCTTCAACGTCGCTTCGCCCATTTGCACGGTTCGAGCGACGCCCTTGCGCTGGCACGCCTCGCAGGGCAGGCCAAACCGCTGATCGTATTCTGCGCCTCGGCACTGGACGCGCAACGGCTGTGCGAGGAAATTCCCTATTTCGCGCCCAACCTGACGGTGAACCAGTTGCCCGATTGGGAAACGCTGCCCTACGACAGTTTCTCGCCTCACCATGACCTGATTTCAGAACGCCTGGCCACGCTTTACGCGATCACCCGCGGCAGTTGCGACATCACATTGATTCCGGCGAGCACCGCGCTGTACCGCCTCGCACCCGCCTCCTACCTAGCCGCCTACACGTTTTTCCTCAAACAGGAGGAACGATTCAGTCTACCGCAACTGCGCGCGCAATTGACGCTGGCAGGCTACAGCCACGTCACGCAGGTGGTCGCTCCGGGTGAGTATTGCGTGCGGGGCGGACTCATCGATCTGTTTCCGATGGGAAGCGCCCTGCCCTACCGCATCGACCTGATGGACGAAGAGATCGAGTCCATCCGTACTTTTGACGTCGACACCCAGCGCACCATCTATCGGGTGAAGGAAGTGCGGCTGCTGCCGGCACGCGAGTTTCCGCTTGATGAAGCAGGCAGGACTCGCTTTCGCGCGCGCTTTCGTGAAACCTTCGAAGGCGATCCGTCCAGGAGCAATATCTACAAGGACGTGAGCAACGGGGTCGCCCCGGCCGGAATCGAATACTACCTGCCTCTGTTCTTCGAACATACCGCCACCATTTTCGATTACCTTCCGCCACAGGCCACAATCTGCCTGCATCACGACGTCGCCGCGACCATAGACGCCTTCTGGAAGGACACGCAAGCGCGTTATCAACTATTGCGCGGTTACCGCGGACAGCAGTTGCTGCCGCCGGTTGAGATGTTCCTGCCGGCCGAGGAGTTTTATCTGGCGGCGGGGAATTTTTCGCGCATCGACATCACTGCCCCGCAGGACGCGGGCCCGGCCCCAGAAGGCGGGATCGCCGCCGCCCGGCTGCCGCCGCTCGCAGTCGAACGCCGCGCAGTTGATCCGCTCACCCGGCTGAAACAGTTCCTGGAGAACACGCCGGCGCGCGTGCTGCTGCTCGCGGAATCCCCCGGCAGGCGCGAAACCATGAGCCAGTACTTCCGCGAATACGGACTTGCCCCAGCGCCCTGCGCAAGCTTTGCCGAATTCTGCGGTGGGCAGGAACGCTGCATGCTGGGCACGGCGCCCTTGTCCAACGGTTTCGCGCTGACGGAAGAAAACTTGTGCCTAGTCACCGAAGCCGAGCTCTATGCCGGCACGGTGCGAACGCGAAAGCGTGCCGAAGCACGCGCGACTTCAGTCGAAGGCATGGTGCGCGACTTGTCGGAACTGCGCATAGGCGACCCGGTCGTCCACGCCCAGCACGGTATCGGACGCTACCTCGGCCTGATCAACCTGGACCTGGGAGAGGGCAAGACCGAGTTTCTGCATCTGGAATATGCCGCCAAGGACAAGCTCTATGTGCCGGTGGCGCAGTTGCATCTCATCAGCCGCTACAGCGGGGTCGCCCCGGACCAGGCGCCCCTGCATAAACTGGGCAGCGGCGACTGGGACCGCGCCAAGCGCAGGGCGGCCGAGCAGATCCGCGATACCGCCGCAGAATTGCTGAACCTCTATGCGCGCCGGGCCGCACGCCAGGGACATCAGTTCGAGATCAAACCGCACGACCTGGAAGCATTTGCCGAAGGCTTCGGCTTCGAGGAGACGACCGATCAGGCAAAGGCGATCGAGGCCGTCGTCGAAGACATGTGCTCAGGCAAGCCCATGGACCGCCTGATCTGCGGCGATGTCGGATTCGGCAAGACCGAGGTAGCACTGCGCGCGGCCTTCGTCGCCGTCTGCGGCGGCAAGCAGGTCGCAGTGCTTACTCCGACCACGCTGCTCGCCGAGCAGCACTTCCAGACCTTCTCCGACCGCTTCGCGCAGATTTCGGATGAATGGCCGATCAGGATCGCCCAGCTGTCACGCTTTCGCACGGCCAGGGAGCAGACGCAAAACGTAAAGGCGCTGGCCGATGGTTCGGTCGATATCGCCATCGGCACGCACAAGCTGCTGCAGCGCGACATCCAGTTCCAGCGCCTCGGGCTGGTGATCATCGACGAAGAGCATCGCTTCGGCGTGCGCCAAAAGGAAGCGCTCAAGGCGCTGCGCGCCGAAGTCGATGTGCTCACGCTCACCGCCACGCCGATCCCGCGCACCCTGGCCATGTCACTAGAGGGTTTGCGCGATTTCTCGGTCATCGCCACCGCGCCGCAAAAGCGCCTGGCAATCAAGACCTTCGTCAGTCGCGACAGCCAGGGCGTGATCCGGGAAGCGGTGCTGCGCGAACTGAAGCGCGGCGGCCAGATCTATTTTCTGCACAATGAAGTCCAGACCATAGAGGCCATGCACGCCCGGCTGGCGAAACTCTTGCCCGAAGCGCGCATCGTGGTGGCGCACGGGCAGATGCGCGAACGCGAACTCGAGCGTGCCATGCGCGAGTTCCACCAGCGGAACTACAACCTGCTCCTATGCACCACCATCATCGAAACCGGCATCGACATTCCAACCGCCAATACCATGCTGATAAATCGCGCCGACAAGTTCGGCCTGGCTCAACTGCACCAGTTGCGCGGCCGCGTCGGCCGCTCGCATCATCAGGCGTATGCCTATCTGCTGATCCACGCCGAAGAGGCGCTGTCGGCGCAGGCAAAAAAGCGCCTGGAAGCGATCCAGATGATGGACGAGCTGGGCGCGGGATTTTTCCTCGCCATGCACGACCTGGAGATCCGCGGGGCCGGCGAAGTCCTGGGTGAGTCGCAATCGGGTGAAATGCAGGAAATCGGATTTAATCTGTATGCCGACATGCTAAATCATGCGGTACGCTCGCTCAAGGCGGGAAAGGAACCGGATCTGTCGCAACCGCTCGGAATCACCACTGAAATCAACCTGCACCTGCCGGCGCTTCTGCCGAGCGACTATTGCAGCGACGTCAATGAGCGGCTGACGCTGTACAAGCGGCTAGCCAACTGCGAAACAACCGAAGCGCTCAATACGATGCAGGAGGAACTTATAGACCGCTTCGGCCTCGCACCCGAACCCGCGCAGGCGTTGATCGAGTCACATCGTCTGCGCATCGCCGCGCGCGCATTGGGTGTGGCGCGCATCGATGCCGGCGGCGACGCGATCGCGCTGCAATTCATCGACAATCCGCCCCTGGACGGAGCGCGAATCCTGCAGCTGCTGCAGCGGCACCGGCACTGGAAGCTCTCGGGCCCGAGCAAGCTCAGAGTGCAAACACCGAGCGAAGGGCTGGCGCCGCGGGTGCAGACGGTGACTGAATTGTTCAGGACACTGCGGGGAGCGATGCCATGACAAATGCGCGCACCGCCAGCCGGAGGACGACATGATGCTGAATCTGGTGATCCAGGGCCCCGCCCTCGCCGACGCGGACCTTCGGCATTTGGCGCACCTGTCTGGATCGCGGCAGATCGAGCGCCTCGCCCCCGATGCCGGCCTGCTCGTCGGCGCACAACACAGGCCGGGCGTAGCCGAGTATTGCTCCCGGGCCGGCCTCGATTTCGGATTCATTCCGGAGAGTCGCAGACTGGCGGACATGGGACTCCTCGCAATCGACATGGATTCCACGCTGATTACCATCGAGTGCATAGACGAAATCGCCGACCTGGCCGGCGTGAAGGCAGAAGTTTCGGCGATTACCGCGGCGGCGATGTCCGGCGATATCGATTATGCGGAAAGCCTGCGGCGCCGCGTCGGCCTGTTGCGGGGTTTGGACCAAGACGCGCTGGCACGCGTCTACGACGACCGCCTGCTGCTCTCCCCGGGCGCCGAGACCATGCTCGCCGCGATGCGGCGCGCCGGTGTCAAAACGCTGTTGGTATCGGGCGGCTTCAGCTTCTTCACCGGACGCCTGGAAGCCAGGCTGGGCCTCGATTACAGCCTGGCCAACGTGCTCGAAATTGAAGGCGGCCGGCTCACCGGCAAGGTGGTCGGAGGCGTTGTCGACGCGGAGGCGAAAGCTGCGAAGCTGCGCTCCGTGCGCGATGAATTGGGACTGACGGCAAGCCGAACCATCGCCATAGGCGACGGCGCCAACGATCTCGCGATGATGGCCGAGGCCGGCATGTCCATCGCGTATCGCGCCAAGGCGGTGGCGCGGTGCAAGGCCGACTACGCGCTGGACTACGCCGGCCTGGACGGGGTGCTGAATTTGTTCGCCTGATGCAATGCCGAAAAGCAGGACGATCGATGCGCCTGCAAACCGGACTAAGCAATCGAGTGTAGACTTCCCTGCGGATTCGCACTTGCGCAGGATCGTACTCAAAATCGCGGCGCAGCCCATGCCGAAAACGTGATCGAGTCATATATCCTGATTGCGGCACCGAGCCCCATGCGTGCAACGCGACCAAGAGGATAAAACGTCATGAATCAGATCGGAAAATTTCAGCTATTGAAGGTGCTCGGCAAGGGTGCGTCGGCCACGGTCTATCTCGCGCTCGACACGTTCTCGGGAAACGAGGTTGCATTGAAAGTCCTGGATCCCGAAGTCGTGCAGAGTGCGGATTTCGACCGGACAACGACCACGCAATTCATGACCGAGGCGTCGCTGGCCGGAAAGCTCTCGCATCCGCATATTGTGTCTATCCTCGAAGCATCGGTAAGCGAGGAATCCGGCTACATCGCGCTCGAGTACGTCCCCGGCGGAGATCTGTTTCAATTTACCAAACCCGGGAAACTTCTGTCGCCGGAAGATGCCACACAGATCGCCTTCAAGTGCTGCGGCGCCCTGGATTACGCGTTTCGGCAGGGTATCGTCCATCGCGACATCAAGCCGGCAAACATCATGGTCGTAAGCGGTACCGACATTAAAGTGGCGGATTTTGGCGCCGCATACCTCAAGACAGCGTCGGGCGCACAGCTCGCAGACGTCGGCTCACCCACGTATATGTCGCCGGAGCAGATAAAAAGCGAACCGCTTGACTATCACAGCGACATGTTCACCCTCGGTGTGGTTCTGTATCACCTTTTTACGGGCCAGCGCGCCTTCGTCGCGTCTACGATCATTGAGCTTTTCCATAAAATCGTCAACGAGACGCCCGTTGCGCCGAGTTCGCTGCGTCCGGAGCTCGGCAAGGACATCGATGAGATTCTCCTGCAGATGATGGCGAAGGACCCCGGGGATCGATTCCCGTCCTGGGCCGACCTGGCACTTGATATCGCCAAGGTCGGGCGCCTCAGCGTCTACCAAAGCACAATTCCGGACAGCGAGAAGTTCGTCGCCCTGAGGAATGTGCGGCTGCTTGAACAGCTTGACGACTCCGAGTTGTGGGAGCTCGTGCTCGCCGGAAAATGGTCGCGGGTGGCGCCGCGCGCAGCCATCGTGCGCGAGGGCGAGGCCGGGGAAAGCCTGTTCTTTCTTGGCAGCGGGCAGGCCAAAGTCACGAAGCAGGGGCGCTTGCTCAATGTGCTCGACGCGGGCGAATGCGTAGGCGAGCTGGCCTACATTAAACAAGGCGGAATCGTCAGACAGGCGACGGTGGAAACCATGGAGGACGTCCTGCTCGTGGAGTTCGAACGAGAAAGGATAGAAAAGGTCGGCCTGAAGTGCCGCTACCAACTTTCCCAGGCGCTGATGCATTCGCTGGTCGACCGCCTGTCGCTCTCTGATGAACGCCTCGTAAGGACGGGGTGATCAGATGAGGCACTGGAAAATTTACTTTGCACGAATCGGGCCGAGGTTCTGAAACGCGCAGATTCGATGTCTGCGAACGATTTGCAATACCGAATTGCAGTTGGGCCGATCAGTTTTTGTTATACGTTGCATATTCCAATTGCCGGGCGTAGTCTTCTTTGAAAGCCCGTAGCCTTGTGATGAAGTTCGGCTGAAACGGGCAAAGCGAGCTCGCAAAACATACGCATAGAAGGGCGCCAAAGCCCCGCCGCCATTTACATTGGCTGAGCCGATACGCCGTTCGCCGTTGTCTGGAGGAGGTCCTGTGTCCGCCGAGAAGATCTGCGTGGTCGTGGTTTCGGGAACGCGCGAACGCCTGCAAATGGCGGCTATGGTGGCCTCGGTCGCCGCCGTGAGCGGCATCGAAGTCACGATATTCCTTTCCATGAACGCGGTGCCCTACTTCATCAAAGGCGCCGCGACTGCGGCGCCGAGCGAGGGCTGCTTCGGCGATCTCGTGGTGCAGAAGAAGGCGCCGGACTTCAAAACACTGTTCAGGCAGGCGGTCGAACTCGGTGATGCGAAAATCCTGCCTTGCTCGATGGCGCTGGACATTGCCGGCATCGAAACCGATACCCTGGAGTCGTACCTGGGCGAACCGACGGGGCTCGCGAGTTTTCTGGATGCGGCCCGCGGCGCGCAGATCTGGACATTTTAAGAAAAATCGAGGAGACCCAACCATGCCAGAAAAGAAAATCATCGACGGCCGGGGCAGCTACTGCCCGGGACCTCTGATGGAACTGATCTCCGTCCTGAAAATGTCGCAGATCGGTGACGAACTCGAGGTGTTGTCCAACGACAAGGGCTCGGCGAAAGACATTCCGGAGTGGGTGCGCAAGGTAGGCCACGAGTACGTGTCGACGCGCGAAGAGGCCGGCGTCTGGCATATAACGGTAAGGAAAGCCAAATAAGTGGTATTCGATGTCAACGTGAGGAGGCGAGAGTGAAAATACTCATTATCGGCGGCGGCATGGGCGGCACCATCCTGGCAAACAATCTGGCACGGCGGCTGAGCCAGGAATTGAGGGCGGGAAAAGCCCGCATCACGATGCTGTCGGCGTCGGACCGGCATCTGTATCAGCCTGCACTGCTCTACCTCGCCATCGGCCGCACGACGCCCGATGCGCTGTATCGCGACCAGGCGAGCCTGCTCGAGCCGGGGATCGAATTCCACGTCGACCCGGCCGAGGAATTTCAGCTTGACAACAATCGCGTCAAGGCAAAGAGCGGCAAGACCTATGATTATGACGTGCTGGTGATCGCCACCGGCTCACGCATGGTCGCCGAAGAGGTAAAGGGCCTGGCGGAAAATGCGGAGTTTTTCTACACCGAGGAGACTGCCCTCAAGTTGATGCGCCGGCTGCAGGAATTCAAAGGTGGAAAAGTGGTGGTCACCGTCGGCGTACCGCACAAGTGCCCGATGGCGCCGCTGGAGATCACCTTCATGCTGCACGACTACTTCAAGGAGCGCGGCTTGGGCGACAAGGTGCAACTGCATTACACCTACCCGATCAACCGAGTGCACAGCCTTGAAAACGTCGCCAAATGGGCGGCGCCCGAGTTCGGCCGGCTCGGCATAACCTCCGAGACCTTTTTCAACATCAAGGAGGTCGATGGCGAGAAGCGCATTCTGCGCAGCGAAGAGGGGTCTGAAGTGCAATACGACCTGCTGATAGCGATTCCCGCGCACAAGGGCATGGAAGTCATCGAGAAGAACGGGCTCGGACAGAACGGCTGGATACCGACCAACAAGACCAAGCTCAATATGGAGGGGCGGACCAATGTCTTCGTGATCGGCGACACCACCAATATACCGATCAGCAAGGCCGGCTCCACTGCACACTTCGAAGCCGAAACCCTGGGCGAGAATATCGCGGCGATGATCAAGATGGGGATGAACACGCCAGTGCGCGAGTATGACGGCAAGGTATTCTGCTTTATCGAAGCCGGCCTCGACCGCGCAACTTACGCCATGTTCAATTACCAGAATCCGCCCGATCCCAAGGCACCGACCCGCGCCATGCATTGGTTCAAAGCGGCCTACAACAAACTCTACTGGGCGTCGGCGCGCGGATTACTGTAGCCGGGGGGGGGTGAACATGAACGCAGAAACGAAGGAGACGCCCGGCACACTGGCGGAACTCGAGGGCGTCGCGACGGCGGCGCGCGATGCGATGACCGAAGATATCATTGGCCGCGTCGCCGACAGTGCGGCCGGCGCGATGGATCTGGTCGATCAGGTGAACCGCAGCGGTTTGTCGCGGGCGATTCCGATGCTCGCGCAGATGGTCGAAAACGGCGACCTGCAGCGCGTGGTGAATCTGGCGCGCATCTACGGTTCGGCCGAGGACGCGCTGACCGAGGAAATGGTGGGGCGCATCGCCGATGCGGCTGGCGGCGGCTTGAGCCTGCTGGACCAGGTCCATCGATCCGGCATCGAAAAAGCTCTGCCGACCCTGGCGCGGCTGGTAGCCGACGGCGACATCGAGCGGCTGGCGCAACTAGCGCGTGTCTACGGAGCGGCGCAGGACGCGCTGTCCGAGGAAATCGTGGGCCGTCTGGCCGAAGCCGCGAGCGAAGGGCTGTCGCTGCTCGACCGGCTCAATCGCGGCGGTGCGGGCAGGCTGGTGGAGATGCTGGCGAAATTGGAGGCGAGCGGCTCGCTCGAGCGCGTCGCCGCGGTGCTGCCGGCATTTGTCGACCGGCTCGACATGGTCGGCGGGCTGCTGGAGTGCCTGGAAACGGCGGCGAAACAAGCCGAGACTGAACGCACCGAGGGCGGTGTCATTTCCATGTGGAAAATGCTCACCGATGCGAGAACGCAGGAGACGCTGCGATTCATGCTTGCCCTCGGACAGCACATGCACGAACTCTACGCGCGCAAACCCTGACGTAGCAGGCCGGGCGCAATTGGCCAAATCAATTCTGGAACGCTATACCCCGGGAGATTGATTCAAGGGGAGCGCAAGCGGCCACGAGGACGGGCGGGACCGTTGCTTACCCGCACACGGCTCTCCCCGCGTTTCCGTCCAATGTTAGCTGGACTCGTCGATCCAAGCCATTTGAATCGCTTCGAGAATCTTCTCGCCCGAGCGGTTCGGGTCGTCGTCGAAGCCATTCAAGTCCATTACCCAGTTTCGCAGATCAGTGAAGCGCACATACCGGGCATCGACCCCGGAGTGCTTCTCCGACAAGGCAATGGCAATTTCCTGGACATCTGTCCATTTCATTTTTCGCTTCTCGATTCAAATGGAAGGACAACCGCTTTCCCATCCGGAAAGCTGGAGGTAAAGGCTTTCACGAATTCCCTTCGCTGACCATGTTGATGGTGTATTTCGGGATTTCTATCACCAGATCGCTCTCGGGCATACGAGCCTGGCAGGAAAGACGCGAAGCGGGTTCCAGTCCCCATGCCCGGTCGAGCAGGTCGTCTTCTTTTTCCTCGGATGGTTCGAGCGTGTCGAAACCCTCGCGTATCACCACATGGCAGGTGGTACAGGCACAGGATTTTTCGCAAGCGTGCTCGATCTCGATCCCGTTTCGCAACAGGATGTCGCAAATCGACACGCCCGGCATCGCTTCAATCAGCGCGCCATCCGGGCATAGTTCCTCGTGCGGCAGTACGGTAATGGTCGGCATGTTCAGATTTTCATGTCTTCGAGCTTCTTGCCGGTGAGCGCGAGGTGAATGGAGCGATCCATGCGCCTTGCGGCGAACGGCTCGGTGATCTTGTTGACGCGTTCGAGCGCAGCCATGACGGCGCGACGCTCGCTGCCGGAAGCCGCCACGTCGAGCGCGGCCAGCGCCGCGCGTATATCCGAGAGTTCGGCGGCAGTGAGCAAATCCGCATCGGCCTCGAGCGCCGCCGTCACCGCTTCCAGCATGCGCTTGGCCTCGACGCACTGTTCGTTGAGCGCCCTCGCCTGCGCGTCGTCGCCGGAATGGGCGACGGCGTCGTGCAGCATCTGCGCGATTTCCGCGTCCGACAGGCCGTAGGACGGCTTTACCGCAACGGCTGCTTCGACACCGGTGGTCGCCTCGCGCGCCGACACCGACAGCAAGCCGTCTGCATCCACCTGGAACGTGACTCGGATGCGCGCAGCACCGGCGACCATGGGCGGAATGCCGCGTAATTCGAAGCGCGCCAGCGAGCGGCAGTCCGACACCAACTCGCGCTCGCCCTGAACGACATGAATGGCCATTGCCGTCTGTCCATCCTTGAACGTAGTGAACTCCTGAGCCCTGGCGATGGGGATGGTCGAGTTGCGCGGTATCACCCGCTCCACCAGACCGCCCATGGTTTCCAGGCCAAGCGACAGCGGAATCACGTCGAGCAGCAGCCAGTCGTCACCAGCGGCACGGTTGCCCGCCAGCACGTCGGCCTGGATCGCCGCGCCCAGAGCCACCACTTTATCCGGGTCGAGATTGTTCAGCGGCGCCTGTCGGAAATGCTCGGCCACCGCCTGCTGAATCTGCGGCATGCGCGTGGCGCCCCCGACCATCACCACGCCTTTCACGTCCTCCACCGACAATCCGGCGTCGCGCAGCGCTTTTTTTACCGGCACCATGGTTTTCTGCACCAAGGTGCGGGTGACTTCGGCAAAAGTCCGCTGCGGCAGGGTGCTGTCGATCAACTCTCCCGTGCCCAGCCGCGTCGTGATCCTTGCCTCAGTATGATAGG
>Ga0194060_10002941_pt1 | contig 12124 bp, 11 predicted proteins | sample SepL225m_MetaG_FD_163427 | JGI IMG/M metagenome (GOLD analysis project Ga0194060, IMG submission 163427) | Anoxic zone freshwater microbial communities from boreal shield lake in IISD Experimental Lakes Area, Ontario, Canada - Sep2016-L222-5m | ecosystem: Environmental > Aquatic > Freshwater >... | reverse complement strand
ACAGAATTCACTGCCGACGAAGCGGCAGCGCTAATGTTGGGTGTTGATCCGCTGCTGCCCGGTTACGTTCAGATCACCAACAATCCCGTGTACGCGCATTTGTCCAAGTGCTATGCAGCGCGGAAGAGGCATCTCCTTCCGGACGAAAGCGATGGGGAGGAGTCGGAGGTCATTGAGCCAGCGTTCATGTTGAGCAGTAAGGAAATGGACTCCGCACTGAACAATCTCGGGTATGACGACGAAGGTCCCCTTGTTGACTGGCTTTTGAAAGACAAAGAATCTGCTTTTGACGCTCAACACTTCACTCGGCCAGAACTTGCAAGGTGGGTGAGCGTCGTAGGCATATCGTCGAAGTACCCGTTCATGGTCACGGTTGAAATGGGAGAACAGACGCCTAAACCGGAACTGGGTACCAAAGAGCGAGGTTCATTGCTAAAAATGATAATTGGTATGGCGATAGATGGTTACGGTTATGCACCCGCGGACTTGAAAAGCCCGATACCAAAGCAGATTTCAGAGGTTCTTACTAGTCACGGTATGACCATTTCCGATGACACAGTCCGAAAATATTTGAGGGAGGCAGTAGAAACGGTACTGCCCCAAAAGCCGCCACAAATCTAGAGAAAAGCCGAACTCGGTTTTGCTATTCCTAATTCGGTCACAGGTAAGACAGAAAACGGAAAACTCTGCCTCAATTTCTAGCACCCGCTAGAGAGATACAAGAGGCTATCAATGAGTATTCTCAGAATGCCAGCCGTCAAGGCTGAAACGGGGCACCGTTCACATGCAAGCATTTACAACGCCATTAGGGCAGGACTATTCACTAATCCAGTGCTAATCGGTCAACGCTCTGTCGGTTGGCCTTCTGGTGAAGTTCAGGCTATTAATGCGGCGCGAATTGCCGGGAAGTCAAACGAGCAACTTCGTGAGTTGGTGAATTGCCTGCACGCTAAGCGCAGTCAACAAATTGCGGTGTAGAGGTGATTATGAGTGAATCTACCCGTGGAGTTTTCGTTCACAGCCACTACATGGTTGCTCTCAAAGATGCGCCAACCGCAATTTTGTGCAGCCAAATACATTATTGGTATTCCCCCTCAAAAACTGGAAAGTCAAAACTGCGTGTGCCAAAAAAGGGGAGGATTTGGATAGCCAAGTCGGGCCTTGAGTGGTCCGATGAAACTGGACTTACCCATGCACAGGTCAAGCGTGGCCTCGAAGTTTTGACTCGTAATGGCGTGATTGAAAAAGCGGTTTTCCGTTTTAATGGTGCCCCAACAGTTCATGTGCGTGCGCTGAAAATACAGGGTGCGGTTTTGAGGGCGCATGAATACCTCATTCCTATTGTGGGAGGTTCGCAGTCTCAGGAGCCCAGTCCATTGGCTATTGGTGACGAATCGCTGGCTCTGCATAACCCTCCTTTGGCTACCGATGCCCAATCCTTAACATTGACTACACAGGAGATAAGCACAGAGACTACACAAGACAGTTTGGCGTCTAACGACGCAGGGTTACCCAAAGAAGAAATACCAAAACACGACACGGAAGAGAAGGAGAGTTATGAGATTGATGTAGTAGTTAGTACGCAGGACGTTAAAGAAGATTCCCTTGTCAGTAACTTGCCGAAGCCGATCAATATTACTGCGCCACGCGAAATTTGGGGTCAACTGACCAAGCAATATTTCGAGGAATATGGAGAATATCTTCCACTTGGGAGTAGAGAACTTGGTCAGTTAAACCAACTCTTTCAAAAAATTGGACCGCGCACTGAGTCAATATTGAGATTGCTATTTCTAAAGTGGAACGGTTTCGCGAAACACGCCAAAAGTAACCATGGAGCATTTTCGATTCCCACACTTCCCACAATTGATTTTATTGTCAGGAACTCGCAAGCAGCATTGCACTATTGGATTTTGAAATGTCAGGAAGATGATTTTGTCTTACCGATCAACCCCACATCAGCCGTCAGTCAAGCTTTGCCGGAGAAGCCTCTGCTGGTGGGTGCTTCTCAGCCAGCCAATAAACTGCCAACTGGGCCACAATCTGTTGGCAATAGTCCCCATTGCTCGAATGCAGTAGATGTTGATGCCCCTCCGATCACCCTTGAGGAACTCGAAGCTGATCGACTGCGACGACTTGCAAAAAGAATGGCTAACGAAGAATTGCTAAAGAGTAAAATTTCCTCGCAACCGATTAGCAGTTGTTTAACCTCACTCGTCGATGAGGTAGCACCGAAGTTTGGGACGTTGCCACTTAACTCTGTAGCCCCAGAACTGGAATCGACTACGGTTGCAACAGTTGTCGATGCGATTAAGTATGATGATTTGGAAGATATGGATGAATGGGACGATTGGGACGATTGGGACGAATGTGAAGATTCGGAGTTATAAAAATTCCATCAGACCATTAATACATGTTTTGAAATATTTTAGACACACTGACAATTCAAGAGCTTTCCGTAGGCACTGTTCCTTCCGATGGATATCTTTCAAATCTACATGTCTAACTGTTTTGAGTTGATTGCTACTGTCGTGGGAGCAGTATGCGATGCCTGAATGTCGGAATTGAATGTTTTAAAAAAATCAAAACATTCAATACTTACTACATCATCACCCGTCTACATCACAGTAACACCCAATTAGCGTTACCTAGGTCCACTGCTCTGATGCAGATGCCTCATGCAAATTGACTTACCGGAGGATGCACGTAACTTATTGATTTAATTGACATTTTCTATAAATATGGTATTATAAGGACATGAAAGAAGTAATTAATCCAGTATGAAGCAAGCTCCCTTGTTTGCGACTGAATATCCAGCAAAACAAGGGGCAAATATCACGCTCAAAGAATATGAAGCTCTTGCCCGAGTCAGGCTGAGTCAAAACTTCATAATTCGAGATTTCTTGCTGTCAACCGATGCGGCAGCGCATGGTTTCAGTAATTTTCCAGAAGACCCGGATATGATTATCCGCGCTGGACGAGAGCTTTGTGAAAAGGTGCTTGAGCCTGTTCTTGGTAAGTGGGGCCGCTTCGCCATCACATTTGCCTACCAATCTCGGGAAGCTCTTGAATTCAAATGGCCCCAAGAAAAGCGGCGCACCAAAGCCCGCAACAGTAATCCGCACCACTGGGACCGAGGCAGCTTTGGTGACGGGGTTTATGCCCGTTTAGATATTCTGCCGTTCTGCGTCGAGGATGGATTCGTAGATAGACATGAGTTCGGCCACTGGATGATGCACGAGCTTGACATTGACCTTTTGATGCAGTGGAGCCGGAGCAGTGTCTATTGCATCTCGATTTCTCCGAAACCCAGAAGGATTTGGCTGGAGTGGGGGGAGAATGACGCGCCGCGATGCACCTACTACATGGGGACTGCGTACTGGCAGCAGGTCTACCCAAATCTCCCAGAAGGCCAGCGTCCCAAGTTTGCACCGTCCCATACCGGGGGCCGCATGTTTTGGTGGCGCAGGTGATGACAGAAAATCCAGTGCAATTAAGTGCAATTAATTGCACTGGACTGTACGGCTTTATTTCGCCCAGCGTCTCTGACTACCTTCGAGCATCCCTTGCCGATAACTCACGGAGGGCATATAGGTCTGACCTGACTCAGTTCATTGCATGGGGCGGCAACATTCCATGCAGTCCCGAGCTTGTTGCCACCTACCTTGCTGCACATGCCGACCAACATGCTGTAGCCACGTTGTCCCGCCGTTTGGTCAGTATCGGCAAGGCGCACACTGCCCAAGGACTCCCGACACCGACGGACACGGAATTGGTCAGAGCCACCTTGCGGGGCATCCGTCGCACCCATGGGTCAGCACAACGGCAAGCGGCACCAGCGGTCAAGGAAGACTTGTTGGCGATGGTGGCGGCGCTCACTGGTATCAAGGGCACCCGTGACCGAGCGTTACTTCTAATCGGCTTCGCTGGTGCATTCAGGCGTAGCGAGTTGGTCTCGTTGACTGTGGCCGACATTGAGCAGGCTCAGCAAGGGCTGATATTGTCCGTTGCGAGGTCTAAGACCGATCAGGAAGGGCGTGGCCGCAAGGTTGCCATCCCATATGCCCGTGGCACTGTCTGCCCGGTGTTGGCCCTGCAACAGTGGCTCACAGCGGCTGACATCACTGAGGGTCCGATATTCCGAGGCGTGAATCGACACGGTCAGATTTCTGATGCAGCCATCACTCCACAAGCCGTTGCGATGGTCGTGAAGGAACGAGCCGAAGTCGTCGGCCTCAATCCAAAGAACTATTCCGGTCACAGCCTTCGGGCTGGCCTAGTGACCTCAGCGGCTCAGTTGGGCGTGTCAAGTTGGAAGATTCGCCAGCAGACCGGCCACAAATCCGATGCAATGCTTTCCCGCTACATCAGAGACGCTGGATTGTTTGTCAGCAACGCTTCAGGAGCAGTCCTGTGAGGGCCGATTCGATCATCGCGTCGGGCCATGCTTCAGACATGGAATTGCTGTCCCAACTGATCGGCACCCAAGAATGCCAACGCTTGTACAGCGGATCGTTACAGCCGTTTTTCGGCATGGACTCTGGTGAGGATGTCCCAAGTCAATGTCTTGTCGCCCGGGAACTGGTCAAACGGTGGTTGGCCGAAGAACTGATCCATCGCACTGCGTTTGCCACACCTGAGACGGTGAAGGACTATTTGAAACTTCACTTTGCTGGCCGGGAGTACGAAAGTTTTGTCGTGCTGTACCTTGACTCTCAAAACTGCCTGATTGACGTGGAAGAGCTATTCCGGGGTACGCTCACGCAAACATCGGTGTATCCCCGGGAAGTCGTCAAATCTGCCCTGCGCATCAATGCGGCGGCGGTCATGTTGTCCCACAACCACCCAAGCGGATCGGTCACTCCCAGCCGTGCTGATGAGCACCTGACCCAGACACTGAAATCGGCATTGGCACTGGTTGATGTGCGGGTGCTGGATCACCTCGTCATTGCCGGTAACAACGCGCTCAGTTTTGCTGAAACTGGCTTGCTTTAAGGCAGCCAAGTTTTAATCGCTAAGCTAGAGACAGCATCGAGGGTTTTGCCGCATATCATGGTGCATTTGCGGCATGACCGCACGACGTTGTTCAAGGGGTTCCATGTCAGAACTTAGTTTCAAGGGCAAAGAGTTTGTCTATAACCACCACTTAGCAGTTCCCCACCGACCCTTGGTCCCAGATGCTTCGAGGTCAGTCGGGGATGTTCGACTGGATGGAAATCTCATTATTCATGGCGACAACCTTCACGCGCTGAAGTCATTGCTGCCTATGTATGCGGGTAAGGTGGATTGCATTTTCATTGATCCCCCCTACAACACCGGCAACGAAGGTTGGTGCTACAACGACAACGTCAACAGCCCTGTTACACAGGCGTGGCTCCGAGAAAATCCAATTGGCATCGAAGATGGACTCCGCCATGATAAGTGGTGCGCCATGATGTGGCCACGACTGCGGTCCTTAAAGGAACTTCTGTCAGAACACGGCATCATTGTTGCAACAATCGACGACAACGAACTAGACCACATGCTTTGTCTAATGGATGAAGTCTTCGGTGCGGCCAACAGATTGGCATGTGCAGTTTGGTTATCTGACCCAAGTGGTGGGAAGCAAAAATCCGCTCTGCGGATTGGGCACGAGTACCTTGTGATTTATGGCGGCGGATCGCCAGAGTTGACCAAAGAATCGCGAGTGGAAGTCGAGCTAAGTCTCGCTGATAACACTGGGCCCTATGCGAAAGGGCGCGAACTCAACAAGTGGGGAGCAAAGTCGGAAAGATCAGACCGCCAAAGTATGTTCTTCTCACTGAGAGCACCAAACGGCGAAGAGGTCCTTCCAATAAGGAATGACGGAAAGGATGGGCGTTGGAGATTCGGGACTGGTAGTGGAATGATAAAGGGTGTGCTGGCTAACCCTGATCATGCCCACTGGGAACTTCGTCCGTACGATGCTGGTGTACTTGTGGAAGGAAAGTCCGAACGTTGGGTGCCCTATGAAAAAATTAGGGATCAAAACAAGGCTTTCGGTTGGTCCACTTGGCTTGGGAGTTTGGCTACCAATGCGGATGGCACAAAGGTGATCAACGAAATTTTCGGTAGCAAGAAATTTGATACCCCGAAACCCTTGCCGCTGCTCGATTGGGTAATTGAACTGTGCAGTGACCCGGATGCAATCATTCTGGATTCCTTTGCAGGTTCGGGAACCACTGCCCACGCAGTGCTAGCTGCGAATAAACGTGATGGCGGCGAACGTAAATTCATACTTGTCGAATGTGAGGACTACGCCGAAACAATTACGGCAGAACGAGTTCGTCGTGTTATTCAGGGATACGAGTTCGCTGGTAAGCAACGTGAGCAGTTGTTGCAAAAATCACTGACTTACACCGATCTAAAGAAGGCTGATAGGCTCCTGTCGCAAGTGGCAGGAATTGAAAATCTGGAATCTCACAGATTTGACAAGATCGAGAAGAAAGTAAAAGACGGAATTTTGACTGTGGAAGGTGTAAAGAACATTACTGATCGTGTTGAGGGTATCGGTGGCACTTTTACATATTGCACCTTGGGCGATCCAATTGACCTAGATCGCCTGCTAACGGGCAAAAACCTACCCAGTTTCGATCAGTTGGGTGCGCTGCTATTTCATATGGCAACGAGTGAAGCTATCAACCCAGCTTTGGTGGCAGTCAAGGACGGTCATGGCTATTTGGGTGAATCTGCCCAATTTCATGTGTGGCTAATCTACAAACCTGACCTCGATTTTTTGAAATCACGTGAAGCCGCACTGACACTCGCAAAAGCCAAGGCTTTGGCAGAGGAAAAGCCCGAGAAGCGGCACCTTGTATTTGCCCCCGCCAAGTTCGTTTCTCAGAAGCTGCTGGATGAGGCACAAGTGCGAGTCGAGTTTGCGCCACTGCCATGGGCCTTGTACCGTACTGAGCGGAGTTGAGATGTCACTTCGCGAACTCGATTACCAGAGTCGGGTGTTGACCCGGCTGGATGACTATCTTGCAGAGCTATCTGTTCAAAAACGGAAATCTGACAAGATTCTCGCGGCAAATGCAGAGGAAACCGATCCCGATCTAATTCGACCTGTACCTGACTTTTCGTTGAAGGCGTGGGACAGTTTGAAGACTGCTGGAAAGTTACCAGCATCGAGGAGTGGGATTCCCTTCTCCGAGAGGTTGGATGGCATTCAACGCCCGGTTCCAAACATAATTTTCAAAGTGCCAACAGGTGGTGGCAAGACGTTTTTGGCTGTTGCATCGCTCTCGAAGATTTTCGGGCGTTACCTAGGTCGTACAAATGGGTTCGTTTTATGGATCATGCCAAATGAGGCGATCTACGCCCAGACTAAGCGTCAATTGGTGGATCGGCAGCACCCCTATAGGCAAATGCTAGATGTGCTGTCAGGAAATGCCGTTCGGATACTAGAAAAAGATGACCAACTTGACGCGCGAGATGTAGAAAGTCACCTATGCGTGATGCTACTGATGCTCCAGTCATCGAATCGGGAGAACAAAGATTCGCTCAAAATGTTCAGGGACCGAGGTGATGTAAACGGTTTTTTCCCGCCAGAAGGTGATCAAGAAGCCCATGCTGAGGCATTGCGCCTTACGTCCAATCTGGACGTTTACGACCTCACCAGTACGTCTTACCCATGGTCCTATGTCAAAGATTCATTGGGAAATGCACTGCGTTTGATCCGCCCAGTGGTAGTGATGGACGAAGGGCACAAGGCAGTATCCAACTTGGCATTTTCCACTTTGTATGGCTTCAACCCATGCTTTGTGTTGGAGTTGACAGCCACACCAAAGGACGTAGCCCCTACCACGGGCAGAAATCCAAAACCGGCCCGATATTCCAACGTGTTGATAGAGGTAAGCGGTTCAGACCTTGACCGCGAAGGCATGATAAAAATGCCGTTGAACCTAGACCCACGGGCAGGCAGTGATTGGCGCAACACGCTTGCGGCTGCAATGACTCGGCTGCAGAGTTTGGACGCTGCTGCCCGTGAACTTCAGGCAAACACAGGCCGTTATATTCGCCCGATTTTGTTAGTTCAGGTAGAGCGAACAGGGTTGGATCAAAGGGATGGAAGCCATGTCCATGCGCTAGATGCAAAGGAGTGGTTGTCAACCGTTGGCGGGTTAGATGAGGCTGAAATCGCCGTAAAAACAGCAGACACCAACGATTTGGCGGGTCCTGAGAATGCTGATTTGCTAAGTCCGACCAACAGAGTTCGGGTCATCATTACCAAGCAGGCATTGCAGGAGGGATGGGATTGCCCGTTTGCATATGTACTTTGCGCATTGGCTGCCAGTGCAAACTTGTCTGCGATGACCCAATTAGTTGGTCGAATTCTTCGTCAACCACACGCACAAAAAACCGGTGTCGCGTCTTTGGATGAGAGCTACGTCATCACCCACCACGCCAATACCGCTGATGTCGTGGATGCCATCAAGAAAGGTCTTGAGGAGGACGGGATGGGCGACTTGGTAAAGGAAATTCACACTGGCGAGGCTGGCGCTCCAAGTGGCCCAAGGCCAGTCAATCGTCGCCACTCGATGGCTACGACAGAAATTTATTTGCCTCTTGTGATGCGCGTGATCGACGGGAACATTCGCCCCTTGGACTACGAAGAAGACATTCTCTACGCACTGGATTGGAATGGGCTGAATGTGGAATCTTTGATAGCAAAGATTCCAGACAATGCTGCAGGGGCAGAACAGCAGATGCGGCGCATCCGTCTTGCTGACCAAGGGACGGAAAGAATTTTGGTTGAGGTGTCAGGGGCAAACCATGAATCTCTAGTCTTTGACATGCCTTATGCAGTCCGCATGGTGTCGGATATTGTTCCCAATGCTTGGTGGTGCCGCGACATTGTTGGTCAGTTTGTCGACGGGTTGTTAGCGCGTGGATTTGCTCCTGCAAAATTGGGACAAATTTCTGGGTTGCTTGTGGAGGAGTTGAGAAAGTGGCTTGAAGACCAACGGGCTAAAAAGGGAGAGGCACTTTTCAAATCAGAAGTGACTGCTGGTCGAATTCAGTTTCGACTTCGTACTGACAGCCATAACTGGCGCATGCCGTTTCAAGCTGACACTTACGAACCCTTGGGAGCCGATCAACTTATTGGAAGTACTGGAGAACAATTGGTAAAGAGCCTGTTCTCTCCGGTCTATCGTGGGGACTTTTCAAGTCAGGACGAAAGGGAAATTGCCGTATATTTGGACAGCGAAAACGCCTTGAAATGGTGGCATCGAAATGTCGCTCGGTCCCATTACGCAGTGCAGGGTTGGCGTAAAGAGAAGATTTACCCCGACTTCATTTTTGCTGTCCAGCATGGCGATTCTCCTGACAGGATTGTTGTCCTTGAAATGAAAGGTAAGCATTTAGCTGGCAACGATGACACAGAGTACAAAAAGGCAGTCTTGAACCTTATGACCTCAGCGTTTTCTGTGGAGCATGTCTCAAGGGTTGGTCAGCTTGAACTTGTGGTTCAAGACGGTACATCGGTTGAGTGCGACTTGGTACTAATGCCAGACTGGCGAACGGACCTTCCAACACGAACGAAGGTGATACGGAAGTAATACACTTATTTTTCCAGTCACCTGTTAGTTCGGGACTGCTGAAAACATCCAACCCACGTTGTCGCAAAAAGAGATTTCCACAATGCCTGTTCGTACCGCCCTCTGGAAAGTCAATGCCCAACTTGAACCATCAGCGCGTGACAGCCACAAAAACGGAGGATTGGCATGAAGAAGATTTTTGTACCTACGGCATCGGGAACCGACTGGCAGCAACTACTTGCGAAGCCTGTTACTCACTGGAAGCAAGGCGCATCAGCGATGACAGCCGCCGCCGCATGGGAAGCTGCTAATTGTGCTCTGCCGCCCGAAATAACCCGAATTCTGGAGTCATCGCGTGAACCCTTGCTAACGGGACAAAAGTTGCTTGCGGCTCTGCCTGAGTGGCAAGTCCCGTTGCCGGGTGGTATCACCACCTCAAATACTGATGTTCTTGCAATTTGCAGGAATGAACTGGGACTGTGCATCATTGGTGTTGAGGCGAAGGTCCTTGAAGATTTTGGCCCACTGGTTTCCAGTAAACGGGCAGAGGCATCATCCGGTCAAGGCGAGCGTTTGACTTACCTTCATTCGCTTTTGGGTGTTGACAGATTCGATGACTCGATTCGATACCAACTTTTGCACCGCACCGCGTCTGCGCTCCTGACAGCCAGAGATTTTCATGCTGCTGCTGCCGTTATGCTGGTTCAAGCATTCGACACGCCAGCGGCTCGACGTGGAGACTTTGAAGCGTTCAGAATGGCGATGGGCGCACGGGAAGTCGCGCCGCTGATTTACAAGGTGGATTCGTTCACTGGCCCGTCGCTATTTTTGGCGTGGTGCGATGGTGACTCGCGTTTCAGGGACGTAGCGTTACCGAGTGCGCCTCAATTTGTGGATATCGCCTCCAGCGCATTGATTTGACCGGCAAGCCAGCGTCTGGTACGCAGGCAATAGCATTCTCCGTGCTGGCCTTCGGTAGACCTCGCTGGCAGCCTCAAATCAAAAAGGATACGACAACCCCCGGATGGTCGCTCATCTGTGGTTTACGCCCGTCGTCACCAACCCAAGTGGTTATCGCCTGTGCCTGTCCCAAGTCTGAGCATACATGGTCGATAAGATTTTGGTATGGCGGCCAGTTCAGATAAGGAATGTGCGCCGTATGCGTCAAGAGAAGTTTGGATAACAAAACGGCGTTCATTGTGTCGATACCGACGTGACCTGCACAATAGCCGGGCTTGGCAAGGACAGTATTAAAGTCACCAGCAAGAACGTGGCGACAGTTTTTTGCTGCAAACAGGTTTTCCAACAGCTTGGGAAGTTGGTCCTTGGCTACTCGTCGATGTTCTTCCCATCCCTTTGGCGGTGGCTCACTAGGTTGGTCACCAGTGTCGGAAAGCCAAGGCAAAACAACCCCAGCCACTGCAAGTCTCCCAACTGGTGTGTCAAAGATGGCCGCAACCTGCCGACGCGGGTCAGGCACGTCGATGCGGACAATCAATTCAAATCGAGACCAGATCGTCACCCAAGTACTGCCTGCATCGACATTGCGGACGACGGGTCTGGGTTCAGAAGGGTAAGGTGTATGGGTTGCGGAGAGGTCAAGACTCTTATGGGTCTCGGTCAATATCCAGATGTCTGCCGGATTTTCATGCAGAAGTGCCAAGCGATCTGAGTTGCGGTGGTTGTGGGCGTACTCGACGTTCCACGTCCCAATGCGAATGTACTTGCCCTGTACCGTGAGGTTGTCGCCTTGCTCCATTCGTTCCTCCTTGAACTTGGATTGGCTAGCAAACGAGGCCGGGATGAATTTGGAATTCAGTCCGCGACCCGCTTGAAAGGTGACGGTATCACACCTGCCGTATATATACGGAAGACTTAAGCACGTCCATAAACCATGCTTGCCTTTTTACAGGGCAAGTTTTTGGAAGCAGAAGAAGCGTTTGGACTGGTATTGAGAAGGCTGCGGCGGGTGCGAGGCTTGTCGCAGGAGAGTCTTGCTTTTGACGCCGAGATGGACCGCAACTACCTGTCCTTGCTTGAGCTTGGCAGGAACAGCGCCAGCATCAAGACCATTTTCAAGTTGGCACCAGCGTTGGGTGTGACGGTGGCTGAGTTCATGGCAAAGGTTGAAGCCGAAGCGAATGAAAAGCCAGCCAGCAGAAGCCGCCCCAAGAAAGCACGTACGGCAGCGGTGAACCCAAAAGACTCAGATTCCCCGACCCGCCCTAAACGCGGTTGACCTGCTGGGACTCCGGTGCAACTGGTCAAACCTTTGGACTTGGTAGGGATAAAGAATCTGACCGACAGCATGGCCGGGAATGGGACTGGGATAAAATCAAACCCTGCTTTAGATAGGGTACCCAAGCCAAAGCGGGGGAACAACCGGGGGAACAAATCCAAAGTTACTGAATTGAAACCTAGCATCCATGCGGGTTTCAAGGCATCATTCGTGCGTTCTCATTCGACCATGAGGTCTGACAAAGGCCGCTAACGACATACAGTTAGCGGCCTTTTTCATTGGGGAATCAGTCAGATACGTTGCAACGGCGTACAAAGGCATCCATGCC
>Ga0194060_10002940_pt1 | contig 12126 bp, 11 predicted proteins | sample SepL225m_MetaG_FD_163427 | JGI IMG/M metagenome (GOLD analysis project Ga0194060, IMG submission 163427) | Anoxic zone freshwater microbial communities from boreal shield lake in IISD Experimental Lakes Area, Ontario, Canada - Sep2016-L222-5m | ecosystem: Environmental > Aquatic > Freshwater >... | reverse complement strand
ATCACGCAACAATATTATAACCCGGCAACGGAACTAAATCGTTTGCCACAACTACTCCGGACTGTTTTACAACGACTTTAGACTATCACGCAAACACTTTAGGCGGCCATACAACGACTTTAGACCTCCCCGCAACGACTTTAGGAGTCCATGCAACTACTCCGAACCATCGCGCAAACACTTTAGGTGGCCACGCAACAACTTTAGACTGCCGCACAACGACTTTAGACCTCCCCGCAACAACTTTAGACCATCACGCAACAATATTATAACCCGGCAACGGGATAAAATGGTTTGCCACAACTGCTCCAGACTGTTTTACAACGACTCCAGACCATCACGCAAACACTTTAGGCGACCATACAACGACTTTAGACCTCCCGCAACAGCTTTAGGAGTCCATGCAACTACTCCGAACCATCGCGCAAACACTTTAGGCGGCCACGCAACAACTTTAGACTGCCACGCAACGACTTTAGATGCTCCTGCAACTACTCCGGACTACTTTGCAACTACTCCAGACCCCGGTGTCAGAACCTGACAAGCCGGCAACAGGACTATCCGCTTCGCTACAACGACTCTGGAAAATTTTACAACGACTTTAGACTACCCCGCAACGACTTTAGAGGAATTTACAACAACTCCAGACTATCACGCAACGACTTTAGACGAATTTACAACGACTCCAGACTATCACGCAACGACTTTAGACGAATTTACAACAACTCCAGACTACCCCGCAACGACTTTAGACAAATTTACAACGACTCCAGACTATCACGCAACGACTTTAGACGAATTTACAACAACTCCAGACTACCCCGCAACGACTTTAGACAAATTTACAACGACTCCAGACTATCACGTAACGACTTTAGAGGAATTTACAACAACTCCAGACCATCACGCAACGACTTTAGAAAGATTCACAACGACTTTAGAAAGATTCACAACGACTTTAGAGGATTTGCAACGACTTTAGACTGCTATGCAGGGACTTCAGGTTACCCCGCAAAAATTTTAGGAGTCCCCCGATAGAGGGTGTAAATATTTTTGTGTAAATGAAAAAATCAAAGGTCAGAGATATTTAGAAATCCTGTCCTCAAAAGTAACAGAAAATTGAGAAATAACATAAGCCCAATTTCTGACGGGTAGCCATTTTTTAGCAATACCCTTATAAGCTAGGTAAATTATTTTTGTCAGCGACTCATCGTTAGGAAACTGAGTTTTTGCATTTATAATTTTTCTGAACCGGCTATGTAAAGATTCTACTGCATTGGTCGTATAAATAATCCTGCGTATGTCCTCGGGATACTGAAAAAATACCGACAGTCCGGTCCAGTTATTTCTCCATGACTTAATAACAACGGAATACTTCTTTCCCCATTTCGATTCAAGCTGATCCAGATTAAAAAGTGCGGAGTCTTCCGTAGGAGCATTATAAACCGGTTTAAGGTCACTCATGAACTGCTTTTTATCCCTATTGCCGTTAATATCGATGCCTGAACAGGTGTAAGCTGCTTTAGTTATTACTCTTCCGTCTTCCCTTACCTTGTAATGGATGGCATCGAGAAACATAATCGGGTATATGGATTCAAGCGGTCTCGACTGCCATTGTCTGACCATTGTTACGATTGAATCAGTACTATTTGATACTGACGCAGGACTGAATTTTAATCCGTAAATTTCCTCATATGTGGGACTGAATGTCGCGGGTGGACATTCCTTTGGCATACATCGATATTATCTTGTCCTCAAGTTCTCCGAGTGTCCTCTGATGCTTTGGAATTACGACAGGCTCAAACTCTCCCGCTCTGTCGCGGGGAATGGAAACCTTCATTTCACCTTCATCCGTTTTTAAGGTCTTCTGCGATTTGCCGTTTCGGCTGTTGCCTGTATTGTTCCCCTCCGGAGAATGTCTGTTATATCCGAGGTGTTCGGACATCTCTGCTTCAAGCAGTTGTTCAAGAGAGTTTTTAAGAATATCCTTAATCGCTCCATTTTTTCCCATCAGATCCTGATAAGTTTTTGCTTCGGAAAGTTTCTTTCTAAATTTGCCGGTTATCTCTTCGCTAAGATTAACCATCCGGTTTGTGTCCGTTGTATCTTTGTGAATCACGGATTAAAAGGATCACACGGATTCCACAGACAAGGGCAGGGAGAGGGAGTAATCGGTGTTTTTCTTAATCTTACTCATATTACGCAAAATTGTCAGAACTGTGATTCTTATGATAACGCAGATCATTAACTGCTTTGCCTTTGCCTTAATCTCTGACTGTTGCGGATTTTATCGTCATGGGTTAAATCCCATGAGATCACATCTTCCCGCATTTGGTTAATATTCCGCAAAATATTATTTAAGATTATAGAAAAGGAACAGATTTATTCCTGTTTATCTTACTGGCATTTAGATTGTACGCATTTTGTAGTTTTCAGAACACTATTGTTTAGCTATACAACAAATAAACATAAAGAAATATGCCTTTTAAAATATTACAACTGTTACTCATGCTCGCGCTAATCAGCGGCTGTAAAACCACATCGACCGTTTCTAATCCGGTAGTTCCTGTGACTACCGGTATAGCAGGGAATGTTACTTCATTTATTACAGGCAATCAGATTTCACAGGCAACGATTACTACTACTCCCGCAACTAATTCAGTTACAACTGATATTTACGGTGATTATATACTCGATAACATTGCTCCCGGTTCATATAAAGTTACGGCTTACAAGACAACCTTCGACAGCTCTACAATCAGCGTAACCGTAATAGCCGATAAGACTACAAGAGCTGATATAGCTATAAAACCAACAACACCTGTCTCTCCGGGACGACTGAGAGGAGTTGTCATAAATGCAGCGACTGATTCGGTTATCTCTGATGCCAATGTCTATACGGTTACAAAACCGTACTATACGACTAAAACAAACGCATCAGGCGTATATGATATGACAGGGATTAGCCCCGGTTTTTATGACCTTGCAGTTGAGAAATTTGGCTTTACTACAAAAACTATTAAAATCACCGTTGTTTCTGACAGTATCCAGATTATTGACTTCTCACTTCAGCCAATATACGGACGTATAACAGGAAAGGTTACGGATTCTACAAACACGGGTATAGAAGGAGTCAATATCAGTTCAACCCCGCCATCCGGTTCCGTTTTAACCGATTTTTCAGGTCATTATACAATTGAGAACCTGGCAAAAGGCATTTATAAAATTACGACAAGTAAGACAGGCTATGTTGCAGGTTCTGTTTCAGTAAGTGTGCTTGAAGGCAGGACATCCATGGGAGATTTTGTATTGACAAAAAGTGCGACCGGTAAATGAAAATACTCGCACAATATAAACTGTTTTTCTTTATTATATTATTCCCCTGTCTCCTGTATGGACAGAAAAAGACAAAAACGCCTCCACCCCCTCCTCCGCCTCCTCCAAATTACTTAAAAACAGGAGATGATTATTACTCGAAGGAGAACTATAAGCAGGCACTCGAATCATATAATCAGTTCCTTAAAGACAGCATGGAAACTGCCACACTTTCGTTCGGACTTGGAAGAACGTATCTTAAACTTGGAGAGTTTGAAAAAGGTATGAGTTATCTTAACAAAGCCGCCAGGAAAGATGAAAGGTTTAATGAATATCTCTTAAACCTGGATTATAATGATATTCCGATTAGTGTTTTCAGGCTTAATTCCATGAGCGATAAGCTTATCCGTAAAATATCGAATGGTATCAGGGTATCGCCTGTATATTTTTCATCTCAGGTTGTCAGCGGAGTAACAGATAAAATTACTTTACTTCCGGTCTGGAATGCATCTGCTCCGGTTTCAGGTTATGGTGCGGAGGTAAGTTTTTATTATAATCCGCTGAGTGTTTCATTAGCCTATATGTCAGGGCAGGGTGACATGACTAATCTTGCAACAAAAATTGCACTCCCTCCATCTATACCGGGGCAGGCGGCATCAATACTTAATACAAATATTCAGGTTACTTCAATTTCGGGAACAATCGCCTGGACTCCCGCCGTTGTTCTCTGGGGTTATGTTTATCCTTTCTGTGGAGCTTCTTTTTTAATAAATCAATATACAAACAAGATTTCAAAATCATATAGTATCATTTGTCTTGACGCAGGTGCAATGATAAAATATAAAGATATGTTTATTAAGGGAAGTCTTATGCAACCACTTGATAATAGTGTATTTGAAAACCAGGCGCAGTTACAGGCGGGAGTATTATTTAACCTGGTTAACTAATCTGTATCACGGATTAAACGAATTAACGGATTCCACAGATTAAGGCAGGGCAGAGGTTTTAATTGCATTGACATGGATTTGATAGTTATGGATTTTTATTTTATTTCGTCCGATAATCCGTTAAATATGCGGTCAATTTTATGATAAAATTATACAATAATAATATAAAAGAAAATAAAACAGGAGTTTCTGCATTCAGAACTGCGTTCTTATTATTCTTTATCTTTCTGGCTACCTGTCAGAATATCTATGCAATGGAAAATATTATTTCCATAAATGATACTCTTCCGGGATGGACATACAAAAGAACAAACAGTTCACATTTAATCGCCATACAGCTTTCAGTTAACGTTGATATAGATGGTTCCGGATTAGAAGCGGGTGATTATTTAGGTGTTTTTTATAGTAACAACGGCGCATCTGTCTGCGCGGGTTATGTTAAATGGGAAGGTGACAAGAATGTGGCAATGACCGCCTGGGGCGATGATGCTTTAACTACTCAGAAAGACGGATTTGCTGCTAACGAAGCTATGCAATGGAAAGTATGGAAGAAAAGCCGGCAACAGAGTTATAGCACAGTTGTTTCTTATAAAAACGGACCGGGGGTCTTTACTTCCAATGCACTTTCTGAACTGGGTGCTATTGTTTCTGTCAGCACCGCACATCCAGGCTGGTATCCACCGACTACGGGGCAGTCTCATATCATTGCAATTCCGCTGGATATTCAGCCATCGATAAAAGGAGTACCCCTTAAAAGCGGCGATTATATCGGCGTGTTTTATGATTCAAGCGGTACGCTTGCGTGTGGCGGCTATGTCCGGTGGGATGGTCTTTCGAATGTCGCTGTAACTGCTTACGGCGATGATGCTTCAACTCAAAAAAAAGAAGGTTTTTCTACCAATGAAAAATTTAAGTGGAAACTATGGCGCCTTTCGGACAAAACTGAATTTTATGCTGTAGCTACTTACAGGAACGATCAGCCTAACGATAGTCTTTTCGCTGTAAGCGGACTAAGTTCCCTCTTAACATTAATTGAAACCGCTTACATTCCGCCCGATACTACGCTCAGCAACGATAGTTCGTTTGTAATAAATACGGGAGATATAGCATTCGGTAATATTAATAAAATCAGCAGTTACAGAATATTCTCAATTCCGGGTCTCTCACTTTTGGATGGAATGCCGATTAATTTTGAAGATGTGATTTTCCCCGATGCACCCAGAACAAACTGGCTGGCTTTTAAAACAGACGGAGATGGTAACCTTACTATTTATAATGAATCAAACAAAGGCGAGTTTGTATTTACAGCCGGCAACGCATTCTGGGTTATAAGTAAAAATAAAATCAGGCTTGATGCTCTCTGGGTAAAATCTGCACAGGTTTCTTCTGATAATACGTATTCTATTGCTCTGCACAGGGGCTGGAATATGATATCAAATCCTTTCCCGCGCACGGTTGACTGGAATAATGTTAAAAGTGCAAATTATCCTAAGGTTTCCGACCCGATATGGGCTTATAGTGTTGATGGGAAATATGTTAAGCCCGCAAAAATGCAACCTTTTAATGGATATTATTATTACAACAGAAAAAACCTCGATTCGCTTAAAATCCCTTATCCGTTGATTACAAAAGTCTCTATAGACACAACACCCGGAACTGAAAGTAATTCTTTTTCACTCATGCTGTATAAAAATGAAGAACTTTCCGGGCAGGTCTCGATTATTTTTGATAAGACCTCATCCGAAGGGCAGGACGACCTTGACCAGTTTGCTCCGCCTCATAATTTTAACCAGGATGATATTTACCTTTATAATGATAAGTTCGAATCTCCATGGAAAGCACTTGCTTCTGAATCAAGAAATAATTTTGACGCGGGCGAGGTCTTTACAGTAAAAATAATAACCGGCAGTCAGGATAGTTATAAATTAAAGACACAGGGACTGGAGCGGTTTAACGGATACGAAATCATGCTCTTAAATATCCTTAACGGAAATAGTTATGATTTGAATAAAGAACATGAAATCAACTTAACCGGTCAGTCAGGTTCGCAGGATTACAGACTTATTATCGGGAAGAAAGAATACAGCGATAAAATGATTAATGAATACTCTCCAAAGGAATATCTTCTGTGGGGTAATTTTCCCAATCCATTTAACCCTTCTACGAATATCAGCTATTACCTGCCGTATGAGAGTAATGTAAATATCCGTATTTTCAATATGCTGGGCGAAGAGGTGGCAAATATAAATAACGGGCTGATGACCTCCGGAAATCAGAAGACTGTCTGGAATGCAGGTAACTTTCCTTCGGGAATCTATTTATTTATACTCGAAGCAAAGTCATCAGACGGAAGCAGGGGTTTCAAAGCATCAGGGAAGTTATCTCTGCTTAAGTAGGATTATCCGGGATATTAATTTGCAGGTAATGTTATTTCGTAATCTTACTGTAGTTACATTAAAAAGATACTGTTTTTCAGTACTTAAACACCCGGACGTTTTTTTTTGACCGGATTATCATTTGGATAACAGATGAATGAATACATCTTCAAGCGTAGGAACAATTTTATCAATACGCTTTACGCTGATTAATTCTTTCTTCATCAGAATAGATTTAATCTGTTCTTCCCCTGTGTACAAATCATTAACCGCGATATGCATGTTATTGCCGAAGATAGAAACTTCATCTACAAATTTTTCTTTTTCGAGCGCTTCCATAGCGTTCACTACGCGGTCGCATTCAATCTCAAGGATTGTGCTCCTGAGATAATTTGTTTTAAGCTCCTTCGGGTTCCCTTCAGCGATTATTTTCCCTGCATTGATTAAAATTATATTATTACAGAATTCCGCTTCTTCAAGATAATGAGTTGTTACAAATACAGTTATTCCCTGAGATGACAGTTCGTTAATAAGGTCCCAGAAGTTTCTTCTTGATATCGGATCAACGCCACTTGTAGGCTCATCGAGGAAAACAATTTTCGGTTCATGAATTACGGCCGTGCTAAGAGCCAGCCGCTGTTTAATGCCACCGGGAAGCGACTGAGTCAATATCTTCTCTTTGCCTTCAAGGCTGGCTACTCTTAGCGCCCACTTCTTTCTTTCTTCCAGTTTATGATTAGAAAGACCGTAAACTCCTCCGAAGAAGTTAATATTTTCTTCTACCGTAAGGTCGTTATACAGGGAAAACTTCTGGGACATATAACCAATCTGCGTTTTTACCTTGTCGGGCTGATTCTTAATGCTGAAACCCCCAACGCTTGCATCGCCGCTCGTTGGCTCTATAATCCCGCAGAGCATTCTTATTGTTGTCGATTTACCCGCGCCGTTGGCTCCGAGGAATCCAAATATCTCACCCTGCTTTACATTGAACGAAATATCATCAACCGAGACAAACTTCCCGAACTTTTTTGTAAGGTTCGTTACTTCTATTGAATTCATCAGAAGATCCTTCTGCCTATTGATTTCTCCAGCTTCGTCCTGGCTATTGCATAATCGACAATTGCATTATTGTAATTAGTTTCAGCCTGCAAGGCCAACGTCCCGGCATCGATAATATCTGTACTGGTTGAAAGTTGCTGGTTGTACTTATCATTAATTATCCGGTAATTTTCCTTTGCCTGCTCAACTGTCTGCCTGCTTACTGTTATTTTTTCAAACGCGCGCTGATAAGTCAGATAGTTTGAATAAACTTCAAGCTCTACGGCTTCATTTAGCTGGCTGAGCAATGTTTCCGTCTGAAGCGCATTCTGTTCTGCCTGAACTGTCTGCGATGAAGTGTAACCCCAGTTCCATACATCCCAGCTTAACGACATTCCCACATCCCAGCTGTCCCTGAACTGGTTGACAGGCGGCTGGTAACGTGAGTTAGGCTGATTATAATAATAATTTGCGTTCAGAAATACCAATGGCATCCAGCCGGACTTAGCAGCATTAACGACTTCATTGCCAGCATCAAGCCTGAACTTTAGCGACTGAAGTTCTCCACGGTTTTCTTTTGCTTCTTTTATAATATCCTCATATTTGTAAACTTCCGCTTCTTTATCCTCAGATGCCTGAAGATTATCGGCTTCAATTTCAGTCGGAGCGTTCATCTGAAGACCGAGCGCCTGGTTAAATGCTATGCGCGCAATATCCGTATTGTTCGTGGCTTCTATCTGCTGAAGTTTTGTATTGGAATAAACTACTTCAAGCTTTAACACATCATTCCGCGTAACCAGCCCGTTCGCGAGATTATTCCTCGTATCTTCAAGATGCTTTTGGTTCTGAACAAGATTTTCATTGAGCAGTTTCAACAACTGCATTGCCTTGTAATATTGCCAGTAATAAGACTGTATCTTAAAAGCCGCCTCATTAATATCCTTTGTATAATCTGTCGCCACGGCTTTATTATTTAGTTCGGCGGCATTTTTCAATGAAGATAACCTGAATCCTGTAAATACCGGTTGCTGAAGCGATAGTTTTAGATTGTAATTATCAGGAATGACATCCGATATTTTAATCGGGCGCGGAGAAAATGGAGTCTGCACCTGAAAAGCCGGCACGTTGCTAAGGCGGGTATAACCAGCCTGAAATTTCACCTGCGGTAGCATCTGTGAATTTGTTTCGGCAATCTTTGCCCCGGATGAGAGTACTTTTGACTGGGATATTCTTAAATCCTTACTGTTCTTTAGTCCCAGTTCTATGCTCTGCCGCAACGTCAGCTTCTGCGCGGTTAAAATTGCCGAAAGTATCAGCAACAGTAAAATTACTTTTTTCATATAGTTAATTTCCTTCAATTCTTACTGATTAGTACTGGTTATCAGATGAATAAACACATTCTCCAATGAAGGAGGAATTCGCCTAATATCGTTTATAATTATTGAATTGTTTGTTAATAAATCTTTTATTGGCCACCGGTCTTTTTCCCAGCTGTTAACAACTACGTTTAATCTGTCTCCGAACATTTGCGCTTCATATTCCGTCTGTTCTTTAATAAGCTTGTATGCTCCACGTATCGGGTTGCAGACGATCTCAATTACTTCCTTATCAATCGAGGATTTAATATTCTGAGGCGTGTCGAAGCTGATGATTTTTCCTTCAGTCATAAGCGCTACGCGGTTGCACCTTTCCGCTTCGTCAAGATATGGAGTAGTCATAAATATTGTTATTCCATCTTTCATCAGATTTGCAAGTATCTTCCAGAAATCTCTGCGCGAAACGGGATCAACGCCTGTGGTAGGCTCATCGAGATAAATTATTTTCGGTTTATGAATAAGAGTACACGCGAGCGCGAGCTTCTGTTTCATGCCGCCCGACAGGCGGTCGGCAAGTCTGTCGCGAAACAAAGTCAGTCTTGTAAACGCAAGCAACTCATCGCGCCTTGCCCTGAAATTCTTTACTCCGTGAATATCTGCAAAGAATTCTATGTTCTCATCGACTGTCAGATCGCCATAAAGACTAAAACGCTGCGACAGATAACCAATATCTTTCTTTATCTTTTTCTTATTCTGAAGTAAATTAAGTCCCAGTATCTCAGCCGAACCCTCATCCGGGTCCATCAAGCCGCAAAGTATTCTAATCGTAGTAGTCTTCCCTGCGCCGTCTGGGCCGACAAGACCGAACATCTCGCCACGGTCAACGTCAAGGCTGATGCCGTTAACCGCGTGGATATCGCCGTAGCTTTTCTTCAGATTATTTATTTTTATTGCTGTTTCCATTGTCTGCTTATTCTTAAAGCCTGATAACAGCATCGGCGGGCATACCGGGCTTCAGTTCAAAATTTGGATTGTCTGCTTCTATCTTAACGGCGAAAACAAGCTTTGTGCGTTCATCCTTTGTCTGAATATTTTTCGGAGTGAACTCAGCTTCCGGTGATATATATATAACCCTGCCTTCGTATGTCTTATCAGGGAAAGCATCGACAGATACCCGAGCTGTCTGTCCAAGCTTTACTTTCCCAAGCTCTTCTTCCGATACATATATAATCAGTTCCACAACGCTTAAGTCGGATATCTTTAGCAATGACGAAGATGGATTAACCGTTTCGCCTGCTTCAATGAATTTCTTTGCTACTACTCCGTTAACCGGCGTGATAACATAACTGTCGCGGATATTCTTTCTGAAAATGTCTGCGCTTGCGGCGGACTTCGCAAGATTAGCTTCCGCCTGGCGCAGTTCATCGGGACGGGCTAAGTTTTTCATCTTACGAAAGTTTTCCTGTGCGCCGTTCAGTTGTGCCTGCGATACCTGATATCTTAACAAAGCATCTTCATACTGCTTTTTTGTAATCGAATTTGAATTATAAAGACTGTTCATTCTCTCTTTATCGATAGAAGCCTGCTCAAAATTAACCTGCGCCTGTTTTAACGCTTCCTGTGCCTGGGCAATATCTTCCGCACGTGCGCCTGATTTTAGCAATCTGAACTGTGCTTCGGCAAGGTCTTTCCCTGCCACAGCCTGCTTAAGCTGTATGTCAGACATTTCATGATCTATGGTGAGAAGCGTATCGCCCGTCTTAACCAGGCTACCTTCGTCCTTAAGTATTTCCTCAATCTGACCCGATACTTTAGAACTTATAGTAATATTAGTCGCTTCGATGATGCCCGAGGCTTCAATTTTGTTTTTATCCTTTCCGCCACATCCCCACGTAAATGATATTAAAAGCGCTAATGAAATTATTCCGGTTTTCATTGGTCTGTCCTGTTTTTTGTTTTATTTAATAATTTTCTTCCCTTATCGGTAAGTATGCCGTTTATTAAGATTGAAAAAGTAACTTCAAGAGCCTGATTAAAAGAAAATTTATTATGTATCAGGAAGTCCGGATTAACTACTCCGTTAACTGAAGAGATAAAAACCGGCAATACAATTTCGATTGGCAAATTTTCAAAATATCCTTCTTCGATGCCCTGCTTAATTATCCTTTTCAGATTAGCGTTCAGTTTTTTCGACCTGAACTCTTCGACCTTCTTCCAGACAGCCGGCGCGTGAAGCTTCATATCGGTCAGCCAGCGTTCACCACCAACCTGTTTTACATTAGTTCCGATTATTAGAAGCATCCCGATGATCTTTTCAACTGCGTTGCCCTCGCCAAGTATTTCCTGCTCCATTTTCTGCGAGATACCGGATATTATTTCAGTAACAATAGCCTCGACAAGCTTTTCCTTTGATTCAAAATACTTATAAATGGTCTTCTTGCTCATCGACAGGTCTCTTGCCAGTTCGTCCATTGAGGTTCTGTAAAAACCTGCCTGCATGAACTTCTCTTTTGCAAGTCCGAGTATTTTTTCTGAGTCTTCCATACCTTTCCGTAGAAACTATTTTCGTTTTATTGGTTTCCAAATTAACAAACAAGAACTAATATGTCAATAGTGGTTCTTGTTTGTTATTCTTTATCGTCTTATATCTGTGAGAATTTCTGATAAAACTTTTGGCATTTTATTCGACATTTACTCCTACGAAGCGAATAACAACAGCTTCGCCAATGTGGTATGTTCCTTCATTTAGCATTATGGTTTCTTTTGCAAGCAACCTGGAGTCGAGGTCGGAATAATCATTAACCGCATTTTCAAGCGAGTAAAGCAGTCCCTCTTCTTTTGGTCCGCCGGAGGATTTGCCAAGCTGATCCTTATCGAAACATTCAAGTATCAGCGTTCCGCCAGGTTTAAGAGCATTGATTACTTTTTTTGCAATATGACATCTTAAATTATCTCCCATGTGAACATAAATAAGTCCGATGGCATCATAATAATTTAACGGCAAACCGATATCTTCCAGCGGGTGAATCGAATAGTTAATACTTACACCGTTGAGTTTAGCAAGGCTCATAGCTTTTTCTTTGCCTGATTCGCTAAAGTCATAAGCGTCCACGCTCCAGCCCTTTGATGCTGCAC
>Ga0194060_10002939_pt1 | contig 12126 bp, 10 predicted proteins | sample SepL225m_MetaG_FD_163427 | JGI IMG/M metagenome (GOLD analysis project Ga0194060, IMG submission 163427) | Anoxic zone freshwater microbial communities from boreal shield lake in IISD Experimental Lakes Area, Ontario, Canada - Sep2016-L222-5m | ecosystem: Environmental > Aquatic > Freshwater >... | reverse complement strand
TGATTAACGATAGACGTCTCGCCATGGCAGGATATGCAATCACCGTTGCCCGTCGCATCTGCCGCCGCCATGATTACCGGCAAGAGCGCCAAGGCCAGTAACATCAAAAACCGTTGCAGTAAACTCATGAACAATCCTCCTTCGCAATTCCTGAGAATAATTACTTCAAGGGAATTTCCCCGCCCGGCAATTTGCCGCCTTATCCTTGCCTACCATGGCACCATGGGATTGCAGTGCTTGTGCCAATTGTCTTAACGGACCCAATATTCTTTTATCATGTTGAAATCTTACAATAATTATCAGACAAAAAGAGTGGTGAACGGGAAAAATGTATAAAAAAGCTATACAGGTTGCAGCCCTTTCAGGGGAAATAATTCTTTTTGCCAAGTGCAGAGTACCACAGCTAGCGTATGATTGTTAGCTATTACCGGTGTATAAAAAAGTATACGCGAAAGGGCGGATTAAGCTGCCCCTTGCATTCCTATTACCGGCTACCCCAGGGTAAGGTAGACTTCAACTGCACGGATGGCCAGACTACTTTCTTTATCGAATTGCCGTGGGAAGGCGAAGCAGATCATGTTTAGCTGCTTTCAGGAGACCCGCGTATAAGTTGACTTAACCAGCGAACTACGGTAGGATTCCGTAGTAAATAGAGGTGGTAAAGGTCAGGCTTATGGAAATGCACAACCAGGAAAACGATCCCCCCGTCAAAAACAGTATTCTTATTGTTGACGATGAAGCCGTCATCAGGGAAGGCATGCGGCGCATTCTTGCCGGTGCTGGGCATCGGGTGGAAACATCGTCCAGCGGGCGGATGGCCATAGAGAAAATCCAGGAGCAGGACTTTGATGTCGTGATTACGGACCTGAAGATGCCCGGCATGGACGGGATCGAGGTGCTGAAAACCATTAAAATCCTGCAACCCGAGGTGCCGGTTATTATTATTACGGGTTACTCTACCGTCGATACGGCAGTGGAGGCCATGAAAAACGGCGCCTTTGATTATATCGCGAAACCCTTTACCTCCGACCTGATCATAGAGAAGGTGCAGAAGGCCATTGACCATAAAGCGCTGTCACTGGCAAGCATATCCGGCGGCAAAGAGCTCAGCAACGGCCACGGGTTTGATGATTTCGTGGGTGAAAGCATCGAGATGCGGAAAGTCTATCGCCGGATCATGCAGGTGGCGCCGACCGACAGCACGGTGCTGATTACGGGTGAAAGCGGCACGGGCAAGGAATTGGTGGCGCGAGCTATTCACGGTCACAGTCCCCGGCATGACCATTCCTTTGTGGCCGTCGATTGCACCTCTCTGCCGGAAACCCTGCTTGAAAGCGAGCTCTTCGGCCATGTCAAAGGTTCTTTCACCGGGGCTATTCATAGCAAGGCGGGCCTGTTTAAGGTGGCCGACGGCGGTACTCTCTTTCTCGATGAAATTTCCAATATCAGCCTGGCTACTCAGGCAAAATTGCTCAGAGTGCTGCAGGAACGGGTGCTCACCCCGATTGGGGACACCCGGCCGGTGCCCATCGATATTCGTCTCGTCGCCGCCACGAACCTGAATCTGAAGGCCCTGGTGGCCCAAGGGGCCTTCCGGGAGGATCTCTTCTTCCGCCTGAACGTGATCCCCATCAATCTCCCCCCTCTGCGGGAGAGAAAAGGGGATCTGCCGCTGTTAATTTTTTATTTTTTGAACAAATTCTCTGAAGCCGTCGGCAGGGAAGTACGCGGTCTGGCGCCCGATGCCCTGGCAATGCTTTCGGAATACAATTTCCCCGGTAATGTCCGGGAATTGGAAAATATTATTGAACGGGCGATCGTGCTGAGTGAAAGCGATATTATCAGCAGAGCAAACCTGGAGCTGAGGTCGGACGAAGAGGAACAGTATCGGGAAGCGGACTTCGTGCCTCAGAGCCTCGAGGAATTGAAGGAAACGAAGAAGCAGCTGCGCGAGCGGGCGGTGGAGCCCATTGAAAAGGCGTTTGTCATTGCCGCGCTGAAAAGAAACAACTGGAGCGTGTCACAGGCGGCAGAAGAAACGGGCATGCTGCGGCCTAATTTTCATGCCCTGCTGAAAAAACTCGGCATATCCGTACGGGATGAGCAGCAGCATGGTTAATGAGCATAAGCCCTGGCGGCATAATTGTTTTTGGCCAGACTGGCCATGGCGCATTTGACCACCTGCCGGATCTCGTCTTTGCCCTCCTGCTCCACCGGCCGCAGGGCATGATAAAAAATGCCCTCTTTGCGAACTTTTCGGATCAAGGCCAGGGGGGCGTTGTCGGCAACCAGAATGATCATCAGTTTGCGGTTGCATTGTTTCAGCAGCGGGACAAGCTCTGCGGAGGTAAATTCATCCAGCTCGCTTCCCAACAGCACCACCTGGGCCTTTTTGGTCAGCACCCCGTGGATGGCCTTGAGCGCCGAGTCCGTTACCATCACGTCATAGCCTGCCTCTATCAGCAGGTTAGCTATCTGTTTGCGGGTTTCCACGTCTTTATCGGCAATGATCAGTTCGAACATGATGCTGATCTCCTCCCCCCGTTTTAATTGACCCGCCGCCCCCGCCAAGCGGGATAAGCGCGTTAACGCAATTGCTACGTCCTGAAAGCAACATCATGACACTTTGGTGCCCGCTTTGGGCAGTGTCTTTTTTACGGTACTCTCAAAGAGTCCTTTCAGCAGAGAGTAGAAAAGCACTAAGCACGGTATCAGCTGACAGACGATGATGAGCGCGCCAAAGGCCAGGAAGAGGATCAACATCCCGCTAAGCTCCATTGTCTCCTGACTGCCGGCCGCCAGCACCGTTGTCGCCTTGACCATCATCACCGCTAGGATTGTTAGTATGAGTTTCATGGCCTCCTCCTTTCGCTGCTCATTCAGGTTGCTGAATGAAGTCTTCGACTTTTCTGCTGCAACGGGCATGCCACACCTCAGATTCCCTCTAGGTTTATTATGGTACTGTTTTAATGAGCTATTTTGAAAAGAGTGGATGATTTGCCGGGGGTGATTGAGCGGTTATGTATAAGAACCCTATACATGGCCGGTACCCGCAGGATATCCGCACTGAGCAAGCGGATGGCTAAGCTCCTATAACTATTAATTATATGAATGAATGAGCATTTGTATAAAAAATTGTACTGAAACAGGCATCCTCGCCACGCCTCCTAACTGCTGGCGGCCATGGTCTCTCTCTCCAGGGCAGACAGAGGCAATTTAATGGTAAACGTTGTGCCTTCGTTAAGCTTGCTCTGCACCTCGATCTTGCCACCGTGCCGTTCAATGATTCCAAAGGAAACGGAAAGACCCAACCCCGTACCCTTATCGCTTTTGGTGGTGAAAAAGGGATCAAAGATCTTCTCCATATCTTCTTCTTTTATCCCCATCCCCGTGTCGGCTATTTGCAGGCAGGCGTATACCCCATTTTCCGTATAGGTCCTGATATGGATATTGCCGCCATTGGGCATCGACTGGCTGGCGTTGAGCAGGGTGTTGATAAAGACCTGCTCCATCTGGTTGGCATCAACGGGAATAAGCGGCAAATCGGGTTGATAATCCCGTATGATGTCGATATTGTGAAAGCTTGATTGGTGGCCGATGAGCGCTATGGTGACGTCCATGACCTGATTCAGGGAAGTGGCGGTCTTCTGCGGTATTGATTCCCGCGAAAAATCCAGTAGGCCCCGGACGATTTTGGCGCAGCGCTGGGCTTCGTTGATGATGACATCAATATCGCTTTTCAGGGCCGGGTCCAGTTGCGGGCTCTGGCTGGTCAGGTTCGCAAACATCAGGATGCCCGTGAGCGGATTGTTTATTTCGTGGGTGATGCCTGCAACCAGCCTGCCTAAGGAAACCAGTTTTTCCGAACGAATCAACTGTGCTTGCATCTGCTTGATTTCACTCGTCCGGGCAGCTACCTTTTCCTCCAGGCTTCTTCCCCACTCTTCCCGTTCCAGCCGGAAACTTTTCAGACTGGCAGTCATCTGGTTAAAGGCTTCGGCCAGCTCCCCCATTTCATCGCGAGAGGCAATTTGCACCCGCGCATCGAGATCTCTCCGGGCAACTCTTTGGGTTTGCGTCAAAAGGTTCTTGACGGGACGATTGACGAGGCGATGGGTAAAGAAGGTTATGGCCAGAGAAATGGACAAGAGCAGCGAAATCGTCATAAAAGTAATTTTATTGCGGTAATAACCCACCAAGGTGTGCATGTTTTCCAGGGAAACGATGATGTCCAGAACGCCCAGGATGCGTTGTTTGGATGGGTGAAAGTGGCATGATGACGCAGAGCAGTTTTTTTCGTTGTAAATGGCCTTGGCCATGCCGACCACTTGCTTTCCCTCCCGGTCAAAGAAAACCCGGCTCCGGTTCATCGTGGAGGCCTGCACTTTTGGTTCACCGCTCGTGTGGCACATATTGCATCCGGCTTCTGTTTTGTCGAGCAATCTGCCAATTTCATCTTTGGCCGTCGAGAAGGTTATCGTACCGCTTTTATTTATCATTCTGATGTGCTCGACCCCCTGCAGGGTGCCCACCTCCTGGATCATTTCATAGGCCCGGGGCCGATTATCTTCCAGCATTTCATAATGGGTGCTTTTGATGATGGTTTCGCTTAATTTGTCGGCGTCCGAAATCGCCGCTTCGAGGAGCATGGTCTGCAGGGTAGCGATATTGATATAGGCAAAGAAAACCATGAAGACCAGCAGGATCAGGCTGGTGCCGATGGTCAATTTGGAAATCAGGCTGATACGCAAGGTAATTGCTTCCTTCACCGAAGAGGTTAGCTGGTGCTTTTCCTCAGCAGATAAATAAAAAAGGGGGCGCCGCAGAGCGCCGTGATGACCCCGACCGGCAATTCCGTGGGCGCCGTGATGGTGCGGGCCACGCTGTCAGCCGCCACGAGAAAAGAGGCTCCGAAGAGCGCCGTGACCGGCAGCAGCAAGCGGTGGTCGGCGCCGAAAATCAGACGCATCATGTGGGGGACCAGCAGACCCACGAAGCCGATGATGCCGCTGGAAGAAACAGCCACGGCCGTCAGGAGCGAGGCGGTAAAAAAAAGGCGTTTCTTGGTTCTTTCCACATTGATGCCCAGCTGCAGGGCCGTTTCTTCGCCCAGGACCAGCAGATTAAGGGCCTTGGCATCGCGATAGATAAAGCCGGAAATAGCCATGAGAGCGATGCCGGCCAGCAAAATTTCGCGGCGCGAAGCCAGGGATAAATCTCCCATGAGCCAGAACAGCACATTGTGCAGCTCGTTGCGACTGCTCAATGAGACTAAGAACATGATCAGGGCCGAAAAGAAGGCGTTGACGATCACCCCGGCCAGCAGCAGGGTTTGGGTCGGCAACGTCTGTTCCTTGCCGGCAATGCCGAAGACGAGAACTATGGCCGCCATGCCGCCGGCAAAGGCCATGGCGGTAGTCCCGCCGGGAAGGGCGGAAGCGCCGATCAAAATGCCGATAATTGCACCTACGGCCGAGCCGCCGGAGATGCCCAGAACATAAGGATCGGCAAGGGGATTGCGGAGCAGGGCCTGAAAAACAGTGCCAACCAGGGCCAGCGAAGCGCCGATGATGCCGGCGAAAATAACCCTGGGCAAACGCAGGGAAAAGATAATGGTCGTTTCCAGGGGAGTCAGGCGGTCCATCTCCGCCTGCCAGAGATGAAGAATCCCTTTGACGCCCCGCCATATACCGATATCCACACTTCCCGTTACTAACGAGATGGCCAGAACGGCTGCCAAGAACAGAGAAAGCAAAAAGCAAATTCTCAGGACACTTCTGAGCGTGATATTTTTTTGCATCATGCGGCCAGTTTGCTCCCGAGTGGTTATCTCTAAAAGGTGGTGTGGCACTAAAATGGAGAGGCCATAGCCAACAAACAAAAGCCTCTCAGGAGAATGTTATTTCTTCTGAGAGGCTAATGCATGCCGCCTTTACCGTTTTGTCTTTGAGAAGATATTACAGCTTGCGAACATTCTCCGCAGCCGGACCTTTGGCACCCTGGACAACATCAAAGCTAACCCGATCACCCTCGGCCAGCGATTTGAAGCCTTCTGCCTGGATGGCGGAATGATGTACGAAAACGTCTTTGCCCCCGTCCTGTTCGATAAAGCCAAAACCCTTTGAATCATTGAACCACTTTACTGTTCCTTCTGCCATCTTCAGTCCTCCTTCGTACTTTGGTCCTCCTGGGAACCATTGAAAAATATCGCCGAACTATTCGGCCGGCAGTCCGTTTGTGTGAAAACAACCGCACGGCTCTTAGTGATTGAGGTTTCAGCGGTAATATTCCCATCATTTGATGCTACAAACAGTGACTGCAACTTAATTGGTTGAAAGGGTAAATAATTATTTCACTAAATGCAAGATTTTTTTGTGCAGGTAATTGAAGGGCATGTTTGTCCTCCTGGCCGCCTTCCTCAGTACTTATCTGCTCGTTAACAAAGGGTTTGCAATTTTACAACCGATGGGATAGTGACGCCAGAGTAAATTAAGATCAACAAAAAGGGAGTCAGTGCATGAAGATAAAATTTATGGGTGCGGCCAAAACGGTTACCGGTTCATGTTATATTTTGGAAACCAATGGCCGCCGGTTTGCGGTGGATTGCGGGATGCACCAGGGAAATATGGAGATCGAAAAGCGAAACTGGGATATGGAGGCCTATGAGCCGAAAACGATCGAGTTTTGCCTTATTACCCACGCCCATATCGACCATTCGGGTCTCTTGCCGCGCCTCGTGAAAAATGGCTTCCGTGGTTCCATCTACACCACGCCCCCCACGAAAGATCTCCTGGAAATATTGCTCCTCGACAGCGCCCATATTCAAGAAATGGAGGCGCAGTGGAAAAGCAAGAAACGCGCCCGCCATGGCGAGAATAATCTTGATGCATTGTATACCCAGGCGGATGCCGCCCAGACGTTTCCCCTCATTAAAGCGGTTACCTATGAAAGTCCCTTCTCTCCCTTTCCCGGTCTCAAAATTAATTTCCGGGATGCCGGCCACATCCTGGGCGCCTCAATGCTGGAAATCTGGATTGAAGAAAACGGCGTGACGTCCAAGCTGGTTTTTTCCGGTGATGTGGGACGTTCCGCCCAGCTGCTGGTAAAAGACCCCAGCATTGAAAACACGGCTGATTTCCTTTTTATGGAATCGACCTATGGCAACAGGAACCACAAGAATGAGGCGGACAGCCTCGATGAATTGGCCGAGGCGATTACCTACAGCTATAAGAACAAGGAGAAGGTCATTATTCCGGCCTTTGCCCTGGAACGGACGCAGGAACTCATTTACTCGCTCCATATGCTGAACAAGGACGGGCGCTTGCCGGCCGATATGCCGGTTTTTGTTGACAGTCCCCTGGCCATCAAAGCAACGGAAATATTCCGGCGTCATACCGATTATCTCGATGACAACTACAAAAACCTGCTTAAAAAAGGCGAGAATCCGCTCGATCTGCCGCAGCTGCATTTTACCCAGACCACCGACGAATCGATGGCCATCAACACGACTCCCGGTTCGGCGGTCGTGATTTCAGCGAGCGGCATGGCCGATGCCGGCCGGATCAAGCATCATTTGCGGCATAATATCTGGCGTCCCGGGGCCAGCATCGTTTTTGTGGGCTTCCAGGCGCAGGGGACCACGGGCCGTAAAATTGTGGACGGCGCGGAAAAGGTCAAGATTTTCCAGGAAGAAATTGCCGTGAAAGCCAAGATCTTTACCATTAACGGCTTTTCTGCCCATGCCGGGCAAACCCAGTTGTTGGATTGGCTTTCTCACTTCCAGAATCTCGGCATGCAGCTGTTTCTGGTGCATGGCGAACAGACGTCCCAGCAGGTGCTGGCCGATCTGATCCGGGAACGTTTTAAATTTCAGGTTGTTATCCCCGACTATCTGGAAGAAGTAACTCTGAAGCCGGGCGCTGAGCTCAAGCGGGTGGAGTATCCGGAAAAAGCGGCGCCCCGGGTTGACTGGGCTTACATCTTCAGTGAATTGGACGTCAAGATGGCGCAGTTGCAGGCCCGGCGCGGGCAGCTGGAGGCCAAGACCTGGATGGAACAGACGGATATCCGCGAAAAGATTCTGGAGCTTAATCGCGACCTGATGGAAGCGATATCGGAGATCTGAGGCCTGGTATTGAGAATCGATTCTTTCAAGTTCGACCGATGAGAGCAGCCGCCCGGAAGATAAGCGTTATGTTATTGCTGGCGACTATTGCTCTGGCGCCTGCTGCCGTTTATGCCGAGGTTTTCCACGATGCTTTGGGAAGAAAGGTCAACATCGTCTCTTCCCCGCAAAGAATCATTTCCCTGGCGCCCGGAATCACTGAGACGCTTTATGCCCTGGGGCTGGACCGGGAGGTCGCCGGCGTCACGACGTTCTGCACCTACCCGGCGGCGGCGCGGTTGAAACCGCGGATCGGCGGCTTCACGAATATCTCAGTGGAGAAGATCGTGGCCTTAAATCCCGATCTCGTGATCGGCACGGCCGACGGCAACCGGCGGGAAACGGTAGACAAGCTGGAGTCTCTGGGCATCCCGGTTTACGTGACCAACCCGAAAACGCTTGAAGGGATCCTGGCCGTCGTGCTGCAGGTGGGCACAATAACGGGGAAAGAAAAGGTTGCCCGACGTCTGACGGCGGATCTGCAAAACAGGGTAACGCATCTGACGGCGCTGGTGGGGAAGCAGAAAAAATATCGCGTGTTCTTCCAGGTCGGCGGCGAACCGCTCATCACCGTAGGCCGGGACACCCTGCACAACCAGCTGATCAATCTGGCAGGAGGCGTCAATATCGCCGGCGGGGAGAAAACCCTCTATCCCCGATACAGCGTGGAGGAGGTCGTGGCTCAACAGCCCGAGGTGATCCTTTTTTCCTCTATGAAGTATGCCGTCGATGTCACCCAGGTTTGGGGCCAGTGGCGAAATTGGCCGAATATACCGGCGGTCCGCGATAACCGGCTTTCTGTTATCGACACGGACCTCATTGATCGTGCCTCGCCGCGCATTGTGGACGGCTTGGAGGCCATGGTCAAGGCGATTCATCCCGAAGTCATAAAAAAAGAGAAACTAAGGTAGAAAATATGCTGTCAGAAGAAAAAGTCATCACCCGATTCGCGCCTTCACCCACCGGTTACCTGCACATCGGAGGGGCCAGGACATCCCTGTTTAACTGGCTCTATGCCCGGCATCACCAGGGGCAGTTTATTTTACGGATTGAAGATACCGATCAGGCCCGGTCCACCGAGGAGTCGACACAGGCCATTCTCGATGCCATGACCTGGCTCGGCATGAACTGGGATCAGGGACCCTACTTCCAGGCCGGCCGTGTCGAGCTGCACCGGGAAAAGGTGCAGGAGCTGATCCGGTCGGGCAAGGCCTATTATTGCATTTGTACGCCTGACCAGCTGGAAGAAAAGAGAAAGCGGGCCCTGGCGGAAGGACGCAAGCCCAAGTACGATGGTACCTGCCGCGAGAAACAGCTCGGCCCGGGGCCCGGCGCCGTCGTCCGGTTCTGCTGTCCCCAGGCCGGGACCACGGTGGTCCATGATCTGATCAAGGGCGTGGTTACCTTCAACAATGAAGAACTCGACGACCTGATTATCGAACGGAGCGACGGGTACCCGACCTATAATTTCGCGGTCGTGGTGGACGATGCCGAGATGGGCATTACCCATGTCATCCGCGGTGATGACCACTTGAACAATACGCCGCGGCAGATTCTGCTTTACGAGGCCCTGGGACATTCCCTTCCGCGTTTCGGGCATGTGCCCATGATTCTGGGGCCCGATAAAACACGACTCAGCAAACGGCACGGCGCCACCTCGGTGATGGCGTACAAGGACATGGGCTTTCTGCCCGAGGCCCTGGTCAATTATCTGGTCCGGCTGGGGTGGTCGCACGGCGATCAGGAGATATTTTCCCCTGAGGAGCTTATTCAATTCTTTGAACTGGGGCAGGTGGGCAAAGCGGCTGCCGTCTTCAACCCGGAAAAACTGCTCTGGCTGAATCAGCATTACATCAAGGCCTCTCCTGTAGAGCGCTTGGCGACAGAAATAGGATCATTTCTGGCCCCCTTAGGGATCGTCAATTCCGAGCGATCCTTTACCGCCCAGGTCGTCAAGGACCTCCACAACCGTTCAAAGACCCTGGTCGAGATGGCCGCATCGGCCGCCTTTTATTTTCAGGAGCACGTTACCTTCGACGAGGCAGCGGTTAAGGCCTTGCCCGCCGATGCCGCCGGGCAGCTGGAAGCGATCGCTGCGGGCCTGACCTCGCTGCCGGAATATACCAAGGAAGGCATCGAGACGTTGCTGCGGGATCTTGCGGTAAGCAGGGATACAAAGCTCAAGTTCATCGCCCAGTCGCTCCGGGTAGCCCTGACGGGCAAGACGGTAAGCCCCGGCCTGGACGAGGTGATGCTCACACTCGGGAAAAGCAAGGTAATGGAGAGAATCAAGTGGGCCGTGGAATACATCAATAAGGGCTGAAGATGAACGTCCCCTGTCTACGGTTGTCCATAAATAAAGGAATCTGCAGCCAATTGCAAATAGCCGACTATCACGCAGAATATTACGCTCTTGAGCAGTCATGAGCGAAGCGGATAAAAACCATTGGGAGGCGAAGTATTCCGGCGATGGTTATGAACCAAACCGGGAACCGTCGGCTTTATTGACCGAATGGCTGGGCGATCGCCCGCCGGGGAGAGCGCTGGATTTGGCCTGTGGCGCGGGACGGAACGCCTTGTATCTGGCTGAAAAGGGTTATGAGGTCACGGCCGTCGATGTCTCGCCCCGGGCCATAGCTCTTGCCGAAGCCTTCGCCCGGGAAAAAGGGTTAACAATCAATTGGGTTGTCGCCGACTTGGACAACTATACCATCCCGGGGCAGTATGACCTCATGGTCATCAGCTTCTTCTTCATCAACAGGAACATGGTCTTTCCCATCATCGCAGCATTGAATCAGGGCGGGCTATTTTTCTATGAAAGCATTATGCTGCCGCCCGGGGCAGCGGCGGATGAAAAGCATAAGCACCGTTTTCATTTCCAGCCGGGAGAATTAAAACAACTTTTCCCGGGGCTGAGCGCAATCCGCTACGAGGAGCGCCAGGTGGTCGGGAAAGACGGCCTTCCGGCCTACATCGCCAATCTTGCTGCGCAAAAGGAATAACACTGTCCTGATCGGCGGTCACTCAAACTGGGCTCGGAATTCTTCCCGCGTTTTCCGCAGCTCCATCACCTCTTCCCGGAGCAGGCTGACCTCTGCTTCATGAAGGTTTATCACGGGGTGACGGTTTGATTTTTGGTTGCAGGCGGCCGTCAGGGAATTGAGGGTCAAGGGGTAATATTCCGGCGTTGCCAGCTCCTTTTCGATGAGCTAGCCCAGGCCGCGGCATTCGATTTCGGTCAGGTTTGTTTCCATAGTCACCTCTTGGGTAATGCTCCGGTGCTTACACGGTCAGGCGGCAGTATCGGCAGGAGAGCGCTTCCGCGGTCTCCTCTTCCGGCGCCGCTTGGCCGGGGCTTTGTTAATTGGCAGTTCCGGGTCGGCCGGATCGGCCGGGGGAGCGGCTGCCAAGAACGCATCCCACCAGTCTACCGCCGGCCTATGTTCCCCTCTCGCCTCGGCGGTAAGACGGAGGTAGGCCAGGGCATCGGCAAATAACGGCCGGTTGATCAGGGAAGAGGCACGTCGCGGCGGCATTCTGCGCAGCAAGGGTTGCATGGCGAGGATGCCGCTCAGTTGACCGCCGACTCGTCCGGGCACCGAAACAGTTTTGCAGAGTTCTTCCATAAAAATGGCGCAGGTGGCATCCATGGACGGCTGATAGGGGATGCCTTCACGGTGACGCTCCAGCGCCTCCTCCTCCAGCAAGGGGCCAAAGAGCATGGCCAGGAAGAGCGCCGGCGATACGGGAAGGCCGCCGCGGCAGCGTGTATCGAGGCTTCCCAGGTTCATCTCCACTGCTGTCCGGTGCCGGTCGTTTCTCTGGAGCCACTGACTCAGCCGGGGGAAAAGGGCGGCCAGGAGTTTGCTTGTTTCCAGGAGCGTGAAGACAGGTGAAGCAGAGCCCAGGAGAAAGAGTTTCAGCATCTCTTCATAGAGTCTGGCCGGGGCCGCGCGGGAAAT
>Ga0194060_10002938_pt1 | contig 12134 bp, 11 predicted proteins | sample SepL225m_MetaG_FD_163427 | JGI IMG/M metagenome (GOLD analysis project Ga0194060, IMG submission 163427) | Anoxic zone freshwater microbial communities from boreal shield lake in IISD Experimental Lakes Area, Ontario, Canada - Sep2016-L222-5m | ecosystem: Environmental > Aquatic > Freshwater >... | reverse complement strand
TGCGACAAGAGGCCAAGGCGGTGTTGGTTAGATTCGCTGCATGGGAAACCTCTACCTCGTACGCCATGGCCAGGCTTCATTTGGCGCCGAAGACTACGATCAACTCAGCGAGTTGGGTCGCCAGCAAAGCGTGCGCCTGGGCGCCTATTTCCGGGAAAAGGGGCTCAGCTTTGATACCGTCCTGACCGGCACCCTGCGCCGGCAAACACAGACCTACACCGGCATCCAGGAAGGCGGCAACTTCGATCTCGAAGCCCTGCGCTGGCCGGGCCTGAACGAATTCGACAGTGCGGCGGTCATCGCGACCATCTATCCGCACGAACTCGAAAAGCCGGACACACCGGAACGCTACCGCCATCACTTTCGCCTGCTGCGTGACGGACTAACGCAATGGATGAACGGCGTCGTCAATCCTAAAGGCATGCCGAGTTACCAGGACTTCAGACATGGCGTCACCAGCGCGCTCGATCACATTCGCAAGAACTGCCACGGCAATGTGCTGCTCGTTTCCAGCGGTGGTCCGATCGCCACCGCTGTCGGCCACGTGCTGGGCACCGCACCCGAGACCACGATCGAACTCAATATGCGCATCCGCAACAGTGCCGTCACCGAGTTCGCCTTCAACCCGAAACGCCACACCCTGGTCACCTACAACACCCTGCCGCACCTTGATCACGCCGATCACGCAAGTTGGATCACCTTCACCTGAAGCACCAGCAACCGCGCTTAACGCGACAGAATCAGTGCCGTACCGACCACCGTCAGCGTGGCGCCGAGCCAGGCCGCGATAGCCGGCGAGCGTCCCAGGCGCAGCCACAACAAAGGCAGCAACAGCACCGGCGATACCGAAGACAGGATCGCCACCATGCCAACGTCTCCATCTTTCAGCGCCAGCAGAATCAGCGTCATACCGACACCCATGGCGATGAAGCCGCTGAGCGCCGTTTGCGCCAATACCCGCAGCGTGGCTGCTTGCTGTGCCCGCGCCGCCGGGAAACCCGCCAGCAGCAGACAGAAGTGTGCACAACAGGCCACCGACACCCGCACGGCCGAAGCTGCGATCGGATCGACGTCGGCGCCCATTGCCGGTTTGACGATCAGGGAACCGAGCGCCTGGCACAAAGCCGCCAGTAATCCCAGCGCCACGCCGGCGCCGATAGAACCTCGGTCTGCTTCCCAGGCGTGCTCGTCTTCTTTTTCTCGCCCCAGCAAGATGGCCATCATCACACCGGCCAGCGTCAGCACACCGCCCCAGGCGGCCTGCGCGCTCATGCGCTCACCGAGCAACCAGAAACCCAAGGCGGCGCTGAAGACGGCATGGGTGGCAAACAGCACGCCGGAGCGACGCGGCCCGAGCCGGTTCATGGCGGCAAACAACGCGGTGTCACCAACGAAGATGCCAATCAGGCCACTGACAGCCAGCAAACCCCAGGCGTTAACCGGCAGGCTGCGCCAGCTGCCGGCAAGCAAGGTCACGGCCCACAGCATCAGCGCGACCATGAACATGCGCCAGCGCGTAAACGCAAAAGCACCCAGATAACGCGAGGGTGAGACCGAAAAAATGCTGCCGGCAGCCCAGCAAGCCGCCGCGCCCAGCGCCATCAGATCATGAGAAGCCAGCATGCAGCGGTCAGTCGCTCAAGACGCGTCGGTATCGATCTCGGGCCAAGCGACCAGCGTACTGAGCGGCAGGCGCTCGATTTCCAGCAACAGCCGGGCCAGACCGCTTCCGGCCGCCTGCAGCAACGCGTGACCTTTTTCAGCACTGGCCGCCGCGGCATTGCCAACGGCACCGGCAGCGTTGTAGTCCTGCATCTGCCAGCCGAGCTTGGCGCTCTTGCCATTGCCCAGAATGCCGAAGTTCTGTGCCCGATCCTGCGCCGTAGAGTGAAAGTTTTTGGCCTGTGCCATGTCCACCCGTGCCGGCGCCAGTGCCAGCATCATCGAGGTCTCAATGTCACCCCCATGAATGCCAAAACGCTGCTCCTCGGCGCTGAAGCGTTCGTTCACGTCGCGGCCATCGGCATCCTGCAACGGCAGATTGAACCAGCTCGCGCTGTACACCAGCATGTCAAGCCGCGCCCGCAAGTCACGCGCCACCAGGTCCATCACGCTGACCTGGCCACCGTGCGCATTGAACAGCAACAGTTTCTTGATGCCCGCCGCCGCCACCGACTCGCCGATGTCAGTCCAGAGGCGGATGATGGTCTCAGCCTTGAGTGTGAGCGTACCGGGGAAGCGCGCATGCTCGGGACTGAAGCCAACCGCCTGCATCGGCAGAATCAGCACTTTGGCCGCAGCCGGCAGCTGCACCAAGGCCGCCGCCACTACTGCGTCGGCCAACAGCGTGTCCACGTTCAGCGGCAAATGCGGTCCGTGCTGTTCGATGGCGGCCACCGGCAGCACGGCGACGGTTTGCGCCGCCTCGCCGCTGGTAATCATGCGTGCAAAGTCGCGCGTCGAGAGTTCGGCCCAGAATCTGGAAGGTGTTGTCATAGCCGTATCTTAGAACTTGTCGGAAACGCGATGGCGTTGCTGGCGCCGGGTCAGCGTCTGGCCATCGCTGCGTTCAGGCCGGTCCGGCCTTGGCAACCTGCCTTTGAGCGCACGCGGACTGGCGCGTGCGCCGCTGGCCAGATAGTCTGCCAGCAGAGCCTGGCGCACCGCTTCGACCACCAAACCGCAATCGGTAGCAAGGTAGTCAAACAAGGCATCGACCAGCGCCTCAGGCGACAAGCCGCTGGTCTGGCCCGTGCCGCGCCAGAGCCAGTCGGTAAAAACCTGGAACGCGTCAAAGGCGGATGGCGGCCGCGTCGCCAATAGCAAGGTCAGAGTCTGCGTGAAGCGCCCCGAGTTGGCGATAAGGTCCCAGTAACGCGCAAAGCGCGTGAAACGCTGCACCAAATCCGCGTCAACGACCCCCGTTTGCTGCACGGCATAAGGCGGCTGCGGGTCATAGACCATGGCAAACGCTTCGGTGTGACGCGCAATCGGCGTGCCGCGCAGTCGCTTCAAGATCCCAAGCTGAATTTCGTGCGGCCCGATGCTGTGCAGACGGTCAAAGCCGGCGGCAAAACTCTCCAGCGTCTCACCGGGCAAGCCAAAAATCAGATCACAGTGCAGATGCGCATGCGAAGCGGCCAGCAGCCAACGCAGATTGGCCTCGGTCTTGTCGTTGTCCTGCTGACGCGAGATGCGCTGCTGCACCGGCACGTTGAAACTCTGAACGCCGATTTCCAGTTGCAGCACACCGGGCGGAAAACGCGCGATCATGGCTTTCAGGCGATCCGGCAGATGATCCGGCACCACCTCGAAATGCAGAAATAAATCGTCCACCGACGGATCGCTTCCCGCCGAGGGCAAGCGGTCCAGAAAAAACTGCAGGATGCGCAGCGAGGCGTCGATGCGCAGGTTGAAGGTCCGGTCCACAAACTTGAAGTTGCGCGCACCGCGTTGGTACAAGACATCCAACGCCGCCAGAAAGCAATCCAGATCGAAGGCCCAGGCCGTCTGATCAAGTGAGCTCAAACAAAACTCACACTTGAACGGACAGCCGCGCGAGGCTTCGACGTAGAGCAGGCGCTGCGCCAGATCGGCCGCGCTGTATTCGCCATAGGGCAGCGCAATTTCATCGAGCGGTGGTTGTTCGCCCACGATCACCTTCATCAGCGGCTGCGGCCCCTGCAGCAGGGCGCGGCAGAGCTTGGGAAAACTGACGTCACCCCAACCCGTGATCACATGGTCGTCCAGTTGCACGATGGCCTGCTGATCAAGCTCGTGGCTGACCTCGGGTCCGCCCAGCACAATCTTGAGTGCCGGGCGCGCCGCCTTGAGCAGTCGCAGCAGTTCCGTGCTTTGCGTCACGTTCCAGATATAGACGCCAAGGCCAATGATCTGCACCGCACCTGGCTGCGCCGGCCCGAGCAACGCCAGCAGTTCATCAACCAGTTCCCGCGGCTTGCGCGCGATGGTGAATTCGCACAGCGCCGTCTGCGCCCGCAAATCCCCCATGTTCGCCAACAGGTAGCGCAGTCCGAGCGAGGCGTGAATGTACTTTGCGTTCAGTGTGCAAAGCACAATCGAAGGCGAGGCAACAGGGACAGGCGGCATGTCGGTATTATCAAAGCATGACACAAGACCTCTTTCGCACCGACGCCTACCTGACCGAGTGCAGCGCCACGGTCACTGCCATCACAACGCAAGGCATCGTTCTTGATCGCAGTGTTTTCTACCCACTGGGCGGCGGCCAGGCCGGCGACGCGGGGGTTTTGCTGCTTGGCGATGGCAGTGAAATTGCCATCGTCGACACGCGCAAGGGCAAGGCCGAGGACGGCAGCTTCACCGACGCCATTTGCCACCTGCTCGCGCCCGAGGTGCTGGCGCAACTGCTGGCATCAGCCGAATCGGGTGGCCCGTGCCTGGCCGTCGGCGACACCGTCACAGCGCGCATCGACTGGGCGCGGCGCCATCGCCTGATGCGTTTTCACACCACCACGCACCTGCTGTGCCATCTGGTGCCGCAACTGGTCAACGGCTGCTCGATCACGCCCGATTACGCGCGCCTGGACTTCAACATGACCGACGCACTCGACAAAGATGCGTTGAGCGCCGGCATTGCACAACTGGTGGCGGCAGCGCATGCGGTCACGGTCGGCACCATTACCGACGAAGAGCTTGACGCCAATCCGGCGTTGGTGAAAAGCATGTCGGTGCAACCACCGCGCGGCAGCGGGCGCATCCGCACCATCCGCATCGGCAACCAGGACCTGATCGACTTCCAGCCCTGCGGCGGCACGCACGTCGCCAACACGGCGGAGATTGGATCGGTCATCGTCACCAAGTTGGAAAAGAAGTCCGCCAGCACGCGCCGGGTCGTGCTGGGCTTTGCCGCATGAGTCGTGGGCAGGTCAGAAACGCCACCGGCGATTCCTTCTTTGTCTGGGAAGGTGATGTGCTCGTTGTCAACATCCTGGGCAAGCCCAGCGCCGCCAAAGACGCCATTGGCAAGCCCAAGGGAACGCAGCTCAAGGTCAGTGTCACGGCTGCGCCAGTAGCAGGCAAAGCGACCGACCATATGGTGCGCTTTCTGGCGCCCCAGTTTGGCGTTGGCGTGAGCGACATCGAGGTCGTGTTCGGTCGCGAAAACGTGAACAAGCAACTGCGCATCAAGGCGCCCAAGAAACTGCCAGCCGTGTTTGCGCAGGGGACTTTGGACCTTTGAGACAATCGGGTATGGCAATGACATTTTCAAAAACCCTCCAACGTCCCCTGATCGCTGCGCTGTTCACGCTGGCCAGTCTGCTGGTCGGCGCAGCACATGCCCAAAGTCCGGCCAAAACCGTGGTCAGCACGGCTCAGGTGCGCGCCGAACTGATGGCGCATGCGCCCGAGGGCGCCGACGCCGGCAAGACCGTCTGGCTCGGTCTGCAACTCACGCACCAGAAAGACTGGCATACCTACTGGAAAAACTCGGGCGACTCAGGCCTTCCAACCACGCTTCAGTGGTCACTGCCAAGCGGCGTGACGGCGGGCGACATTGCCTGGCCGCTACCGAAGAAGATTCCCATCGGCAACCTGGCCAACTACGGCTTTGATGGCACCGTGCTGCTGCCGGTGCCGCTGACCATCACGCCCGACTTCAAGGCGGCTGCAGCCAACAACACAATCGAGGTCAAACTCAAGGCCAATTGGTTGGTCTGCCGCCAGGAGTGCATCCCTGAGGAAGGCGAGTTCGCGCTGACGATTCCCGTGAAGGGCTCGACCGCCATCAGCAGCGCCGCCTTCACGACCGCTTGGGCAGCGCAACCGCGCCCCATGCTGGACCACGCCGGCGTGCTGCCGGACAGCAGCGTGCAGATCAAGGGCAACACAATCGAACTCTCGGTACAGGGTCTGCCCGTCGCGCTGCGCGGCAAGACGCTGGACTTCTTTCCGGAAACGCCCGAGGTGATCGAAACCGCTGCGCGATGGACGCAGGCCTGGAACGGCGGCGTCTGGAGCGCCAAGGTGCCACTGTCACCCCAGCGCAGCAACGCACCGAGCGTGATGCCGGTGGTGCTGTCAGCCGATGGCCAGGGCTACCGGGCTGAACTCAAGGTACAGGGCAACTGGCCGGCAGCGGGCGCCGCCGCACCCACCGTTACCGCGCCGCCAGTGCCGGCACAGGCACCGATCACCCTGCTGGCCGCACTGATTGGCGCCCTGCTCGGCGGCATGCTGCTCAATCTGATGCCCTGTGTCTTTCCGATTCTGGCCATCAAGGTCATGAGTTTCACGCGCCATGCCAACGACCGGCGCGGACACCGCGTCAGCGGCGTCGCCTACAGCGCTGGCGTTGTGCTCTCATTCCTGGCGCTGGGCACCCTGATGCTGGCCCTGCGCAGCGCTGGCGAGCAACTCGGCTGGGGCTTTCAGTTGCAGTCTCCCGGCACCGTGGCAGCCTTGGCCGCGCTGTTCACCGTGATGGGTCTGAACCTGGCCGGTTTGTTTGAATTCGGCCAGTTCCTGCCCAGCCGCGTGCTGCTGCTGGAGGCCAAGAACCCTGCCATCAATGCTTTTCTGTCGGGCGTGCTGGCCGTCGCCATCGCCTCGCCCTGCACCGCCCCTTTTATGGGTGCCTCGCTCGGCCTGGCACTGGCCTTGCCCGCAACGCAAGCCTTGCTGATTTTCACCATGATCGGCGTCGGCATGGCGCTACCCTACCTGGCCGCCAGCCTGGTCCCGGCGGTGGCGCGACTGCTGCCGCGTCCCGGCGCCTGGATGGACACGTTCCGCCGCGCCATGGCATTCCCGATGTTTGCCACTGTGGTCTGGCTGGTCTGGGTGCTAGGCCAGCAAAGCGGCATCGACGGTGCCGGCGCCCTGCTGGCCCTGCTGCTGGCCCTGAGCGCCGTGCTGTGGGCACTGACGCTGCGCGGTCGCAGCCGTCTGATTGTTGCCACGATCGTGGTTGTCATTGGCGCGCTGCTGGTGCTCGGCATCGGTCAAAACGTTCTCAAACCCGCGCCCAGCAACAGCACAACCAGCAGCGAACGCTGGCAGCCCTGGGCGCCGGGCCGAGTCGAACAGGCACTGGCTGCGGGTACACCGGTGCTGGTTGATTTCACCGCCGCCTGGTGCGTGACCTGCCAGTACAACGAGAAGACAACGCTGGCCAATGCCGCGGTTCTGGCCGACCTGGAGTCCAAGAAAGTCACCCTGCTGCGCGCCGACTGGACGCGGCGCGACCCTGTCATCAGCGCCGCACTGGCCCAACTGGGCCGCAACGGGGTGCCGGTTTATGTCATCTACCAGAGCGGCAAAACGCCCGTTGTCATGTCTGAAATCCTCAGCGTGACCGAATTACGCGCGGTGTTGCAGTCACTTTGAAGCCCAAGGCCCATGAACGGTCTATGTGTTTCGCAAGAGTGCCGATGTACCACCGGTAGCGACTGAAGCCATCGCCTCGGCGCGCAGGCTCTGAGGTTGCAGCGCGGCATTGAGCACGCCGGAGCGGCCGAACTGACGCGGGCCCGCCCAACTGCGCGTCGTGCAGGACAGATGCCTGATGCTGAAACACGCGGCCGCGGCCTGTTAAGTGTGTCTTAATCTGCGCGCGCTAACCTGCCTGCATGAATTCTTTATTCACTCCCCCTACACGCCTGTTGGTTGGCCGTATCGCGACGGGCTTGCTGATCGTCCTGTCTGCAGCGACTTCGGCCCACGCTGAAGAAGACGGCAAACGAGGTTTCTTTGACTTCTTCAGAGGCGAAGGCAGCAAGGCCGTCGCGCAAACACCCGCTCCGCCCAAGTACCAACAGGAATGCGCATCCTGCCACATGGCCTACCCGCCCGGTCTGCTGCCGCCAAGTTCGTGGCAGCACCTGATGTCCAACCTGGGCAAGCACTATGGCACCGATGCCTCGTTGGCAGCGCAGGACGCGACCTTGATCGGGAACTGGCTAAACACCAATGCTGGCACCTACAAACGCGTCAGCGGCGCGCCGCCGGAAGACCGCATCAGCCAGTCGGACTGGTTCCTGCGCAAACACCGCGCCGGTGAAGTACCCGCCAACGTCTGGACGCGCGCCTCCGTGCGCAGCCCGGCCAACTGCTCTGCCTGTCACTCGGGCGCCGAGCAGGGAAACTTCAACGAACACCAGGTCCGGATCCCCGGATAATTGGCCCGCAAACCCCTTGATCAGCGTCCTCGCGTTGGCAATTTTTATCCCCCAGAAAACACCCACCATGAAAACAAGCATCCTGGCCTGCCTGGCCCTGGCACTACCACTGTGCGCGAGCGCCAATCCGATTCTGGAGAGCTACCGCACAGCCGCCAAACAGGAAAATCCGGCGTTCAAGGATTTCTCGGCAGCAACCGGTCAGAAGTTCTACACAACCAAAGTTGGAGCCCTGTCCTGCGCCGCATGCCACACCGACTCACCCATGGCCGCAGGCAAGCACGCCAGCACCAACAAGGAAATTCTGCCGTTGGCGCCAACCGCCAATCCGAAGCGCTTTACCGATGCGGCCAATGTTGAAAAATGGTTCAAACGCAACTGCAACGACGTCCTCAAACGCGCCTGTACGGCTCAGGAAAAGGGCGACTTCATGAGTTACGTCCTGTCGGTCAAATAGGATGAGGGCGCGACGGCATCGGCATGACACCGCGACCTCCCCCACCAAAGACCGCAATCATCCAGCCGCCGAACCCATGCAACGCACCCTGATCTGGGACGTCCCGACCCGCTTGTTCCACTGGACGCTGGCCCTGAGTTTTGCCCTTGCCTGGCTCACCACCGGCTCGGACCGCTGGCTCGCGGTCCATGTGTTCCTGGGCTACCTGATGATGGGCCTGATCGGCTTTCGGGTGATCTGGGGGCTGCTCGGCACGCACTACGCCCGTTTTGCCTCGTTCTGGTATGGTCCGCGCGCGGCGCTAGCCTACCTGCGCACTGTGCTCAACCGCACAGCGGCACGCCATATCGGTCACAACCCGACCGGCAGCCTGGCCATCTATATCCTGATGCTGCTGACCCTGGTTGTGGGCGTCAGCGGTTTTTTCACGCTCGGGGGTGAGGAGCAACAGGGCGTGTTTGCGGGCACGATAAGCCTGTTGCAAAGCCGCACTTTCAAGAAACTGCATGAGCTATCGGCCAACCTGATGTTGCTGGTCATCATCGGGCACCTGAGCGGTGTCGTGGCAGAGAGCCTGCTGCACCATGAGAACCTGGCGCGCTCCATGCTCAGCGGCAACAAGATGGCCGAGCCCGGTGTGCCGAGCGCGACATCGCGCTGGGGCGTAGCCGCACTGTTGCTGGCGCTGATACTTGGCTTTGGCTTCTGGTGGTTTTACTACGCCGTCGATACCAAACTGGACCAGATGCGCGGCGAACAGGAAAGCCCGCACGTGAAGTTCATCGGCACCCCGCTGGCCGACAACCCACAGTGGCGCGCTGAATGCGGCAGTTGCCACCTCGCCTACCACCCGAACCTGTTGCCGAGCGTCTCATGGAAAGCCCTGTTGGCCGGGCAAGCCCAGCATTTCGGTTCCGATCTGGCGCTCGATGCCAGCACCAGCGCTGCGCTACTCGAATACGCAATCGCCAATTCGGCCGATAAGCAACTAACCGAAGCCTCATACAAGATCGGGCGTTCGCTCAAACTCGCCGAGGCTCCGCTGCGCATCAGCGAAACACCTTACTGGGTCAAAAAGCACCGCAAGATCACAACGGCGCAATGGCAATCGGACCCGATCAAGAGCAAAGCCAACTGTGCCGCCTGCCACCTTGACGCCGATGAGGGAACTTTCCTCGATGCCGCGATGCAGATTCCGGCGGCGCCGGCCAAGCCCAAGGCGAGCCAGTAGAGCGGGCAGACTGCGGCCGGTTGCTGCGACAATCGGGGCATGAATACATCCGCTCAAACCGGCGCTTTTGCGCCCCTCCAGAACGACACGTTCCTGCGCGCCTGCCTGCGCCAAGCCACTGAACACACACCCGTCTGGCTGATGCGCCAGGCCGGGCGCTTCCTGCCCGAGTACCGCGAAACCCGAGCCAGAGCCGGCAGTTTCATGGGCCTGGCTACCAACACCGATTACGCAACCGAAGTCACGCTGCAGCCGCTGGACCGCTTTCCGCTGGACGCCGCCATTTTGTTCAGCGACATTCTGACCGTGCCCGACGCCATGGGCCTGGGCCTCTCGTTTGCCCTGGGCGAAGGCCCGAAATTTGCGCACGCCGTGCGCGACGAAGCGGCAGTGGCCAAACTGGCCGTGCCCGACATGAACAAGCTGCGCTATGTCTTTGACGCAGTCACCTCGATCCGCAAAGCGCTCAACGGACGGGTGCCGCTGATCGGTTTTTCCGGCAGCCCGTGGACGCTGGCCTGCTACATGGTCGAAGGCGCGGGCTCAGACGACTACCGCCTGGTCAAGACCATGCTTTACAGCCGTCCGGACCTGATGCACCGAATTCTGCAAATCAACGCCGACGCGGTGGCGCTTTACCTGAACACCCAGATCGAAGCTGGCGCGCAAGCCGTGATGGTGTTCGACAGTTGGGGCGGCGTACTGGCCGACGGCGCATTCCAGGAATTCAGCCTGGCGTACACGGCACGGGTACTGGCGCAACTGAAAAAAGAGCACTTGGGCGTGCGCATCCCCAGCATCGTCTTCACCAAGGGCGGCGGCCCCTGGCTCGAAGAGATGGGTGGCTTGGACTGCAACGTGCTGGGTCTGGACTGGACCGTCAACCTGGCCAAGGCGCGCGCCCTGGTCGGTCACAGCAAAGCACTGCAAGGCAATCTCGACCCCAACGTGCTGTTCGCACAACCGGCCCAAATCGAAGCTGAAGTGATCAAGGTCCTGAACAGTTTTGGCAAGCCGCACAGCGGCGCCGGCACCGGGCCGACGCAGATTTTCAACCTCGGGCACGGTATTAGTCAGCACACACCTCCCGACCATGTGGCAGCACTGGTGCAGGCTGTGCATGCGCACTCGCGCAAAATGCGCGCCTGAGCGGTTTGCGCCCTGGCTTCCTAGCACTCTTTTGACCTGGATCGAGTTAGTGATGCCTGACTTATGCACATTTTTTTTGTTGCGCTGCGCAAGATGTCAAGGTTTAGGGTCTACCTGCTACAAAACCAATAGCGATCCTAAGTTGTTGATTTATAACGGTTTACTAATTTGCTTTTTTTATGGGCAATCCAGCGAAAGCCTTGATTCTTAAGGCTCTTAAGCGAGCGGAGTCAGGATATCAACAAAGTTATCCACAGAATCCTTGGACGACAGGCAAATCGTTTAAGAATCAAGCACTTAAGGCAACTATCGCAAGTTCACATCAAGTACGCACCCCAACTCAGTTGCTGCCATGAACCACTGCCTTGCGATCCTGGTCCAGACACCGGCGCACAGCCAGATCGCTGGCGCCTTGAGTTACCGAAGTGAGCTTGCCCTGCCCGCAGGCACGCTGGTACGCGTGCCACTGGGCAAACGGGAGATGCTGGGCCTGGTGTGGGATACACCAGACCCCGGCGCAGATCAAGCCCCAATTGCCCCGGAAAAACTGCGCTCCTTGGTCGGTCCACTCGAAGGCCTCGCGCCTGTGAGCCCAGCCTGGCGCCAACTCGTCACTTTCGCGGCCGGTTATTACCAGCGCTCAGTGGGTGAAGTGGCATTGGCGGCGCTGCCGCCACAGTTGCGAGAGCTCAGCACGGTGCAACTGGCACGGCGCCTGAAACGCCATGCCAAAGCCGGCGCGCCAAACGCTGCAAACGGCGTCAGCGACGAAGGTCTGACCTTACTGACGCCGGAGCAGGCGCTGGCGCTGGCGCGCTTCGACGCCGAGAGTGGCCCCTTTTTGCTGTTTGGCGCCACCGGCAGCGGCAAGACCGAAGTCTATTTGCGCTGCGTGCAAAACCTGCTGGAACGTGAGCCACAGGCCCAGGCCATGGTGATGGTGCCGGAAATCAACCTGACACCCCAGCTCGAAGCGCGTTTCCGCTCACGTTTCGAACCGCTGTTTGGCGAACAAGCGGTGGTCTCGCTGCACAGCGGCATGAGCCCAGCGCAGCGCCTCAAGAGCTGGCTGGCCGCGCACAGCGGCGCCGCGCGCATCGTGCTGGGCACCCGCATGGCGGTGTTTGCCTCACTGCCG
>Ga0194060_10002935_pt1 | contig 12140 bp, 10 predicted proteins | sample SepL225m_MetaG_FD_163427 | JGI IMG/M metagenome (GOLD analysis project Ga0194060, IMG submission 163427) | Anoxic zone freshwater microbial communities from boreal shield lake in IISD Experimental Lakes Area, Ontario, Canada - Sep2016-L222-5m | ecosystem: Environmental > Aquatic > Freshwater >... | reverse complement strand
TGAGCGTGCTGCTGTTCACGTAAGCACCCTGACCCGCAGCCACCGCGTAGCCGCCCGTGCTCGTGCCCCCGTAGGCGAGAATGTTGCCCCCGTTCGTCGTGATCGTCGCGCTGCTCAGATAGATGTAGCCGGTTGCGGCATTGGCGGCGCGGCTGTTCAGCGTGACGTTCTGGCCGTAGGTCTTGAGTGTGTAGCCGCCGGTGTCGGTGATGTTGGCGTTGGCCTTGGCGAGAAAATTGGCGCGGATGTCGAGCGCGGCACCGATGGTGATGCTGCCGTCGGCGGCCAGGGTCAGGGTCGGCGAGTTGGCGGCGGTGGTCGACGCGGCCAGGCTATTGGCCGTGATGGCGCTGCTGATGGTGATGTTGCCGGTCTGCGTGCCGGCGCCGGTGGTGCTGACGGTGACGCTGCTGCCGGCGTTGAGGCTGGCCGCGATGCTGCTGGCGGCGACGGTGGCGGAGTTGCCGCTCGGGGTGTAGGCATTGGCGGCATAGGTGCCGCTGGCGGTGCCGGCGCCGATGGTGACATCGTAGGGGTCGAGCAGCCAACTGCCGCCCATGCCCGCATCGACGCTGCCCGTGACCGAGAGCGCGTAGGCGGAAGTTTCCACCCTGCCGCCCCCGCCCCCCTCAGCGCCGCCGCGCGCGAGGATGGTGCCACGCACGGTGGTGATCGACGCGCTGTTGCCGACGTCCGAGCGCAGCACCGCGGTGCCGCCGGCGCCGAGTCCGGTGGCGGAAACGTCGATCAGCGCGTTCTCGCCCATGATGACGCTCACTGCCTGCGGCAGGTCGCCTGCGCCCTGCCAGCCGCCGCCTATCTGCACCGTGCCGCCGCCCGACTCGCCCGAGGCGTCGATCTGCATGGTATCGAGCAGGGTGATGTTCTCGCCCAGCACGGTCGCTTCGCCGCCCTGCCCGCGCCGTCCGCGCACGCTGATGCTGGTGGAGCCGAGCAATGCGACTTGCCCGCGCCGCGGCAGGGGTTCCGACGGAAACGGGTTGGGATTGTCGCCAGGCGCCGCTGCGCCGACCTGCAGCCGCGCGCGCCCGCCCCGGTCGCCGGACGCGTCGATACTGGCGTTTTGCGCCGTCAGTTCTCCGCCTGCGCGCAGTTCGATGTCGCCGCCCTGCGACTGAACGGTGTCGCCGCCTTGGACCTGCGCGCTATCGGCCGTCGCCGCAGCGCTGATGCGCCCGGCCAGCGCGATATTGCCCTGCGCTTCGATGCGCAGGCTGCCGCCCTGGCCCGGGGCACTGAGGTCGATGCTGCCGGTAGCGCTCTGGGCGAAGCTGGTTGCCGCGATGTAAATGCTGCCGGCGGCGGCAGTGGCCCCGGCATCGGCGCCCGCAGCGGCGGCGATGGAACCGGTGTTCACTACTTCGGGCGCGGAAATTTCGATGCGCCCGGCCGGACCCTGCGCCGTCGCGCCGGCGTCGATGCGGCCGCTGTTCTCGATGCGGTCGCTGGCCTCGAGCACGATGCGACCGCCGCGCTGGGCGAGACCGGTGGACTCGATGCGGCCGCTGTTCTTGATCACTCCTCCCTGCAGGCGGTCGAGTGCCTTGGCCGAGAGGATGATGAGGCCGCCCGGGGCAAGGACGGCGTTGCGATTGTCCACCAGTGCTTTGATCGCGGATGGCTCGACGCGGATGCTGGCGAGCGCATTCTTGCCGTCGAATTGCAGCTCGAACGCCTCGCCCGCTGCGAGCGCCACGGTGCCCAACTGCGCGACGATCACGCCCTGGTTGCGCACCTCGGGCGCGAGGAGCGCGATGTAGCCGCCGATGCCCGCCTTCAGTTCGCCTTCGTTGACGACCGCGCCGGTCGATCCATTGCGAGTGAACTTGTCCTTGCCGGCGATGAAATCGGCATTGCTGATGTTGTGTGTGGTGGCGACGAGGCCGCCCACGTCAACGCTGGCACCCGGGGCGAAGTACACGCCGTTGGCATTCGTTATATACACCTGGCCGTTGGCGCTGATCTTGCCGAAGATCTGGCTCGGGTTGGGATCGAGCACGCGGTTCAGGGTGACGCTGCTGGCGGAGGGCTGCCTGTAGGTGACGCTGGCGGCGCTGCCGACATTGTAGGTGTTCCAATCGATGGCGGCGCGATTGCTCGCCTGATTGATGCTCATCGCCGCGCCCGACTGGCTGATCGCAGCCTGTCCCGCGACCACCTGGCCGCCGGTGGGGAGTTGACTGGCCGCGGGCGGATTGGGGGGCGCGGCAAAAACCGGCGGCGGGATGGCGAACAGCGCGGCGAGCGCTAGGGCCAGCGGTCGCAGAACGCGGGCCGCGCAGACCGAACCGCCGAGGCCGCTGGAGCGACCCTTGCCGCGCGCCTTGACGCACTCGGCCACCGGCACCCAGTTGCCGGTGAGCTGACTCCAGATCAACCTATAGGACTTGTTCATGACAGTTCTCGTGTGTCAGATAAGTGCAACCAACAAGCTTGTTTGCGCGAACCGTTTTCGCTCCGGTCCTCAGTCCTTCTTTTTTGTCTTGGCCGCGTTCGCCGCGGGGGCGCTCTGCGCCGGCGGCTCGGGCAGGGTCTTGAGCGCTGCGCGCCGCTGCAACAGCAGCGGGAGGTTGCGCAGCGAGAGCAGATGGCCATAGACGAGCGCAAGATCCCCGCTTCTGAACCAGGCCGCGGCGGTGGCGTCGGGGAGGTTGCGCAGGCGGTTTTCGTCAACGATCCACACCGCGGCGAGATTCGCGGCGCGGCCGTCGGCAAGCGTGACCTGCATGTCGGACTGGACCAGCAGGTCGGCGTCGACGAGGCGCTTGATCATCGCCTGCGTAGCGCCGGCCTGGCCCTGAAAATCGGCCAGCAGGTTCATCGTCGATTGCAGCATCGGCGCCGGTTCGCCCGCCGCGTCGAACAAGTCTTCGCCGTCCTCGAGTTTTTCACCGACGTTGGCCGAACCCAGATCGATCGCGACGCCGTACGGATTCGCTCCGTTGTTGATCAGGATGAAGGGATAGCGCCGGATGGATGCGGGCACGTAGCGGCCCGACCACTGCCGGTTTTCGCCGATGAACAGATTTTCGCCCGCGGCGAGGCCGGTGACGGCCAGCGCCATCCAGTTATCATCGTCGGTGCGGCCGAACACGATCGGGTACTCGAGGCAGGCTTCGGGAAACTCGATGCCGACCAGCGGCACCACATGTGCGTTGGCGGCGAATCCGGCGTCGGCCAGCGGTTTGATCTTGAGCTGCTTGTGCTGCTCGCGGTCGAGCGGCGTAGGCTGCTGGTAGAAGAATGCAGTTGTCATGGTGTTTTCCAGTTGTGCAGGGTTGGGGTGAAAGTCAAAATGGAAGGCTGGCATTGAGCCAGATGCGATTGCGGATCAGGCTGCCGTCCTGGTCCAGGCCGGTTCTGGTCGGATTGGGGTTGTCGCCGATGCGGCGAGCCAGAGCCAGCTTCAGGTTGACGCCAAAGCGCGTCGTCCAGGCGATGGAGAAACCCGAACCCCGCAGGCTGTAGCTCGGGGCCGCGTTGAAGCTGCCGACATGGCCCCAGTCGTAGAAGCCGGTAAGAACCAGATCAGCGGGCAGGCGCGCGCGCAGTTCCAGACTGGCCAGCTGGCCGGAACTGCCGCTCGCCTCCGCCGACGGGTAAGCGCGCACGCCGCTCGATCCGCCCAGAAAGAATTTCTCGGATGAATCCAGCTCGCGCTGCCCGTGCTGACCGCTCCAGGCAGCATAGAGCGACAGGGTTTCGGACAGCACCTGCTGGCGCCCGGCGCTGTAGCGCAGTTTGGAAAAACGCCCGGCGAGCGCCGGGTTCTCCCCCGACTGGAGAACGCCCTGGTCGAGCTTGCCGCTGGACCAGGCGAGGCTGGCGGTATTCGCGCCGCCGCCGCCGAGGCTGTCGAACAGATTTCCCGCGAGCGTCAGGGTATTGAGCCTGACGCCGTAATCGGACTGCACCGCGAGGGAGGCTTCATTGTGAAAACTCTTGCGATCGTGGTTGAACGTGAGGTAAAGATTGCGCAGGCGGGAACGCAGCAGCGGATAAGTCAGATCCAGACCGTAGGTGTCGGACTTGCCGTGGCTGTTGAGCAGGGCGAACTCCGGCGTAATCACGCGGTAATTCATGGCCGAGGCGTTTGCGCCCAGGCGCAGGCCCTTGCTGCCTACCGGAACCGAATAGGCAAGCCGGGCGTATTCGCTGCCCTGGGTTTCGATCAGATTGGCGCTCGCCAGATCGCCCACGCGGGCCGGGCTGTTGAGAGTCAGGGCTGCGGTGGCGCGCTGCAGGCCGGTAGCGCGCGACCCGGTATTGTCCAGCCCGGCTTCTCCGATCAGCAGCGGTTCGTCGCTAAGCTTGAGCACTAGTTCGGTGGTGTCCTCGCGCTCTCCGGATCGCAGGGTACCGGTAACGGCAACTCCGGGCAGGTCGTCGGCGATCAACAGGGCCCGGTCGAGCGCGTCGGCGTTGAGAGCTTCGCCCGTGGGCTGCTGCGCTTCGATGCGAGACAGCACGTAGGACAGCTTGAGCCGCGTGGGTGCGCCCCCCTCCAGCACTGCGCCGCCGAAAACCGCTTCGACGATCTGTATCGTGACCACACCCTCGGTGATGTCCTGTGCCGGGAGGTAAGCCCGCGCCACCCAGCCGGCTTCGCGGTAGGCGTTGGCCACCGCGGTCGCGGCATCCTCGAGTTCGCTGAAGCCGAGCCGGCGGTTGAGATATTGGGCGACCGCGGGGGCGAGCCGCTCGGCGCTGAGCAGCGTATTGCCGCCGAAACGAAACTCCGTCACGCTGACCGAAATGCCCGGGTCCGCCTTCATCGGCGCAGGTTCCGGACGCTTCTCGGGGGCGAGCCTGCGCGGAAGCTCGATGGTACGGTCCCGTTCTATCTGCTGTCGCAGGGAACCGGCATCCGGCGGCGCCTGCGCATTGCAGACGGCCGGCAGGCAAAAGATTGCGACGAACAGCAGCGGCGAGCGCATGATTATCCAGGATCAATGGATAAGTCCGTGACAGGCAGGCCATCGCAGTATCTGTTCGCCAAAATCAAAAGCGCACAACTGGAGATCCGTTACGCCTAGTTCCTGAACCAGCGGACTCAGCCGAATTCCATCGGATTCTTTCACATCGCAGGCAACGACTCGGTTAAGATTAATTAAGCATTTTCAGGAAGGAGGCAGAGCGCACGTCCGAGTCCATCATCGTTCCACGGCCGTGCGACGCAGCAGGCGCACTCGTTGACGATCGAGCTCCATGCCGCAAAGCGAGCCGGCCGGGCAAATGATCCTACGGGAGACCGGAAGGACCCCGCATTCGATATTGGTCGCGAAGGCCGTAACGAGAAGGATGGAGCTTCGCTACGGCCCGCCGCCTCAGCTCTTGGCCATTTTTTCCAGATGCCGCACCAGTGCCAGCGCCTGCGTCAGACTGACCGGATGCGCAGACAGACTGTGCCGATGGCCGGCGACGGTGTGATGCAGATTCAGCACCTCGTTCACGCAGCACGCGTTGAGTCCGGCTGCAGCCGCCCCGCTCACGATCACGCGTTCGGACGGGTGTTCAAACGGCTCGGGCTCGCCGGCGCGGCGCGCGAGCACCGACAGCCTGGCGTAAATGCTGTCGAACGCGGCTTCGACGCGCGTGTTCCTCGAAATCGCCGTGTTCTCCGCATCCTGCATTTTGATCTCTGCCCACCGGAGCATGGACGCGGGTTCGAGCGCCTCGCGCGTCTGCTTTTCTGCGCTGCCGATTACCGCGCTGATCGCCGTGTTGACCGCCGTGTCGATCGCCATGTCCATCTTGGTACTCCTTCTCGATGTCCTTGTCGGTGTCTTTGCGTGTCACTGCCCGCAGTTCGCACTGCGGACGAAGCCTGCATGATTTCCAAGACCGGCCTAGCTTCCCCTGCCCGATGCGCTGCGATGGCTAAGGGGACCGTCGGCTGCGGCTGCGGCTGCCGCCGAAGCTGCCCCCGGCGCCAATCCACCCGCATCCGCCCGGCTGTCGAACGCAGTCGACGCACCGCCTTTGCCGGCGGCGCCGGATTGATGGTCCTTGACCTCGAGCCAGTGCTGCGACGCCTTGCGCACGGTCGCCCACCATTCGTCTGTATTGTTCATGGCCTCCTCCCGCCAGGCCGGCGCGCGGCGGGGCTCGCGCATCGGTCTACGCGATTGCGCAATTCTCCCGTGGGCCTGAAGCGGGGCGAATGCTTTGCCGGGACGCGAACGCTTGCCCCGGTCCTCGGGTTGCGACCCGTGCGCGACGGACGGTAGGCCGCGGAAAAAGTGCCGAAACCGCGCACCTGGACCCCCTTGCCTACGATCAGGCTCGCAGCGATCGCCTCCAGAATCACATCGACCGACACCGCGGCGTCCTCCGCGCTAAGCTCGCGCAAGCGGGATGCGATCCGCATTTTCAATTCAGACCGGGTCATGGCGCCGCCTCATGTACTGCACGCGTACTTCACGCCCGGACGCCCCCTCGCACGCACCCCTCGCATCCGAACCCGCGACGGCTGGAAAAAATGTTTTCCGCTTGGCAGCCATATTCCCGGACGATGAAATCAACTGCCGTCATTAGTACCAGAACCGCGCGCATTCCTGCGTTAAGAATGTTTAAGGGAATTCTCCGGCATTAACAATTCTTAACAAACATTGCCCGCGGCCTGAGCTATCGTTCGTTGCGGCTGTGGATGACCCGCTTCATTGCAAGCCGCGAGCTTGTGCGCATCCTTCAGAGGGTTTTCAGAGGGTTTATGGACGATTACTATTCAAAGGCGGGAGATGAAACTCACGACTAACGGGCAGGCCGCACTAACCGCAATGGCCGACATCGCGATGCACCAGGGCACCGCCCTGGTGTCGCTGATCGAGATCAGCGCGCGGCAGAAAATATCGACTTCCCATCTGCAGAAATTGTTCAGAAAGCTGCTTGGCAGCCGGCTGGTCCGCAGCGTACACGGCCGCTACGGGGGCTATCGCCTCGGGCGCGATATGGCGTCGATTACGATAGCCGACATCATCCTCGCGGTCGACGCACCGCGTTCCGGCCGGACGGGGGGAGTTCGGGGAGAACTCGATTCGATCACCGCCGATTTGTGGTCAGGGGTCGAGGTATTTCTGCTCGACTACCTTGCGCTGCAGACTCTGGAACAGGTGGTCAACGGCAACCTCGACATGCCGAAGGCCGCCACCGCTGCGCAAAACGCCCGAATCGCCGCGCCCTCGCTCAGCCTTGGACACTGGTCCTCTTTTTCCTGAGGGCCGCGCGAGCCAGGCCGCGATCGGCGGAGGCGCGCCCGGGCAAAAGTCATCCGCTAAAGCAACTGCGAACCTGGCCTTCGGCGTTCTTCGGAAAGCCTGAAGATTTTCTTCATCCCCGGGCGTTCAGCCCTTTTTGACCAGTTCACGATATTCGCGTGCCAGCGCGTCGGGCGTGGAGAACCCGTCCAGCCGCACCCACTGTTTGCCCGGCGCGGCACGCAGTAAGGTCACGGGAGTGTGATTCATTTTGTCGCCGCGATAGACGTCGAACGCCTTCTGCAGCGCAATGCTCGATTGCGACGTCCCGGTGTAATGCTGCCACTGCGCTTGCGCGTTGAAGCGCTTCGCATACTCGGTCAGGCGCGCCGGCGTGTCGTATTCCGGGTCGATCGAGATCGAGATCATGCGCACTTGGTCACGGTCTTTGCCGAGCTTTTGCTGCAGCTCGGAAAACACCTGGCTTGTCACCGGGCACACCGCGGTGCATGAGGTGTAGATGAAAGCGAGAATTACCGGGTGGCCGTCGTCGAACACCTGTGCGGAAGCGAGCTTGGCGCCGTCCTGGCGCACCAGCGCGACCGCCGGGATCTTGTAGGCAACCTCGCTGCGCTTGACGCCGTCAGGCGCCGCTGCGTGATGGTGGTGTTCGTGATCGTGCTTCATTCCGCCCATGTCGTCGGCGGCGACGGCCGTGCGGTGCAACGCTGCCATGCCGCCGCCGGCCAGCAGGCTGCCCAGCACAAGCAGGCGACGCCGCGCGTGCGATATCGTGTTCATATTTTTCTCCTCGATCATTGATCCGGAATGCCGGCGCCGCGTGTGACGGACCGGCGAAGCGTGAATCGACCCAGGCCGCACGCAGCGCCGCGCGTTCGACCGGAATCCGTTGGATGCGCCCAGAGGGCGCCGAGCCAGGCGGCCGCGGTCACGGATTCGCTGCGGGTGGGGGCGGAAGCACGACGCCGGTCGCCGACAGGTAGCCCGCGCGGTCCGTCATCATGTAGCGCCGCGACACCGCGGGGTTCTGCACCTGCCCGCCGCCGGGTACGGACTCTTTCAGCCTGAGGTCGCGGACCTGCTGCAGCCTCAGTCCCAAATCCGAATCAGGATCGACCGGGGAACTCTCGTCGCGCGCCACCTGCGCACCCGCGGCGACGGCGACGGCGCCTGCGCCGGGCGCAACGCCGGCCTCCTCGGCGCTCTGCCGCGTCAGCGCCGCCGGCTGCGCCGAAGGCGCCACCACCTGTTCGAATCCCTTGCTCTCTGGAAGATTGGTGAGTTCCACCGACCCGTCTTCGGTTTCCCTCTGGTAAATTCCGCCCTGTCCCGCGGCGATGGCCGTTCCCGCGATCAGGCAGGCGAGGATCGCAGCCGGTTTTCTGAAGTAACGATGATTCATGACGTTGTTGCCTTCTGGTGATTGGATGTGTTTGGCCGGCCGCTCAGGGAACGATCCATTCGGACTCCGCCACGAGCTTGCGATGGCTGTCGCCGGCAAAGCGGACGATGTAGCCGCCCTTGGAGGCGAAGCGCTGCCCCGGCCCCAGCGCGAGGCGCGGATAAACGGTGGTGCTTTGCGCGTGTCCGATCACCGCGACGCTGGCCGGCTGGGTCTTGTCCGGGACCGGCGCATTCGCCGGCCGGTTGCCGGCGTAGGGGGCGCGAAAGCCGAGGTGGGGGCGGACATTGGCCTCTTCCTCGGCCCGGCTCGCCTCGCGCCGGCCGATCATGTTTTCGGCGCGCTCGATGAGGTAGTCGCGGTAGAAGTTGTCCAGCATGTCGGAAAACGAATCGGTGAGAAAGCTCAGTGCGAAATACACCTGCGACTGCATCGCCTCGTCCACCAGCGGGATCCCGCGCGATTTCAGCCAGGCGTGCATGTAGGCCAGATTGAAACTGCGGTTGTCCGGCACTTCGTATGGATAGACGAGGCGCGCCGCCGGCTTCCATGAAGCTGGAAGGCCTGATTCGCCGCCGGCAAGCCCGGCGGAAAAGAACAGCCCGGCGGCCGCCGGCGGCGCCACCTCGGCCAGCGCCGCCAGGTCCGCCGGACGCAGCCACAGCATCAGGAGGTCGGTCGCCGTTGCGCCTTGCACGGCGACGCGCAGCGCTTCGGCCGTGGCGGCGCCAAGCGGCCGCTGTTCCAGTTCGACGCCAGAGCCTTCCATGGCCCGCGCCAGCGCCTGCGCCGCACCCCGGCCGACGGCGTCGTCGTGGAATACCTGCAGCAGCCGTTTCGCCGGCCGGCCTTTCTCCACGCGCAGGTAGTGCGCCAGCAGGTCGGCCTCAAGCGCGACGCCGCGCGAGAAATAGAGCGAATAGAAACCCTGCCCCGGCGGCAGATCGACGCTGGGAAACCAGCAGGGCAGCTGCTGCCGCTCGCAGAAATCGTGCACCGGCTGCCAGGTGCCTTCGGCGAGGCCGGAGACGATGGCGAACGGCGGCTGTTTGCGGTAATGCGCTTCGAGCTGCCCCGCCCAGGTGTCCGCGGCGCCCTGCAATTCCCATACGTCCAGGTCCCATTGGCGCTCGGTGCGCAACAGCATCTCCGCGGCCGACGTCATGTGGCGCTTGCCCTGCAGGGTGCTGCCGTTTTTCTGCGTGACCGCCGTGCGCATCATGTCGAGGAACACCTTGCGCCGCTCGGCGGCGACCCCCGGCGTGATCACGGTGGCGAGGCGGATGCGCGCCGCCGTCACTCCCGGCGACCATCGCGCGGACAACTGCTTGAGGTAGGCGGTGAGCGCCTGCATGTCGGCGTCCCCGAGCCTGTAGTGCGGCATGGCCGCGCTCATCTCGCGCCCGCTGTTGTTCACGCCGCTGCGGATCGCGATTGCCAGCGCTTCGTCCGTATAGGCGGGATGCGCCTGGCTCAACAACTTGCCGACGTGCGGATCCATGTTCGCCCGCGCCTTCTGGCTCAGGTTGTACAGGTAGGTGCCGTTGATCGGCGACGCCAGCAGGGTGCCCTCGACCGAACCCATGCCGCTGGGCCGGTGGCAAGTGACGCACGCCCCCATGGCCCCGGCCACCGGCTCCTTGCTGTCGAAGCGCTCGCCCACGAGCGGCGCGCCGGAGGCGACGATGCCCTCGACGTAGATCCGGCGCCCGATCTCGACCTGGTCGGCCGCCAGCGCCGGCAGCGCCGTCGCCGCCACGAGGAGGCCGGCCAGCGCGGTGCGCCAGCTTCCGCTTGCGGCGCGCGCGGCGCCGGCCGGGTCATTCGCGCGGCAGCGGCGTTGGTCGCGTAGCAATTTCATCTTCGTCTCCTCGCGCGCGTGTCGCGTGTCTTCCGGCATCACTTGACGTCGACCAGTTCCAGGTCGAACAGCAGCAGCTCGTTCGGGCCGACGTCGTTGCCGACCCCGCGCTCGCCATAGGCCAGCGCCGGCGGAACGTACAATTGCCAGCGAGAGCCCGCGGGCATCAGCTTTAACGCTTCCTTCCAGCCCGTGATCACCATCGAAACGCGCAGGGTCGCCGGGTGGCCGGGTTCGGTCGCGTCGAACTCGCTGCCGTTGAGCAGCGTGCCGCGGTAGTCGACGAGCACCGTGTCCGCGTCTCCCGGCTTGCGCCCGTTGCCGGCCCTGAGCACCTTGTACTGCAGGCCGCTGGCGAGGGTCACGACGCCTTCCCTGCTCTTGTTGGCCGCCAGAAAATCGGCCGCCTTCCTGCGATTCTCATCGGTCAGGGCTTTGCGATTGGCCGCCATGGTCTGGCGCACCTGGCTCTGGAAGCCGGTGAGCACCCGGCGCATTTCCTTTTCCGGAAGCAGGGTCTTCTCCCCGGCGATGCCGTCCTGCATGCCGCGCAAGAACAGTTGCGCATCGAACTCGAAACCCTGCCTTTTGAAATTGCGCGCCGTCTCGACGCCGACGGTGTAGCTGATCCGGTCCTTGTCGCTGGTCAGTTTGTCCTTCGCCTCGTCGGCCGCTGCCGGCAGCGACAACAACACGGCGGCGCCGGCCAGACAGGCGAACATGCGTTGCAGTTTCATCGAAACTCCTGTTGCGAAAAAAAGCAGCAATGCCTTGCAGGGTACAGCGGACTCGACCGCCGCGATAGGCAGCGCTCTGGTGAACGGGTCCGGCGCTTTGCCCATGTGGCCCTGCTGCCATAAAAAAAACACCCCGGCCGGTGGAGGACGGGGCGTTCGGATCGGTTGAAGCGGGGCGCGCCGCGGTTGCGGCGCGCCCCTGGCCCTTAGCGCACCGTCACGTTGACCGCAGCGCTGGTTGCGCTGCCGCTCGCGTTGGTCGCCGTCAGCGTCATCGCGTATGTCCCTGCCGACAGGAAGCTCAGCTGCTGGGCGGAGGCGGTGACCGCGCTCGAACCCGAAGGCGTAAGCGCACCGGTCGGGCTGGTCCAGTTGACGGTGTAGGTCAGGCCCGCCACCACGGTGAAGCTGAGGCCGCCGGTGATGGCGGTATCGGTGGTGACGCCGTTGGATGCCGTGGCGGTCGGCGCCGCCGGCAACGTCAGCTGCGTGGCGGCCGTCGAGTATGCGCCGCTGCCGGAGCCGTTGCTGGCGAGCAGGTGGAAGCTGTAGCTGGTGTTGGCCGTCAGTCCGGTGATGTTGGCCGAGGTGGAGGCCGCGGTAATCGCCGCCGACATCCTGATGCCACCGCCGCCCGTGCCCAGCGTGGTCCAGCTGGTGCCGCCGTTGGTCGAGTACTGCAGCGTATAGCCGGTCGCACCCGTCACCGCAGACCAGTTCACCGTCATGGTGGTGGCTGCGACGCTGGAGACGGTCGGTGCCGCCGGCACATCCGGCAGCGTTGACACGCTGGTCCCGGCGCTTGCCGCCGAGCAGGTCGTGGCGTTGTTGCTGCAGGCCTGCACCGTGTACGGGCCGTAGCTCGTACCCGGCGTGGCGCCGCTCACCACCAGCGTGGAAGC
>Ga0194060_10002934_pt1 | contig 12140 bp, 8 predicted proteins | sample SepL225m_MetaG_FD_163427 | JGI IMG/M metagenome (GOLD analysis project Ga0194060, IMG submission 163427) | Anoxic zone freshwater microbial communities from boreal shield lake in IISD Experimental Lakes Area, Ontario, Canada - Sep2016-L222-5m | ecosystem: Environmental > Aquatic > Freshwater >... | reverse complement strand
CGTTGGCCGATGCACCCGCTGCCGGGTTCGCCCGGCAGGGCACCCGTAAACGTGCCGTACTGCTCGGATGCCGACTCGTCGGTAGCGCCAGAGCAAAGCCCCCGCCTTTAGGCGGGTGGTGGTTTACAAGTTGAAAGGTATTGGATCTAGATCAGCTTTACAGCCTGCGCCGTTCGTAGTAGGCGCTTTAGCGCCAAGCGGCTGAAGCCGCTACTACGAACGGTCGTCCTGACGCCTTAATCTTACGGACGGGCGGCGGCCCGCTCCTGAAGACTCTCTACCGTCCAGACATCGTCGCGCAGGGCACGGATGGCCTGCACGGCGGCAGCCGCGCCCGAGAGCGTGGTCAGGCTGGGGATGCCGTAGTGGATGGCCGCACGGCGGATGGCGACCTCGTCGAAGAAGCTGGCCTTGCCTAGGGGCGTATTGACGATCAGGGCGATCTGGCCGTTCTTCACGTAGTCCACCGCGTTGGGACGGCCCTCGTTCACCTTGTAGATCGACGTGACCGCCAGGCCAGCGGTGCGCAGGAAGGCCGCTGTGCCGCCGGTGGCCAGCAGGGTAAAGCCAAGTTCCGCCAAGTCGCGGGCGATTGACGCGAGGTTATCTTTATCGCGGTCGTTCACGCTGAGGAAGGCGTTGCCGCCCAGGGGCAGGTGCTGACCGCAGCCGATCTGGGCCTTGGCAAATGCCTCGCCGAAGCTCACCCCGCTGCCCATCGCCTCGCCAGTGGACTTCATCTCTGGCCCGAGCAGCGTATCTACGCCCTGGAAGCGTGCCCAGGGTAGCACCACCTCTTTGACGTGGAACACGCCCGCCTGCTCCAGTTGCAGATTGTAGGTTTCAGATTGCAGATTGCCGTCAATGCGGATCTGTAGTCTATCATTTGCGATCTGCAGTCTAGCCCCGGCCACGGCCTTTACGGCGATTTGCGCCCAGGGAACGCCGGTGGCCTTGGCGACGAAGGGGATGGTGCGCGAGGCCCGTGGGTTCACCTCAAGCACGTAGACCACGTTGTCCTTCATGGCGTACTGAACATTCATCAGGCCGACCACGCCCAGTTCGCGGGCCATGTGTTCAGTGTGGCGGCGCATCGTCTCCACATGCTCGGCGGGCACCATGTAGGTCGGGATGACGCAGGCGCTATCGCCACTGTGGACACCGGCTAGTTCGATCTGCTCCATAATCCCGGCGATAACAACCGTCTCGCCATCGCTCACGGCGTCCACGTCCATCTCAAACGCATCCTCAAGGAAGCGGTCAATCAGGATGGGGTGCTCGGGGGAAGCGTCTACCGCCTCGCGCATGTAGCGCTCCAGGCTCGACTCGTCGTAGACGATGGCCATGGCCCGGCCACCTAGCACATACGACGGGCGCACCACCACCGGGTAGCCGATCTGCTCGGCGGCGGCGCGGGCCTCGGCCCACGAGGTGGCGCTGCCGTGGGCGGGCACCGGGATTCCCAGCCGGTCGAGTAGGGCACCAAAGCGGTCGCGATCCTCGGCCAGGTCAATCGCGTCGGGCAGCGTGCCCCAGATGGGCACACCCGCCGCCTCCAGGGCGCGGGCCAGCTTCAGCGGCGTCTGCCCGCCGAACTGCACCAGTACCCCGTCCGGGCGCTCCACATCGACGACGTTCAGCACGTCCTCCAGGGTCAACGGCTCGAAGTAGAGCCGGTCAGCCGTGTCGTAGTCGGTCGAGACCGTCTCAGGGTTACAGTTGACCATGATCGTCTCGAAGCCCATGTCGCGCAGGCCAAAGACCGCGTGGCAACAGCAGTAGTCAAACTCGATACCCTGGCCGATGCGGTTGGGGCCGCTGCCGAGGATCAGCACCTTCTTGCGGTCGGTGGGATCGGCCTCGCTCTCGCTCTCGTAGCTTGAGTAGAGGTAGGGCGTGAAGGCCGGGAACTCAGCGGCGCACGTGTCTACGCGATGGAAGGTGGGCAGGATGTCCAGCGCCTTGCGCCTGGCCCGCACGGCCATCTCGGATCCCCAGGAGAAACCGAGGGTCGGCACGCGCAGCAAGTGGGCCAACTGGGCATCGGAGAAGCCGGTGCGCTTCGCCTGACGCAGCAGGTCGGCGGGGATGTTCTCCAGGCTAAAGGCGCGCAGACGACCTTCCAGGTTCAGGATCTGCTCAAGCTGGTTGAGGAACCAGGGGTCGATCTTGGTCAGGGCCGCCACCTGATCCACAGGCATACCGCTTTGGAGGGCGTAACGGATGTAGAAGAAGCGCTCGGGGTGAGGCGTGATCAGCCGCTCGCGCAGCCGCTCGGGGTTGATCTTCTCCTTGCCATCGGCCCCCCAACCCATGCGGCCCTGCTCCAGTGAGCGCCACGCCTTCTGGAATGCCTCGGCAAAAGTACGACCAATCGCCATCACCTCGCCAACCGACTTCATCTGCGTGGTCAGGGTCTGGTCAGCCAGGGGGAACTTCTCAAACGTCCAGCGCGGGATCTTCACCACGACATAGTCGAGGGTCGGCTCGAAGGATGCCGGGGTCTCGCGGGTGATGTCGTTGGGCAGCTCGTCGAGGGTATAGCCGACGGCCAGCTTCGCGGCGATCTTCGCGATGGGGAAGCCGGTCGCCTTGGATGCCAGGGCCGATGAGCGCGATACACGCGGGTTCATCTCGATCACATAGATCCGGCCATCGGTGGGGCTGACGGCAAACTGCACGTTCGAGCCGCCGGTCTCCACGCCCACAGCGCGCAGCACCGCCAGGGACTGGTCGCGCATCTGCTGGTACTCGCGGTCGGTCAGAGTCATCGCCGGGGCGACCGTGACCGAGTCGCCGGTATGGACGCCCATCGGGTCAATGTTCTCAATCGAGCAGATGATCACGCCGTTATCCAAACGGTCGCGCATCACCTCCATCTCGAACTCTTTCCAGCCAAGGACGCTCTCTTCAACCAGCACCTGGGTGACGGGGGAGGCATCCAGGCCACGCTCGACAATCTCCTTAAACTCCTCCAGGTTGTAAGCGATACCGCCGCCAGCCCCGCCGAGGGTGAAGGAGGGCCGAATGATCGCCGGGAAGCCGGTATTGACCACCACCGCGAGGGCTTCCTCAATGGTGTGGGCCGTGCCGCTCTTGGCGACCTCCAGGCCGATCTCGATCATCTTCTCTTTGAAGAGTTGACGATCCTCGGCCACACGCACCGCCTCGATAGACGCGCCAATCAGCTCGACGCCATAGGTGGTGAGGACACCGGCATCGTGCAGATCGACCGCCAAATTGAGTGCCGTCTGCCCGCCGACGGTGGGCAACAGCGCGTCGGGGCGCTCTTTGACAATAATCCGCTCCAGGCTCGGCACCGTCAGCGGCTCAATATAGGTCGCATCAGCCAGGCTCGGATCGGTCATGATCGTCGCCGGGTTCGAGTTGACCAGAACGACGCGGTAGCCCTCCTCGCGCAGGGCCTTGCACGCCTGTGCGCCGGAGTAATCAAATTCGCAGGCTTGGCCGATGACAATCGGGCCAGAGCCGAGGATAAGAATCGTGTGGAGATCAGTGCGCCTGGGCATCGTGGCAATCGCTCCTCGTTGGGGCAGGCCGCGCCCGCCGCCGTGTGTGAGACATCGGCGACGATTATAACATGGTGACGCGAACGCACAGCGTTCGCGTCACCATGAGGGGAGGGCTGATGCATCATCACATCAAACACGACGCTTTTTTACGGCTTAATCGGCGCGTCGGGCGTGATTTTGTAGGAGTTGATGATCTGGTTGGTCTTATCCTTGAGGTCTTTGAACTGATCCTGCGGCACCAGGGTGGAGAGCAGCGAGATCTTATTGCCGCGCTGCTCGATGAAGGTGTTGCCGAGGAGCGGAGCCTTTGTGCCGTTGTCAGCGGTGGCGGTGTAGGTCCAGGCGATCAGCACGCTCTTATCGGTTTGGGTCTTTGGGTCACCAGTAGAGAAGTCGGGTTCACTGCCAAAGGTATTTTTTAGGTACTTTTGCAGCGTCTTAGCCAGATTATCCGTAGAGTTGATTTTCGCATCCTCGTAAATATCGACGACCATCGCGCCATTGCGGGTCGGGTCAGTCCAGACCAGGATGAGTTCGTCGGCCTTACTGTTGTCCTGGAGCGTCCAGTTATTGGGGACACCGATCTCGAAGACGCCGGACGTATGCGCGTAGGTTTCCAGATCGCCAATATCAACAGACTTCAACTGACTATCGCTCGTAGAACTGGTGGGCGCATCGTTGCTAAGGACGACGGCCGTAGGTTCGGTGGTGGGTTCGGCCGTAGCCACAGGCTCACGGGTGGGCCGGGGGGTACGAGTCGGAGCCTCGGTAGGCGGGACAGGGGTTGCGGTAGGCGCAGCCGCTTGGCGACCGCCACACGCGGCCAGCGACAGGAGCAGGGCCACCGAGAGCGGAGCAACGACGCGACGAAAAGTGCGGAGCATAATTTCTCCTCTTTCTGTTGCAGTAGAGCCGCCCGCACTCCAAATGTCGGGCGCCACGCAATGCCCCAATAGTAACACCTTCGGCCAGGTTTCGGGCATCGGGTTTACATTTCTGCATTCTTGCAGCGTTCCAAAGCTCGTGCTATCATAGCGCCAAAGTAAATCAACGATCTTCGGGGCAGGGTGAAATTCCCGATCGGTGGTAGAGCCCACGAGCGTGTTGCGAGGCACGCATGACTCGGTGAAACTCCGGGGCCGACGGTTACAGTCCGGATGTAAAGAAGATCGCGTGTACGGCGGGCGCACTGTCGCGTACCCCTGAAGGGGGTGCTGTGGTGTACCGCTCTCACAGGTGTGGCGGATGTTTCCGCTCATCTGTCGTATGCGTGTATGCCCCGAAGCCAGTGGCCTCGGGGTCTTTTGTTGTCCCCGAGCTGCGAGAGGAAGGGTTATGCAGCAGACATTACCGATCCAGCGGGCGTCGGTGGAGCCAATGGCACCTCGACGGAGGCTCGATCTGCACTGGATCGGCCTCCCGACGACGATCATCGGCCTGCTGATGGTCTGGCAGGCGGCGGTGAGCGTGGGCAGCTACCGGGCGTTCATCCTGCCCACGCCGAGACTGGTGCTGGAGCGGCTGGCGAGCGCGGCGACGAGCGGTATCCTCTGGCAACATAGCTCGGCCACCTTGGGCGAAGCTCTGGGCGGATTCTCCATCGCCCTCGTCCTCGGTCTGAGCCTGGGCTATGTGCTGGCCCACATTCCCTGGCTGGAGCGGGCGCTGACCCCGCTGCTGGCGGCCAGCCAGGCGGTGCCGGTGGTGGCCGTGGCCCCGCTGATTATCCTCTGGTTCGGGCCGGGCCTCCAGTCCAAGCTCTTGATCGCCGCCCTGATCACCTTCCTGCCCATCTTGCTGAGTACGGTGATCGCCCTGCGCGGCATTCCGCGTGAGCTGCGCGAAATGGCGCTGATCAGCGGGGCTAGCCGCTGGCAGATGCTGTGCCATGTCGAGGCGTCTCTGGCGCTGCCGGTGCTCTTCGGCGGGGTACGCACTGGGCTGGCCCTGGCCACGACCGGTGCCGTGGTAGGCGAGTTTGTGGCCGGGCGCGATGGCCTGGGTGCCCTGATTAACATCGCCCGTGGTCTCTTCGATACACCGCTGATCTTTGTGGCCCTGCTCACCCTCGCCGTGATCACGCTGGGGTTCTACTTGATCGCCACCCTGCTGGAACGGCTCCTGGTGACGTGGGAGTCGTAGAGACGCCCCGCCGGGGCGTCTCTGCCCAATATTCTTGACGCAAGAGAGCAGCATACGTAACGCTGTCACGCTGAGCGAAGCGAAGCGTCCCGACCGGGATTCTTCGCTTCGCTCAGAATGACAGGACGCCTCACCGCGTTACTTCTGCGGTATTGCTTCTTGACCGTATTTTAAGGAGTCCACTGTGCCCAATCGTCTTTTGCTCATCGCCGTGCTGGCCCTGACTCTGGTGGCCTGCGGTGCCCAGCCGACCGCCCTCGCCCCGACTGCCTCCGGCCAGGGGCTGCGCCCGATCACGCTGGCCATGTCCTATGTCCCGAACGTCCAGTTTGCGCCTTACTATGTGGCCGCCGCCAAGGGCTACTATAAGGACGCCGGGCTGGATGTCAGCTTCGACTACAATTTTGAGAACGATGTCGTCGTGCGCGCCGCAGCCTGGCCGGAGAGCAAGGTCGCCTTCGCTACGGCCAGCGGCACCTCGGTACTGCTCGCCCGCCAGCAAGGCTTAGCCGTGAAGACGGTCGAAACGCTCTACCAGAAGTTCCCGGTGGTCTTCTTTGCCAAGTCGTCCACCAGCCTCAAGAGCGTGGACGACCTGAAGGGCAAGACGGTGGGCATCCCTGGGCGCTACGGCGAGAGCCTCTACGCTCTGATGGCCGTGCTCTACGCCAACAAGCTGGACGAGCGTGCGCTGACTGTGCAGGAGATCGGCTTCACTCAGGCCCAGACGGTGCTTGAGGACAAGGTGCAGGTGGGGATCGGCTACGCCATGAACGAGCCGGTGATCCTGCGCCAGCAGAATCAGCAGGTGGACGTGCTGCGCGTCGCTGATATTTACGACCTGGCCTCGAACGGGATTGTGGTCAGTGAGGCGCTGATCAAGCAAGACCCGGCGCTGGTGCGCAGCTTCGTGCAGGCATCGGTGCGCGGGCTGCGGGATACGCTGGACAACCCGGATGCGGCGTACACGCTGAGCCTGACGTTCATCCCCGAGGCCAAGCTGGGCGACCCGAAGCTCCAGCGCCAGGTACTCCAAGAGAGCCTGGCCTTCTGGCAGAGCGACAAGACCACCAGCGCGGGCCTTGGCTTCACCGACGCCGCTGTCTGGACAAAGACGGAGCAGTTTATGCGTGACGCGAAGCTGCTCGCCGGGCCGGTGGATGTGAACGCAGCCTTCACCAATGAGTTTATCAAATAGATTGCAGTCCTGTGCGCTGACGACTACGCCGCTCAGCCCTCACCCCCAGCCCCTCTCCCTCACGGGGAGAGGGGGCTGGGGGGTGAGGGCCGGAGGGTGACTTTGCAATAGCCCTGCTACGCCGTCAGCGCACCGTGCTGCGATCTCATGGCAGCACGAGACTCTGGGCAATCCGCTCGAACTGCGCGCTCGCCTGGGCGAAGCCTCCCTCTGGGGCGGCGATGCTCAGGTAATACGAGCGGTCTTTGGTGATCAGCAGGTACTCGCGGGCGCGGACGACTACCGGTAGCGATGCCCGCCGAGGTGCGTCGATGGGCTGCACGACGTAGGCGTACTCCAGCAGGATGGCCCGCTGGTCGGCCACGGTTGCCTCGCCGTCGGCGAGCAGGTGGTAGCCGGTGAGGTGGGCGTGTTCCTGCACCCGTCGGTCGAGCAATGTCTGGAGCGTCGGTGGACTGGCGGGATCGAGGTCGTGCCGCTCGACGCTGAGGGCCGTCTTGAAGGCCGAGTCTGTTTGCGGATCCTCTACCTTGAGCAGCAGATCCTGGAGCGAGTCGACGCTGATCCAGCCTGCGGGGTAGTCCAGCCGCAGGCCCGCGTCGGGTTCGACGTAGGGCCGAGTACGTCCCGTCGTCTGGGCCATCAGCAGCCAGCCCAGCCCAAGCGCGATCAGCGTCACCAGGGCCACGCCCAGGTCGCCAGGGAGGGTGCGTAGGCGGTAGACCGGCATAGCGCTCTTTATCACGTTGGCCTCCCGCTCTGCCGCAGCGTCACCTCGATGCTGCGACGCATCAGGGCCACGAGGGTGAAGAAGGCGATGAGGGCCACGGCCATACCCAGGACGAGAGATCGCCAGTACTCAACGCCCAGGCCGACGGCGCTGACCTCGCCGATTAGCCAGCTAAACAGGCCGTTGAGCGCGGCGGTGAGGGCGAAGCCGACGGGTACCCACCAGACCGGGCGGCGGGTGAACTTGGCCTCGGCCATGACGTAGCCCATCAGGCCACCGAACGACGCCTGGGCCAGAGCTGCCGTCACCGCATTGATCACCCCCGGCCCGAGGGCCACGCCGCCGTTGTCCAGCACATAGCGCAGGTTCAGCAGGGTGGCCACCCCCAGGCCCGCCACCGTCCCGTAGACAATTCCGTCCATGCGCTCGTCGAACTCGGGTGTGGTGTAGACCAGCAGGCGCACGGCGGCGTAGGCAATGGCCTGCCAGGTGACGCCGACGATCAGGATCGATGCGGCCAGGGATGTGGCGCTGCTGGCGGAGGCCCACAGGCGCACCTGGAGCCAGTCATCGACGACGCGACGGCCAAGCACATCGGCGAGGATGAGCGCCAGGAAGAAGACGGCGGCCACGTCGTGCTTTGGTTCGGGCTCCAGGCGATCCTGGCGGTAGAAGAAGACCAGCCAGCTCGCGGAGGGAACTACCGCCAGCACGATCCCCGCGAAGATCAGGGCCAAACCGTTGAGCGGGCCGATCAAGCCAGCGAGGTAGGCCACCAGGGCGCTAAGGACGCCCATACTCACAATCTGGATCAACCCGGCCCGCCAGAATCCGACGTGGGGCTTGTTCACCGTGGCGAAGTGCCGGTCACAGTAGGCTCGCTGGCCAAGGATGTTGTGCGGCGGTCGCAGGGGCACATCGCAGATACAGCATGTGAGATCAGGCTCATCGCTCATCGGGTACGCCTCATAACAGAGAAGATTACCTGCTGCGCCGGATCGCGGCGTCTACGCGGTGCGGATTGCTGGCGTCGGCGGGAATGACCACCTTTTCATCGGCGAGGATGGGCCGGTAGCCTCGGGCGAAGACAACCACGCTGTAGGTCTGGCCCCTGGGCACGGCCTCCTCCGTCTGAAAGATCCCGCTGTTGTCGGTGGTGCCCATTGTCAGAATCTCATCGGCGCTCAGGTTATCGTCAGCGGCAGCATCGCTGGCGCTGAGGCCGGGGGTAATTACAAAGAACTGCACCCCGCCCACGCCACGGTGGGTGTCGGCATCGGTAATCGCGCCCGTGATGTAGACCAGATCGCTGCTACTGGTGGGCGGCGCGGCAGGTGCCTGGCCGGTGGTGCAGATCACCAGCGTGACCTCGTCCACAAACATGCTCGACACGTTGCCGCGTGGGTTCTCGGATGAGAAGGTCAGGCGCAGGGTTTTACCGGCGTAAGCCGAGATGTCAGCGCTCTGTTCGCTCCACGAATCTGTGGATGTCGAGGAGGGCATTTCCTCCACGGTTTCTACACTATCGCCGCCGGCATTGGTCAAGGTAACGCTGAACTTGGCGTCATCAGAGAGAACACCGAGCAGACCGCTGAACTCCTCGTGGGTGTAGCGGGCATAGCCAAGGGTGATACTGGTCGCATTAGCGGGCAGCTTCACCTCCTGAGAAAGCGACTGGAGCGGCTCCTTATCGCTGCCGCCGAGCCACGCGCTGCGCTTACCGCTGCGCGGCAACTGCGTATCGATCAGGGCGCTATCACCACGCGAAATCTCAGTCCAGCCGCCGTCCTGCTCGAAGCCGCCGTTGACGATCACATCGGAGCAGCCGGCGGGCAGAGCCTCGAACGGCGGCGGCGCACTCGGCCCGCCCGAAGGCAGGTCGCCTTCGGGCGAGACAGGTGGTGGAGTCTGCGGCGCAGCGGCGGTGGTGATACCCACCTGGGCAAAGGCGGCCTGAACAGCGTTCACCTCAGCCTGTCCGTAGAGGTCGGCGGCGGCGCGGGCCGTGGCATTGGCGGCGGCCACAAAGTCGGCGTCGGGGGTGAGGTAACTGGTGAGGGCGCGGTAGTAGATCTGCTCCAGCTTCTCGCGACCGAGAGCCTTAGCCACCAGAAAGGCGGCGTGGTTGGGGATACCGCTATTCACATGCACGCCGCCGTTATCGGAGCGGCGCGAGTTGGGCAGGTTGGCATACTCCTTCATCGTCGAAGGCTGACCCACGCTCGCCAGCGGGTCGCCCGCATCGTAGGAGTCGCCCGCGCTCGGATCCTCCAGGCTGCGCAGGTAGGGCACCGGGTAGGGCGGCGACTTCACCACCTGCTCGCCAATCGTCCAGTTGCCCCGGTCAATCAGCGCGCCGAAGACATCGGCGTAGGACTCGTTGAGCGCCCCAGACTGACCCTCGTACACCAGAGCCGAGCTGCTATCGATCACGCCGTGGGTAAACTCGTGGCCGATCACATCCAGGCCATAGGGCAGGGGCTTAAAGATCTGGCCGCCGTCGCCGTAGATCATCTGACTGTACTCGCCCACCCAGGCCGCATTCTCGGCATCCTCCGGGTCGCTACCGTAGTGGACAGTCGAGATCATCGGGCTACCCCGGTCATCGTAGGCATCGCGCTTAAATGTCTTTAGGTAGTAGTCGTACACGACACCCGCACCATCGTGGGCAGCCTGCGCGACCGCGTCCTTGGTACGCTCGCCCTCATCGGCCAGCAGCCGACCAGGGACGCTCGTGCCATTACGGGCGCTGTAGGTCTTGCGCCGCTTAATCGGCATCACCCCATCAATCGCGTGGACGACCACCGGGCGACCAGCGTTGACGAAGACGTGCCACTGGCTCAGGGGCCGCTCGGTGAGGATGGTCACATTCCAGACCAAACTGGCCTGGCCTTGATCATCAACATAGACGGCCAGGTGAGTTTCATCAGGCAGGGCCGTGATCTGGGCGCTGGCCGCATCGCCGGGGCGCAACTGCTCCGTGATCAGGTTCGCCAGGGCGGCGGCATCAGCCTGGGCCGCGCTGATTGTCGGCCTGGTGGCAATCTGGAGAGCGGGGACAACCTCGCCGTTCACCGCAACCACCTGGCCGCTCGGGTCAAGATGCACCACCAACTGGCGACCAAAGACCGGCAGACCGGCGTAGCGTTGGTCGAGGCGAATGTGGGCGTAGCCGCGCTGGAGGTCAGGTTCAACCCGCAGCAGCGAGAGATCCTCGGCAGCGGAGCGCAGCCCGAAGAGGCTGCGGTTCTGATCGAGGAAGCCTTGGGCAATAGCGACGGGGTTGCCGATCTCCGCAGCAGTGGGCTGGTAGCCCAGGCGACCAGCCGGGTCAGCGGTGCTGAGGAAGGTAGGGATGCCGCTGCGCGCATCCCAGCGCACGGCGAGGGGGGAGGATGTGCGCAGTTGGAGCGCGGCGAGAGCCTCGGCGGGCGACATATCGCCAACCAGCGGGGCGCGGGCGGCCATCGGCGCGTCGGCCCTAACGTCAGCGACCGGCAACTGCGGTGGCAGGCGCAGCGCCCGAGCGCCGGACTGCGTCCAGAGCAGCGGCGCGACGGCGAGCAGGTAGGCCAGGGCGAGCAGAAGGATCGGCAGAGGCGTCAGCCTCAGAGGCGCGCTACGCTTCATTGATACGGTCGCCCTCACACCAACAGATGGGATGGTTGAGTGAATATGCCGATAAAGCTGGCTTATTCACCCAACCATCCCATCGCTATGGCATATGCTCGCGGGCGAGGTAGTAGGTCATGCTATGCAGCACCGCGACCGGATCGATATAGCGCACCCACACATCCTCAGGGGTCTGGAGGATAATCGGCGCGTAGCAGAGGATTGCGCGGATTCCTGCGTCAATCAACACATCTGCGACGGGCTGAGCCTCGGCTGCGGGTACCGCTATTATTCCAAGACGCGCATTTGTCTTGCGGATCACCTTCGGCATATGGACATAATCGGTGATCTCAACGTCCGCCACCCGCTGGCCGATCTTGTGCGGGTCGGTGTCGAAGAGCCCGACAATTTGCAGACCCTGAGAGTGGAATCCATCGTAGCGGGCGATAGCCTGACCAAGATGACCAACGCCAACCAGGATCACCGGCCAGCTCTGATTGAGTCCGAGGATACGCTCGATATGGTTGAGCAGCTTCTCAACATCATAGCCAATGCCCTGCTTGCCAAACTCGCCAAAGTAGGAGAGATCCTTGCGAATCTGGGCGGCGGTGACATTAATGCGTTCGCCAAGCTCCTGCGACGAAACCGAGTGGATTTCCTCGTCGAGCAGGTAGCGCAGGCTTCGCGCATACAGCGGCAGCCGACGGATAACAACGTCTGGCGGATCTTCGAGACGTTCCACAGAATCCCTCCACGAGACTACAACGCATTTCGTGAAGTGTAGCACTATGTTCTAAGCAGTGTCAAGGCACATTGAGATGATTCTCAGGGCATGAGCAAAGTCAGCTCCGGCCCCCTCACCCCCTGCCCCTCTCCCTCACGGGGAGAGGGGAGTTTCTTCATCAGGATGCGCTCGGCTCCCCCT
>Ga0194060_10002933_pt1 | contig 12142 bp, 12 predicted proteins | sample SepL225m_MetaG_FD_163427 | JGI IMG/M metagenome (GOLD analysis project Ga0194060, IMG submission 163427) | Anoxic zone freshwater microbial communities from boreal shield lake in IISD Experimental Lakes Area, Ontario, Canada - Sep2016-L222-5m | ecosystem: Environmental > Aquatic > Freshwater >... | reverse complement strand
GAGTCCGAGCGCGCTGCGGGTGATCATGCGCGTCGGCGAACACCGGTTCCTGCACGCCACGGCAGCGGGCAAGCTGTTTCTTGCGCTTTCGGACACGGCGCTGCAGACGGCCGTATTGAACGACCCCGGCCTGCCGCAACTGACGCCGGGGACGATTGCAGGGAGGGGAGAGCTGCAAAAGGTGCTGCAGCGTGCCCGGCGCGAACGCGTCTCCTGGAACCTGGGCGAGTCGTCCATCGGCGCCGGGGCGGTTGCTGCGCCGGTGCTTGACGAGGCCGGCCAGATCGTCGCCGCGATTTCAGTCGTGTTTCCGCTCAACGTGGTCAACGCCGCGCAGCGACAGGAAATTGCCAGCGATACCGCGGCCATCGCACGGGAAGTCTCGGCCGCGTTTCGCGCGTCCGGGCAGGTAGCGAAGCCGGCAAAGCCGCGCAGACCCGGGAAATCCTCGAAGCGCGAATGAGCAATGTCGTTCGCCGCAGAACGGGGTTGCGGCGGGCAGATGCAAGGGAGCATGGGGCGTATTCCCTCATGCCAGGGCAGACATCAACGAAAGGAGATTCGATGGCCATCAATTTGAATGCACTGGGTGCGGAGACGCCGTGGACCCGGGTCGCGGTGACACAGCGCCAGATCGATGCGCTGTGCAGCAGCCTCGAGGATTACAACCCTCTTTTTCTCGATGAGGGCATCGCAGGCCAAAGCGCCAACGCCGGCATCGTGGCCCCGCCTACCTTCATCAACTGCTTCCGCGATTTCAAGACGACGCTGGTGCTGTCTGAGGCCGAAGTGGATCTGCCCCTGCTGCTGCACGGCGAGCAGATCATCAATTACTACAAGCCGGTGCGACCGGGCGATACGGTATGGCACAAGATCAAGGTGATCGACACCGGGCGCAAGAAGAGCAAGACCTACGGCGAGCTGAGCTACTTCACCGTGCTCATCAAAATGAAGAACGACAGGGACGAGCGCCTGGTCGAGGCGACGCAGCTGTTTTTCGTGCGCGACAAGTAACCGATCACCGAACCTGACACCGAGGACAACACCATGGACTATATACAACGCCTGTCAGCCCCGCCGGGCGCCGCCCTCACTCCGAAGCAGGAAGGGCCGTATTTCGAGGACGTGCAGGTCGGCTTTGCGCTCGAACTGAAAAAACCGCCGGTCACCCGGCTGCAGATCGCCAAGTTCGCCGGCGCTTCGGGCGACTTCAATCCAAGCCACGTGGACGAGGACATCGCCCGCGATATCGGCGGCATGGGCGGCGTGTTCGCTCACGGGATGATAGGCATGGGCTTCATCGGCCAGATGCTGGCCGACTGGCTGTGGGATCGCCCGCTGCGCATGTTTTCGAGCAAGGCCGTGCTGATCGTGCGCCCGGGCGACAGCCTGACCTGCTCCGGCAAGGTGGTGAGGAAGTGGGTCGAGGACGAAGACAACCTGGTCGAATTCGAAGTCTTTGCGCGCAACCAGCGCGGCGAAACCACGCATAGCGGCCGCGCGGTCGCAGTTCTGCCGCACCGGCCGATCGCCGTCGGCGATGCGCTCAAGCAACCGTACCTTGTGCAGCATCGCGTGATCGGCTGACGCGCAGCATGGTAGAGATCACCGTACGGCGCGCGCTCGCGCTGGCGGCGGCGCGTGGAGGCGGGTATCCGGCGCTGCATTGCGCGGAGCGCACCCTGTCGCACGCGGAACTGGATGCGCTGGCGAACCGCATCGCCAATGCGCTCCTCGGCATGGGCCTCGTGCGCGCAGACCGGGTGGCGCTGCTGCTGCCGAACGGCGTCGAGTACGTGGCTGCGGCGCTGGCCTGCGCCAAGGCCGGCTTGTGCATGGTCACGCTCAATTACCGCTTCACTGCCGATGAGCACACGCTGCAACTGGCGGACTGCGGCGCCGCTTGCCTGATCTACGCCGAGCGCTTTGCTGCGCAGGTGTTGCCGGGGGCGGCGCGGATCGGGGGCCTGCGGCGCATCTGCCTGGGCACGGCCGCACCGGGGGACGCCGGCTTCGACGACCTCGTGGCGCGCGCATCCGCGGCGATGCCGGACGCGGCGGTTTCGGAGCAGGACTTGTTCTACCTCGGCTATACCTCGGGCACGACCGGCAGGCCGAAAGGCGCCATGGTCACGCAGCGCAACCGCGCGCTCGCCTATCATTACTGGGCGCTCGAATTCGGCATCGGCCGCGAGGACGTGGCGCTGCATTGCGGCCCGTTCCATCACACGGCCCCGTTCAGTTTCACGCTGGCCCAGCTTTATATGGGCGGATCGGTGGCAATAATGGAGCAGTTCGACGCGCACGCTGCGTTGCGCGCGATCGAGCAGCATCGCGTGACCTGGGGTTTCATGGTGCCGTTCATGCTGGAGCGCATTCTGGCGCTGAGTCCGCAGGCGCGGCGCGCCTACGATCTCGGTTCGCTGCGCATGCTCATATCCGGCGCATCGAACCTGTCCACACGCACCAAGGAAGGCATCCTGGAGGCCTTCCCGGGCGTCGCGCTGCACGAATTTTACGGCGCCACCGAAGCAGGGGTGATCACGAACCTGCGCCCGGAAGATCAGAAGCGCAAGACCCGCTGCGTCGGCCGTCCGGTGTTCGACACCGAAATCGAGATACGCGGCGAGGACGGCCGGGCGCTGGCGCAAGGCGAGATCGGCGACATCTGGCTGTGCGGACCGACGATATTCTCCGGTTACTACAACGCGCCGGTAAAGACTGCAGAGGTGTTTCGCGGCGACTGGTGCACCATCGGCGACGTCGGGCGAGTGGACGAGGAGGGCTACCTTTACCTCGTCGACCGGCGCAAAGATCTGATCAAGAGCGGCGGCGTCAACATCTACCCGGTCGAAATCGAAGAGGTGCTGCTGACGGATGCTTCGGTGGGGGAAGTGGCCGTAATCGGCGTGCCGCACGCGGTCTGGGGCGAAGCGGTTCACGCGGTGCTCGTGCCGCGCCCCGATTGCGTCATCGACGAAGCGGCGCTGCTGGAGCGCTGCCGCAGCAGGCTCGCGGGTTACAAGGTGCCGAAATCGGTCGAGATACGCGAAGTGCTGCCGCGCAACGCAAACGGCAAGATACTAAAGCGGATGTTGCGGGACGAATGCGTCGCCGCCGGTCCGGCATGACGCCGCGCGAACGTATGGCACGGCTGAAGCATACGCAAAAGGAGACGAAAATGACGATTACACGCACGCCGTCGACATGGCGGACCGCACGTTCCTTGGTGCTGCTGCTGGCCGCATTCTGGACCGTGCCCGCGCCGGCCCTGGCACAGGCCTACCCGAACAAGCCGATCACGCTGATCATCCCGTTCCCGCCTGGCGGGCCGACCGACGTGCTCGGGCGCGTGCTCGCCGAAAATCTCGCGGTGCAGATCAAGGAATCGGTCGTGGTGGACAACCGCGGCGGCGCGAGCGGCAACCTCGGCGCGCAGGCGGCGGCGAAGGCGGCGCCCGACGGCTATACGCTGTTCTTCTCCACGGGCGGCACGCACGGCATCAATCCCAGTCTGTACAAGAATACCGGTTACGATCCGATCAAGGATTTCACCCCCATCGTGTGGGTGACGATAGCGCCGAACATCATCGTGGTGAATCCGAATTTTCCGGCGAAGAATCTCGCCGAGCTGATCGCCATGGCCAAGGCGGAACCCGGCAAGCTCAATTCGGCCGCGCCCGGGCAGGGTTCAACGCCGCACATGGCGGGCGAACTGTTCAAACGTGCTGCGGGCGTCAGCATCCAGCACGTCCCCTATAAGGGCAGCGGACCGGCGCTGATCGACGTCATGGCGGGGCACGTCCCGATCATGTTCGACGGCATTTCGTCGTCCGCGGCCTATGTGAAAGGCGGGCGCCTGCGCGCGCTTGCGGTTACCAGCCTGCAGCGCGATCCGTCGATGCCGGACGTGCCGGCCGTGGCCGAAACCATACCCGGCTTCGAGGCGAACGGCTGGTTCGCCGTGTTCGCGCCGGCGAACACGCCGCGCGAGGTGGTGATGAAGTTGAATTCCGAGATCAACAAGGTGCTCGAGCTTCCCATCGTCAAGCAGCGCTATGCCAACGTCGGCGCGATCACCGTCGGCGGATCGCCGGAGAAACTGCGCGACCAGGTCGCGGTCGAGGTGGCGCGCTGGGCGGACCTGATCCGATCGAGCGGCATGAAAGTGGAATGAACCGCGCAATGTACAGCGGATCAGGAGAACGGAAATGGCCATAGACAAGAGCATCATCGGGCGGCGCTCGCCCGAGTTCACCTGCACCGTCGAAACGGGGAAGATCAAGGAATTCGCCGCCGCGATCGGGGACATGAGCGACCTGTTCTGGGATGAGACCCGGGCGGACGGTGTCGTCGCCCCGCCGACCTTCTCGCACATCTTCCGTTCCGGGAAAATGGAGCTGATGCTGAGCGACTGCGGCCTGGACGCGACCAAGTTCCTGCACGGCGAACACGAGATCAGCTACCAGCGGCCGCTGCGTCCGGGAGACCGCATCCGCTATTTCCTGGAAGTGATCGATGTGCACGAAAAGCTGGGGCGGCGCAGCGGGCCGATGGACATCGTGACCATGGAGACCGTGCTGCGCGACGATTCGGATCGGCCGGTACAGACGATACGCCAGACCTTCGTGGCAAAAAGGTGAGAGGTGAGCATGCAGAACAAATCGCAATACACCGATTATTACAACGACACCTGGACCGAGGACGGTGCGGCGGCAATCGGTTACCGCAGGGCCGTTTTGGTTTCCGTCGGGCGCACGGTGCCGCGCCGCTTCAACGAGGTGATACCCGGCGCGGCGCTTCCGGGCTTCGAGCGCGGTCCGGTGACGCGTACGCATATCGTGAAGTATGCCGGCGCCTCCTGGGACTTCAATCCGATCCACCACGACGAGCCGTTTGCGAAACGCGCGCGCAGCGGCGGCATCATCGCGCACGGCATGATGGTGCTCGGCTACCTCGGCAGCCTCGCCACGGCTTACCTTGGAACTGCTGCAATCGACAAATTCTCAGGCCGCCTGCTCGAGGTCACGCGCCCCGGCGACACCCTGCGCATCGAAGGCCGGGTCGAGCAGGCCACGCCGCGCGGAGCGGGTGGGGTCGTGGTGCTGTCGCTTACGGCGACCAAACAGTCGGGCGAGGTGGTGGCATCAGGTACCGCCACCGCCACTCTGCCGGGTTGAGCGCATGAGCTTCGCGCCGCGGGTTGCGATATCGGCCCAACATCGCGCGCGCTGGAACTGAGGACAATGCAAATGGCAAGACTGTCTTATCCGGACCCCGGCGCGCTGCCGCCGCAAACCGCGGCGGCGCTGGCAACGCTGCCGGTGCGCAACGTGTTCAGCATGATGGCGCATGCGACGACGCTCGCACCGCCGGTATTCGAGTTCACCAACGTCCTGTTCAAAGGCATGCAGCTCGACGCTCGCCTGCGCCAGGTGGCGATCCTGCGCGTCGGCTATCTTTGCGAATCCCAATACGAGGTATATCACCACGAGAAGGCGGGCCGCGCCGCCGGCCTCAGCGCCGAAGAGATGAACGCGCTGAAGAAGGGTGCGGCGCAGCAGTGTCTCGGCCCGAAGGAGACCGGCGTGGCGCGATTTGCCGAAGAGATGACCCTGCAGGTAAAGGCGTCGGAGCAGGCCTTCGCGGCGGTAAGGGCGTTTCTGTCGGAGCGCGAGATCGTCGAACTGACGCTGGTAGTGGGTTTTTACAACATGGTGGCGAGGTTTCTGGAGACGCTCGAAATCGAGATCGAGCCCCGTAGCGCGAAGCAGGAGGTCCGGTAACCCGGGCAATTTCTGGGGCTGCTATGATCCTCCGGGGCGGCGACCGGTGACAGGAGGGGGCATGGAGTAGATTCGCCGCCGGGTGTTTTGGGACGATACGTGAGCAAGTACATTGCATAAAGGAAGGGTATGGGCAAACGCAAGGATATAGCGGTAATCGGCTATGGCGAGACCAAGGTCACGCTGCGCGGCGGACGCAGTTCCTATGACCTCGCCGGCGAGGTGCTGGAGCAGGTCCTCAATCAGACCGGCATTGACAAGGCGAAGATCGACGGCTTGTCCATCGCCGAGACCATGAGCGAGACCGCCAATCCGTTCTGGGGCGTGTACATGTGCGAGCATCTGGGACTGTCGCCCACCTGGATGCAGGTCAACGGCCTGGGCGGCGCATCGGGGATCGGGGGCATCGCGCGCGCGGCGGCGGCGATCCGCGACGGTCTGTGCGAAACCGTGCTGGTGCTTGCGTCGGATGCGCAGTCGTCGTACAAGCCGACGGAGCAGGGCGCGCACCGCCATGAATTCCAGTATCCCGTTGGATTGCGCGGGCCGGTGGGCGCGTTCGGACTGCTGACGCAGCGTTACCGCCATCAGTACAAGCTCAAGGACGAAGCACTGGCCAAGCTGGCGGTGACGCAGCGCAATCACGCGCTGATGAATCCCAACGCTTGCGACAAGCTGCGGGTGCCGCTCACGGCGGAGGAATATCTCAAATCGAAATACGTCTCCGAGCCGCTGCGCATGCTCGATTCGGTGATGGTGTGCGACGGCGCGAATGCGGTGCTGGTCACCTCGACCGAGAACGCGAAGAAGCTGGGCGCGAAGAAGATGATCCATCCCATCGGTTACGGCGAGATCACCAATTTCAAGGGCACCGATCCGCTGGCGGACATCACCGAGTCCGGATTCACCGTGGCCGGACCGAAAGCGCTGGCGCAGGCGGGGATGACGCCAGGGGATATCCGCATGATCCATCCTTACGACGATTTTCTTATTGCGATCCTGCTCACGTTCGAGCATATCGGTTTCTGCGGGCGCGGCCAGGGTTCGGATTTCGTGCTCGATACCGATCTTTCATACAAGGGAACGCTGCCCCTCAATACTTCGGGCGGGCAGATTTCCGCGGGGCAGCCGGGGCTTGCCGGCGGCGGCCTCAACCTGGTCGAGGCGGTGCGGCAGATGTTCGGCGACGCCGGCGAGCGCCAGGTGTCCGACCCGCGCAACGCCATGGTCACCGGCATCGGTGTGATTCCCTACGGCCGCAACTGGGGTGTTTCCACCGTTCTCATCCTGGAGCAAGCATGAGCGAAGCGCAGAAGAAAATTCCGCGGCCCCTGCCGCGGGTCAACGCCTACATGAACACCAAGCCGTTCTGGGATGCCGCCAAGGAGGGAAAGCTGGTGATCCAGTACTGCAAGGACACGGGCAAGCCGCAGTTCTTTCCGCGGCCGGTCAGCCTCGCCACGGGAAAGCGCAATCTCGAATGGCGCCAGGTCTCGGGCCGAGGCAAGGTGTACAGCTGGACCACGACCTACAGCGCCTGGCCCGGACATGAAGACCGCGTGCCTTACATTTGCGCGCTGGTCGAACTGGACGAGGGCGTGCGCATGCTGGTCAACCTGCTCAATTGCAACAGCGAGGAGGTGAAAATCGACATGCCGGTGAAGCTGTGCTGGGAAAAATTGTCCGAGGACATCAATTACCCGGCGTTCGAGCCGGTCCGATAGCGCGGCGCAGTCCGGATATTCGAACGGTTTTCCGCAGATGAAACTTCCAGCCTTCCTCGCCGTCGTCGCTGCTGCTGCGCCGGACAAGGAAGCGCTGGTGTGCGAAGACCAGCGACTCACTTTCGCCCAACTCGACGCGCGCAGCGCAAGGCTGGGTGCGGCGCTGGCTGCGCAGGGCGTGGTCGTCGGCGACCGGGTTGCGCTGTGCATGCCCAATTGCAGCGAGTTCGTGCTCGCCTTCGTTGCCATCGTCAAGGCAGGCGCGATCGCAGTGCCCGTGGATCCGCGGCTCACACCGGCCGAAATCGCCTATATCCTCGCCGACAGCAAGCCGCGCGCGGCTTTCATCCATCCGCAGACCCGTGCCGCCGTGATGCAGGCAAATGCGGGGCTGGCCGCGCGGATCGCCGTGCGCGATCCGGTGCAGGGAGAACTGGACCTGCAGGGCCTGATTGATCAACATGCGCCGCGCAGCATTCCGGTGCCGGTCGAGTTCGATGACTGCATGATCTGCTACACCTCGGGGACCACCGGCAAGCCGAAAGGCGCCATCCTCACCCAGGCGAACTATTTCATTCCCAACGGCTATGTCAACGCCATCGAATGGGGGCTGCGGCCGGACGACCGCCAGTTGATCACGACGCCGCTTACGCACCGCACCGCTTTCGGACGGGTGATCAACACCATCTGCCTCGGCACCACGCTGGTGATCCTGCCCAAATTCGATCCGGCCGAGGCCGCGCGCCTGTGCGCGGCCGAATCGATCACGGTGCTGGGCATGGTGCCCACGGTGGGTCGCATGCTGCTGCCGGAGATCGAGGGCGCGCCGCAGCGCTTCTCCGCGCTGCGCATCATCGTCGCCACCGGCGAAGCCTTTCCCTTCGACGTGAAGCAGCGCATTCTGCGCGCGCTGCCGCAGGTGGGCATTCATTCGTATTTCGCCATGACCGAATGCGGCGCGCTGACCAACCTGGCGCCGGCGGAGCAACTCGCGCGGCCGGGCTCCATCGGGCGGCTGATTCCCGGGGTCGAAGTGCGCTTCGTCGGTTCCGACGGCAGCGACGTGGCGCGCGGCGAAGTCGGCGACCTGTGGATACGCAGCGGCGAGCCCGGGCGCTTTCTCACCATGCGCGGCTATTTCGGCAAACCGGAGGAGACGGCGCAGGCCTTGCGCGACGGCTGGCTCGCCACCGGTGACATGGGGCGCATCGACGCCGAAGGTTTTCTGTACATCGCCGACCGGAAAAAGGACATGGTGCTCTCCGGCGGCTACAACATCTACTCCAAGGAAGTCGAGGCGGCCATACTCGAATTGCCCGGGGTGCAGGATGTGGCGGTGGTGGGCGTGCCCGATCCGGTCTACGGCGAAGCGGTGGCGGCGTACGTCGAACTCAGGCAGGGTGCGACTAAGACCAGCGCGGATGAAATCATCGCGCACTGCCGCGAGCGCATCGCCGGCTACAAGCGGCCGAAGCATGTGCGCTTCGTTGCCAGCCTGCCGCGCAGCAGCGTGGGCAAGGTGCAGAAGTACAAGCTGAGACAGGAATTCGATCTGAATCGTTAGCGCAAGGGGGGGCAATGCAAGCGTATCAAGGCTCGGAGACAGCATGCGGCACCGCGTTTTCGCGGTTGCACCTGCTGTTGAAATTGGCGGCGGCATTTTGCGCGGCGCTGCTCTGTACCGCGGTCGCCTTTGCGCAGGGCTACCCGAACAAACCCATACGCATCATCGCGCCGTTTCCGCCCGGCGGCAGCGCCGACCTGACCGCGCGCATCGTCGCCGATCATCTCACCAAGACGCTGGGGCAGCCGGTGGTGGTGGAAAATGTTCCGGGCGCGGGCGGCCTGATTGCGGCCGAGCGCATTGCCAAGGCTGCGCCCGACGGCTATACGCTGATCGTCGGCTCGACCGGCATCATGTCGGTGAACGCGAGCCTGCTGGTCAAGCTGCCCTACGACATCGTCCGCGATTTCACCCCGGTCTCAATCGTGATACGCGTGCCGAGTTATCTGGTGGTGCATCCCAAGGTGCCGGTCAGTTCGGTCCGGGAACTGATCGAGTACGCCCGACGCAATCCGGACAAACTCACCTACGCGTCCGCCGGCAACGGCACCTCGCAGCATACCAATCCGGAATTGTTCAAGAGCATGGCGGGCGTATCGATCCGGCCCATACCCTATCGCGGCAGCGCGGCCTGCACCAACGCGCTGGTAGCCGGTGAAGTGGACATGATGATCGAGTTGGGTCCCACCATCATCCCGCAGATCAAGGCAGGACGGGTCAAGGTGCTCGGCGCTTCCACCGCGAATCGCACCCGGGCGATGCCCGAGGTGCCGACTATCTCCGAGGCCGGCCTAGCCGGGTTCGACGCGTTCACCTGGTTCGCCATCGCCGGTCCGGGCGGCATGCCGCGCGATATCGTGACCCGGCTGCACGCGGAAATCGTCAATGCGGTCGCGCCGCCGGAAGTGCGCGCGCGTCTGGAGGCGGTCGGTGCCGAGGTGGTGGCGAATACCCCGGAGGAATTCACCGAATTCCAGGCGAAAGAAATCGCCAAGTGGGCGAAGGTGATCAGGGAATCCGGAATCAAGCCGGAATGAGCGTGCGGCAACGCCGATAGGGCAGGAGACGTGGCCAAGAGTTGCACGCCTGGTCAGGACAGATGGAGAACTGGAGCGGAGGGGGTATGAAAAAACTGTTGCGTACGGTCGCGCTGGTCGCGTCCTTGGTGCTGGCAGCGGGGCAGGCGGCGGCGCAATATCCGGCGAAGCCCGTACGCATCATCGTTCCGTTCCTCGCCGGAGGCCCCGTCGACACCACGGCGCGGGTGATCCAGCAGGCGCTCTCCCGCGCGCTCGGGCAGCCGGTGATCGTCGAGAACAAGCCGGGAGCGGACGGTGCGATCGCGGCCCAGGCCGTCATGTCCTCGCCGCCCGACGGCTACACGCTGTTCTTCGGCGGCAGTTCCACCATGGTTTCGGTCCCGGTGCTGCGCAAAAACCCGCCGTTCGATCCGGTCGCCGATTTCACGCCGATTTCGCTCATCGGCCGCTATGCGTTCTGCATGTTCGTGCATCCGGACGTGCCGGCGAAAACGGTCGCCGAATTCGTCGCCCATGCGCGCGCCAACCCGGACAAGTTGAATTTCGCGACCAGCAATCTGACCGAATTCATGTTTGCCGCGCAGTTGATGAAATCCACCGGGATCAGCATGGTGCGCGTGCCCTACAAAGGCGCGGCGCAGGCGATCCCCGACCTCATTGCCGGGCGCGTGCAACTCGACTTCGTGCCCATCTCCGCCGGGCTCGCGCACGTGAAGGATGGTCGCCTGCGCCTGCTCGCGACCGTGTTGCCGCAGCGTGTCGCCGTCGCGCCGGACGTTCCCACCATGGCCGAGGCCGGGATCCCCGGGGTCACGGTGTCGCCGTGGCAGGGCATTTTCGGCCCGCCGAAGCTGCCCCGGGAAATCGTCGAGCGCCTGGCGCGCGAATTGAACCTGATCCTGCAAAGCGCCGAAGTGCGGGCCCAGTACGACAAACAGGGGTTCCAGCCGGAGCCGTCGACGCCGGAAGCCCTGACTGCCATGCTCAGGAGCGACGTGCAGACCTGGGGACAGATCGTGCGCGAAGCGGGAATACCGCAGGACTGATTGCGTCCGGGAGGGCGCTGCAGCGCGTATCCCGGCCGCAGGCGGCATTGCGGTGTTTTACGACGCAGGCCTGCTATGCGGCAAGTGTGGCGCGCGGGCGCTCGGTGCGGCCGTCGGGAGCGAGCAGGCCGGCTGTGACCAGGGCTTGCTTGATGCGCTGGATTTCCTCGCCGGAGAGCTTCATCAGCGGCGGGCGCACCGCGGCGCAGCGCAGCTTGCCCAGCAGCACCAGCGCTTCCTTCATCCGGTTGTGCATGTCGACCCGCGGATCGGCGTAGAACACGGTCGAGGTCGCGCGGATGCGGCCGTTGAGTTCGCCCGCGCCCGCCAGGTCGCCGGCCCGGATCGCCCGGTACAGCCGCGCCTGCAGATCGGCGATGACGCTGCCGCTACCAGAGAGCAGGCCGTTGCAACCCATCACCAGCGAACTGAACAGCCAGGCGCTGTGCGTCGAGAGCACGTTCACCGCGCGCGGCAGGGATTGCAGCGTGCGGATGTGCTGCTCGTGCTGCTCCGGGCTGGCGCAGCCGTCCTTGATCGCGCGCACGCCCGGCACGGCTTCCATGATTTTCAGCAGCGTCGGCAGCGGATAGCCCTGGCCGCTCGCCAGCGGGTACTGGAACAACACCAGCGGCAGGTCCGTGACCTCCGCGATGCGGCGAAAATGTTCCACCGCCATCTCCGGCCGCTGGCCGTAACGGAACACGTTGGGCGGGAATACCAGCAAGCCGGACGCGCCGGTCTCCGCGGCCATGCGCGCAATGCGCTGCGCCTCGAAGCTGCCGTCGGCATATACGCCGTTGACGATGGGCAGCCGGTCGCCCACGGTTTCGAGCGCCAGTTCCAGCACCCGGCGCTGCTCGTCGAACGAGCATGAGGCCACTTCGGTCGAATGCGCGTTGAGCGTGAGCGCGGTCACGCCTTCGACGCCGCCGACGTCGAGCAGGTGGCTCTTGAACGCGTCGGCATCGATGGAGAAGTC
>Ga0194060_10002932_pt1 | contig 12143 bp, 15 predicted proteins | sample SepL225m_MetaG_FD_163427 | JGI IMG/M metagenome (GOLD analysis project Ga0194060, IMG submission 163427) | Anoxic zone freshwater microbial communities from boreal shield lake in IISD Experimental Lakes Area, Ontario, Canada - Sep2016-L222-5m | ecosystem: Environmental > Aquatic > Freshwater >... | reverse complement strand
CTTCCTTTTGTTGGTTACGACATTTGGAACGGCTATGAATGTAGCTCAATAACAGATTCCGGTTTACCAGTGTCTTTTGTTGCTAAAGTGGTTTATTCTGCTGCTAACCCATATATTGTGGAGTCTAAGTCAATGAAGCTTTACTGGAACGGGTTTAACATGCAACCATCAGGTAGAACCCCTAAAGAAGTTCTTAAGAACGTAAAGGTTACTGCTGAAAAAGATCTTTCTGCATTGCTTGAGACTCCGGTTAAAGTAGAGTTTTACCCACAAATCTTTAATGTAAAGACTGAAGAAAATAGACTCATCTGGTTGAAGGACCACGATGCTGCAGTCTGGCTGCCTCTAGAAAGTATTAAATCTGCCGAACATATTAAGTTTACAGTTTTTAATGAAACACCGAACTTACTAGTAGCTAATGAAACGGAAGCAACAGAGCAGCATTTCTATATGAGCACGCTATTACGCTCTAATTGTAAAATTACAAAGCAGCCTGATTCTGGAGATATCTTTATTTATTATAAGGGTGACAAAGTTGTTACAGAGCAGTCATTGCTTGAATGGATTGTTTCGTTCCGTAACGAGTGCCACTTCCATGAAGAGATTTGTGAAGCGGCTTACAAGCGCCTGTGGGATTTACTACAGCCTAAAGATCTACTGGTGACTTGCTACTATGCGCGTCGTGGCGGTTGGGATATTGTCCCTACACGTGCTTCTAGCAAGAAACTCCTCAACAAGTTTTTAATTGACCCCAAGGCCCCTTACTTTAAGTTTCCTCGACAATAAGCTTGATTAAAACTAATAACAATATAATATAACAATATGGACTCAAAAATCATCGTATTCCTCGATAACATTCAACGCACAATTGTTGCTACAGTAGTACTGCAAAGCAATGATACTCTTACTATCACCAAGCCTGCTATTCTTAACGTAGCACCAACCAATGAAAAGAAACTTCAAGTACAACTCTATCCTCTTATGTTTAGAGAGTTTCTTAAAGACCGTGATGTATTTCCGACCTGGACGTATTCTAAGTCCGCTATAGTCATTAGTAGTAATTGCGAACTTGAGCCAAACTTAATTGCTCAATACACTGAAATGTTTAAGACTGCAAACGTATCCCCAGCCCCGACAATTAAGTTGTTTGACGCTGACGACGCCAAATAATATATGGCTCGTAAACCTTCCACAGGTAATAACAACACTGAGACGAAAGCCTCGTCTCTTAAAGATATCTTTGATGCAGTTGATGCGCTCAATGCGGATGCATCTCTGCTTTCAGATGAAAACTCGCTCTCTATTGTAGGAGACTGGATTGATACTGGCTCGTATGCTCTTAATGCTATCTTCTCTGGATCCCTTTATAAAGGCATTCCTGTTGGCCGCATTACTGGCTTCACCGGGCCTTCAGGCGCTGGAAAAACACTTATTGTTAACAAAATCGTCGCCAATGCGCAAAAGAAAGGCTATTTTGCGGCTATTTGGGATACCGAAGCTGCAGTCGACCGCCAATCCGCTGAAGGTGTTGGTATTGATCCTAAAAGGCTTAAATATTATCCTGTTGAGACCGTGGAAGACTGTCGCAATCAGATTGCTACGTTTCTTGATAAAATTATTGCGGCGAATGACCCGAACCTTAAAGTAATCGTTGCTATTGATAGTTTAGGTAACTTGGCTAGCGCCAAGGAACTCCGAGACGTTACCGAAGGTAAGGATGCAGCTGATATGGGCACTAAAGCGAAAGCTATGAAGTCTATGATGCGGGCACTTACGTTTAAGGCTGCTAAAGCCCGAGTACCGATTCTGTTTACTAATCATATCTATGATAACCCCGCCTCTCTTTATCCAGAATTGGTTAAGAAGCAGTCAGGTGGCTCAGGCCCGGTTTATCTCGCTTCTTTACTTGTTCAGCTCGCAACTCGTAACGAGAAGATAGACAAGAACGAAAATGAAGAATCAATCGGGGTTGCACATAACGTAAGCGGTGTTACTTTGTCAGCAATGACCGTTAAGAACCGTTTCGTGCCGTCATTCCTCAAAGCAGAGTTATATAATAACTTTCGTACAGGCTTAAGTCGTTACGCAGGTCTTGCCGATATGGCAATCGCTATGGGAGTAATAACCGGAGATAAGTCTTACTTCCTCGGTACTGAAAAAATCGGTTATAAGAAGAGTTGGGAAAATGACGTCGAGTTCTGGGAGAAGAAAGCATTACCCCTTCTCGAGCAAACACTTAAAGAAAAAGTTTGCTACGGAAGTGCTGGCGGCGCAGTAGCAGAAGCTATCAATAAACAGATTGAGGACTCTGAAATAGAGGATAAAGAAAAAAACTAAAGTAAATATAAAATTATGGCTAATAAATTCCAAGAATTCAATTATACAGGCGCGGGTACTGATGACGGTACCTTTTTGACAGGTATTCGTCCAGTAACTAAATCAGTTAACGAGGCATTTATCACAGGCGTATTTAAACCCGCTAGTGGTGGTACCCAAGGATTGCTTTACAAAGGCCCACTAGGTAAGAACGTAGGTAAGTGGCATCTCTTAAACTTCCCTAATACGGCTTCAACTGCGCTCTATAGTGTGGATGATCTCGGAAACGGAGAAGTACAAGCTGTAGGTAGCTACAAGACTGATGCTACTGGTGGTCTTGATTTAGGATGCTTCTATCAAGGGGATCTTGATGGAAGCGGTACATGGCTTCGCTTAGACCCAAGTGAGCTTGTCGTAGACGAGGATGATCAAGTGCTTAACGTTATTGCACATAGCGTTCATGGTGGTATTGTTGTAGGTAACTTTGATACCAAAATTTATAGCGGCCGTGCTTTCATCTATAACATTGCTACTGGTAAGTTCTTAGAAATCGTATACAGCGATGCTACTAGCGTTACTGCATATGGTATCTGGCATAACGGCGGCACTAGTTACACGATTGTTGGTGGTTATAGTGAAATCGGTGATCGAGACCTTCCTGCAGGTATTGCAAAGGGCTTAGTTGTAGATTGGGATAGTGACAGTGAAGAGTTTGTTAACTGGACATCTTATGAGTATGATGATCAGCCGGTAAAGAGTATCTTCTATCATTTCTCAGGTATCACACCTTATGGTAAAGACGGCTACGCCCTGTCAGCTTGGGTCGTTGATCCGTCTGGTTCAGGCTTCGGTGCTCGTACTCTTGTTAAGCGCAATAAAAAAGGCGAATTTAAGAAAGGTAAGTTCACTCGCTGGACGTATCCAGGTAGTGTACTAACCACGAGCGATAGTGTTTGGCAGAACTGGATTATCGGGGTATTTAATACTGCTGAGGACACGACCATTCACGGTTACGTTCTACGCATTACGTAATAAATTATAAAATTATTAACAAAAAAGCTAAGGGAAACCTTAGCTTTTTTTATTTTATGAGTTATAATAAAGAAGTGAAGAATAATCTTCAGGTTAATACAGAGTACTTTGAGAACGTAATTGCATGTAATGCGTTAACTAACGCATATTACGCTTCTCTTGTTATTGAGCATTTAAAGCCAGACAACTTTAAACAACCTGGTAATAAGCTAGTTGTGGGTATCGTAAAAGACTTTTATCTTAAGAGAAAGTCAGTACCTACTATTACAGAGATCAAAACCTACCTCAAGAAAGAGGAAGATGTTAAGCTCATTAAAGAAACGCTTACTAATTACAAGCAAATTGATCTGAACGGCAATCTTGAAGATCTTATTCAGAATACTGAGACGTTCTTTAAAGAGAAGACCGTGTACAACACTGTTCTTAAGATTGTAGATGACTTCACTAACGATAGAGCTGATTACGGTAAGTTTCTGCAGATGTTTGAGACAGCCTGTAACATTAAGCTTGTTAGTGATATCGGTTTAGATCTTTATGGAGAATATCAAAAAGTTATCGATGACTTGAGTTCAAGTACTGAAGTTATTCCTACTGGCTGGGGATTTATTGACTCTAAGATCGGTGGCGGTCTTTATAAGAAAGGTAAAGCGTTATATTTGTTTCTTGGTCCTACCAACGTGGGTAAGTCTATCTTCTTAGGTAATATTGCTGCTAATGTAGCTAATAGTTTACCTGAAGGGGAAACAGCTGTTCTTATATCCCTTGAAATGTCCGAGATGATGTATGCAAGACGTCTCAGTAGTCATATATCTAAGATTCCAGTTAAAGAGTTACATGATCAAACTGCAGCTCTAGAGATTTACTTCAAAGACGTAGTAGAAGAGAAAAAACGTCGTTTGATAGTTAAAGAGTTCCCGCCTAAAAGTATTACGGTAGGTGGTATTAAAGCTTATCTCGAGATGCTCATTAAAAACGGGATTAAACCGGGGATAATCATTATAGACTACCTAGGTCTAGTTAAGTCTAGTAGTGGAGATAACTCTTATGAGCAAGGGAAAGCAGTTGCTGAAGATCTTCGTGCTATGTCTTATTTCTTTGAATGTCCAATTGTAAGTGCTATTCAGACTAACCGGGAAGGTATGGAAAATCCAAGTCTTGATACTGTATCTGAATCTCTTGGTGTTGCAATGACTGCTGACGTGATTTGGTCCCTCCAACAAGAAGAAGGCGATCAAGAGCTTGGCATTATTAAAGTGGGTGGTATTAAGAACCGTATCGGACCTAAACACGGGGCAACTGCTATGAGACTTGACTACGCAACTCTTTCTCTTTCTGAAGAAAAGGATTATATCGGATTAGCTAATAATTCTAGTAAGGATGGAGATGAAATGTCTAATTTAGAGAGAAAGCTTGAAAACATTACCAAATAGGTTAAATAACCTTTGTGATTACCAAAAACATACACGTTTTTACTGATGTTGATTTAGACGGCGCCGCTAGTCTACTTCTCGTGCATTGGGCTTTAAAAGTTAAGCTCGGAGATATAAAATTTACCCCGGTAACGGTTAGTAATTTTAGAAAAGAATTCTTAAAGTGGCTCGAAGAGGATAGCTTTGATAACCACGATAATGTTGTTTTTTTAGATCTTGATACAGGTAATTGTATAGACTTAATTGATCACCCAAAAGCAATTGTGATCGATCACCACTTAACTCATGTTAATGTTAAGGACAAGTACAAGAGAGCAGACATAACAATTATAGAAGCCCCTTCTTGTGCTAAGCTCATATATAAGACATTTAAAGATAAAAATTACTTATCTGAGTTATCCGACAAACAGAAATACCTTGTTGCTCTTGTAAATGATTATGATAGCTACCAATTCAAATTGAATGAGACGTATGATTTAAATTGTGCGTTCACTAATACACAGCGCACTCTAGAAAAAGGTCGCACCCATAAGTTTGTTGAAAGATTCTACAATGGTTTTGATGGTTTAAATCAATTTGAAAATAATATTGTAAAAGAATATAAAACCGGAAGAGACCTTACAATTAAGAACTTAGAAGTGTATTCGGGTAAAGTGAGCATAAGCAAACAAGAGCTTATTGTAACTGGCACTACTGCTCTCAAGTATGTTAATGATATTTGTGATCATTTATTAAAGACATATAATTCTGATATTGTGTTCTTTGTTAACGCTAATAACTCTCACGTTTCATTCAGAAAGAAAAAAGAGTGTACAGTAGACATGTCAAAGCTGGCTGCTAAGCTTTGCGAGGGCGGAGGCCATGAATATGCCGCTGGTGGTAAAATAACTGAAACATTCATGGAGTTCGTAAAACAACTAACCCCTGTGGAAGCACAATAATGGCCGGCGTAATTGGAGCACTCGAGGAAGCGGTACTAAACAACCCATTAGATTCTTTAATGGATGAAGAAATTGAGGCTGAATTGTTAAAGTTTAGCTCGTTCTGTTCCATAATGCATAATAAAAAGCTTAATAGTGTAGCTATATTCTCATTAATTGTTAAGAACAAAATTTATAAAAAGATCTATATGCGCTTAATTCATGTTGATAATGATAGAGAGGCAATATTGCTATTTTTAAAGTTTAATCCCAACTTATGTCGTAGCAAAGTTGTGAAAGAGGTGTTACAATCATGACACCTAATGAACGTACCAGAAATATATAATACTTTTTTGAGTATATCTCGTGGCTCGAGAAATAAGCCCTGGAAAGCTCGTAAGGATTTTGATGGATTTGAGAAAACCGGAGATGGCTTTATATGCCAACGGCTAGAACTGTTCTTTAAGAAGTTTCCTCAAATAAATCCAAGAGAGTTTCTTAAAGCGCCTTACGAAATATATAAAGACGAAGATATGTTCCCTCTTAATTTTTACACCACTCAAAAAGCTATAGCCGTGTATACTACATTACAAAAGCAAAAAAAAGAGGAATTACCCGATACGGAAGATCAAATTGAGGATATTAAGAAATCTCTTAAGTACATTGCCGGTATTTGCTACGCCAAGAAAATTACCCTCGAGCAATACTGTAACCTGAAGGAAGGTTATACATACAAGTCCATTGTAGACTATAACAACAAGCTTATTAATATTTATGTGTTGATTAAGTTGCCTTCTTTCGAGACACAGCTAAACTCTCTTAACCTTCAAGATAAAGAACTTTACTTAAAGGATGTATCAAGTAACATTTCAAAATACAAAATGAGACTTAATACATCTATCAGAGCAAAGAACGTAATCGACGAGGGTATAAAAATAATAACTAAAATCATTGATAAAAACTAATAATACACTAAAATCACTACACTAATATGAAACCTACATTCAACTCAAATATGTTCGAGAGTATCAAGAGCGCTCTTGAAAGCGCTAAGACTAAACAAACCGGTGGCAATTATAAGAATATTCTTTCTATTGCTGGCCCTGCCACTTATGTTATTCGTCTCTTGCCTAACATCAAGAACCCGAAAGAGACCTTCCTTCATTACTACCATCACGGCTGGAATAGCATTGCTACCGGTCAGTACGCTAGTATTACGTCTCCTTCGACTTGGGGTGAGCGTTGCCCAGTAAGTGAGCTTTATTTTAAGATTCTGCGTAGCGGTACTCCTGAAGAGCAAGAGCGCGCTAAGGCCAATCTTCGTCGTAAAGAGAACTGGTATGTCAATATCTTCGTTGTAAGCGATCCAAAGAACCCTGAGAACAATGGAACTGTAAAAGTTCTTCGCTTTGGTAAGCAACTCAATAAGATTATCGAAGCTGCTATTAGCGGTGATGACGCTTCTGAGTTCGGCGCTAAGATCTTTGATCTTTCTGAAAACGGTTGCAGTCTTCGTATTAAGGCCGAGCTTGTCTCTGATAAGCCTGGTGCACCTAAGTACCCGACCTATACTGCCTCTAAGTTCCTAGCTCCAGGCCCTATCGAAGGTCTTGATGAAGATAAGATCTCTAGTATCTATGAAAGTGTGTTTGACCTCGATACCTTTGTTGAGCATAAGACTGCTGCTGAGATTCAGACTTTTATCGATACTAACTTCTACGGTAATGAAGTTGCTACACCAGCAATTACTGCTCCAGTTGCAGACGCAGAAGATGTTGATGTCCCGTACGAGGCTCCTAAGCCTGTTGTTAAACCGGCAGTAAAGCCAGCCGTAGTTGCTACAAAGCCAGCAGCTAAACCGGTCGCAGAAGACGCATCAGCTAACGATGACAAAGTCAAGGCTATTCTTGACGGCCTCGACGATCTGTAATAGATGACTGAACAACAAAGACGCGAGCAGATAATGCAACAGCGCCAGCAGGCCGGTCAGATCCGGTCTGCTGCGCCGGCTATGTCTGATGCTGAAGCCCAGCAAATTGCTGCTCAAAATCAGGGACTTACCCAAGAGCAAATGATAGCTATTGCTATGATGGGTAAGTTTGTTCAGAACGACGTAATGGGGGTAAAGAAAGCTGGTATAGGTGATCTCAAGGTTAGTGACGTAGATATGTCTAAAGTAATGCCTTCAGGTATTGCTAAAGCAATGGGTATGCAGCCGCAGGAACAAATGCAGGCACCACCACAAGTTATACGTCAAATTCCAGCTATAATGGCTCCAGCTGCTTTACCACCTGGCGCAGTAAATCTGCCTTATATTGAACCTGCTACTAATGATACTCAAGCTGAATTTAATTTTGAGAGAAAAGTACGTTACGAAGATATCATGGAAGCTATTGATAAACTCGAGAACAAGATTATAATTCTCACGAACAAGATTAACGAACTCTCTACCATAGTAGATAAAAAAAAACCGAAGAAGAACCTAGACGATGGACCTCAAGCTGGCTAAAAAAGACTTTGCGGATAACTTCCTGAATATCATCAGTAAAGCTGTTGATGTAGCTTCTATTAAAGCTACTAAAGATGGCTTATATGTTGTATGCAATAAACCTGATACGAGTATTATATTACTCGGTAAGTATAATCATGCTTTAGATATAGAGCAAGAGACTACGCTTAATATAGGAGATATTAAAAAGCTCCTGAGAGTTATTGAGTGTATTGAAGAAGATGAAGTAACTTTTAAAGTTAATAGTAATCATCTTTTGTATAAGTCTAACACTATACAGTTTAAGTATCATTTCCTAGATGATGCTATTGTGCCTAAAGTCTCATTAAAGAGAGAGAAGATTGAATCATTAGAGCTCGATACTTTCTTTGATATCGAGTATAAGAAACTACAAGAGATTCTCAAAGCCAGTTCGTTTACGACTGACACCAATAAGATTTATCTCTATGGTCAGCCTGATGGTATCTACTGTGAACTAGGAGATAAAGAAAAGTCTAATACAGATAACATTACCCTTAAGGTAGTTGATAAGATTGAAGGACAGCCGCTAACACAGGCCTTGCCGTTCAATCTCGATATTTTCAGAGTACTATCGGGGGTTAAGTTTGACAAAGCACGGGTTGGTATTAATCTTAAGTTTAAGATTATGTCCTTCTACGTAAAGCCTACTGATGAAACTGAATTCAAGTTTATCATTTCTGGCCTTGTCAAATAATGGCTAATAAAATCACAACTCAAAGTTATTTCGTTAAAAGGCTAAAAGACTCTGGTTATATTGTATATAAGCTTTTTGATGCGTACGGAGAAGCAGATCCACGTAGCTGGACTATAATGATTGACCCCGGCAATGCTTCTATAATCTGCACCTGTTATGTTAACCACGGTAGTATGTTTGGAGAGTCTTATTTTGAACTCTATGACGGCGGTCAATACATTCCGGAGAAGTTTAAGTTGAAAACCGACTCAATCGAGGTTATAATAACCTACCTTGTAAAATATGGAATCAATAATAAATCAGAGCTATACAACAGCAAACAAATTTAAAACTTACAAATTTATGAGTAACTCTAAAAACTATGACTGGCTTGGGGAAGATGTAGAAAGTAAACAGCCTCCATTTGATGCTGTTAGCTACAAATATATGGAGCCAGATCGTAGCTACGACACCACACTTAAGCCTGATAGTGCTTATATCGCTACCCTACCTGATCTACAAAATGGTCCATCATCTCTTATCCAGGGAGCTAATGTTGCTATTCAACAAGTAGGTATACATAACTTTAAGCTTCCTCTTAAATGGACTCGTCCAGATGGTACTATTATTGAACTTGAAACTGCCGTTACTGGTACGGTATCTCTTGATGCTGATAAGAAAGGTATTAATATGTCTCGTATTATTCGCTCTTTCTATGAGCATAAAGACAACGTATTTGACGCTAATTACATTGAAGATGTATTAAAACTTTATAAGAAGAACCTTGGTACCTTTGATGCTAAGATTATTCTTAAGATCTCTTATCCTATTCTACAAGAGAGTCTTCGTTCTGGTAATAAAGGCTATCAATACTATAACATTTCTATCGAGTGTAATCTCAACCAACAAGGGGTATTTGATAAAATTATTCACTTTGACTTTGTTTACTCTTCAGCCTGCCCATGCTCTTTCGAGCTCGGGGAACACGCTCGTAAGTATCGTAATAAAGCAGTTGTCTCCCATTCGCAGCGCTCTACGGCTCGTATATCAATTAAGTATACTGATCATATTTGGTTCGAAGAGATCCAGAGAATGTGCCTTAATGCTCTTAAAACTGAAACTCAAGTTATGGTTAAAAGAGAAGACGAGCAAGCGTTCGCGGAACTCAACGGGGCATACTTAAAGTTCGTTGAAGATGCTTCTCGCTTACTCTATCAAGAGTTTAATAAGGATGCACGTATTATTGACTTTAAAATTGTATGTTCCCACTTAGAGTCACTACACTCTCATGATGCAATCGGATGTATTGTTAAAGGTGTAGTCGGTGGATTTGCCGCAACGGTTTCTGAATCAGAACTTCGTAGCTTGGTCCGCTAAACCATAAATATACATGGTGAGCAAAATTACTAAAACAACTAAGGGCCCGGCAAAAAAGTCTACTAATAAGAAAGTAGACCTTAATAAGCCAAGCTCTGGCGCAACTAGTTCAGCTGCACCAGCAGGTCCGGGTAGTTTTGCTCCAGCCCCTCAGCCTCAGTCTGATCTAGGTAGTGATATGAATATCACTAGTGCCGAACAGAAAAAGATACAAGACATGTTAATGCATGCTCAACTTGAGTATGCTAAAATTAAAACTCAAGTGGTTAGAGAGAAAAAGAAAGAAATAGATACCTTAAACTTTGTTATTAAGGAGTTTATGGGTCCATTCATATTAATCGGTTATGATTTAAATAACAACCCGGTTGAGATGATTTCGGCTAATTCTACTGCTGAACACGATGCTATACTTGAACGTTTACGCCGAGTAATGTACAAGATCAGTCAGAATATTGCTAACTCTAACGGGAACGACCCGTATGGTATCGCGGATAATTAAAAAATTAAAATTAGCTATTTTACCTATACGTAGAAGAATCTACGTAGTATTAGAAGGCCGATACAAGGGAGAATGGTTAGTGCAAGTTAAGGAAAGCGCGGACACTATTGTCTGTTTTTCTTTACCTGATAAATTTGTACGGGAAATACCTAAAAAGGAATTTGTTTGGGGTATTGCTAATAAACTTTTGGATCCAGTAGATGTATTACCTAAGAGCATATATAATGTCTGTTTAGCAGAATATAATCATAAAGCAACCGATGAACAACGAAATAACGCTCTTAATAGACGGAAACAACACTCTCCATCGGACCCACTGGATAGCGAATAATACTGGTAGTGTTTTAATTAATTCAAAAGGGGTAAACACCGGTAGTGTGTTTACATTTCTTAAGACTGTTAAGTCTTATGTTGATCAATTCAACGCCAGTAAGGTTTATATCGCTTGGGATCGAAAGCTTACGACTGAAGCGAACTTTAGAAATACTCTCACGGAAGGAACCTATAAAGGTACCCGAGATCAAGCTAGGAATAAAGAAGTGTATGATAGTATGGGAGATATTCTTAATTCTATTGAGTGTCTCGGTATTAGAAATATGTTCCCTGGTAAACTCGAAGCTGATGACGTTATTAGCTGGCTTGGAAAGACAATTCCCGGGAAGAAGATTATTATAAGTGTAGATAGAGACTTTATACAGTTAGTTGCAGAGGATATATCCTATTATAACCCCATTAAAAAGCAGCTCGTAGATAGTCACAACTTTAAAGAGACCTACGAGGTAGACCCCAAGGAATATCTGTACTATAAAGCAATTATTGGAGATGTTTCTGATAACATTCCAGGTATTGAGGGGTATGGTAAGGTAAAAGGACTTAAACTCGCGGTTTCTTATAATGAATACAAGAAAACTGGTACCTGTAACGAAAAAGACTTTGAAGTCATTAAGAGCAACGAAAAAATTATACAAGATAACCTCAAACTAATGGATTTATCGTATGGTTTGGAACTATTTAAAGAAGAAACTGAACTTTATGGTAAACAGCTTAATACCCTAGAGCATTGCACTACTGATTTTGATAAATTTAAGCAAATTTGTGTAGATTTAGAGTTTAACTCTATTATTGATAAGCTTAGTAATTGGCAAGCTACATTTAATAAAAAATCCAATAGTAATATTTTAGCCGAGTATTTTAAAGCTTTTGTGTAAATATTATATATGACGCCAAACGTAGAGCCACGCGCACAATCTTGCACCACTTGCGGTCAACCCTCTGTACATCCACGTATTATGCAGGTTAACCGTGGAAGAGACATTGTAACTGAAGCACATTGGATTTGTCCAAGATGTTCTAATAGATTCATGGT
>Ga0194060_10002931_pt1 | contig 12143 bp, 10 predicted proteins | sample SepL225m_MetaG_FD_163427 | JGI IMG/M metagenome (GOLD analysis project Ga0194060, IMG submission 163427) | Anoxic zone freshwater microbial communities from boreal shield lake in IISD Experimental Lakes Area, Ontario, Canada - Sep2016-L222-5m | ecosystem: Environmental > Aquatic > Freshwater >... | reverse complement strand
ATCTTTGATTTCAGGAACTTCAAATTCAAATAGTTGTTTTACAAGTGCTGGGTGACTTCGAGAGAGCATGATTTCTGGCCCTTTGAGTCCTTGTTTTACTTCAACAACAAAACATTTGATTCGATCACCGTGATTATAAATTTCACCAGGTACTTGCTCTTGAGGTGGAATTCGACCCTCTACGCGACCAAGATTGACATGAATCATCTTTGGATCACGACCTTGTTGAACAATGCCAGAAATAACATCTCCAACAGAGGCTGAAAATTCGCCAACAATTTCCGCATCATTTGTTGCGCGCATTTTGAGTTTGATTGTTTTACGTACGATAGAAGTTGCTGTGCGATCAAAGCCTTCTAGTTCATCGAAATCTTCACCATTTCGATTTCCCTCTTCATCAAAGGTTGGATAAATAATTTTGATTTCGCCAGTCTCCTTATCAAGGCGAGCCCATGCTTGACGTTTTGGTTCCGGTGTCTCTTTATATGCCTCAATAATTGCAAGCTCAATCTCATGAATGAGTGCATCCAGTGGAATTGCTTTCGCTTGTGTAAGTTCGTGAAGTGCTGCCATATCAACACTCATGAAAGTTCACCTTTACGATTGAACTCCACTTCAACAACTGCGCGCTTCATATTGGAAAAAGCGACCACATGTGTTTTCTCACGACCCTTGATATTTTCTACAAGAGTTGCATTTACATCGTCGTACTCTTTCAACCTGCCAATGAGTTCAGTTCCATCATTTGAAATCACTTTGATAAGTCTTGTGAGGTTTTTCTTCCAATGGCGTTCTTGCGTGAGAGGGCGATCTAATCCAGGTGAGGAAACTTCCAGGGTGAACTCTGAATCATCCATAAATGTTGCTTCATCGAGAAGAGCTGAGATGACACGAGAGATTTCTGTAACTTGATCTAAATTTAGTGGTGAAGTGCCATCAATAATGCAAGTAACGATTCGATGGTTTCCAGGATTAGCGATCTGAACTTCTTCTAGAAAGAAACCTGCGCTAGTAACAGCAGGTGTAATGAGTTGCGTTATAGAACTTTGTACAGTCATATTTATTTATCTTTCTATTAAGTTGTGAGCTAATTGTAACTACATACTTGCGAAAGTATCAATTCCTACCTTGATGATTAGCGCCATAGTCACCAACAAGAAGACTTTACGAACCAAAGTAGAACCACCTTTGATTGCTAAACGCGAGCCGACAATGGCGCCTGAGACATTTGAAAGCGCCATTAGGGCCCCTAGTTTCCAAAGAATCACACCATGTAAACCAAAAACAATAATGGCGCCAATATTTGTTGAGACATTGACAACCTTCGCAATTGCCGAGGCAGTCAGAAATGCGTAGCCGAGGTTTGCTACAAGAATGAGCATGAGAAATGAACCCGTACCCGGTCCAAAGATTCCGTCATAGAAACCGATAATCAAACCCGCGGCCATTGCTATCTGATTATGTTTCTTTGTGGCATGGCGTAAAAATTCAACTTTTCCTAGATCTGGTTTGCGCCATGTATAGATCGCAACAGCAATCAGTAGTACAAGAACTATTGGGCGCATCGCATCTGTTGGAAGTTTTGATGCAAGAAGTGCTCCTGCCATCGATCCAATAAATGCAGGAAGCGCCATTGCAATAAGTGCCTTGGGATCTGGCTTTATTTGGCGGCGGTAAAGAGCTGCTGCCGTTGTTGTGCCGAAGACGGATGCAAACTTATTTGTACCAAGTACCGTAACTGTTTCACTCTTTGGCAAGCCGATGAGGAGTGCAGGAAGTTGGATTAGCCCTCCACCGCCTGCGATTGAATCTACAAAACCTGCAAAAAATGATGCAAATACAAGGAAGAGAATTGTTGTAAGAGTTATATCGAAGAGCATTATTTACGAGAGAAGAGCAACGATCGCAGCAACTGCTGCTTCCACTTTTACTTCACTCTTTTCACCGCTGCGGCGAACACGAACTTCTACATTTCCTTCAGCGAGTGCTTTACCAACTACAACAATGATTGGATTTCCGATGAGCTCGGCATCTTTGAATTTGACTCCAGGGCTAGCATCACGGCGATCATCGAGCATGACAGTTATTGATTTAGCCTCAAGTTCAAGAGCAAGTTTTTCGGCAGTATCGAAGGGAAGGTCTTCTTTACCTGTTGCAACGATATGAACCTTCGCTGGCGCAACTTCAATTGGCCATGAAAGTCCAATCTCATCGTGCGTTTGTTCTGCAATAGCAGCTACTGCTCTAGATACACCGATTCCATATGAACCCATAGTTACTACTTGTGATTTTCCATCTTTATCTAGAACAGTGAGATTGAGCGCCTTTGCATACTTGCGACCAAGTTGAAAAATATGGCCAATCTCGATTGCTCTATCGATAATTACCGGTGTCTGGCACTCTGGGCAAGCATCACCCTTCTTAATTTCTGCTGCTTCAACGTAATCACTAACAGTAAAGTCGCGACCGTTGACAACGTTGCGCGCATGCTTATCTCTAATGTTTGCACCCGTAACCCACGATGTTCCAACTGCTACGCGAGGATCTGCGTACACGGTGATGCCTAACTTTGCAGCATCTTGTGGTCCGATATATCCCTTGACTAAACCTTTGAATTTTGCAAAATCTTCTTCTTCAAAAATTCTTAGTTCATTTACTCCAGGTAAGTTTGCTTGCAAGCGCTTGAGATCAACTTCTCGATCACCTGGGACGAGTACTGAAATCGCTTTCTCGTCAGCCATCAACATTACATTTTTTAGTGTGCTTGCACCTGTGTAGCCACCGCCGAAGCGCTCATTGAGCAAGGCAACGAGTGAATCAATTGTTGGAGTTTTTGGTGTATCCATAACTTCAAGTGCTGGAACCTTAGATGCATCAACTGGAGCAACTTTTGTCACCATTGCTTCTACATTTGCTGCATATCCGCATTTTTCACAGAGTACATATGTATCTTCGCCAGTTGCACATGGAGCAAGAAATTCTTCTGAGCTGGAACCACCCATTGCTCCTGCAACAGCGCTAACAATGTTGTACTTCATGCCTAAGCGATCAAATGTCTTTATATAGGCAGCGCGGTGCTTTTGGTATGACTCCACTAAACCTTCATCGGTGAGGTCAAAAGAATAAGAATCCTTCATTACGAATTCACGGCCACGGATGATTCCGCTTCGTGGACGAGTCTCATCGCGATATTTTGTTTGAATTTGATAGAGGGAAACTGGCAAATCTTTATACGATGAATATTCGCCTTTGACCATGAGAGTAAACATCTCCTCATGAGTAGGCCCTAATAAATAATCTCCGCCTTTGCGATCTTTCAAGCGAAATAGATCAGGTCCATATTCATTCCAACGATTTGTCTGCTCATATGGCTCTTTTGGAAGCATTGCTGGGAAATGAACTTCCTGAAATCCCGCGCTATCCATCTCTTCACGAACAATGCGCTCAATGTTGCGAAGAGTTATGTAACCAAGGGGCAACCACGAATAGATTCCTGCGGCAATTCGACGAATGTATCCGGCGCGCACGAGTAATCGATGACTTGCAACTTCAGCATCTGCAGGGTCATCACGCAAAGTACGCAAAAATAGCGTGGACATTCTCAACATGGTGAGAGCCTATCGAATATCAACAGTTGGTTGCCCTGAAGCAACGCCTGCGGCTTCCATTTCTTCGGCTAATCTCATTGCTTCTTCGATAAGTGTTTCAACAATTTGGGCTTCGGGAACAGTCTTTATTACTTCACCCTTTACAAATATCTGACCTTTTCCATTTCCAGATGCAACTCCAAGGTCTGCTTCGCGAGCCTCTCCTGGACCATTTACTACGCAACCCATAACTGCAACGCGCAATGGCACTGTCATTCCTTGCAAACCAGCTTGTACTTTTTCAGCAAGTGTATAGACATCAACTTGTGCGCGGCCACATGATGGGCAAGAAACAATTTCGAGTTTACGTTGACGCAAATTGAGCGATTCGAGAATCGACATTCCTACTTTTACTTCTTCTACTGGAGGAGCAGAAAGTGAGACACGAATTGTGTCGCCGATTCCTTCTGCAAGAAGAATTGCAAATGCTGTTGCAGATTTGATTGTGCCTTGGAATATTGGTCCAGCCTCTGTTACACCTAAGTGCAATGGGTAATCACATTGGGCTGCAAGTAAGCGATAAGCCTTCACCATCGTTACAGGATCATGATGCTTTACTGAAATTTTTATGTCGCTAAAACCATGTTCTTCAAAGAGTGATGCTTCCCAAAGAGCAGATTCTGCAAGTGCCTCCGGTGTCGCTTTTCCATATTTTGCGAGAAGTCGTGGGTCTAATGAACCTGCATTGACGCCAATGCGAATTGGAATTCCCGCATCTCCAGCAGCCTTTGCAACCTCTTTTACTTTGTCATCAAATTGCTTAATATTTCCTGGATTCACGCGCACTGCTGCGCACCCTGCATCGATAGCTGCAAAAATATATTTAGGTTGGAAATGAATATCGGCAATAACAGGTATCTGTGATTTCTTGGCAATCTGTGCAAGTGCATCTGCATCATCTTGACTTGGAACTGCGACGCGAACAATTTGGCATCCAGAAGCAGTTAGTTCAGCTATTTGTTGCAGCGTTGCATTCACATCAGATGTCAGCGTTGTACACATTGATTGAACGCTTACTGGTGAATCACTTCCTACGCCCACTCCTCCAACATTGAGTTGTTTTGTCTTGCGGCGAGGTGCAAGGGTTGCTGGTGGTGCTGAAGGAATTCCAAGATCAACCATGTGCCTATTCTGCCTTATAGAGTGCGTTCGCGCTAAAGATTGAGAACTACTGGATTGACGATATCGGCGAAGAGAAGAAGCAGAGTGAGCGCTGCAAGGAGAACAAAGACAACCATAGTTACCGGGGTGAGAATAGTTACATCAATGGCAGCAGGTCTTGGGCGTCCCCGAAGACGGGCAAAGAATGCACGAATCTCATCAGCAATTGCCACTGCCATATGACCACCATCGAGTGGAAGTAATGGCAAGAGATTGAATATTCCAACGAAAATATTCAGGCTTGCGATTATCAAGATAAATGTTGCAAGTCGTTCTGAGGGTGAAAGTTTTCCACTTCCAACTGCCTGGCCAGATGCTCGTGCAACACCAACAACTCCCACAAGTCCATTTGCATCACGCTTTTCTCCTCCAACACTTTGACCCCATAGTGATGGAATCTTTGATGGTAATTGTCCGAGTGATTTCACGCTTTGAACAATGAAATCACGAGTCACTAGCGCAGAACTCTTGAATGCCGTTATCGGATTAGTTCGTTTCAGACCAACATTATTGATAATTCCTAAAATCCAACGAGGCTTTCCATCAACTTGTTCAAGAGTTGGTGTTGAAAGGATGGAAAGGGTTCGCGCTCCACGTTTGATCTCTAATGAGAGTGTCTTGCCATCAGAATTTCGAATCGCTTTTACATCGTTATACCAATTGGTGACTTTGACTCCATTTATTGAGAGAACTTCATCTCCAGCTTGTAATCCAGCAGCTGCTGCTCCTGATTTCGGTGATACCTGACTAATTGTGGGAAGAAGTTGATTGACGCCAACACCTGCAAAGAGAATAAATATCAATATGTAACCTAAAACAAAATGCAGGAAAGAACCTGCACCAAGAACTATAAGCTTTCGCCCCGATGATGCACGATAGAAAGCACGATCTTCTTCACCTTCAGGCATGGTATCCGTTGGAACCATTCCTTCAATTTTGCAATATCCACCTGCTGGAATCGCCTTCAAACCAAATTCTGTTTCTCCTCGCTGCGTTGACCAGATGCGAGTGCCAAAGCCTAAGAAGAACTCACTTACTTTCATTCCATAGCGTTTAGCTGTGAGGTAGTGGCCAAACTCGTGAATCATTACTGAAAAAAGCAATGCGAATATGAAAGCGAGTATTCCTAGGATCTGCATTACACAACCATCTCTTTGATTATTGAATCAGCCATTACTCGTGCATTCTGCTCGATAGCACTGACATCATTGATATCTCGAATACTCTGAGTATTTCCAGCTAATTTCTGAATCACCTTATCCACACCTTCGATGATAGAGGTGAATGCAATTTTTCGCTCAAGAAAGGCTGCTACAAAACTTTCGTTCGCAGCATTGAATATTGCAGGCATTACTCCCCCAGCATCTCCACAACTACGTGCCAGAGAAATTGCAGGAAAACGTGCTACATCAATTGGTGAAAATTCCCAGAGATGCTTTGCGTTCCAATCAATTGGCGCAGTTGCTTTTGCAACTCGATGTGGCAAATTGATGGCATATGCAATGGGACCCTTCATATTTGGTGGGCTTGCTTGAGCAATTGTTGAACCATCAATGTATTCAACCATTGAATGAATAACAGATTGCGGATGAATAACTGCATCTATTTTGGAATACGGCAGATTGAAAAGATAGTGCGCTTCAATAATCTCTAATCCCTTATTGAGAAGAGTTGCAGAATTTATTGTTACAACTGGACCCATTGACCATGTTGGGTGAGCTAGAGCATCTTCTACCGTTACTGAACTCAAATCTGCGCGCTCTCTAAATGGTCCACCACTTGCTGTGAGAACAAGGCGCGAGACTTCTTCTTTCTTGCCAGCCATCATTGATTGCCAGATAGCAGAGTGCTCAGAATCAACTGGAATAAGTTGATCTGGCTTAGCTAATTTCATAACGAGTTCACCACCTGCAACAAGTGATTCCTTATTAGCTAGTGCAACCCGATTACCCGCTTTGAGCGCTGACAAAGTTGGACTGAGTCCGATAGATCCAGTTATTGCATTGAGCACAACATCGCATGTAATTGCTGCAATCTCCACTGATGCTTCTGGGCCATCAATAACGCTGATATCAGGTAGTGCTTCTCGAATTACATCAGCATTTTTTGTTACACCAACTACAAAAACCTTATATTTTTTTGCTTGCTCAATAATTACAGAGGGATTTTTACCAGTACTTGTTAGCGCAACAACGCGAAAAAGCGTTGGGTTCGCATCAACTATTTCAAGTGCTTGCACACCAATCGAGCCAGTTGAGCCAAGAATTACAATGTCGCGCATATGAATTTATCTATCAAGTAGATTCTGTATTGGGTTATACGGAGTACCTGATCGTTGCTTTGCAATTGCGCTCAGCGCTTCTAAAACAACCCGGTTTGCAAGAATGGCTGTGATATCAGCAGTATCAAATGCTGGGGCAACTTCGACAATGTCGATTCCAACAATCGGAAGCTCGAGACATATTCTGCGCACTGCTTCTAGCAACTCGCGACTCGTCATTCCACCTGGTTCTGGTGTGCCAGTTCCTGGCGCCATTCCTGGATCAACAACATCGATATCGACTGAGAGGAAAACTCCATCACATTCATTTGTTAGCGTTTCAAAAGATTCATCTAAAACGGTATTGAGACCACGATGGTGAATCTCTGTCATCTCATATGAACGCATTCTCTGATCACGCATCCATTCAAGTGTGGTGTTATCTGGCCAATATCCGCGAAGACCAAGTTGTAAGAAGCGATCTCCCCGAACAAATCCACCATCTATCAAACGTCGCATTGGTGTGCCGTGACCGACAAGTGCGCCCCACTGATCTTCACCGGTATCGGCATGTGCATCAAAGTGCACCATGGAAATCTTTCCAAGCCCTCTATGTCTGGCAATACCTGCAACATCGGCAGATGCAATGGAATGATCACCGCCAAGAATTACAGGAATCTTTCCAGCGCGAGAAATCTTTTCGGTAGCTTTCGCAAGAACTTCTAGGGATGCAACAAGGTCTCCCCCTGGCATCAATAAATCTCCCGCGTCAACAACTTTCAAATCTTTCAAGCCATCAGTTCGAAGTGCTAAATGTGGACGTTCGCCATCATGTGGCAAATAATCTCCACTACGAATTGCTTGTGGACCAAACTTCGCACCTGATCTATGAGATGTTCCGCTATCAATTGGTGCACCAAGAATAATTACGTCAGCATCGGCATATGTTTTGGGATCATCAAGATCGCAGGCGGGGATACCAAGAAATGTAAAATTTGGCCCGTACATATTGCCGTGGTTAGTCATGTTGCTAAGGATACGGGTAAAGAATTAGGAATCGAAGCCCAAGCCCAGAAAATCGAGGAGTTTGAGCCAGGGATTACGTTTTCCATTATTTTCATCGGCACGATTGATTGACCATTGGGTCAATCGAATAAAAATAAATCTAAATGGCTCTGGAGGGAATGGAATTGGCTTTTTTCTCACCATTGCTAAACGAGTACGTTCGTTATCAACACCATCTAAAAGATCGAGCATTACTTGTGCGCCAAATCGAGTTGCCCCCACACCTAAACCAGTGAAGCCGAGTACGTAGGCAACGCGTCCGCGATATGCCTTACCCCAAAATGGTGAGAAGCGAGAGCAAGTATCAATGGCACCACCCCAACCATGAGTGAACTTAATTCCTTTGAGTTGTGGAAATGTGTCGAGGAAGTCTGCAGCTAAATGTGCGTATGTCTCTGCATCGGTTTCGTACTCTTGGCGAACCTTTCCGCGGAAGTTATAAATTGCATCATAACCGCCCCATAAAATTTCATTGTCTTTAGTCATTCGATAATAGTGGAATTGGTTACCCGCCTCGGATAATCCTTCACGCCCCGACCAACCAATTGAATCCAATTGTTCTTGAGTTAGTGGCTCTGTAACTAATTGGAAATCATAAACAGGAACAACATATTTCTTTGCTCGTCGAACAAGTGGAGTAAATACATTAGTGGCAAGCGCTACCTTTTGTGCATACACGCTTCCATATGGTGAATGAACAATCATTCCGTTATTAGTACGTTCGAGCCATTCAACCTTTGTATTTTCGAAAATGCGAACTCCAAGTTTCAAACATGCACGTTCTAATCCCCACACTAAACGTGCTGGATCAACAAGGGCAGTTCCATCTGGATCCCACAATGCACCTTTGTATAGAGGTGACTTTACGCGCTTGAAAACTTCTTCTTGAGAAAATACTTCGACATGGTCTCCATAGGAATTACGCAGCGCTGCTTCTTCTGCGAAACCCTCCTTTTGCCACTCTTCAACTGCTACACGTAGTTCTCCCGTGCGCTCCCAACCGCAATCAATTCCATAACGAGTAATTGCCTCTTCGATGCCATCCATGTTTTCACGACCAAGACGTTCAATAATCTGCATCTCATCTTTGAAGCGTGAGTATCCATTGGTAAAACCGTGCGTAAGAGAAGAGTTACAAAATCCACCATTGCGTCCCGATGCACCCGCACCTGTTTCACGCGCTTCTACAACAACTACTTCGCGTTCTGGATTTTGTTCTTTTGCAAGAAGGGCGGTCCACAAACCTGTGTAACCAGCACCAACAATGCAGAGATCCGTTGTGACATCACCAATCAACGTTGGATTTGGTTGTGGTTCTAAAGGATCCTCATCGAGCCAATAAAGCTGAGGCTGCATATGAGAGAGATGTTTGAGTACGTAAGGGTCGATGGTGGCCATCGCGCTATCCGGCCTTGACCGGAATCACCCCTTCACATCTACTCGTAGTTGGCCCGGGTCCTCCGGAGTCCTACCCCATAACGCAAGTCGATTTATTCAAACTTGTTCTTCGCTACAGCAGGGCTAAATATTAGCGCGCTTTCTTGCGATTGACGAGTTGACCCGCGATGACGATGGCTAATGCGAGGAAAAACATCGAGGAACCGATCACATTCGCTTGGGCTGGGATACCACGTGCTGCAGACACATATACAAATTTAGGAAAAGTTATAAGCGTTCCTGAATTGAAGTTCGTAATAATGAAATCATCAAATGAAAGGCTAAAAGCTAATAGTGCTGCACCTGCAATACCGGGTGCAACTAATGGAAGCGTTACTCGCCTGAAAGTTTCAAGCTCATTTGCGTATAGATCCATAGCTGCTTGTTCTAAACGTGGATCTAAACTTGCGATACGCGCCTTGACAGTCACTACAACGAATGAGGTACAAAACATTACGTGTGCAATAACAGTTGGCCAAAAACCTGGATTGATTTTGAATACTAAGAATAGAGAAAGTAGTGATGCACCTAAAACAATTTCTGGTGTAGCCATTGGTAAAAAGATAAGAAGATTTGAACTTGAACGACCTTTGAATTGATAGCGACCAATAGCGAAGGCAATCATCGTGCCAAGAATCGTTGCAAATGTAGTTGCTAAGAAACCAATCTTGATTGAGTTACCGAGTGCATTACATACTTCCGGCGCACCGCACGGATTCTGCCAATTACTGAGGGTAAAACCTTGCCAGATCAGATTACTTTTACCTGCATTATTGAAAGAAAAGGCGAAAGTATAAGCAACTGGAATGAAAAGATAGGTGAAGCCAAAGATCATGTAGATGCGCAACATATTACGGCCGAACCAACGAGAGATTCGAGCTTTTGTTGGAATAGTTGGAATTGATGCATCCTTGATCTTCTGGCTCATACCAACTCCTCCGTTCCTGCTTTGCGAATATATAGCGTTACAAGTATCAATATTGCAGCCATGAGAGTAAATGAGAGTGCAGCCGCTGTTGGATAATCAACAATCTTGAAATAGCGAGATTCAATGACGTTACCAATCATCTTTGTATTTGGGCTTCCAAGAATTGCGGCATTGACGTAATCACCTGCTGCGGGAATAAATGTCAGAAGAGTTCCCGCAACGACACCGGGCATAGATAGTGGAACAGTTACTCGGCGAAAAGTTGTAAGTCCATTTGCGTATAAGTCCCCTGATGCCTCAATTGTGCGTGGATCAATGCGTTCTAGGGATGCATATAGTGGCAATGTCATAAATGGCAAGAAGTTATACGTCATACCCGCAACAACAGCAAAAGCAGTAGAAGTAAGCGTTGTTTGCTGACTAATAATGTGGAGTGAGCGCAAAGTAGGAACTACAAATCCTTCTTCACCCAATATCTGCTTCCATGCAACTGTTCGAAGTAGGAAGGAAGTGAAGAATGGCGCAACTACCAGTACAAGCAAAATATTTTTGAATTTTCCTGATTTGAATGCAATTGCATAAGCGAGCGGATAGGCGATTGCCAGCGCCAGGATTGTTGCAAGAGTTGCATATACAAAGGAGCGAAGAAATTGATCTTTGTTATCAACAAAAGCATTGATGTAATTACTGAAAGCAAAAGTTTGCTCGTATTGACCAGTATCGCCACCCTTGATAGGTGTTTGGGTTGAAGTTTGTGCAAGATTGATAATAGGCAGAATAAAGAAGGTAAAAAGAAATGCAAAACCAGGAAGAAGCAGAAGGTATGGAACCCGAGCCTTACCGATTTTCATTCGTCGACAGGTTCCTCAGGATTTACTTCAGTGCCCGCTTCGACATCTTCATCGCCTCGAAGTCCAAATGTAAATGTTGGCTCCCATGAAATAACAACTTCGTCACCTTTATCAAATGGTGCAACACCATCATCATTTTGTTCAAAGACCATAAGTTCTTGACCCCATGGCATTGCAACAACATATTGAGTGCTTACTCCAATGTAGGAAACATCTTCAATATGTCCGCCTGTCAAAGTATTTCCTCGAGTCGGTGTACCTGTAAGAGAGATACGGAATTTTTCGGGACGGATACCTGCATACATTGAGTTATCAACTGCATGGCTACGCTTTTTTGGCATAGAAATCTTTTGTCCAAAGAGATCCACGACTAAATTGTCGCCATCCGTACCTTCAATTTTTCCTTTGATCAAATTTGATTGGCCAAGGAAGTTAGCAACAAATGCTGTCTCCGGATTATCGTACAAATCAGCTGGTGAACCCATCTGCTCGATACGGCCTTCATTCATTACTGCAATCGTGTCAGCCATTGTCATAGCTTCTTCTTGATCGTGTGTAACGTGAACGAATGTAAGTCCAACCTCACGCTGAATCCATTTGAGTTCTATCTGCATCTGGCGCCGAAGTTTGAGATCAAGTGCGCCAAGTGGTTCGTCGAGTAGTAGCAATGCTGGACGATTAACAATCGCGCGAGCAAGTGCGATGCGCTGCTGCTGTCCACCCGATAATTGTGTTGGCTTGCGTTCTGCTAAGTGAGGAAGTTCAACAAGGTTGAGAACTTTATCTACTTGTTC
>Ga0194060_10002930_pt1 | contig 12143 bp, 11 predicted proteins | sample SepL225m_MetaG_FD_163427 | JGI IMG/M metagenome (GOLD analysis project Ga0194060, IMG submission 163427) | Anoxic zone freshwater microbial communities from boreal shield lake in IISD Experimental Lakes Area, Ontario, Canada - Sep2016-L222-5m | ecosystem: Environmental > Aquatic > Freshwater >... | reverse complement strand
CGACGTGGACGGCGTGCCGGTGGTGTCGGTGAGCGAGTCGTACCGCAGCACCGGGATCGGCTTCACGGGCACCCAGCACTCATAGTCGCCGTGGTGCCTGCCGAAGCCCAGCCCGTCGATCACCTGGCCCTCCGCCCACACCGCGCAGCCAGCCGGGTTCTTGGGGTCCATCCGCGGACCCTTGCCCGGGTCGGTGGTACAGCGGGCGGCGTGGACGATCTCGCTGTCGCCGCGCATCCACACCGCCATGTCATCGAAGGCGTCCACCTTGCCGGCCTTGTCGCGGCAGAGAACAAGGTGCAGCCCGGTCGGCACGACGCCGCGCTGACGGAGGAGGATGACGAGCTCGGCGGCGGTGGGGATGGTCATGCTTCCCCGCTAACCCATTGTCCACCGTGTCCAATCGGCTGTCATTCGCGCATCGGTGTGCTTGACGTGTGGCGCATGTACGCTGGTGGGGGCGGTGGTGAAGGCACCCCCGTAGTCGCCCCTACGGGCAACGCGGTAGACTCTCCTCATGCCCCGACCGACGGAACAGCAGCTCACCTACATGGCCCTCTGCGTGATCACGGAGTTGGACGAGGTGGCGCGGCGGGCGGCGGTGGCCGGGCGTGAATCGGTCACCGTCCGCGATCGGCTCTGCGAGGTCGTCCGGTCGGGCGGACAGGTGACCGCGGAGATGCTGGCGCCGTTCGTGGACCGCGCCGAAGCGGTGGGCGCCGAGGTCCGCGAACTGGAGGACAACGTGCGGAACCTCGCGAACTCCGGATACGCCCTGAAGCTCGCTCGGAACAGCCTGTCCTAACGTGGCAGGTTGTAGTGCTTCATGTAGGCGAACAGGTGGTCCTTGTAGTTCGTCGCGTGGAGCGTCGAGTACGCCTGCCCATAGGCGCTGTCCATGTAGCCGTCGAAGGTGGCGTCACGGGCGCTCACGGTCTTGGCGTAGGCCCACGCGTCCATCGCGGGGTTCACGTTCTGCGTGATGCCCTCGCGCTCGAAGTTGTTGTCGATGCCGAGGTGAACCTTCCAGCGGAGGTCGATCTCGGAGCCGGCGCAGTTGTGGAACGCGATGTAGAGCACATTGGTAGAACCGCCGCCCATGAAAACCTCAGCTTTGAGTATGGATATATGCGATCGGCCCGCGCGAAGGTGGCGCCGCGGGGGAGGGAACCGGGGTCACCGGGGGCGCGCTCGGCGGCGTCATGTTCAGCATCTCGATCGCCCGGCGGGTGTGACGGGCGGCGCTTTCGAGCTTCTTCCCGGCGGAGGACGTGGCGGTCATGGGGTCACCGTATCCGAGGGCTCGGCAGATTGCGCGGTAGGCGGGGCGGAAACCGTCAGCGAGAGGTCCGGGCGGAACCACGAAAGCACGCCGGCCACGATGGCGATCACCAGCGCCACGCGCTCCCGGGTGACGTAGCTCCACACGTTCGCCCGGTTGGCTATCGCGTTGGCCGCCGCGGTGTTCTGCGCGGAGAAGTACGTCGCCGCGGGGGCCACGTCGGCGGCGATCTTGTCCACCAGCCGCTTGACCTCCTCCAAGTCTCGCGCCCGGAGATCGGCCTTGGCGTCGCTCACGGCTTGGTGCTTGTCGAGGTCCGCGAGTCCGGAAACCGCGTCCGCCTGCCCCTCGGCGAGCACGCGCACGGCATCGCGGAGTTGGGCGATGTCCGCGGCGAGGGTAGCGCGTTCGGCTGGGTCCATGACGTGCGCTAACGCCTCACGCCGATCACGGCTACACCGTCACCGTGAAGGCCTGCCCGGTGCCGCCGCCGCTGCCCGTCGCCCCGCCGCCAGCACCCGTGCCCGCCGTTCCGCCAGGCGCACGGACGGTGACCGAGGGCGCCGGCGAGGACGTGACCAGCGCGGCGTAGCCACCGCCGCCGCCGCCACCGCCACCCGCCGCCCCGTTCCCGGTGACGCTCGCGTTGCTGCCGTTGCCCCCGCTGGCCTCCAGGATCCCGGGGCCGGTGACGTAGCGGAGGAACGCGACGAGCACGCCAGCACCGCCGCCACCCGCGCCAGAGCTCGCCGTGCCGGTGCCGGTGTTGCAGCCGCCCCCGCCGCCGCCCGATCCACCGTTGCTCACCTGCCAGTTGGCGGAGTTGTGGAGGCGACACGCGCGCTGCAGGAAGCCGAGGGTCCGGAAGCTGCCGGCCGTGGCCGCGGGGAGCGCCCGCGTGCCCGAGCCCCCGCCGGCCTGCCCACCGCCGGATGCGCCACCGCCGCCGCCCCGCGCGCCGAGGCCCTGGACGACGTTGCCGCCCGCGTTGCCCACGTTCGTCGCGCTGGTGCCGGCGCCGCCCGACGTGGACGTACTGCCCAAGCTGCCACCGCTGATGCCCGTGCCGGCCGTGGTCCCGGAGGCGTTGCCCCCGTTGCGACTCAGGATGGCGGTGGCGTCGTCGAAGGTGACGAGGCCGTTGGCGTAGACGATGAAGCCGCCCGTGTCGACGCGCACACCGGAACGGATGCGGATCGTCGTCGCTTCGATGTCCTGAGGCAGCGCGTAGACCGAGCCCGACGGGACGATGGTGGTCCCGTTTGCCAGCGTGATCGTGCTGGAACCGTCGAAGTCGATCGCGCCGTCGAGCCCAGAGCCGAAGACGCCGCCGCCGGCCTGCCAGGAGGGATCGGCGCCGCTGCCGCCCGTGTGCAGGGTCTGCCCCGCGGTGCCGGGAGCCAGGACCGCCCACCCCGACGCGCCGCGGTACAGGACGCTTCCCCGCGTACTGCCGATGGTGTCGAGCACGCCCGAGGCGGTGAGCAGGGAGAGGACGCCCGACGTGAGCAGGGCGATGCCGTTGCCGGTGGCGCGCTTGATCACCTTGCCGGTCGTCGAGGAGAACAGCGCCAGCTCGCTGTCGACGGAAGCGGCGGGTCCAGACACGTCGCCTGACGCTGTCGGCAGCGTCGCCCAGGTGCCGTCCTCGGCGAGCACCTTCGTCGCGCTTGGCGAGGCCGAGGCCGCGGGCACAGCCCCGGGACGGTCCGCCCCGAAGACGCGCACCCGGAGCTTGCCGATGACGCGGGCGTAGGTGGTCATGCGAGCACGCGGGTGCGCAGAGGGTCGTCGAGCAGGCGCAAGGTGTAGGACACGACGCCGTCGCCGTGGAGCTCGGGGTGCTCGACCAGCGCGAGGTCATCCAGGTAGAGCGTCGAGCTGCGGATGCGAACCACCTGGCCGCGGCGGAGGTCGCCCCAGTCGGCCTCCGGGAGGCTCACGTCGAGCCGTCGGGCGCCGAGGGCAAAGGCGGCCGCCTTCCACCGAAGAACGGAGGCCGCGCTCGCGTCGTCATAGAGGTAGTCGGAGGTCATCGTGTCGGGAAGCACCCGACGTCGCCCCGGGTCGCTGGGCCGCGCGTAGCGGCGCTGGGAGACGTCGCACGCCAGGGAGCCGGCCGCCCCGTTGGACAGGCGCAGCGCGGTCGTCTTCTCCTGCTCCTGGCCGCTGGCTCCGATGCCCCACAAGCCTCCGCCGTCGCCGCGGACCGACACGGACCGCACCTGGGTGCAGGTCCGGAGCAGGTTTGCGATGGTGACGCTGACCGTGACACCGTCGTCGAACGTGAGGTCAATGGTCTTCGCGGCGGGGTCCTCCGTCACGCCGGCCGTTCCCGTCTCCGTCACGGTGATCACCACGCCGGCACCGCCGAGGCCCGGCGTCGCCATCTCCACCCAGAGGGCCTCGCTGCCCGGGCCGTCGAGCACGACGGTCGCGTACTCCTCGACGTAGTGGCCGATCCGGAAGGTGCGCTGGTAGGTGCCCACGCGGCGGCTCAGCCCGTAGTCGATGCTGAACTCGTTGCGGACCTGGGTGCTGTCGGTCCGGATGCGGCCGAACTCCACGTCGAGCTCCAGGTCGAGGTCGAGCACGCGGACGACATCGCGGTCGGTTGCGTCGTACTTCCACACCACGGGGTAGCGCCCGTCCGGGCCGTCCACGATGGAGACGGGCAACAGTGGCAGCAGCTGCTTGGTGATCCACTCCCACATCGTCGCGTTGCCCTCCTCGATCGCGCCGTCGATGAGGATGTGATTCAGGAGCGGGGCGACCGCCCGGCAGCGCGCGAGATCGGCGGGAGCATCGCACTGGGCCAGGGCCCAGGTGAGGACGTCCCCGGCGCCGCGGATCTCCTCTCCATCGCCGCCGATAAGTCCCCCCGCGTCGGGCCAGCTGACGTAGACGGTGTAGTCCTCGGCCGGCACGGGAATGGACGATCCGCCGGCCTGGACGACGTCGAGCAGGGTGCCGCCCACGTCGTAGTAGGCGATCGGGCTCCCGCCGATGTCCGTCGCGTGGAAGTCGACGACGGCAACGATGCGGCCGAGGCCGTCCACCTCGTGGGTCACGGCGACCTCCTCGGCGGCGGTGGTGGTGTCGCTGCAGATGTACACCGTGGTGGCCTTCACGGGGTGCCCGGCCAGGATGAGCTTGTGCCAGTAGTTCTGCTTGCGGGCCCACACCCCTGCGGAGCCACTGACGAAGCCGCCGGATGTCCAGGACGCGATGCCGGGGCGGCCGATGATCGTCGGGTAGGCCTTGCCGATGTCGACCTCGTCGAGGTTGACCGAGCTGGTGTCCCAGGTGCTCTCGGTGACGGACGCGCGCAGCGGAGTGCATGGCGTGAGCTCCTGGACCTCCTCCCGCTCGATCGAGAACGACACCGCGTCGTCCACCTCGCCGTACTCGGGATCGCCGACGAGGCCACGGAAGAGCAGCTCGCGCTCGCTCCAGAGCTGCCCCTCTACCCAGCGCGAGAGGCGGGCGGTGCTGAGCTCGAGGTGCGCCCCGCGGGCGGCGTACAGCGCGACGTCGATGGGGAGGATTCCGTTGACCGTGACGCCGTCGCCCTCGCCCACGCTCCCGGGGGTGTCGAGCTGGTCCGAGAAGACCAGCTCCTCCAGGCACCCGTGCACGACGCGCGTGGTGCCGTCGCCGTTGTCGATCTCTAGATCCTCGGTGGAGAGCACCAGGCCCCCCACGAAGTCGAGTTCGACGAGGAGGTACACCTCGCGGCCGAGCATCTCGCTGCGCGTCACAGCTCCTCCTCGATCGTGACGCGGCCGCCGCGGAGCATCTCGCCGGGGTCCGCGCACTCGTCGCCGAAGCTCTGGGTGGCCAGGAACGAGGTGGAGGCGACCGCGCCGTACAGCATCTGGGCCGGGTGGGTCAGCGTGATGTCCGCGCTCGCGGAGCCTGCGGGCACGATGCGGGGGCAGTACACCACGGGGGTCTTCGACCCGCGCAGTCGAGCGAAGAGCCCGCCCATCCCCAGGACGTTGTCGGACGGGGTCGCGGCGCCGGAGCCGCCGGTGTAGCCGACGCCCCAGCTCGGCAGCGGAGAGGTGCTGTAGAGCTCGGAGGTGTCGTCGGGCTCGTCCCAAGAGAAGGAGACGTGGCGCCGCACCGGCGACGGCGCGCGGACGCGGCGAACGCCGGTGCGGGCGGTGCTGATCTCGGCGGTGGTGTCCCAGCCAAGCTCGCGGCCCCAGCTTGCGGAGCGGCCCCAGAGGTGCATGTGGCCGATGAGGCAGATGCCCGTCTCGCGGTAGCCATCGGCGGTGCCCTGCGCCGGGACCTTGAGGCGGAGCTTTTTGTACTGCCCGGGATCCTGGACCAGGACCAGCACCTGGTTGCTGAGCAGCTCGCCGGTGCTGCCGGTGGTGTCGTCCGCCGCGTCCGTCCCCGTGAGCTGAAGGTAGGGGGGACGGTGCGCGCCGGGGCCCCAGGCGCCGCCGGTGTTCGACACCACCTTGCGGAACACCGTGTTTGCGCCGGCGAGCTGCTTCCACGTCCAGCCCGCGCACCCGTTCTCCGGGAGCCATCCGCCGTTGGCGCCCATCGCGGCGTCGGCCTTCACCGTGTCGCCGTAGCGCGAGAACTTCAGCGTGTTGGCGAAGATGGTGGACACGGTGGCAATCGTCGCGAACCCCGCGCCGCTGTCGCCCTCGAGGTACGCGAGCCGCCAGTTCACCCCGCCCAGGTAGATGGCGAGGATGGGGCTCTGCGTAAGCTCGGCCTCGGTGCCGAGGTCCCAGACTACGTAGGCGTCGGCGTTGTTGTCCACCGTGCGCCAGCCGCGGCGAGGGCTGCGGCTCACCTCGTGGTGAAGGAGCTCGACGCCGTAGTCGTAGGCGGGCGCCATCGTCCAGGTGTGCCCGCGGAAGCCGGGACCCGCGACGCCCTGAAGGAAGAGCCCGTCGAGCAGCTCCACCGGCCCGGCGCCGAGCGCGCGACCCTGGAGGTCATCGGGGTTGTCCTGCGCGATCATCCCCACGCCGACCTCGGTGCTCCCCGCGCACACGCGGACGGGCCCGTAGGTGATGTGGGCGGCGCCGCTGGCTCCACCGAACTGGACCTTGGGCGAAAGGAACGAGCCGCTGTAGATCGTGGTGCTGCTCAGGACCAGGCTCCAGTCCCGGTCGGCCGTGAGCCCCTTGTATCCGCCGTCGCGGCGCCACACCTTGCAGTGGCCGTTGTTGCTCGACCCCACCCCGGTCGGGTTGGACACGACGATGCGGACGCTGCAGAAGGTCGCCTCGTCGGTGGTGAGCGACACGGTGGCGAGGTCCGTGCCGGCCGCGGTGTCGCGCACCACCAGCTGGGTGGAGGTGACGGAGACGCGGATGCCGTGGCCGTAGGTGCCGTCGCTCACCTCGACCTGGATGCGGGCGGTGCCGCTGGCCGCGTGCACGTCGACCTCCACGATCTGGCCGATCTCGATGGCGGACGTCGGGTTGGTGTACCAGGTGGCGGACTGCCCACCGGCCTGGGTGATGTCGAGCAGACCCGACAGGATGTCGATCGTCGGCGGGCCCACGTGCGACGTCGTCCACGCGGCGCCCACGGCCTCGGGCAGGTCGGTCGGCCAGTACACCAGGCCCCAGGTAACGCGCTCGGTGGGGCGCACGCCTGCGGTGGAGCGAGGCAGCTCCACGTCGGTGTAGCCGCCGAGCTGGGCGACGAAGAGGCTGTCGTCGTTGTAGAGGCTGGCGGTCGGCTGGTAGAAGACGAGCAGTCGTCCGCCCTGCATCGTGGCGGCGAGGCTCTTCGGGTGCCCGTCGCCCGCGCCGCACTGCCACCACACCGCGTGCGTCGTCACGGCCGAGCTCGCTCCGAACGGGGCCCAGGAGAGGCCTCCGTCGAAGCTGCGGAGCAGGAGCCCCTCGTAGTCGGCGTTCACGTTGCGGCCGAGCAGGTACAGCGTGCCGTCGTCGTCCGCGCACATCGTGAGCCCGTTGGCGTTGCGGGTGCTCGACGTGAAGTTCCCGCCGCTCAGCGTTCCCCAGAGCGGGGAGGCGGCGGTGTTCTGCGCCTCCACGTCCGCGGCCGCCGACAGCGGGGACCAGGCGCTGCCGATCCGGCGGACGCAGGGGATGCCGTCGTTCGCGCCCGGTCCCGCATCCACGGCGCGGAGGTACACCACGACGAAGGTGTCGTCGACAGCCACCACCTCGGCGAGCGTCCCGGAGCTCTGGTAGGTGTCGCCGCTCCAGCTCTCCACCAGCGCCCACGACGCCCCGGCATCCTGGCTGGCGTACTGCAGGATGGTGTCCTCGTGCGTGAGGGTGGCATCCACCGCGGAGACGAGAAGGAGCAGCTCGGCGCCCACGCGCGCCACGCGCATGCGGACGATGTCGTAGACGGAGCGGTCGATGGCTTCGCGGAGCGCCGTCCGCTGCCCCATCGTCCAGGTCGCGCCGGAGTCGTCAGAGTAGTACATCCGAATTTGGCTGGTGGTGCCGACCTCGAGGAGAAAGAACACCAGCACCCGGCCGTCGGGGAGCTCCACCATGCAGGGGTGCGCGCCGTCGGTGTAGGCGCTGCTCTTCGTGTAGACGTCCACCGAGGCGGCGGCCGAGCCGTCGGCGGGCAGGCGCCACACCCGCACCGTGGTGCCCACGTGCTGGGCGACGCAGAGCACCGTCCCGTCCGCGAGGCGGAGCGCGGAGGGGTACAGGTACGCGTTGGCGGTGGTGGTCGCGTCGAGGACAGACCAGCCCGTGATCGCCACCGGCGGATCCCAGCCGCGCCACTGCGTCGCGCCGGCGCCGGTCGGGCGCCACAGCCAGGTGGCGTCGTCGCGGCCGGGGCAGCCGCCGGTCTGGATGCGGAGATCGTAGCTGGTGCCGTCGCTGGTGCCGCTGGCGTCCCAGGACAGCGCCGACACCTGATCAGCCGAGGGCGCGGACGGCCGCGGCCCGGACTGGGTGTTCGTGCTGGCGGCCGCGTCGTAGGCCGTCCACCGGATTCGGTCGTCTGGGATGAGCAGGCCCTGGTAGGCGGCGAGGCTCTTGTCGATGCCCATGGTCAGCTCCGCCCCGGCCGGCCGGAGCCCGCCGCGTCGTTGAGGTAGGTGCCGCGGCGGCGCGCGCTCGCGCGGATGACGCGATCAAGGTGCCGATGGCCGAAGACGACCTCGGCCCGGACGGTGGGCGCCGCGTTGCCGGCCACCGGGAGCCCGGCGTTCGCGCGGTTGATCGTCTCGTCGCCGAGCGCTCGCCGGCCCTGGCGAGACAGCGCGGCCTCGCCGTCGAGGAACTTCCGGATCGACTCGTCCGGGCGGCCCCCGGTCTGCCCCTGGAGGCCGCCGGCGTGGAAGGGCGGCGACTGCGCCGCGATGGCCACGATGTCCGCGGCCGCGGTGGCGCCGGCGGCGATTGCGGCGGGAATGGTCGCCGGGTACGGCACGGTCGCGAGGACGTTCATCTCCGCCTGCACCGCGTTCATCGCAGCGAGGGCGAGCTGCACGCCCTGCCCGATGGTGAAGGCTTCGTTTGCGGCCTGGCGCTCGGCGGCGATGTTCTTCGCGATCGCCCTGGCGCGAGCCCCCTGGCCGCGCTCCCGCGCGTTCTGCTCGGCCTCCTCGAGCTTCGACACCGCATCGGTGTGGTCGGACGCGATGGTGTCGGCCATGTCGGCGGCGGCGCCGATGGCGTCCGTCCACCCCTGGCGGGCGGCAGCGGCCGCCTGCTGCGACTGCGCGGCAGCCTTCGCATCGGCGTCGGCGAGCTTCTTCGCGAGGTCCTCGCGGGCGGCGGCAACCTGCTTGTCGTAGGCCGCGTTGGTGGCGAGCTCGGACTCCCGGGCCTGCTCACGGAGGGTCTCGGCGGCGGACGAGTTGGCGTCGACCGCCTTGAGCCCCTCGTCGAGGGTGGCCTTCAGGTCGGCAAGCTCGGACGCGCGGGCGGCCTCGATCTTGTCGATGCCCTCCAGCTGCGACGTGCGCGCCTTCTCCTCCTGGTCCATCAGCGACTGGAGGGCGCCGTAGTAGGAGGTGGTGTTCGCGTTCGCGAGCTCCGTCTCCTTCGCCATCGCCTCGTTCAGCGCCTGCAGGCTCTCCCGGAGCCCATCGGCGGCCGCGGTCCGGTGCGCGGTGGCGACCGTGGCCACGTCCTGCGCCATCGCGGTGCGCTGAACGATGTCGGTGTATGCAGACTCCTCCGCATCGAGCGCCTTGACTGTCTTCAGCGCCTCCTGCTGCGCGGAGGTGTAGCCGCCGTAGTAGTCGACGGCGGTCTTCAGGACGTCGGGCAGGAAGTCGAGCTGCTGGAGCCGGCGCTCGCTGGCGAAGTAGGCATCGGTCGCCGCGCTCCGCTCCTTCTCGTTTGCCTTCGCGAAGTCCTCCACCGCGCGCTGGGCCTGGGCGTCGGTCTGGGCCTGGGCGGCCTGGGCCGCGGTGAGCTGCCCGGTGGCCACGGCGGCGCGCAGCTCGGCGTCCTCCAGGCCCCGGAGCGCCTGGTCGAGGTCGTGTGCGTGAGCGGCGAGGAACTCGGTGCGAGCCGCGGCCTCCGCCGTCTCGCGCTGGTAGACCTGGAGCTGGCCGATCACCGGCAACGCGGCCGCGGCCAGCGCCACCAGGCCGAGGCCCACCGTGCCGACCGAGACCCCCAGCGCCGCCGCGCCCTCGGTGGCGACCTCGCCACCGTCGGCAAAGTCGTTCAGCGCCCGGGCAGCGGCGGCGGCTTCGGGCGAGAACATCCCGAGCAGCCCGGCGGCCTTCGCGCTGGAGCTCCCCACCTTGCCGAAGGTGTCGCCCGTCTGCTTGTAGACGTCGTTCATCTCGCGCCCGGAGCGGGCGGAGGACTTCGCGGCCTTCTCCAGGTCGCGGATGCTCTTGTCGAGCTTCGCCGCGACCGCCTTCATGTTGCTGTCGGCGATGGGGCCGAGCTTCTTCAGCTCCTCGCGGAAGCCGCTGATTTCGGCGGTGATGGCAACGGCTACGGCGCTGTCGGAGCTCATGCGACGGCCCTCCGGACCATGTCAGTGAGGATGGGGCCGAGCTGCTTGCCGATGTTCTTGACCTGGCGGCGGAAGGGCTTGCGGACCAGCTCAGGCATCAGCACCTTGCCGTCCTTCGCGTCGGGGTTGTGCTCGTAGACGAGCCAGTTCGATCCGCCCGGCGTTCCGGTGCGGCCGATGGGCAGCCCGGCCTTCTTTGCCTGCCACCATTCGCCCTGGGTGACGTACTTGGGCCGGAGGCTGAGCACGCCGGCGCGGTGCACCATGAAGGCCACCAGGGCGCCCTTGGTGCCGACCTTGCGATCGTCGAGGCTCTGCACGCCCACCGACACGCTGTCGGGCCGGAGCGTGATCGCCGTGGCCCAGCGGCCGGACTTTCCCGTCTTCCGGCCCACCTCGGTGTACCAGCGCGCCGAGGCCGACGCCGCGACCTCATCCGCGATGGGAGCGACGGCGTCTACGAAGGCCTTGGCCGTCCTGTCCACGATGTCGCGGGCCAGCGCCTCGAGGTCGCCGGTGACGACGAGCGAAGCCTTCCCCGATGCGATCCGGTACTGGCGCATCAGGACCCCCCAGGGATGCCGAAGAGCCGGCGCATCGCGGCGTCGCGGTCCTCCGCGCTCGGTGGCGCCTCGCGGCGGGTTCGCTTGGGCTTCACGCCGCGGGTGATGCGGTCTTCGGCGAGCACTCGGGCCTGCTGTTCGTGGGGGAGGTGGTAGAACCAGTCCGGGTCGCCTGCGTGCCGAAGCCCCAGGCGGAGCGCCGTCAGGTCGACGGCCCCTCGCTCGGACGCGTAAAATCCTGGGCGGCGGCGACCTCGGACTCGCGAGGAGCCAGCGAGAGCACGACGGCGTCGAGGATGGTCTTTCCCGCCGTCCGGATGTCCGAGGGAGTGGCCCCCTTCTCCCGGAGGTAGCCGTAGACCAGCCCCCCGTAGACCAGCGGTTCGCAGCGCGTGGCGACGTAGTCGGCGCCGGCCTCGGCCCCCAGCCGGGAGCCCAGACCGATGGCGGCGGACAGGATGCGGAGCTGGGTGTTGAGCCCGCGCTTCGAGGCCTCCACGGCCGCGGTGACGAGCTCCTCCCGCTCGGCGAAGAGCGGGAGACGCACGGCGTGCTCGCGGCCGAGCAGGTTGATGGTGAGCGCGGCGGCCGACATCAGGTCCACGCGATCCAGTCGGAGGCGAACCGGTAGCAGGTCCCCTTCACGGAGAGCTTGCCCGGGACACCCTCGGCCAGGTCGACGCTGAGGCGGCAGTACTTCAGCGTGAGCGACGAATCCGCGGAGCCGCCGAAGTTGGTGCGCTCGGCGGTCCACGCCACCTTGAGCATGTACGCATCACCCTTGGCGGTGGCGAGCATCGACGTCGCGGAGGCCCAGGGCGTGGTGCCCAGCTTGAGGAGCGCCGCGAGCACCGAGCCGTCAGAGGCGTCGACCGTGCCCACGAGGTGAGCGGTGAAGCTGAACTCGATCGGCTTGTAGCGGATGTTGCGCGCCGCGTACGGGACGCCGCGGGCCTCAAAGACCTGCACCTCCATGTACGCCTGCTCAAGGCCGGAGACCTGGAGGTCGCCGTCCTCGTAGTTGATCGTGAGCGTGATGGGCGTCCCGGTGTTGTCCGAGAGGACGATCGCGCCGTCGATGGGGATGATCGGATTCGTGGCCAGAGCCATCGTTCACTCCTGCGCCTACCAGGCGAGCCAGGTGTTGGAGCCGGAGCTCAGGCAGCTGATGATCACGCCCTTGCCGCTGGCGGACGAGAACGCGGCATCGGCGGCCGCGCCGTTGATCGTGCCGCCGGTGGGCGGGTAGACCTTCAGGATCTGGTTGGCGACCCCGTTGCCGATGAAGATGATGCGCCCCGTCACCTTGTCGGCGACGTTGAGCTTCACGCCCT
>Ga0194060_10002929_pt1 | contig 12149 bp, 13 predicted proteins | sample SepL225m_MetaG_FD_163427 | JGI IMG/M metagenome (GOLD analysis project Ga0194060, IMG submission 163427) | Anoxic zone freshwater microbial communities from boreal shield lake in IISD Experimental Lakes Area, Ontario, Canada - Sep2016-L222-5m | ecosystem: Environmental > Aquatic > Freshwater >... | reverse complement strand
ATTAAAACGAAGAATCACTCTTTGGATTAAAGAGACAAATGAAGCTCCGGTTGTCTTCAGATGGAAGAAATTTGATATAAACTCAGGTTATTAAATGTCAATGTTTTAATGAAACGTTATACTAGTATCATTGTAGTACAGGTTCAAGTTGTACGCAGTCGTGGCAGCGTACACCGTGGAACTCCAGTAGTTAGTGTTGTTCGCTAAATAGTAGAAGTAACCACTGCCGTAGCGATAGCCGGCGAAGAGCGCGGAAAAATCTGTTGTGTTTGTACCTGCTCCGCCATAATATCCATGTCCCTCTCCGACTGCTTTTAACGCATTGCTGTTATTGCCTACTGATGAGGCTAATGTCTCTAATTCCGCTTTTGTAGGGATATGCCAGCCCTCCGGAGCTAATCCTCTCTGGTCATTTACAGCATACCAGTTATACAGTCTGCCATACTTTTTCCCGTTTGCAGGATTATTATCATAGTAACACCAGGCTGGTTTCCCTTCCCATCCTGCCATTACCCATTCCTTATCTGTTTTTGCTTCCTGAATAATATCGCCATTCCTGAACCTGTCTGTATTAAGATTTTCTGTCATCCATATCTGTGAACCTATCTGTATTAAGATTTTCTGTCATCCATATCTGTGAACCTATCTGTACGTGCTGAGTTATTATGTTTCTTAATTTCTCTTCCATTGCACCTCCATAATATTGTGTTAACTTTAAGCTGAAAATTTCTCCTTCAGCTTTACCAAAAAAGGCAAAGATAAAGATAAAGGCAAAGATAAAGTAAAACACAATAGATTCCGCGGGGTTCTCTTTGCCTCTGCCTTTACCTGTTTTCAGGGCAAAGCATCCGATGATATGCGTTAATTCTTCCGGTCTATAATAAAATCGACAAGATTAAGCAACGCTGACTTGCTGGGCGAATCGGGGAATATGCTGAGTTCGGACTTGGCTATAACAGAATATTTTAAGGCTGCCTCGCGGGCATATTCAATGCCCCCCTGCTCCTGAACGAATTCCATTACTTTTTTAATATTGCCGTCCCGGTCACCATGTTTAATCATCTTAATAATCTTTTTGCTTTCGGAAGGGTCTGCTTTTTTAAGTGAGTAAATAAGGGGCAGCGTAATTTTCTTCTCCTTTATATCCCCTCCGAGCGGTTTCCCGATAATGCCGGAAGCTCCGACATAATCAAGAATGTCATCCCTTATCTGAAAAGCGATGCCAACAGCTTCGCCAAAGGAGCGCATTGCTTCATGCAGTTTTTCATCATTTGTAACACTTGCCGTTCCAATCCGGCAGCAGGTTGAAAGAAGAGATGCGGTTTTATCTGAAATGATCCTGAAATAAGTATCTTCGTCAATATCAAGCCTGCGCGTTTTGCTTATCTGGAGCAATTCCCCTTCGCTCATGCGCTTAACAGCATCCGTAACAATCCCGAGGAAATCAAAATCTTTTCCTTCAACGGCAATCATAAGTCCGCGGGAAAGCAGGTAATCGCCCATCAGTACGGCAATCTTATTTTTCCAGATAGCATTTATTGAAGGAAAGCCACGGCGTTTGTCGGCATTGTCCACAACATCATCATGAACAAGCGTAGCTGTGTGAAGAAGTTCAACGAGTATAGCCCCGCGATAACTGCGGTCTGTAATATCGCCGGCTATCCTGGCAGAGAGCAGAACAAGAAGCGGACGGATTTTTTTTCCCTTCTGATTAAGTATATACCGGGTTACGAGATCAACTAAACCAACTTTTGATTTAAGAGATTTCTTGAACGCTTCGTTAAAGTAAGATAATTCTTCCTTTACCGGTCCGCTGATTTTGCTTAACTGGGATTTTATCAACTTTTCTTTTGGGAAATTTTTGAGATGAATATACTTATTTCATATAATAAAAACAAAGGAACAGCCAGAACTATCTGCGAAACCGGGTCAGTACCAGGAGTAAGGAAAGCCGCCAGTACCATTATTATCACTATGGCATGACGCCTGTACTTTCTCATATAGTCCGGCTTCAGAATGCCAAGTTTTGAAAGGAAAAACGAAACCACAGGCAGTTCAAAAACAACACCAGCCGCAAGCATAATACTAATGATTATGGAGAAATATTCGTCAACGGCAAAGTTATTCTCAATAGTCTTTGAACCAAAAGTGGTGGCAAAACTAAATGTAAGCGGCAACATGACAAAATATGCAAAAGCAATTCCCGTAAGAAAACAAAATGAGGAAAATATTACAATACCGGAGACATATTTCTTTTCATTGCTCCTTAATGCAGGCGCGATGAATTTCCATATCTGAAAAATAATATTCGGAATGCTTAGAACAATACCGCCGATTATGGCAATTTCAAAGTAAAGAAAAATCTGCCCGAAAGGCTTCAGGTTCTGAAGCTTTATACCGTTGTGGCGTGCCGGAAGCAACAGAATATTATCTACAAGGAAATCAATAAATATCCAGCAGATTATCATTCCCAGTATAATACCGACAAGAGACCAGATGACACGCCATCTTAATTCTTCAAGATGGTCAAGGAATGACATCTCCTTCCTGTCCGCTCCGTCCTGCCCTGATTGTTCCGAGGTTCCCACTTGTTATACATCTGCATATAACGGAAAACCTGAGCAGAAGGATTTTACTTCCTCTTTAATCGAAGCAAGAACCTGCTCATTTTCAAAATTACATACAGCCTTATTTACAAATCCGGCGATAATATCCATTTCGGGTTCTTTCATGCCACGTGTAGTCATTGCCGGCGTGCCAATTCTGATACCGCTTGTTACAAACGGACTTCTCTTGTCAAACGGAACCATATTCTTGTTTAAGGTAATGCCGGCATGACCGAGAGATATTTCAGCCTGTTTGCCTGTAATGTTCTTATTTGTCAGATCAACAAGCATAAGGTGGTTATCTGTCCCCTTTGAAACAATCCGGAAATCGTTTTCGCTAAGTTTTTCAGAAAGTCTTTTGGCATTTTTAATAATCTGAACGGTGTAATCCTTAAATGAATCCTGAAGTGCTTCGCCAAATGCAACAGCTTTCGCCATAATTATGTGCATCAGCGGGCCGCCCTGAATACCGGGCATTACCATGCTGTCAAACATCTCCGACATAAGTTTCAGTCTGTCCCCTTTCAGAGTCTTAACTCCGAGCGGATTTTCTTTATCCTTCCCGACCAATATAATGCCACCCCGTGGACCTCTTAATGTTTTGTGAGTAGTAGAAGTAACAACATCGCAGTATGGAAGAGGATTGTTAAGCAGACCTTTAGCGATAAGACCGGCAGGATGAGCCATATCCATCATTAAAAACGCACCAACTGAGTCAGCTATTTCTCTGAACTTCGCATAATCCCAGTCTCTTGAATATGCGCTCGCACCCATTACAATAAGCTTAGGATTTTCTTTCTTTGCAAGACCGGCTATCCGGTCATAATCCAGTAACTGAGTCTCTTCATTTAATGAATAAGAGACAGCGCGGTAAATCTGTCCCGAAAAATTCACGGGCGACCCGTGAGTAAGATGTCCGCCGTGGGCAAGACTAAGTCCGAGTATTGTATCACCAGGCTTAAGCAGAGTCATATACACAGCCATGTTAGCCTGAGAACCGCTGTGTGGCTGAACGTTAGCGTATTCGGCACCAAATAATTTCTTCAGTCTGTCTATAGCAATATTTTCAGCCATATCGACAAATTCACAGCCACCATAATATCTTTTGCCGGGATAACCCTCGGCATATTTATTTGTTAAAACAGAACCAGCGGCTTCAAGCACAGCGTGGCTGACGAAGTTTTCTGAAGCAATAAGTTCAAGGTTTGTTTTCTGGCGGGATAATTCGAGGTTTAGCACCTCATAAATTTCATTGTCTTCTTGCAAGTAACTCATAATAGTAGATTTATTTTGTTAATAATATTTTTTGTAAGATAATACCGGGACAGATTTAACTACGAAATAAATTTATAACGACCGTTAGTATAAACGGGTTAATCATCCATTCTCAATTTTTTTCACCCTGCGTTCATGACGGCCGCCTTCAAAGGAAGCTTCTAACCAGGCATTGATAATACCAGGCAGGTCGTTTTCAGAGGTAAACAGTTGGGATATCGCAAGGAAGTTAGAATTATTATGCTTAACAGAGAGCGCGGCCATTTCCTTATTCAGAACAAGAGCAGCCCTGACACCGTTTACTTTATTTGCAACAATCGAAACCCCGATGCCGCTGCCACATACGCCAATTCCTTTATCCGCTTTCATTTCAGCAACATCTAATGCCACCGGACGTATAAAGTCAGGATAGTCAACTGAATAATTATCGGAAAAAACGCCACAGTCAATTACTTCAATGCCGTGCTCACCAAGCAGTCGTTTGATTATTTCTTTATATTTGAATCCTGCGTGATCGGAGCCAACGGATATCTTCACAAAATACCTTGTATAAAAAGATTAACGTTCTGTTCTTAAGAACCAGAGTTCGCCGAAGCTTAAAGAAGCATTCAGCTTAAAAATGTTCTCTTTCAATAAATTTGATTCAACTGCGCCACGCGTTCCGTACTGGAAAGCTAAGTCAAGTGTGTTCTCATATTCAATTGGGATTGAGATCCCAGCATAAACTGACAACTGGTTAATCCCCTGCCCGTTTACAATATATTGTGTCTGTTCATAGCTTAGTCCGCCACGATACATCATTCTATCCCAGAATCCGTAGGCTCGCACGTCAGGATTCCTGTATTCAACGCCCGTACTAATTTTATGAAGACTGCGAAGCCTGCTGTCGGACACGCCTCCGGATTTATAATCTTTCCAAGGCTGGAATAAATAATCAAGCGTAACAAGATATGTATCTTTGTAAATAAACGACAGCCCGGCTCCAATGGTTGAAGGCAACTGCGAAGATGCCTTGCCTGTGCTTAAAGTATCTATACCTGTCGAATTATAAATAAGATAAGTAGTATCAGAGTTAAAGCCGCCTGCAAAACTGCCAGTCAGTCCTAAGCGCACGTTGTTAATACCTGCAATGCCGGTCAGCCCTGATAAATCATTTGAGATAAGACCAAATGACCCGCCAATGCCCGCTGTTTTATTAACTTTCTGGAATTCGGAATTTGTTAAGGCAGAATTGCCAATAAATGAAATAGTTGAATAATAATCGCTCTTGCCAATATAATAGTCAAATGAAGCTCCGACATTAAGACCGAATGGCAATGTATAAGAACTGCCGATAAAAACTTTGGATATGCTACCCGAACCTTCATAAACAGTTTTGTACGAATAAGAACCGTTATTTATTGTCTGTGCAATTTTATAATCAGTCCTGGAATAAGGAATAATACCGCCTGCGACAGCTATCCCCAGATCATGCTCAACCGGCACACCGAAGAGAGCACCAGAGAAACTTGTCTGAGAATGATACGAACTTACAGAAGAACCCTCTTCCTTAATATTCTGAATATTTATGGCTGTCTCAAGACGTGTAAGATTTAATTTAGCCCATGAAGCAGGGTTTATCGCGCCAAGGAAATCGCGGTCAAACATTGCGATGCCTAACTCTCCCATTCCCATTCTGCGGGCCGAGTATGAATGTATAAGTTCGCCGGCACCTATCATGGAATATGCAGAGCCGCCTTCAGCAAGGATAAACGAAGGAATAAGCATAGCGAGAAGAATAAATTTTATTAATTTCATAATTGTTATAATATTTTAATTTCCTTAAGGTTTTTTAGCAGTATAAATAACTTTAAGTCTTGGTCTCATGACTGATTCAGCTCCCAAAAGCTTAATCATATCAACAGAACCAATATCATTTAATATGCTAAGTTCAACCCCGTTATTAGCTTCGTTTAAAACCCACCGCTGAACAATGCCACTTATATCTCCGGAAAAGACCAGTCCGCCCGCCGTCCTCGTTAACTTAAATGTTTTTGTGGAATCATAGGAGTTTTTAGTAGTGTCAGTTGCAAACATTGCAAGCAGACTTAACTGCGAAGGACTGCCAAAATCCAGAGTATCGGCAGGGTCCATTGTTACATCCAGCACCGCGCTATTGATAACAGAGCCAAAGGGAATATTCGGAAGCTTAAATTTAATTCTTGAGTGAAGCGATATTCCTCCCTGAAGCACAATTCTATCCTGAGGAATTGCCGGTATATCTCCTGTAACAAGATGAAGATTTTCAGACGGGAAGAAAGTAAGCGTATCTTTATAAACTCCCGGCTTCTCAAACACAACAATCATTTTCATAATATCGCCGGCTGAAGCATTATTAAGATTCTGGAAACCAATCATCTTATCAATGTTGCTGTTAGGTTCAAAATATAAACCGGCAAGTGCGGCAGTAGTATCCTTAAACCAGTTATTAGCAGACAGAGCATTCAGCCCGAAAGAATAAAGAGTATCTGTTACGGTGCTGCTTATCTTTAATACAGCAGGATCAGTAACCAGTTTTGCAAGACTGTCGCTTGTAAAATAATTACTGCCGGGCCAGCCTGATATAATCTTATAAACATTAAAATCAAATTGTGCTGATTTATTCCCGGCGGAATATGCAGGAGTCATTTCAACCCACGTCTGACTTACAGTTATGGAGTTATCCAGCACGCCGGTTTTAATAGTATCAGGCAGAGCAATCGAAAATTCAATGAGCATCTTTGATGAAACATTCTTATACCTGCCAAGCAGGAGCGGATTGCCACCCGAAAAGAAAGGAGCCACTTTGAAATGAGAAATACTGGTTACAAATGAGCTGTCAGGGTTTACGGTAATTAAATCACCATCATTAAGAATAACCAGACCCGCGCTTGCAGGATCGTCATTACATGAACTTAACAGCAGAGATGAAATAACAAAAATAATCAGAACGCCAAATTTAGAATACAATCAGTTCCCTCCAGGAAAATCTTTTATTATGAACTCTGAGGCTTCAATTAAATCGCAGGCGATAAAACCAGGAATTTCACATTCTACAAGCAGGTTACAAATTTGTTCCTCGGTTCTCTCATTTTTTACAAGAATTGTTTTTACTCCGGCATTCTTTCCGCATTCAATATCTGTAACAGAATCGCCAACAAAATATGATTTGTTTAAATCGATATTTAATTCTTCAGAAGCTTTCAGCACCATCAGGGGCGAAGGCTTGCGGCATTTGCAGTCTTCAGTGCTGTTAAAGTCAGGATGGAAAGGACAATAATAAAACGCGTCTATAGCACCACAACCGTCTGTTTCCAACAAATCATTTATTTTCTGGTTAACCAGATCAACTTCTTTTGCTGTAAAATATCCGCGTGCAATACCGGACTGGTTTGAAATTACAACAATCTTAAATCCTTTTTCTCTTAATAATCTGATTGCATGAGGAACGCCGCTATACAGCCTGACCAAGTCGGCATTGCCGACATAACCGGAATCATAATTTAGTGTGCCATCCCTGTCAAAAAATACGGCGTGGTTTTGCATCAGATATTATTTACAAGCTTCTTATATAATTCGACATATTTATTTGATGAAGTAACCCATGAAAAATCGTTCTTCATACCGTTCTTCATTATTTTTGTCCAGCTTTTTTTATCATTCTGGAATATTTTTACAGCACGATTAATTTCCTTTAGAAGCTCAGCTGATTCATATTTCTTAAATACAAATCCGTTGCCAGTCCCTTCCTTCTCATTAAACTTTGAAACAGTATCTGCCAGACCGCCGGTTTCACGGACAATAGGCACAGTCCCGTAAGCAAGGCTGTACATTTGATTTAATCCGCATGGCTCATACTTCGAAGGCATAAGGAACATGTCACTTCCGGCTTCGATTAAATGAGCCAGTGCATCGTCAAAGCCTAAGAAACAGGCAAACTTATGCGGATATTTTTTCTGTATTTCTTCAAACATCTTATGATACTTCTTTTCACCCATGCCAAGCAGAACAAACTGCATATCCATCGAGAGAATGTCTTCCATAATTTCAGCTACAAGGTCAAGACCCTTGCCATCAACTAATCTAGAAATCGAAGCAATTACCGGAATATTTGCGTTATAAGACAAACCAAATTTTCCGCAAAGAACTTTCTTATTTTCAGACTTGCCCTCAATAGATTTTTCTGAATATTTATGCGGAATAAACTTATCAGTCTCCGGATTCCATACTTTTTCATCAATGCCGTTAAGTATTCCATATAAATCTTTCTTGCGTTTCAACAGTACATTTTTTAGTCCGGCACTTTTTTCATCATCTTTGGTAATTTCTTCAGAGTATCTTTCACTTACCGTAGTAATTGCATCAGCAAACAGAAGTCCGCTTTTCATGAAATTTATCCGCCCATAAATCTCTATCCCTTTTTCTGAATTTAATTCTTCAGGAAGACCCGTCTTATAATAGTTCTCTTTTGGGAAAGAACCCTGATAAGCCAGGTTATGAATCGTAAAGACTGTCCTGACATTTGCCAGAAGCGGTTCATCTTTATAAATTGTTTTAACATAAGCAGGAATAAGTCCGCACTGCCAGTCATTCAGATGAATTATATCGGGCACCCATCCTAATTTATTTATTAATTCAAATATGCACCTGTTCAGCAAAATAAAGCGTTCATCATTATCCTCATAGTCCAGCCCGGTTACAGGATTGACATAAAGACTGTGTTTACTGCCAAAATATTCATGATTATCGAGGAAATATATCTGTACCCTTGCCTTCAGTCCAATTAAAAAAGAAGAACGCAATGAGAAGACAACATTCTTTTGGCCAATCTCAAGCGTCAGATCCTTTAACCGAACTACTTTATGTATTTTAAACCGTCTTTCATCTATCGTTCCATATTTGGGAACAACAATTCTTACTTCGTGGCCTAGTTCAGTCAGGGTTTGAGTCAGGGAAGCAGAAACATCGGCAAGTCCGCCTGTTTTAACAAAAGGGACAACTTCGGGAGTAACAAAAAGAATCTTCAGCTTTCTATCAACAGGCATTTTCAAAGTCCTTTTATTTTTAATACCGCAATTTACGAAATTGTTGATTATGAGACAAAATATAAATATTTAAAATTTAAAACACTATTTTAACGGCGCTTCATACTATGAACTATAACATCTGAAGGTTATATTTTTTATATTTAGCAGTCTCTAATTCTAAATATTATAATCATTAAATACCACCGGACAAATATTTAATTTCATTTAGAAACAGGAAATTATCTATAATTTTTTTTAAGGATACTATGAAAATCATTGAATGCGTTCCAAATTTCAGCGAAGGAAAGAATCCGCATACTTTTCAGGCAATTAGCGAAGCTGTGGGTAAAATCAGCAACGTAAAACTATTAAGCCTTGAGCCGGATGCTGATTATAACAGAGTTGTTGTAACTCTCGCAGGTAATGAAACAGGAATTGTTGAAGGCACGCTCGCTGCCTGCAAAGCCGCCGCAGCTAATATTGATATGACAAAACATAAAGGCGAACATCCCCGACTTGGCGCGATTGACGTAGCACCTTTTGTTCCTGTAAAAAATGCTACAATGGAAGACTGCGTAAGGCTTGCCGAACAATTTGGCAAAAAAGTCGCTGAAGAACTTGACCTCCCTGTTTATCTGTACGAAGAAGCTTCCAGACATCCTTCGCGTAAACTTATTTCAAATATCCGCAAAGGTGAGTACGAAGGACTTGAAGCAAAGTTACTTGACCCTTTATGGTATCCTGATTTCGGACAGGCAAATTTTAACCCGAAACTTGGAGCACTGATAACCGGCGCAAGGTCTTTTCTTATTGCTTATAATGTAAATATCCATTCGACTGACATTAGTTATGCTAAGGAAATTGCTGAAATATTAAGAGAAACCGGCCGGCCAATAAGAAACGAACAGGGCGAAATTATTAAAATAAACGGGGAAATACAGGTAATACCCGGCAGACTTAAAACTGTTCAGGCAATGGGGATTTTGCGTGATAAATATAATATTACGCAGGTTTCAATGAACCTTAGAAACTATCATACGATCCCAATTCATATCGCCTTTGAAGAAGTTAAGAAAGAAGCCGGCCGCCTCGGAGTTGAAGTTAACGGCAGCGAAATTGTAGGGCTTGTTCCTCTCGATGCGCTCCTGTCCGCAGGCAGATTCTATAGCAATAATGAGCTTAATGACGAAAAGGAACTTGTCAAGCTTGCCATCAGAGAATTAGGTCTAAGTTCGTTCAGCACATTTATGCCTAAGAAGAAGGTTATTGATTATATGATATAAACCTGTACCATCCAGGCGTAAGCGAACGGAGTATGAAGCCGGATATTTTTTATATTTTCCAATTTAAAACCTGCGATACAGACATCAGGGAACCGTAGATTAAAATCCTGATATGGCAAAATATTTACACTCCCCACGTTTGACTCTCGGAGAGTCTAGATAATTCATCAGCAAGAAATAACTTTTACAAATTATTTAGCTAATTCTATAATGAAACTACCAATATACCTGGACAATCATTCTACAACTCCCATAGATGAGCGAGTCTTAGAGGCAATGCTCCCTTATCTGAAAGGAAATTTCGGTAACCCGTCAAGCAAAGGTCATTCATTTGGATGGATTGCCGAAGAAGCGGTTAAACTCGCCAGAGAGATTATTGCCGGCAGTTTTAATGCGAAGCCTGATGAAATCATCTTTACCGGCGGTGCTACTGAATCCAACAATCTGGCAATTAAGGGAATAGCCGAAGCTTATGGAAATAAGAAAAAACATTTAATTACCTGCAAAACGGAACATCCCTCCGTCCTCGAAGTTTTTGAATATCTTCAGACAAAGGGCTTTGTCATTACTTATCTTGATGTTGACCAGCATGGACTAATCAGTCCCGATGAGCTTTCCAGTTCAATTACAGATAAAACATTGCTCGTTTCAATTATGGCGGCGAATAATGAAATCGGAACGATTCAGCCACTGAATAAAATCGCACATATCTGCAAAGATAAAGGGGTATTTTTCCATACCGATGCAGCTCAGGCTACCGGCAAAATTGAACTTGACGTAAAGAAGACGGAAGCAGACCTGATTTCTTTTAATGCTCATAAGAACTACGGACCTAAAGGCACAGGAGCATTATTTATCAGAAAGAAGCATCCTCAGATAAAACTTATTGCGCAGATGCACGGTGGCGGACAGGAGCATAATCTCCGTTCAGGAACGCTTAATGTTCCTTATATCGCCGGACTTGCCAAAGCAATGGAAATATCCAAAGATGAATTTGAAACCGATAACACTAATATCAAGGCTATGCGCGATAAACTTGAGCAGACAATTTTCTCTCAGCTTGACGGCATAAAACTTAACGGACATCCTGAGCACAGACTCCCCAATAACCTGAATATCAGCATCAATGGCGTAAGAAATGACCTGCTTCAGCTCGAATTGAATGACATTGCTCTGTCATCAACTGCGGCCTGCTCGTCCGCAGGAGCAAAGCGCAGCCATGTTCTGGAAGCAATCGGACTTAGCGAAGAGCTTATAAAATGTACAATAAGAATAGGCGTGGGAAGGTTTAACTCGATGGAGGAAACTGATTATGCCGCCGGCAGGATTATCTTCGCGGTTAATAAAATCAGGCAGAGAAATACTCATGAGACAACATATTAGAGCAAAATGTCCCTGTTTTGTTGTATCTTGGACTGGTTTTTAATTAATTTTCCTCCATTTAATAACATAGTTAATTATGTCAGAAAATATAAAAGCGTGGGTGGTTTCGGCTGACATGGGTTACGGCCACATGCGCGCTGTTTATCCATTAAAAAATGTTGCCGAGGAAGGAATTATTGTCGTTGGAAACAATGACTCAGCCCCTTTAGGCGAAAAGAAGCTCTGGAAAAGAATTCTTGGCGTTTATGAATTTTTATCCCGGACAAGAAGTATTCCTATAATCGGCCGGCCAGTCTTTAATATTCTGGATACCTTGCTTCATATACCATCCTTTTACCCGATAAGAGATTTATCTGACAAAACTTTTCAGGTGAATATGCTTGATTCAAGCATTAAAAAGGGACTTTGCTCTGGTATGCTTGATAAGATTAAGACAAAGTAGCTCCCGCTCGTTACTTCCTTTTACGCACCGGCTATTGCGGCTGATCTTTATGGACATAATAAAATTTATTGCGTCATCTGCGATGCTGATATTAACCGCGTCTGGGCAGCAAAAG
>Ga0194060_10002928_pt1 | contig 12150 bp, 11 predicted proteins | sample SepL225m_MetaG_FD_163427 | JGI IMG/M metagenome (GOLD analysis project Ga0194060, IMG submission 163427) | Anoxic zone freshwater microbial communities from boreal shield lake in IISD Experimental Lakes Area, Ontario, Canada - Sep2016-L222-5m | ecosystem: Environmental > Aquatic > Freshwater >... | reverse complement strand
ACAAACGCGAATCAAGCAAAGATAAAGATGGCGAGAGCGGATTCTTCCCCGTTACAATGTACGGCGAAATAGGCAGGACGGCAGATCGTATGAAAATCGGAGACGTCTATGGTCCGCTTAAAGTAGAAGACGGCTATTCGATATTTAAGCTTATAGACAGGAAAGAAAAACGCGACTCGCTTACAAAAACGTTCGAAGAGATAAAGGAACAACTTAAGGAAGACCTCTTCTCGCGGAAGCTCGGCGATTCGTTTAATAAATATACCGCCAGTCTGGCTGTAAAGTACGGAGTAAAGGTAAATCGCCAGGCTCTTAAAAATATCAGAGTAAGCGAAATAAATATGTTTACCTCGCGTATTATGGGCTTCGGAGGAAGAATGACCGCCATTCCATATACGCCACCTCTTTATGAATGGGTAAAAGAGCTGAAGAATAATCTGAATCTATAGCTGATTAAAAATATCGGGCAGAGGAGTGTATGACAAATTTTTCTTATGCTCATAATCTCAATCATAATCATACTCACTTTATCTAAAACGATTATGATTACGATTAAGAAAATCACAGCCCGTATTCCCACTCCATCCGAAGTCTCCAAAAAATAATCCTAAAACAGCTCCTGCCCAAATTCAGGCTGTCCCCTGCTGTCGGTAGTTTTATTGAATCTTTCGAAATGAACAATTATGTTTCGTTGTTAATTTCTCGTTATTATCTGAGGAGAACGAAGTGGAACTGGAAACTAAGACATACTCATATTTCGATGAAGCGAAAAAATGGCTTCCTTCCGTTATAATGCTTCCGGTAATAGTTTATCTTGTTATAAACCGGGGCATTTACACGATGATTGATAACGCCGATCTGGTAATCCATGAAGGCGGGCATATAGTCTTTATGATATTCGGCTCATTTATATATACCGCAGGCGGAACGCTTATGCAGATACTTCTTCCCTCGCTTATCATCTTTTATTTCTTCCGCAACTTCTACAAAACCGGCATACAGGTTTCAATGCTCTGGCTGGGTCAGAACCTTATTAATATCAGCGTCTATGCCGCCGATGCTCGCGCGCACAAGCTTCGCCTGCTTGGCAACGGCAGACTTTACCACGACTGGACTTACCTTCTGTCGCATACTGGTCTGTTGGAGTACGATACTGAAGTGGGATATTTCTTCTTTGGTCTTGCTATACTGGTATTTTTAGCCGCGCTGATACTGCCTTATTTTATAGAATAAATATATCCGCTTGCTAACAGCCGTTATAATTTCCAATAGAAACGATAAAACCTAAAGTAACGGGAATATACTGCGGATGGCTAAATTGTGAAGACCAGCCGGCATTGAATCCCTCTCATTTTTTTCAGTCAAAGGAACTGCACCGGTTTACCAGTGGCGAAAGAAGGACAGAAAACTGACCCGGACAAATTAATCAAACTGAAGTTTTATATTAACTATCTCAGGTCTGTTGCCAAGTCTGATCGGCGCTCCCCAACTGCCATATCCGCTTGAAACATAAAAATTAGTATTCCCTTTCTTCTTAAAACCCCAGCTTACCTCATAAATACGGTCAGTAATAAAGTTAAACGGCCAGAGCTGTCCGTGATGCGTATGACCGGATAGCTGAAAATCTACTCCGTTATGCACGGCTTCGTCCAGATTGAAAGGCTGATGATCCATTAAAATAATTGGTTTTGACTTATCAATGTCTTGCAGTAGTTCTTCGATAGTTTTTCTTTTTCTTACCTGATTGAGCGCTCTGTCATCGCGACCGACCAGGTAGAAGTCATCGTTTATCTTAATAGTTTTATCTCTTAACATTGTAACGCCGTGATCGGTAAGATATTTTTCAGCCGCCTGAACACCGCCAAAAAAACTCATGGTTGCCTGTTACAGCATAAACTCCGTACTTTGCCTTTAGTTTTAGGAGTGTAGCTCCCAGATTCTGTTTTATTACCGGGCCTAAATCTTCGTCCACTATATCGCCGGCAAACAGTATTATGTCAGGATTCATGGAGTTCATTTTATCGACAAGATAAGTCAGCCTGCCGTTGCGAATAATTGTCCCGAGGTGAATATCCGAGGCAGCTGCAATATTAAGCGTTTTTTGTACGCCGGCTTTTTTATCTATCCTGATATCCATCGGGAAAACGCGCGGCGTAAGGGCGTTAATTCTGCCCGCGATAATCGTTATTATGACAGCCGATATAAGAACCGTCGCCGATATTACTTTTGTTTTTGCCCAGTCTCTTGTAATAAAATCAGGGAAAAATCCCGTAAGGTTGTTTATTCCTCTTAACAGATCGAACAATAATAGTCCTAAAAAAGAATAGAGCATTATGCCCAGCCAGAACGATCCCGTCCAGATAAGTATATCGCTAAATGTAGAAATGGAATATTTCTCAACCCACCGGCCTATGACGTAGGATAGCGACAGAACGAGAAATATTCCAATATAGTAAAACCTTAAAACCGAGCCTTTGGGAATTGCCTGCCAGCCACGAATAAATATATAAAAATTTACCAGTCCATAAAGTAGAAGAACTACGCTGATGAAGATTAAAAAATTTTTCATGCTTTCGTAAAATGGTTATTGAATAGAATATTTCAACAATAGATAAGTCTCTGCGGTTTCACCTGGAAGATATATTTATTGCCGAAAGAATATTACAGGCAGGCAAAAAAAAAGCGCCTATAAAATAGGACGCTTTTTGGGAACAAAGAAAAATATTTTTATTAATCGCGTGGTTTTGCTTCATTAACTACAATACTTCTTCCGTCTAATTCAGAATTATTCAATGTTCTTATTGCATCATTGGCTTCATTCTGGCTTGCCATTTCCACGAAACCAAATCCCTTTGATCTTCCGGAAGCACGGTCCATTATTACTTTTGCAGATACAACTGTTCCATATTTCTGAAAAGTTTCTTCTAAAGACTGATCATTAATTGACCATGGTAATGAACCGATAAATAGTTTAGTACTCACTATAGAACCTTATAAATATAATATAACATTTCCGGTCTAGTTCCGGTATCTAAAGTTAGTGAAACTATATCGGATATCCTATGAAAATGTTATGAATCTCTGATGTACTGCCAGGTAAAAGAAAATTACCGGGAATTTGAAAAGTAAACTACGCCTGTCTCTTTTAAATATTTCATAGAAACAGGGTAACTATTTGGGTTTAAACCAGACCAAAGGATTTGAGAAAGGTGTACGATAAATTTCCCTTTTAATCATACTCATTTTTGCTGTTATACGGGCGAAGTCCCGTTGCTGATATATTTCTACCCAGGCTTGTTTCCGGAGCTGACAACCAAAAGGAAAATTTGTCGTACATCCGGTACATACCTGCCAAAGATTTTACCAGAGAAGTGCATTCAGAATCTATGGGTCTCCCGGTTAACAGCGTAAAACCCGTCTTACGTTCCTGTATTCTTAGTGCAATTACCAAAAAGGCTGTTTCCCGTTCATAAATGATATATTTTATTTCGGGACAGGTCTGGTGAATTGCAGAACCTGTCTGTGTAAAAGCAGAAATCGCTTGTGCACTAAGAACAATGCTTCGTATGGGCATAATTACGCCCGATAAATTTTCCTTCAGGCACAATAAAATGCTGTTTTCTGCTTTTCCATTCTGTATTATTCTTTTATTGAAGGGAATTTGTCTTACACCAGGTTGTCCTTAATCTTAAAAAATAGTAATTTTAGCGACAAGACCTGTAACATTATTGATTTAGACAGATTTGGAACAGATGTAATGGATTTAAGTATTAACGATGTCTCCATCCTTTTGATGCTGGACAAAAAAGAAATCGAAAAACTGGTAAAAAAGAAACTCATACCTTCCGAGAGCATCCAGAATAGGACCCGCTTTAGTAAACAGGCAGTAATTGAATGGGCGCTTCTGAACAATAAACCGATAAACCTCTCGGCAACCGAACACTTTAGCGAGTTTCAGTTTGAAACTATCTCGCCTCTTCTCGATGAAGGTTCATTTTTCCATGACTGCGATTTTACAAAGGGAAATTATATAAAGGAAATGATTAGTTTGATTGACCTGGAGGGAGATATTGACCGGGGAATAATAGTTGAACTCCTGTCAAGCCGCGAGAAACTTATGTCCACAGCCATCGGCAACGGCATAGCTCTTCCTCATCCGCGTATTCCAATTATACTTGGACATGGGAAACCCCTGATAAACTTCTTTATCCTGAATAACCCGCTCGACCTGAACGCGTTTGACGGCGAACCGGTAAATACAATTATTCTTATCGTATCTCAGACTATTAATCAGCACCTCTATATTATAGCGCACCTTAGCGATCTGCTTTGCAAAGAGGAATTCCGTTCGAGTCTGAGGGATAAAAAGCCTGTCAGTGAGATACTCCGCCTGATTGCATCGCTGGAAAGTCAGAGAAAATCCCAACAGACTAAATAAATTGGCACAATGAACAAGTTTTTCTTTATATCTGTGGATATTAAATGATTGTTAATATTTTCTTCATTGGAATTATTATCCAGATGGCATTCGCCATAATTCCATTGTTTATAAAAAATCAAAAGACCTGCTCTGCGGTCAGCCACTTTGGCGCTATGGCGGGAATTATTATTAGTTTTTCTGCCACTTCAGCCATGTTGCTTTTCAAGCCTCCTGCTCTCGTTGATATTTACAGCCACGCTTACTGGGGAATGTTTAATTTCCGGTTCGATTCCCTGTCGCTGTTTTTTATGATTTTAATTCAATTGCTAAGTATTCCGGTACTCATCTACAGCTATGCTTATCAAAAGCCATACATTGCCACCGGTAAAAGTATTAAGCTCTCGGTATCTTCATTCATTTTGCTGATAGCTTCGTTGCAGTTGCTGGTAGTGGCAAATCATGCGGTACTGTTCCTCATCTTCTGGGAACTGATGGCTCTGTTATCATACCTCAATATGATTTTTGAACATGAGAAACCTGAAGTACAGAAAGGAAGCTTTATTTATTTTATCGCCACACATGCAGCTACTTTCTTTCTGTTTGCATTCTTCCTGATTCTTCATTCAGTTACAGGTTCCTATAACTTTTCTGATTACCATATAATAAGCGATGGCTCGGCATTATATTATACTCTCTTCGTGCTCGGTTTTATCGGCTTTGCTATAAAGGCAGGGTTTATGCCGTTTCATTTCTGGTTGCCGCGGGCACACCCGATTGCTCCGACATATCTTAGCGCATATCTTTCCGGGGTAATTATAAAGCTTGGTATCTACGGCATTTTCCGTGTCTTTGAGTTTCTTAATCCGACCGACCCTTTTCTTGGCTGGGCAGTACTTGTAATAAGTATGTTTAGTACGATATTCGGTGTCTGGTATGCTCTTGCTCAAAGGGACATAAAAACCCTGCTGGCGTATTCATCAATTGAAAACATAGGCATTATTGGTATAGGCCTTGGTGTAGGACTCTTAGGACTTGCCTCCGCGAATCAGTCTGTAATTATTCTTGGCTTTGGCGGAGCGCTCTTCCATACATTTAACCATGCGATATTTAAGACTCAGCTATTTATTGGTGCAGGCATTATTTATCAGCACACGCACACGCGCGATATTGAGAGGATGGGGGGCATAATTCATTCAGCGAAATGGCTTGCGCTCCTTTTCCTTGTCGGCTCTGTAGCAATCTCAGGCATCCCGCCGTTAAACGGATTTGTTTCGGAATTTATTATTTATAATAGTTTCTTTAAGACTGCCGGTAACTTCGGTAATTATTATCCTTTCTTTATGTTGCTGATGACAGTCGGGCTTGCTTTAGCAGGCGGACTTGCGGTTGCTGCCTTTACCAAGGTTAATTCTATAATGTTTCTCGGAACTCCGCGCGAAGAGCAGAAAAAACTGTTTAATATATCCAAAGCAGAATATATATCTATCGGAATACCTGCCCTGATGTGCGTTATAATTGGCATATTCCCCCAGACTGTAATCAGTTTTATTATTAACATACTTCAGGGAATGCCCCTCGTAGCTTCTTACGGACGGGATTATTCGATGATTGCCAGAATCTTTCCCGACCTTATGCCACTGACCAAAATCTTTATCTCGTTATTCTTATTTGCACCGGTCATATATATGCTTAAGAAATTCATTTGCCACGGAAAGACGCGAATATCTAAAGCATGGGGTTGCGGTTATCAGCATCTTACACCGAGGATGCAATACACAGCTTCTTCATACGCCGATGAGCTGAATGCCATACCAGCGCATATTCTCCTGATTAAAAAAGAGGCAACGGTAATAGAACATATATTCCCTGCGAAGGCAGGCTTCAGCTCCAGCACGGGCGATTATGCCGAAGATAAAATTGTTAGACCTGTTTATGAGCGGATAATTTCTTTTATAAACGGGGTAAATTTCTTAAGCAGGAATGACGTCAGGATTTATATTGCCTTTATCCTGGGCACAATAGTATTATATCTCGCGCTGGCGTTTATCTGGAAATATTAAAAACTGAATATCGAAATGTTAACAAGCATACTAATTTACATCTTCTTTTTAGCTTCGGCACCATTGTTTATTGGCGTTGTAAACAAATTAAAGTCGAGGCTTACCGGAAGAACAGGTCCGTCTCTCTTTCAGCCATATTACGACCTTAGAAGACTCTTAAGAAAAGAGACTATTTACGCTACTTCGGCATCCATAATAAGTCGCATCGCGCCAGTAATCGGGTTTGTCAGTCTGCTCTTTGCCGGCATGATTCTGCCTATCGGCTTCTATAAACCGCTTATCAGTTTTGACGGCGATATAATTTTATTTGCTTACCTGTTCGGACTCGCGAGGTTTTTCCAGATTCTTGGAGCTATGGATATAGGAAGTTCTTTCGAAGGCATGGGCGCGGCACGCGAAGCTACATTCGCCGTCTTTGCCGAGCCAATCTATTTCTTTACGCTTGGAAGCCTGGCTTTTATTTTCGGCTGTACATCAATGTATGAAATATTCCATTCCATTTCGCTCAATAACCCTGCATTCCTTGTCTTTATCTCCGTGGCTTCTATATCCGTATTCTTCCTGATGATAACCGAAACCTCACGTATGCCAGTCGATGATCCTAATACGCACCTTGAGCTTACGATGATTCATGAAGTGATGATACTCGACAATTCGGGACTCGACCTTTTTTTATATCAATATACCTCATACCTGAAGATATTAATTTACGCAACGTTCACTTCCAATTTCTTTAATCCGTTTAACGTGCAGAATCACTACCTTGGGTTTTCTATTTATATCATGATAATTTTTATCCTGATAGTAAACCTTGTATGGATTGAAACAATGATGGGGCGCTTTAAGCTTAAGAGTATTCCGCAGTATCTTCTCTTTGCGGCTTCTATCGGAATACTTAATATTCTGGTCTATTCTTTCTTCAATAAATGATACGATAAATGGAAAATGTATTAAATATATTATTCTGCCTTACGCTTCTATACCTTGGTACTACAACAAGGATCATGGCATATCTGAATGTATTTGTAACTCAGGGAATTCTTCTTTTTGTTATTCTGATACTTCCACTTTTCAACAAATTCTCGGCTTATACTTTTATACTGCCTGTTATGATACTTGCGGTTAAAGCGGTGCTTATCCCGATATTTATTAAAAGGAAAATAATGCTTGAGCTTGAGGTCAGGAAGAGTATTGAATCGGACTTTCAGCAGTTCAACTTTCTCCTGCTCTGTGTATTTACAATGATAACAGTTTTCGTCTCGGCTAATATGCTGGCTAAATACACACTGATAGATTCGATACCCTTTGCCGCCGCTTTCTCAACGATTATTATCGGATTGTATATAATCATATTCCGCAAAAAACTGATAGTGCACGTCATTGGATTTCTTGTTATGGAGAACGGAATATTTCTGCTCGGCGTGTCAATTGCCTCCGAAATGCCCTTTTTGATCGAACTTATTTCGCTACTCGATATTTTCGTTGCAGTTTTCCTTATGGGCATTGCCATTAATAAAATCAGTTCCACCTTTGCGGTTGATGATATTACCGGACTTGATGAATTAAAAGACTAAACAATAATAGCTGTTATAAATGCCAATGAATATTCTGTACCTGCTGTCCGGGCTACCGCTTGCTTCCGGTGCGCTGTTTTTCACTTTCAATAATCTGAAGGTTAAATATCGATTATCAATCTTTACAGCAGGCACCCATCTTATAATTACATATCTGCTGTTTGCTGGATTTATCGCTCCGCCTCAGAACGCGTGGTTTAATTTTGATTCTCTGACAAAACTCTTCCTGATGATTCTGTCGAATGTCTTCTTCTGGGTTACGGCCAATTCTTATAAGTATATAAAACATTCGCCCATTGAAAAGATTGAGAAATCGAGACAGATATTCTACAACATGACAAACCTTTATCTGTTTGCCAATACGCTGGCTCTTATCAGTAACCATCTCGGGCTTTACTGGGTAGCGCTTGAATCCACGACATTGTGCGTGGCACCCCTGATATATTTTTACAGAGATAAGGAGTCCCTCGAAGCAATGTGGAAGTATTTGTTTCTTGTTTCTGTGGGACTTGCCTTTGCCTTTATCGGAATATTATTCTTAACACTCTCGGCGCATGGAACAGAGTTCATGGATAATGCGCTTTATATTACCGTACTGGTCAGCGGAGCCTCTAAGCTTAATCTTATCTGGCTTAAAGCCGGCTTCATATTCATATTTGTCGGGCTTAGTGCCAAGATTGGGATAGCACCAATACACCCCGGTGAAGTAGATGCAGTAAGCAACTCGCCAAGCCCTGTCGCAGCGCTCATCTCAGCATCGCTCGGCGGCACAGCTTTAATGGGTGTGCTCAGAATTCTACAGATTCTTTCATGGACTTCGCTGCTTCAGTTTGCTCAGATACTGCTTATTATCGGTGGAACTGTGTCACTTGCAGTTGCTCTCATCTTTATGTTTCGGGTTACTAATTACAAAAGAATGATAGCCTATTCTTCAGTTGAACATATGGGAATCGTGCTGATTGGTTTCGGTATCGGAGGCATTGCACTTACAGGTGCTCTGCTTCACCTGATCTTTAATTCGCTTAATAAAACAGCATTCTTCTTTATGGCAGGAAATATCCACCGCAATTATAAGTCAAGAGAAATTGGAAGGATCTATTCACTCCTGAATAACTTGCGTTGGACCGGAATTTTATTCCTGATCTCTTTTCTTGCAGTAATCGCAATGCCTCCGTTTGGATTATTCTTCTCCGAGCTTATGTTGCTTCAGGGACTTATTGCGAATAACCAGTTTGTTCTGATGACATTTATCATTATACTGTTGCTGTTTATTTTTATCGGAATGAGCAGGAATGTTTTCAGAATGCTTTATCGGACAACAGACAAAAGTACGCGGACTTTCAATGAACATTTTGAGTTCTCTCATTTATCCGCAATCGTGTTGCTCTGCATTCTGGCCGGGCTTGGCATATTTATCCCTGAACCGCTGGCAAAGATAATTTCAGATGTTACGAGGCTCTTTGTCCACGGCATCTGATCAAACATAAAAGGTAAAACTGACTAATAAACATAAACCCAATGAATAATCTGATAACACAAAATCAAAAGGCTTTTAAAATCTCCGGGATTCCGGAGCTTACAGTAGCAGAGTTCGAGCGGGAGTGCAGGGAAATCCTTGGCACGGGCGCAAGGATGACGGGACTGTTCCCCATAGACCCGGAAGCCCCATATATAAAAGTACTCGCCACCTTTGCAAGCGACAGCTCCTCCCAGATTCATCTGGTGTCGGCAAGGTTTGATAAAGATATTCAGCAGGAATATGAAAGCTTCGCCAATGATTTCCCCCTGACAAATTATTTTGAATGCGAACTTGCTGAAAATTTTAAGATAGTGCCAAAGAATCATCCGTGGCTTCGTCCCGTAAGGCGGCAGGATGTTATACTTAATGATGTGCCATATCAGTTTTACCAGGTAACCGGAAAGGAAGTGCACGAGGTTGCAGTCGGACCAGTACACGCCGGAGTTATTGAACCGGGGCATTTCCGCTTCCAGTGCAACGGCGAAATGGTCTTTCACCTTGAGATCTCGCTGGGTTATCAGCGCAGGGGAATAGAGAAAATGCTGACTCAGGCGAATGACTATAAACAACTCGCACTTGTTGAATCGATGGCGGGGGATACAGTCATCGGTCATACTATGGCTTATGTGCAGGCGCTTGAAGCGCTCGCAAAAACAAAAATATCATTGCGGGCAAATGAAATCAGAGCGATAGCCGAAGAACTGGAACGTGTTGCTATGCACCTTGCCGGACTTACAGGCATTGCCAGCGATGTCGGCTTTGCAATCGGAGCAGCATCTTATGGACGCCTCAGAACTCTTGTTATTAACAGCTCGGCGTTACTCTGTGGCTCAAGGTTTGGACGAGGCTTACTCAGACCGGGCGGAACAAGGTTTGACCTGACCGGCGAAGCAATAACTAAGATTACCAAAAACCTCGAACAGGTGCTGAAAGATATTCAGCAGACCAACGACTTTCTGTTTAATTCCACATCGGTCATGGCGCGCCTTGAAGATACCGGATTGGTACATCAAAAATGGGCAAAGGATATCGGGCTGGTCGGCCCTGCCGCGCGCGCTTCCGATGTATGTATCGATACGCGGTTAAATCAGCCTTACGGAGCTTACCGCTATCATGTAATTCAGACGGTTTCACTTTCTTCGGGCGATGTCTTTGCCCGCACCAGGATAAGAACTTTGGAAATTGAGGAATCTCTCAGGTTTATTCTTGAACTGTTCGACCAGTTGCCTGAAGGAAAGGTATATGTTGAACCGTGTAAAACCGAACCTGCTTCCGGCGTAATATCAATTACTGAAGGCTGGCGCGGCGAAATTGTACATAGTGTATTTACTGACCAGTCGGGAAATATAAATACGTATAAGATTAAGGACCCTTCGTTTAATAACTGGTACGGGCTTGCTCTTTCTGTACGTAATGAGGGAATATCCAACTTCCCGCTTTGCAACAAAAGCTTTGATTTGTCCTATTGCGGTCATGACCTGTAAAAGAAAGCATGATTAATAATTAACTATGGTTCATTTTATGCCGGTTGCGCTATCATATAAATCATAGTCCAGATGAATTTTGCATGACATAATTAATCATATATTAAAATAAAAAAACTGCCTCAGAACTATAAGGGAAATCAAAAAAAACTATGTATAAAGGATTAAAAATAAGATACGCGCAGGGTGAACCGGTGATTAAGGATATTCACACGGCGCACCTGCCCGAATTGTTCCGCGGATTGCCTAAGCTTAGTCCCGATAAATGTAAAAATGGGTGCAATAAATGCCGGACATCATGCCCGGCTGAAGCAATCCTGCTGACTCCTTTAAGAATTGACCTCGGTAAATGTACTTTCTGCCCGGTTTGTACCGAAGTATGCCCTGAAGGAGCAATTCAGTTTACTAATGAATATCATCTTACCTGCTCCAGGCGCGAACAGCTTATTTTTAGCGACAATCTTCAGCCTGGACTGGCAGACGAACGGATAAGGAAATATTTCGGACGATCCTTAAAGCTAAGACAGGTGTCAGCCGCCGGATGCAATGGCTGTGAACTTGAATTAAACGCCCTCGGTAATGTAAATTTCGACCTCGGACGCTACGGCATCGAGTTTGTCGCCTCACCACGCCACGCCGATGGAATCGTGATAACCGGACCAGTATCAAAAAGTATGTCTGAGGCTCTGTCTGATACCTACGAAGCCGTGCCGGCTCCCAAAATAGTAATTGCCTGCGGTGCATGTGCTGTCAGCGGCGGAGTTTTTCAGAGTTCGGACGAGCTGGACAGGTCTTTCTTTGATAAAATAAATATCGATCTGTTTGTACCCGGCTGCCCGCCTCATCCGCTGACTTTTATTTCAGGACTTCTGAACTGGCTTGGCCGAAAATAATAAGCGGGCTGAATATAATTAAGATGAAAATTCGTCAGATACCCCGACACTAAAGATATTTAAGATATTCCCCTTCCATAAAACCATAATCGCTGATAATAAAATGATATTCATCTCTCCCGATATGATAATTTTTTATTACGATATGATAATTTTCTCTTACGATATGATAATTTTCTGTCATGATATAACAATCTGCT
>Ga0194060_10002925_pt1 | contig 12157 bp, 8 predicted proteins | sample SepL225m_MetaG_FD_163427 | JGI IMG/M metagenome (GOLD analysis project Ga0194060, IMG submission 163427) | Anoxic zone freshwater microbial communities from boreal shield lake in IISD Experimental Lakes Area, Ontario, Canada - Sep2016-L222-5m | ecosystem: Environmental > Aquatic > Freshwater >... | reverse complement strand
GTCATTGATGCGCCGGCGGGGCTTGATGACGCCGGCCGACTCCAGGGCCTTGCGGCCGAGGTCGTACAGCCGCTCGCCAGCGGTGCGCTGGTGGTGATGGCCGCGGCCGTTGTTGCAGTGGGCGCCGTGGCCCGCTGCCATGCGCGCGCGGGCCGAGAGGTTCACCTCGCGGGTGAACTCGAGGATGAAAGCGTTCTTACCGTCGATGATCCCTTCACGCTGCAGCGTGTGGCCGCAGTGGTGGAGGTAGGTGTACTTGAGCGTCTGCGAGAGTCGCTCCGCCTCTCCGGACGTGGTGTGCTCGATTGTGACGGTCAGACATTCGTGGGCGATGACGTCGCCGGGCTTCGCGTTGTTGTTCTCGGTCATGGACTTCTCCAAAGCTGTGAGCCCGAGTGATTCGGGCTACTGTGGCGCAATAATATCATAAAATCGCGTTTCTGTCAATATATCATGACAAAACCGTGTTTTTGTGGCTTCTACGCCACGTTTGACGCCCAGATTGATTCATGCTATCTTGTTCTAACTAAAGACAAAGCTATGAAGACACTTTTGCCAAAAATCAACAATTTTACCAAATTTGCGCCGGAACTCGGCACGACTTTTTTGAGCATGTAACTCCAAACAAGATTTACACGAAACGTGACCTCAAAAATGTCCTGCTGAGTAGCAGGGCATTTTAGTTCCTCGAAAACCAGTTCAACGAAAACCCAAATCGCGATTCAGTTCGCGTAAAGAAGGAGGCGCTATGCGCTCGAATTCGATCGTGTACCTTTTCAGCAAGATTTGGCATTACAGTCTCGGCAACCGCCGAAACGTGGTCTTGTACTGGGTGATGTTCCTGATTGCGAATAGCGTCGCCCTGATTGCGACCCCGCTCGTCTCGGCCGCGATTGTGAACGAGATTCAGACGCGTAGCATCGTTTCGGCGAATCTCGCGGCGCTTTTCATCCTGCTCCTGCTCGATCCTGCGCTCGAAATCTTCTTCTGGTCCTTGCATGGTCCCGGACGGGTGATCGAGCGCATCAACGCCTTCAAAATGCGGGCGAATTACCGCAAGCACCTGCTTCGCGGAGTTCTGAACTTGCCGATGAGCTGGCACGTCGATCATCACAGTGGCGACACCATCGACAAAATCGAGAAGGGAACCGCGGCGCTTTTCGACGTGGCGGACGAGTCTTTCGAAATCATCTCGAATCTCGTGCAATTCGTCGTGAGCTATATCATGCTCGCGTACTTCTGCCATCCCGCCGCCGGAATTGTAGCGCTTGTGTTCGCAGCCGCTTACGCGATCACGGCGCGCTTCGATCGCACCCTGATTCAGGGCTACAACCAGATCAGTTTGTCCGAGAATAATGTCTCGGAAAGCGTTTATGACGCCGTCGGTAATATCTCGACCGTTATCACGCTGCGTGTTGAGCGAAGGGTGCTCGGGGCGCTTATCGAGAAGATCCTGAAGCCTTTCGAAATCGACAAGAAGAATGCCATCGTGAACGAGGTTAAATGGTTCATTATGGCGTTGATTTGCTCTCTTATGAGCGCGACTGTGCTCGGGGTTTACTTCTACCAGCACATGGACTCGCCGACCGGAGTGCAGATTGGCAGCGTTGTTGCAATCATCACGTATCTTCGGCAGACCAGCAAGCTCTTCTTCAACTTCACCTATCTGTACAGCAAGATTGTGATGCTGCGGGCGAAGGTTCGGAATGCGGAGTTGCTTGCCGATGAGTTTGCCGCCGTACCGGTTGTCCCGAATGAAATCTCGCCCGATTGGCGTCTGATGCAGGTTGAGGGCTTGAGTTTCTCGTATCACGGCCCGGAAGAGAGCGAAGATTTGCACATGGACAATGTGTCTTTTACGCTCCGGCGTGGTGAACGCGTGGCGGTTGTGGGCGAATCGGGGAGCGGAAAGACCACGCTTCTCAAGCTCATGCGCGACTTGTACACGGCGTCCAAGCTGCGGCTCACGGTAGACGGCTCTGCGATCAAGAATGGTTTCGCCGGCATTGGTGAGACCGTGACGCTCGTGCCTCAGAATTCTGAGATTTTCGCGACGACGATGCTCGCGAATATCACGATGGGCGCCGACTATCCGATAGAAAAGATCCTGAAATACACGGATATGGCGCGCGTCACGAAAGTGATTCGCGATCTTCCGAAGGGCTTCGACTCGCAGGTCAAAGAAAAGGGCGTAAACCTGAGCGGCGGGCAACAACAGCGGCTCGCGCTCGCCCGCGGTTTGCTCGCCTGCGAAGACAAGACCCTGATTCTCCTCGACGAGTCGACGAGCAGCGTCGATCTTGCGAACGAGAAAGCGATTTACCGGAGCGTCTTCGAGGAGTTCAAAGAGGCGGCGATTCTTTCCTCGATTCACCGCCTGTACCTTTTGCCGCTCTTTGACCGGGTTTTCATGTTTCATGAAGGCCGGCTTGTGGGCACAGGAACAGTTGCGGAGTTGCTCGTGAATTGCCCCGAGTTCAGACGGCTTCATGAGTATGGCGTGGAAAGTGAGGCGGTTGGTGCGGTCGTCTGAGTTCTTTGTTCGAGTCCTAGATCCGTGAGGGAGTCAAAACTCTCTCACGGAATTTTTTTTATCAATCTTTTTCATGTCTGATATATAATGTAATCAATAAGCTTGTTGCCGTTTAAGCTCCAGTCCAAAACGGTAGCTTTCGGCAAACTCTGGCCAAAAATTTTTTAGCTTAGCTAAGGCTAAACAAAAAAATTTGTTGACGTCGATTTTGCTCGAAATCGACCATTTTGGTCAAGAAGCTTAAACGGCAACAAGCTTAATATGAAACGCAAAATACCGAATTTCTTCAACTCGATTACACCGATAGTTTCTTTTAAGGGAAAGCGTGTTCTTGAAATCGGCTGTGGCGAAGGTGTGCGGTCGAGGCAAATTGCGAATCTTTGTCGAAAGCTAATCGCGATAGATTCAGATGCGACAGCTATAGAAAAAGCCAAGACCTTAAATCCCGCGTCAAATATCCAGTATTTATTCGGCAGCGCTGTAAAATTGAATTTTCCAGCATCAGCTTTTGATATGGTTATTTTTACGTTCTCTTTTCATCATGTCCCGATAAATAGAATGAAACGCGCGCTCAGTGAAGCGATTCGAGTCATGAAGCCGCGGGGATTTTTGATTTTTATCGAACCTGATTTCGCGGGTACTTTCTATGAAAGTCAGCGACTACTATGTGGTTCAAAGGATGATGAGCGTGCCAAAAAAGCGCGTGCATACTTTGAGATATTGAATTGTTCTAAAATTCAAGAAGTGGATGAGATCAGAGAAACGACGGTGTTTCATTTTGATTCCGTGGACGAATATTTCGCTTCCAATCATAAAGTCGTAGCTTCGAGAAATAAGGTAAAGCAGTTTCTGGAAGCTCACCGATATATATTGACCGCCGATCGGCGCGTCAATGTCTTAAGAAAATTTTGATATAATATTGTAAATGAAATTGGTTAGAGTATCACAAAACCTGGTATTGCTTATCGCGCTCGTCGTTCTTGCGATGCCTTTTTCGGTTTCTGCGGGTCAACTTAAAGTTCCGTTTACACCGCAGGCGCCGGACAATAATTGGGTAGAACCTTGGCAGGATTTATGCGAAGAAGCTTCGATTTTGATGGTCGATCGTTATTATCAAAACAAACCTCTGAACAAAACCCAGGCGCGTACTGCTTTGATCGAAATCTTAAATGCTAAAAATACCGCCTACGGAAAAAGCCTAGACGAATCGACGCAGGAAATCGTGCTCATGATTAATAATTTTTTCGCTTTTGAAGCGCGCGCGGTTGATAATCCGACGCTTTCCGATTTGAAATCCGAGCTTGATGCCGGACATCCGGTAATAGTTCCGGTGAACGGAAAAGATCTGCATAATCCCAATTTTATAAATAGCGGCGTTCGATATCATGTTTTAGTGTTGACCGGTTATGACGACGAGCGTCAGCAGTTTATGGTGAACGAACCGGGTACTCGACTGGGTGAAAATTATCGCTATGCATATTTAACGATTCTTGAAGCGATGCATGATTTGACGTTCGGTGATTTGCGCACCGGACCGAAGCGAGCTGTTTTTACCAGTCCAAATATCATAAAATCGGCAGAGCTTGATGGTGATAAAGACGGTCTTTCGAAGATTGACGAGATTCGATATGGCACTTCGCTCATACTCGCTGATACCGACAAAGATGGTTTCAAGGATGGACTGGAAGTTGAATCGGGATATTTACCGCTCGTCGCCGAGAGTAAAATCAAGAACAATACTCTAATAAAAACAGAAAGCAGTACCGCGGTTTATCTTTTAACTCAAAAAATCAAAAGATTGATTCCGAACGAGGCGACGTTTAAACGTCACGGATATAAATGGGCAAATGTGACGGTCGTGAGTGAAAAGTTTTTAGGTTCTCTGGGTAATGGTAAGTTATTGAAATAACTATGAGCAATCATGAATCAGGCGTCTCAGAGGAAGAGCTCGCGCAGGAAGCGGTGAAGCCACCGGAGAAAAAAGTTGAGGCGCATCAACCGACAGCGGCCGAGAAGTTAAGCGTGGAAAATAAGCGGATGGCTGTTGAAATGGTTCTTGCCCCGGATAAGTTTGATATTTCAAAACTCTCAGAAACTCAAAAAGATTCTGTTTTGGTTGAGCTTGGTTCGGCGAAGACATTTCTTGAAAACAAAATGAACGCGCTTCCGGAAAATGACGTTGCTGGGCGCGCAAAATTTCTGGAAAAGATACAGCGGGCGGATACAGCCAAAGAAAAACTCGCGAAAAAGGAAGATGTGCATGAAGTTGCGGATAACATGATTATTGAATCGAAACCGGTTCAGGTTCCTGAAGTGGTTCAGGAAGTTTCAAACGACATGATCGTTGAATCTGTTCCGGCGGAAAAAGCGACTCCGGAGAAACAGCGCGGATTTTTCGCTAAAATTTTGGATCGAGCGCGCGGCAATGTCGTGATGGACGAAAACGCTTCGACCGACAAAGGGCCGATTCGTGGAAGCGATATTGCTCGGGTCGGCGGTGAGAGCTTATCTGCGAAAGCGATTCTCACGGAAGCCCGATTAAAAGGCCGAAATGTTCGAAGCGGCGAGCTGAACCCGGGTTCGTCACCGCAATCAAATTCGCAAGAAATAGTTCACGAAGTTACTGATGACATGATTGTCGAGTCGACACCGGTTGAAAAAAAGCGCGGATTTTTTGCCAAGATTTTGGATCGAGCGCGCGGCAATGTTGTGATGGATGAAAATGCTTCGACCGACAAAGGACCGATTCGCGGAAGCGATATTGCTCGGGTCGGCGGTGAGAGCTTGTCTGCGAAAGCGATCCTGGCGGAAGCGCGCACTAAGGGTCGCAATGTCCGCGCCGGAGAATTAGATCCGGGTGCCGCGCGTTTTGTGACGATTAAGGGTGAAGACGGCAAAGATGTCCAGATGCCGGCTTTGAGCGAGGCTCCAAAAGGTGGCTTTAGTGCCCGTTTTACCAAAGCAGAAGCAGCTGATATGGTTTCGGAACAAAAAGCTGAAGAACCATCTGGTGTCGTTGAGGCAGATATTGAAGAGACCAGGAGAGTTGAAAAAGAGGTGATCGCCGAAGCTGCCGAGCTGAATAATCCGGCATCCGAGAGGTTCATAACTGTACAAGACATGCCGGCTGTAAGGATCAGAAAGGAGATTCCGAAGCCGATTGATTTTGGCACAGCGGCTGCCGAGGTAAGGGCAAAGAGACAATTTGTTGATTTGACCGGAACGGTAAAGAGCAGAACAGTCCAAGATATGCCGGCCATAAACCTTGAAGCTAGAAATGAAGATATCGAAGTTGATAATCAGCCGGAAGTTATTTCCGAAGCACCGCTCGAGCCGCCAATTGACTTAGCTAAAAGAAGGGAAGAGGTTCGAAGGCAGAAAGAAGCTGTGACTAAAGAAATTCCAGTTGCAATATATAAACCCGTGGTGAGTGCGGTTGGCAGACAAAGAGTTTTCATGCCGGCCGTCAAAATCAATCCAGAAGACCAATCCGGAAAAAAGGCCGCATAAATCAAAAACCCCGTCATTACGGGGTTTTTGGTTGACAATTTCGCTTGTCGGCGTATCATCTTTGCAGCTCTTAGAGGCTCTCATGAGCCCGGAAAGGTCCCATGAAATACCAACCGACGAAGATTGTCTGTTTTGGCGGCGGAACCGGTCTTTCAACCTTGCTGTCGGGCCTGAAGAAGAACCCGTGGCTCGACATCACGGCGATTGTGAACATGTTTGACAACGGGGGAAGCTCGGGTGAGCTCCGCGACCGCTTCGGGATTCTACCGCCTGGTGATGTGCTCAAATGCCTGCTCGCGCTTTCGGAGGATGAAAAGGCAGCGCGCTCGATGCTTCTGAAACGTATCAGAAACCGTGGCTATTCCGGGCACACCGGCGGAAACATCCTGCTCATGGGCCTCGAAAAGGTCTACGGTAATTATCCCGACGCCATCGACGCTTTTGCGCAGCTTCTCTCGGTGCAGGGCTACGTGGTTCCGGTGACGCTCGAAAAAGCGACTCTCTGTGCGCGGTTCGCGGACGGCCAGGTTTCGCGCGGGGAGGTGCACGTCGACATCGGCGTCTTCGAAGGGAAGCGCGTTGAGCATCTCTATCTTGAGCCTGAAGTCAAGGCTTCTCCGGGAGCGCTCGAGGCGATTGACGATGCGCGCGTGATTTGTGTCGGCCCTGGAAGCTTCTACACGAGCTTGCTCCCGAATTTCTTGCCGGCTGGGATTCGTGAAGCGATTGCGGAGTCAAAGGCCCCGATCATCTACAACGCAAACCTGCTTCACGAAGGCGCGCGCGACGGATCGATTGGCGCCATCCTCGAGGTTCTTGAGAAATACTTGGGGCGCAGCGTTGACCGCGTCATTGTGAACAGCCGATGGCCGGAAAAGCCCGCCATTCAGAAGTACGAGGAGGAGAGGAAGTATTTGCTCGTTTCGAACGACTCCACGGATCCGCGCGTGGTCGAAGCCATGCTTTGGATCGATGACACGATTGCGCGCCACGATCCGGCAAAGCTCGCGCAGCTGCTTTCGGTCGTGATTGAGAAGGTTCGTCGGTGATTTTTGACCGCTAAGGTAGACAAACCGAGGCGGTCGTTTTTATTGTCAGGTATTGACTAAGCCGCTAAAATAACATATAATCCGTCAGCGAACATTGACAACTTTCGATGTATTGAGAGTTGGCTACAATTGGCTCAACTGAGCCAGAAGGAGAGTACGTGAACCAAAAGCTTGGTCTGTTTGTTGGTTTTCTGGCGACGTTCTCCATCAATTGCGGCCCCGGAATCAGGCAAGTGCCGGGCAACAAGGCATGTGAACAGGCTTCGGATTGCGCCGAGCATTGTGACGGTCTCGGGATCCCCGAGTGCCGTGACAACTTCTGCATCTGCCTCGTCACGATTGGTGGCGCTGATGCCGGCGTGCGTGGTGACGCCTCGGTTGATACCGATGCGAGCCACGTTGCGCGTCACGATGCCGGAGCGTTGGAAGAGGATGCCAGTTCCGATGCGGGCCCCGTGCTCGCGCCGGACGCCGGTTCCGATGACGCTTCGAGTGTGACAGAAGACGCCGGTTCCGCCGATTCGGGTTCGCCCGATGCCGGCCCCGTCGTGCATGTCACGGTGCAGAATATGGACTTCGACCCGGTGCGTGATACGACCCAGAAAATCACGGACACGACCGGAACCCGGAACATTGGCCTGTCTCATTTCGAGATTTGCGCGGTGGACGGGCATGTCGACCTGCTCACGGTCACGACGAATGGCAACGGTCAGTTCGGCGAGCTTTTCGTGAAGTTCAAGTTTGACGATGCGGACGAAGCGGTGAGGAGCATGAGTGCCGGTATCGAAACCGTCGTCCAGACTCCCGAAAACGTTTTGCCGCTCGACAATCTGAACGAAACGCCGGACATCAAGCGTTGCACCGTTCTCGTGCTCAGTATGAATTTGCCGCTTCCGAACGAGCGGACGCGAGTCATCCGTCCGCTCATCACGGGCATCTCGGCGCGTCAGAACATCAAGGTCGACTTTGGCGCGATGAACCAGAGCTTCACCTATGGCCTACGTACGGTGTTCAATCCGGAGCCCGGTCTGATGCTCTGGGCCGACAACATGCCGAGTCGGGAAATCACGATTGCGAGGAACTCCGAGAATTCCCAGGTCGCAGCCTTCCGCATCTGTACCATGCCGTATCAAACGGCGACGGTGCGCGAAGCGGAACAAGCGCTTGAGCTGACTGTTCCCTCGGACATTGCCTATTCGGTGCGCTCGTCAGTCGGGTACACAGATAGCGACAATGGCAGGTGGTGGCCGCTCTCGAACGAGACGAAGACCCTCTCTTCGAGCGATAATGTGCTTGATTGGCACGCGAACAATCCCGAACACGATTTCGAGGTTCTGGACTGGGGCGCTTGCATCCAGTTCCAGCTCACCCTGATCTTTGTGCCCGAGGGTGCGACCGAAGTGCAGTTCGCGATGAAGTCGGTCGGCGCCACGGTGCCGATTCAGGTGCGTAACTTTGAGGGAGCGCTTCATGATTTCACGGAGCCGTTTCCCTGGGCGCACATCACCTTTGTCGATGTCTCGCCGATGCCGCCTTACATCGGTTTCTACTACGTTTACCCGCGGGACCTGTCGCAGGCGAGCTGGTTTCTGTGGGAGGGCGAGCCGACGAAGTGCTGGTTGAATGGGAACGTCGGTGGCACCGAAGTCGAGTGTCCGCTTGCCGACATTCAGGGCAATGTTCAGGGCATCGACATGCGTTATCCGGCGCAGTTCAAGAAGGTCAAGTTCAACCTGCGTTCGGAGGGTTTTACGGATGTTTACCGGGTGCGCGTCGAGATTTGGCGCGGTTCTGCATACCCCGATCAGGTACTTTCGAGAGTTGTGAGCCTGGCTCCCGGGAACAACGAGTTCGTCTGGGACGAGGGCACGACGCTTTCGAGCGAAAATGACTTCGTGGTGCGGATTCGCATCTTTGCCGCGGATCCGTTGCCGCCCGAAGATCAGACCGCCTTCGTTGCGCCGCGTCTGCGCTTCGACTTCGAGTCGGCGGAGGCGACCTATGCGAATCGGCCGCTCGATGTTTACCTGAACGCCCCGGAAACGCCGGGGACCTGGTCTTGGGCACTCCGCTCCTTGCCGTATCAGGGTCCGTGGTTCGTGTTTCATGGTCCCGAAATGTGGCTTGAAAACAATGCTGTTGGTGTGCCGGTGCAAATCAGTGTGAGCGAGCCGCCGCGGGAAACGATCGGTATGAACGCAACTTTCCGGATGCAATACGGTCCGGGTGATGTCTGCGTCCTGCATCTGCGCCACGGCACCGGGAAAGAGAATCCGGTCGCGAGCGATATCAGCGCTCAGGTCGCAGGAACGATCTTCCTGATGCTTTCCTGGAGCGAGAACGAGGTGGTTTTCCGGGCGCCGCGGCGGCAAGATTGCGTCTCGATTGGAGCGCTTTCAAGCTTCCAGCTCACGGTGAAAATCGGTACGCCGATTGAGCCGACGGATCCGGAGCGGCCACTGCAGTTCAAGCTCTTTGGGATGGAGGCGCTCCCGTCGCAGCTTGATGGCCCGCTCGTGCCGGTCATTGTTGCGTTGGATGGTGACGGTCGCCGGGAATTCATCTCGGACGAGCACAGTGTGCTGGGAAACCCGATCGTGATCCTGCCGTAGTCCGCTCGTGCTTTACCCGGATGTGAGATTCGTCTCGCATCCGGTTTTTTATTATCCTTTGAAAAACCCAGTGCTAGAGCCACGTGGAATGCGAGCTTCCGTCCATTTGCTCGTCATTCCCGCGCAGGCGGGAATCCATTTTCTGTCTTCAAATGGATTCCAGGGCAACTCGTGCTCGAGTTTCGGGAATGACGAAATTGGGGCAGACAAGCTTGGGCCTTGAACCATGAAAAGTTGCGGGTTTTTAGTACGAGGTAGTCCATATATTTTAAAAGCCGGGCGATGGTTAGTCGCACGGCTGTTTGGGCGCATTGAGCGCCGAGTTTCAGAAGTAGTAGATGACCGTCTCGCCACCGACTCGGTCGGTGCGGCAACCCGCGAACTTCACCTCGGGCTTGCTGAGGTCGAGCGGGAAGTGGCGGGTCGCGCCGGTTTCGGGGTCGAAGACGGTGGCGTCTAGTGCCACGGCCTTCTTCCTGAAAGCGAACAACTTCGTCGCACGATCGGCGGCCCAGGATTTCTCCTGCTTCGCAACCGTGTTCACGACCTTGTTAGCGGGGTAGCGGGTCGCGATGCCATCGATGCGCACCGACCCGAGTTCGGGGGAAAGGGCGGCGTGAGGGTCACCCGAGACGGAAAGCGTGAACCCGCGGTCGACATCTTCCCGCCACGGTTCACACGTGACGGTGAAACTCGGTCGAATACCGAGTTTCCAGGAAAGGGGTTCCGGGTTTGTGATGAGACTCTTCGCCTGGCAATAACCCAGGTAACCAAGTCCCAAGAGCAGAACGGCGACAATCGCCATCAGCTTGATTTTCATCTATTCCTCCAGGGCCGCTCGTCATCCGAGTGGTCCGTTGTCATCCCGAAGCCGAGAGATCTTGTGGCTGGCTAACATAATCTACCATATTTTAGCTATTTTGTCAATATTCACAAACAATAACAAAACCTGCTTTTACGGCAGGTTTTGTTTGTTTAGCTTAGGATTGTTTCTTTCGGCGGATAAATCTTATTAAAGCGATTAGGAGCCAGATGAGAATCGCGACCGGGATTCCGACGCCAAGTCCGATAATCACGAGCCAGATTACGATTACAACGAGAGACTGCAAGGCACTAATCATCGACTGAAAAGCGTCTTTCACGATTTGCCAGAGTTGAAAATCCTTGGTCGGAGCGCTGATTCGCGATTCTTCAAAAAGCGAAACTGCGATGGTTGAAAAATCAGTGGTATTAGTCAAATATTTAATTCGCCCCTGGTATGACTCAATCTGTCCGCGAATCTGGCCGAGATGATCCTGAACCTGCAAGACTTCATTGACGGTCTTCGCCGTCTTCAAGATTTCAAGATAAGTTTTTTCCTGAGCCTGAGCATTACCGAGCTGTGCTTCCAGGTCCGAATATTGCTCGGTTACATCCTGGCCATTCACCGATTCGGTTTTCACAATCGCGGCTACTGCTTTCACCGCGGTCAAAGATTCATCAAACTTTGCAACCGGCACGCGAATCGTGATGTCGCCATAATGGGAGCCGTCAGTCCTTTCGCCTTGTGATGAATGTTCAACGTATCCGCCGCGACCGGTCGCAATCACGTTGACTTGTCCAATGGCTTCGGCGGCATCCTTAACCTGAAGTTGAAGCGCAGCCGTCTTCACGATTTTCTGTGTGGTTTCGGCGGCGTTAGCTCCGGCTGTACCGCGCGCGATTGGCGGCATTGTAGAACTTTCGGTGTATGAACCTTGGCTTGACCCGGAGAATGAGGAAAGTCCGAGTGATAGTTTCGGAGCTGCGCCAAGACCGGCAGTGGCGCCGAAGCTATCATATGCGGAGTTGCCATACACGACATTAGAGGATCCGCGAAAACCGTCATTTTCCGAATACCAGACAAGAGCAAAGACTCCGATAACGAAGAGCGCGACGAGTGCTGCGAGAACGATAAAAAGATTTCTCCAAAGATGACTCGGCTTGGATACCGGCGAGACCTGAATATTTGGTGCCATATTTGTTTGTTAAGATTTAATAGTATTGTATCACTACGGGATTGACTTTGATTTTCTGTCTCGGTAATATCGCGAGGCTCATAATCGAGCAGAGGAGGACGTGATGGGTGATTACAATAAGGAACTCACCGATTATGCGGTGCGCTATGTGAGAGGTGCTTTCATGAAAAGGTTTGGGACTGAGAATCCCGGGCCAATCGACCTTGGGTGTATCGTGGGTACCGGGTTTGCGAACGTTTTCGAGTCCGCGACGGTGCTCTGTGAAATCCTGATGGGGGAGATTCCGGGATTCGGCTATATCTCGGTGCTCGAAGGGCATCCGCGCAAGATCCTGCTTGTGAAGACGCCGGGTGGAAAGCTCGTGCTCTGCCAGGTCGGCCGGATTCACATGAACGAAGACCCGGCGCATCCTGAGCAAATCTATCCGATGGCACGGCTTCAGGTCGAGCTCATGAT
>Ga0194060_10002923_pt1 | contig 12164 bp, 7 predicted proteins | sample SepL225m_MetaG_FD_163427 | JGI IMG/M metagenome (GOLD analysis project Ga0194060, IMG submission 163427) | Anoxic zone freshwater microbial communities from boreal shield lake in IISD Experimental Lakes Area, Ontario, Canada - Sep2016-L222-5m | ecosystem: Environmental > Aquatic > Freshwater >... | reverse complement strand
GCTGCTGGCAGCGGGGGCGGGGTTTCTATGAGTGCATCGGACGACAAAACGCAGACTGCGTGGCAACCACTGACAGCGTTGGGGGTGGCGGCGTTTGCGCGCGCATCGTTGGGGCGGCTGCTGCTCGTGCAATTAATCGTAGCGCTGCTGGCCGCGGTCACGGTGGTCTGGTTCTTGCAGGAGTGTTGGTTCCCTACGATAGGCGAGGCGATCCGCGCATTGCCGGCGAAGGGAGAACTTCGCGCTGGCAGTTTGAACTGGACAGGGCCTTCGCCCTCGTCGTTGGCGGAGGGTCGGTTCCTGGCGTTCGCGGTCGATCTGGACCACACCGGCGAAGCCCGCTCACCAGCGCAAGTGCAAGTGGAGCTTGGGCGGTCGGATTTCAGGGTCTATTCACTCTTCGGTTGTGGTCGAGTCGCCTATCCGCACGACGGAGCGTTGGCGTTTAATCGGACTGAGCTGTGGCCGTGGTGGGGCGCTTGGGCTCCGGCGATTCTGGCTGTTGTGGCTGGGTCGGTGGTGGCGGGACTGATGGTTATCTGGGCGTGTTTGGCGACTCTGTATTGTTTGCCGGTCTGGCTGGTCGGGTTCTTTGCGAATCGGGACTGCAGTCTGGGCGGGAGCTGGCGCCTGGCTGGCGCGGCATTAATGCCGGGAGCCCTCTTGATGTGTGCCGCCGTCTTCCTCTACGGCTGGGGCGCTTTGGATCTCCTGCGCCTGGCAGTGACTGGAGCTGTGCATTTGGTATTGGGGTGGGTCTATCTCTTCATTAGTCCACTGTGCCTGCCGCGGCGCCCGGATCCGGCATTGAAGGGCAACCCGTTCGCGTGATTGCGTGTAGCTCGCCGTTCGTTTAGTCTCAGGCCATGACGATTTCAGTGGGCTTTTTTCGGACCGCGCTGCTCCTGCTCGTTGGAGTGCTGCTGAGTGGCTGCCTGCCACCCGGCCCGAAGGACGAGGAAAAAGAACAATTCTTCCTGGCAGGCAAGAGCCGAGTTAACACGATGGATTTCAAAGGGGCCATTGAGTCGTTCGAAAAAGCGGTCGAGGTGAACCCAAAATCCGCCCCCGCTCACTTTGAACTGGGCTGGTTGTATGATCAGAAGGAGTCCGATCCGGCTGCCGCCATATACCACTACGAGCGTTACCTCAAACTGTCGCCAAACTCGGGCAAGGAAGAAATGGTCAAAACCCGCATCTTGTCCTGCAAACAGCAATTGGCGCAATCCGTCTCACTGGGCCCGGTGACGGAGAAGCAGCAGCGAGAGCTTGAGCAGCTTGTGGAGGAGAACAAGCGCCTCCGTGAGGACTTGGATAAATGGCGCGCCTCCGCCACCCGCCAGCAAAATGCGACCAGCCCGGCTAGCGCAGGATCGCCCGCACTTCGCGCGGTGCAACCGTCGGTTGCAGGCCAGCAGGCTGCAAGCGGCGCGGCGACGTCGAACTCAGCCAATCCGGTTCGGCCACCGACTGTGCCCGCAACAACCTTGCGGACGCATATCGTCAAAGCAGGTGAAACGCCGACTATCATTGCCCGACAATATGGCGTGAAAGTGGAGGCGCTGATGGCTGCAAATCCCAAGCTGGATCCCCGGCGCCTGCGGGTTGGCCGGGCTGTGACCATCCCGGCGCCGTAGTCGAAAGGTATTACGTCACCGAATAGAATTTGAACGAATCCCCAGTTTCCGGGTCAATGGCTTGGTGCCTATTTTTGTGTGAGAGGCTGGGACTGCACGGTTGCCGAGTTTGCGGCGCTCAGAGCGGATAGGTGTTCGTGGAGCAGATTGCGAAACCGGTGGCTCCAACGGCAGCAACCGTGAGGCGGCGGAAGGCAGGCGGGGTCTGGGCGATACTGACTGGGCGCCGTGCCGCAAAAAAAAGGTGAAGATTTATTTGACAAGTTCCTGGATTATTCGGTAAATACGAGCAGGTATTACTATTGGCATTGTTGATCTGTGGGTATAAAACGAGCTAAACTTTATCTATGAAAAAAATCGTTGCCTCCGTCGGTTTGGTTGCAGTTGGTGTCACTGGCCTTCAAGCGGATGTGTTTCCGGGCCTCACAGCAGAATCCGGCAAGCCGTGGACCGCCTCGGCCACGCTACGCGGATTCTATGATGATAACCCGAGCACGCAGCCGAATAGTTTTCATCCCGAAGGCAGCTATGGTTTCGAGGTCAGTCCTGCTATCGAGTTCCTTTTTCCGTGGGAGCAAACCACCCTCAGCTTTGGCTATGTCTATTCCCTGAAGTATTACGAGAACAAGCTTGTCAATAGCAACGGTCACGACGTTAATACGCAAGACGTTCATGCTGGCCTCACCCACGCCTTCAGTGAACGCTATAGTATCAGCGTGAAAGACTCGTTCGTGATTGGTCAGGAGCCCGATCTTCTGCGGGCAGGAAATACCTTCACCACCTTCCAAAGCTATTCTGGAAACAACATGCGCAACTATGGCGCGATTGATTTCTTGGCCCAACTTACTCCAGAGTTTGGACTTGAGCTGGGCTATGCCAATACCTTGGTTAATTACTCGGATAATGCAGATCCCGCTGTAACGGGCGTGGCCAGCAACGCCGGTCTTTTGAATGAGATGGATAATGTAGTGCATCTCGATGGCCGTTACCAGCTCCAGCCGCAGACGGTGGGGATCCTCGGTGTCCAACTGAGGCAAACGGATTTCACGGGTGACCAGGATATTAGTCCGACGGCTACTTACTCTAGCGGCCAGCCTATCATGAGCGATAGCCGAAATGCGCGCTCATATTACGGGTATCTGGGGCTTGACCACAATTTCCGGCCGGACTTCACAGGGTCAGTTCGTCTGGGCGGCCGCTATACCGATTATTTCAACTCTCTGGACGATCAGACTCAGGGCAGCCCTTATGCGATGGCCAGCCTCAAATACACTTATTTGCCGGAAAGCTCTTTTGAGCTCGGGGGTAGTTATGATTATAGCCCGACTTCCTTGTATCCCGGTGTAAATGCAGCCAATCAGATTAACACCAGTGCGGAGGCGGGCACCGTGTTTATGGCGCTAAATCATCGGATCGTCCCCAAGCTTTACGGTAGTATTCTGGCCCAGTATCAGAACAGCATGTACGTCGGCGGGGTCTACGATGGAAAGAGCGATAACTTTTTCCTCGTCGGCCTGAATCTGCGATACCAATTCAATCCCAATTTTTCGGCGGGGGTGGGCTACAACTACGACAACCTGACTGGGGTGCAGCCTCATTATGACCGAAACCGGGTTTACATCGGAGTCACAGGCAGCTATTAGTTTAATTCTGACGTAATGGCCGGGGGCTGGGCTGTCATGACTAGCCCCCGTTTTTTTTGACTTATGGATCCACTGAAAGTGACGCCACCCCAGGAAACGAAACTACACTTCCTGGATTATTGGCGCATCATCCGAATTCGGAAGACGATTATTCTGGCGGTCTTCTTGCTCGTCGTTATCACCGCCACGCTGGTGACGTTCATTTTGCCGGAGTCTTACTCCAGTTCCACCCGTATCAAGATCGAGCGTGACCAGTCCGATATTAGCGGCTTTGCCGAGCGCGGCGGTGGCATCCAGAGCTATGATCCTTATTTCATCCAGACAGAGTTCGAGCTGATTCAGTCCGAGGTTATTCTCGGCAAGGTGATCGACGACCTCGATCTGAGCAACGTCTGGGGCAAGAAGTATACGAACGGGGAACGCCTGAAGCTTTCTGAAACGATCACCCTGCTGAAAGGAAGAATTGATCTCCGCCCTGTTCGGAATACCAGCCTGATCGAAATTCGCGTGTACAGTGAGAAGGCTGACGAGGCCGCCAAGATCGCCAATGCTGTCGCCGATGCTTACAAAGTCCATCGGCTGGCGCAACGCACGCTATTGAGCCGGGGCGGCATCAAAGCGCTGGAAGAAAGGTTCCTGGAGCAGCAAGAAAAGGTCAAAAAGGCGCAGCAACTTGTGGATAAGCTGCGCGAAGATCTGAACATGTCGGACGCGGCAGCGAGCAGCGATAACCCGTCGATACTGATGACGGCAGATACGCTGCGCAGGCTTGAAGGCCTGCGCATTGAAAGCAAAGCTGAGTATGTCCGCCAGGCGACCATGGCGGACCACCTCAAGTCCTTGGGGAAGGAGCTTGGCCCGGAAGGCCTTGCCCAAGCGATACCGACCGCGGTCCCGGACACCCTGCTCAATTCCTTGCTCGAACAACTGAGCGTGGCAGAGCAACGGCTGGTGATCCAGGAAAAGGAATACGGTCCCCTACATGCAGAGGTCATCAAGTGCAAGGCCATGACAGATGATCTTCACAAGAAGATCAAGAACAGGGTAGATGGCATCATGCTCGGTTTGGAAACTCGGGTGTTCTCACTCAGTAACAGTCTCGACAATCTGGAAAAGGAAGTCGCGCTGGCTACGACCAACGACGTCACCAGAGCCAACCAAACCAGGCCCTATTTCGAGGCCAAACGCAACCTCGATGAACTTCAGCGTTTCCGCCAGATACTCGAAGTTAAGATCTCGGCCGAAAAGATCGACGTCGACCTGCCGAAGACCATGATGGTGGAAATCGTGGACAAAGCTGTTCCTAGCCTACGCCCGGTGCGGCCCAACAAACCTCTCAATATCGCGCTGGGCATCATTATCGGCTTGGTGGTTGGTGTCGGCTTGGCCTTCTTCATCGAGTATCTCGACACGAGTGTAAAGACGATTGATGACGTCGAGCGCTCGCTACAATGTCCCGTGCTGGGCGTCATTCCTCAAAATGTCGGCTTGCTTGTGGAGGAGGGAGCGGAAAGTCCGCACGCGGAGGCATACCGTGTTTTGCGCACTAACCTCTTGTTCTCGCGCAAGGACGATAAGCTCAACACCATTGCCGTTGTGAGTGCGGGCGCTGGCGAAGGCAAATCGACCACCGTATTCAACCTCGCCGCGGTCTTCGCCCAGAGCGGGCAGCGGACCTTGATTGTGGACTCTGATCTGCGCCGGCCGACGTTGCACAAAATGATGCACGTGACCAATAACCTTGGGCTCACCAACTACCTGCTGAAACAGAACACGCTGGAAGAAGTGATTCAAACCAGCAAGATGCCGACGCTGGATTTCCTGGCCAGCGGCAAGCTGCCCAGCAGTTCTTTAGGCATTCTCAGCTCCGCGCAGATGAAGGATCTGATCAGTGAGTTGAAGCAGCGCTACGATATTGTCTTCTTCGATTCACCGCCGATTATGGGCGTCAGCGACGCGTCGATTCTCGCCAGCGAAGTGGATATGACCATTCAAGTCATCCAGTACCGACGGTATCCTCAGCCGATGAACATCCGTGCCAAGCAGTTGATCGAAAAGGTCGGCGGCAACCTGGTAGGTATTGTGTTGAATAACATCAACATGTCTCAGGACGAGAGTTACTATTACTACAGCGGTTATTACCATGATAACTATTACCGCAGCGAGGAGTCCGAGTCGGCCACGCAGAAGGAGCCCGCAACTGGAGACCAAGCCAAACTGGACATCAAGCAGAAGTATTGATAGGGATTTGAAATAAATGAGTATCGATAATGTCGGTAAAGGGTTGCGGCTTTGGGCTACAGTTTGTGGACTTATTCTGGGGGGGCTTTGCCTGGCTGGCTGTCGGTCACAGGTGCCCAAACACGAATCCGCGAAGGTTCCGTCTAGCCTCACAGCCGTTTCTGCTGCCAGCAGCGCAACGGTCAAGGGGGTCGTTGCGACTCCCGATTCCAAGTCAGGCTTGGTTCCGGGTATGTCCAATAATGCCGGCCCTGAACCGGAAGTTTTCCGTGTCGGTGATTCGTTGACGATCGCCTTCATGGATACTCCGAATGTGATTCCGTCATTCGAAGGGAGGATTAAAGAAGACGGAACCATCACTCTGATCTTGAATCAGAGTTTCAAATCTGACGGCAAGACCCGGGGCGACCTGGAGAAGGACATTCGGGCTCGTTACGTCCCTGATTATTTCAAGCAAATGACGGTTACGGTGAAGCAGCAGGAAAACACCCGCTGGTTTTACGTAAATGGTGAAGTGAGGCAGCCCGCTCGGCAAATTTACACTAGCAGGATCACCGTGCTGAAAGCGATTGCTTCGGCCAGTGGTTTCACCGACTTTGCCAACAAGAAGAAGGTGAAACTAACGCGGTTGGATGGCCGCACTCAAACCGTGAATTGCGTTAAAGCGCTTGACAACCCCAGATTGGACCCGGAAGTTTATCCAGGCGACACCATCCATGTTCCTCGCCGGCTCTGGTAATGGTCCAGCTTAAGGTTCTGTCCGGTAAGAAGGTGGGCACTACTTGGGTAGCCCGCCGTTTTCCTGTACGCATTGGACGCTCAGCCGCCGCCGACTTGCAGTTGGAAGAGAACGGCGTGTGGGACCAACATCTGCAACTCGATTTCAATCCTGCGGAGGGGATCGTCCTCAGTGCTTTGCCCAACGCGTTGGCAACCGTGAACGGACAGCCTGTGCACCAGACCGTTATGCGCAATGGGGACGTGATCGATATCGGCTCCTTGAGAATGCAATTCTGGCTCAGTGAGAGCGGGCAGGTTGGGTTACGCTTCCGTGAAGGGCTTACCTGGGCGGGAATCGCGGTTGTTTCCCTGGGCCAGGTTGGTCTTATCTACTGGCTGCTTCACTGAAAGCGCAGCAATCTGCCTAATGCCGGAAGTGCCTTGTGCCGGTGAAGGCCATCGCCATGTTACGCTCGTCCGCGGCCGCAATCACTTCAACATCACGCACCGAGCCGCCCGGCTGAATGGCTGCCGTAGCGCCTGCCTCCGCTGCCGCGATCAAGCCGTCCGGAAACGGAAAAAACGCGTCGCTGCACACCGCACTGCCCTTTAGCGAAAGACCCGCCTCGCCCGCCTTCCACACAGCAATCTGGCTTGCATCCACCCGGCTCATCTGGCCCGCGCCAATGCCCAGCGTCCGATCCTCGGCCGCATACACGATGGCGTTTGACTTCACGTGTTTCACAACGTGCCAGCCGAACAACATGGCCTGCAGCTCGGCCTCTGTTGGCCTCCGGCGAGTGACGATTTTCAAACCGTCGGCGGTGGTGACCTTCACGTCGCGCTCCTGCCACAAAAAGGAATCCGCGCCCACGCTGCGCACGTCCCACGGCTGCGCCGCAAATGGGCTTTTCAAGACCTTAAGAAGGCGCAGGTTCTTCTTCTTTTGTAGCAGGCTTAGCGCCTCCACGCTAAAGTCGGGCGCGACGATAACCTCGCTGAAGATCTCCGATATAGCTTCTGCGCACGGTAGATCGAGCGTGCGGTTCACCGCGATGATGCCTCCAAATGGGGCCTGACGATCCGTGGCCAGCGCCTTGTCCCAAGCCTCGCGCAGGCTGGTTCCCTGGCCCATCCCGCACGGGTTGGTGTGCTTGAGGATGGCCAGGGTGGGCGGGTCGGCTGCGAACTCCGCGAGGAGGTTCGCCGCCGCAGTCAGGTCCAAGATGTTGTTGTAAGAGAGCTCCTTGCCTTGTAATTGTTGGAAGTAATCGTGAAACGCTCCGTAAAGGACGGCTTTCTGATGCGGGTTTTCACCGTAACGCAACAGTTGGGCCAACGGTGACTGGACGCGCAGCGCCGAGGGCACTGCAGCGACTGGTGCGGCTTCGAAGGCTTGGGCCAAGTGCGCCGCTATGGCGGTGTCATAGGCTGACGTGCGCGCGAACACTTTGGCTGCGAGCTTGCGCCGCAGTTCCAGCGTCGTGCATCCGGTCACCTTGATCTGTTCGGCGACTTGTTCATAATCAGCGGGGTCCACCACCACAGTTACGCTCTCGTGGTTCTTGGCTGCACTCCGCAACATGGATGGGCCCCCGATGTCAATGTTCTCGATTGCCTCCTCCAAGCTCACGTTTGGCCGCGCCACGGTCTGCTCAAAGGGATACAGGTTCACGACCACGAGGTCGATTGGCTGGATGCCGTGCGTGCTCACAGCAGCTTCGTGGTGTGCGTTACCGCGGACATAGAGCAGGCCCCCATGAACTTTGGGGTGCAGGGTCTTCACCCGGCCATCAAGCATTTCCGGGAAGCCGGTGTATGCGCTCAGGTCGATGACGTTCAAGCCAGCTTCGCGTAGGGACTTGGCCGTGCCTCCGGTGGAAATCAATTCCACACCTGCCGCCGCCAGGACCCGCGCCAGCGGGACGAGTCCCACTTTATCGGAAACCGAAAGCAATGCGCGTCGAATTTGCTCCATAATCGGCCGCTACCTTCCTCCAGACACGCCCGACAAGTCAACTGGCAAATCCAACTCAAATCGAACACATCCGGCCGAACCGTCCTGCTTTCCCGCGAGGCCACCTTCGCGTCTGATACGCGCGGAAAGCTGGGCCAAGCCTTTGCATTTACGAAGGCCGGTGGTAGTGAGTGGCTCAGGGAAGAGCCTGACGCGCCAAATGCTCGGCGGTTCGGGCCATGGCTTGGTCAGTCATTCGGCTCACGCTGAAAGGTCGGAGCCGGAAGCTATAACGCTGCGCCTGACAGGGAATAAGGTATTGTTCGTGCGGCCAGGCACCCCAACTGTCGTCGCCGCCTGCCCCCTGCTGCCTAAAGTCGAGATTCACCACAACAATGTCGCGTTTCGGCAGCTCGAACGGATGCTCAGCCAACTGCAAGTCGTCGGTGGTGTGGTGGAGCGCGTTCACGCTGAGCAGTGGTAGTCCGACGGCGAGCATGCCGACGCCCTTTGTGTTTGCCAGCGCGAGCCAACGAACGTCCACCTTGTTGCCGCTTTCGCCCGGTTCAACATAGTCGTTGAAGAACTGCTCGCTAACTGAACCCGAATAGAGACCGATGCGGGCGTCTTTGCGGTCGCAGTACGTTTCCTGTGGCCCGGGCCCAAGCCAGGCGATTCGATCAAACCCGGCAGGCCTCACCATCTGCATGCCGAGGCGTGGCAGCTTTGGAAGGCCGGTCTTACCCGGGATGAACTTCAAATCCACGACGATGTCGCCCGTTTTATGAATGGTGTAGGTGGTGTTCCATTCTGCTTCCACCTTGGGCAGGTGGCTGCTGATCTCCACGACCACCGAGGAGGCCTTCGCTTCGGCCCGGAAGCTGCTCACTTCGCCGCCTGCGTGCGCCTGTCGCCAGATGCCCTGAGACTTGGCCATGTCACGTCCGCGATCATTGTCCGTCGGGGCGCGCCAGAAATCGGGCCGCGGCGGTGATTCGATCAGCTCCGTCCCCTTAAACTTCAGCGAGCTTAGCGTGCCGGCTCGTTTGTCGAACGAGACGGTGAAATCCTTGCCGCTCACAGCGGCTTGCGCGCCGTCCTGGCTGAGGCGCAGGGCCGGCAGGGCTGCTGTGTCCAAAGCAGAAGCTGGCACCGCATCGGGCAGTCTGAATTGATCCCACGCTATCTCATGTTCCCGCTTCGCCCACAATTCGTCCTGCTTCAAGCGGAAGCTGACTTCGAGGAAGTATTCGGCGCCAGGCTCAGGCGCGAATGGTCTTACCGGGATGGCAAGTTGCGCCGTTGCCCGGGGTGCAGGTCAGGGCCGGGAACTACGCCCTTCTGCAGTTCCTTGCCACCTCCTGTCAGGCGCCAGCGTACGACAGAAATGTCCTTCAAGTTGGTGAAATCGAACCAGTTCTTCACCTCTACCGTCCTCACGGATGCGTCGGCCAGCTTGCAGTGGACGTATTGGTAGATGTGTTTCACTTGGAGCAAACCCGGGTGCGGCTGGCGATCAGGCGTGACTAGGCCGTTGCACACGAAGTTCTGGTCGCTGGGAGTGCCGGGAGGGCCGAAGTCACCCCCGAACGCCCAGAAGGTTGGCTCGCCTGTCACCGGCTGGGTCACCGTGCGTGCGGCATTGCGTTTAATGGGTTGGCGCAGCCCCTGGTCCACCCAATCCCAGATAAACCCACCCTGGAGGTAGGGCTTGCTGTAAAACAGGTCCCAATAGAGCCACATATTGCCGGAGCTGTTGCCCATGGCATGTGAGTATTCGCAGAGAATCAGCGGCCGGGCTCGCTTTGGCTCTGGTCCGAGGATGAAGTCACGCCCCCAGTCCCCGTCCACGCGCTCACCGTTGGCATACTGCTGGAGCAAGGACGGTTTGGGATACATTGGGCAGTAGATGTCGGTATTGCGTGCGAACCCGGCGCGCTCGTACTGCACCGGCCGGCTGGAATCACGCCCTTTGATCCAGTCGTAGGTGGCCATGAAGTTCGGCCCGTTGCCAGCCTCGTTGCCGAGTGACCAGATGATGATCGAGGGGTGGTTCTTGTCGCGCTCGACGGCACGGATCGTGCGGTTCAAGTGCGCCTCCTGCCATTCAGGGAAGTTGGCCAGCGATTCCTTGCCGTAACCCATACCGTGGCTTTCGATATTGGGTTCGTCCACCAGGTAGAGCCCGTAGCGGTCGCAGAGGTCATACCATGCCGTTTGGTTCGGGTAGTGCGAGGTTCGGACGGCGTTGATATTGTGCTGCTTCATCACACAGATATCGCGAATCATGCCCTCGACCGTGATTGCCTGACCGCGGTCAGGGTCGATTTCGTGCCGGTTCACGCCCTTGATCAGGATACGCTGGCCGTTGACCAGCAGGTTGCCGTCCTTGATCTCGACCTTGCGGAAGCCCACATTCACCGGGATCACTTCCAGCACCCGGTTCCTGTCATCCCTGAGCGTAAGTAGCAGCTTGTAGAGGCGCGGCGTCTCCGCTGTCCACTTGAGCGGGTTTTGCACCCGAGCGGAAATCGTCGCCAAAGCCTCGCCACCGGCCTCGGCGCGAAATTCCTGAGGACCGCCCACCCCCTTCACCTCGCGGCCGTCGGGGTCCAGCAACGCGGCTTCGAGAGAGCAGGCCCTCGGTGACCGGGTTTAGTTGGTTAGCTCCAGGCTCACGCTTAGCGCCGCGTCGCGGTGTTGCGCATCTAGCACTGTCTTTACCTCAAAATCGCGGATATGAAGCTCTGGCGGCGACCAGAGATACGCGTCCCGGAAGATCCCGCTCAGGCGCCAGAAGTCCTGGTCCTCCAAGTATGAGCCGTCACACCAGCGGAAATTCTCGACCGCGAGCAAATTCTCCCCGGGCGCGAGAAACGGGGTGATGTCGAACTCTAACGGTGTGCGGGAGTCCTTGCCCATGCCGACCTTCTGGCCGTTCACCCAGATCTGGCAGCAGGAATTCACGCCGTCAAACGTAAGGAGTACGTGGCGGCCTGACCACTCTTTGGGCACCGTAAAGGTGTGGCGGTACGCATTGACCGTGTTGTTCGGGTCATCCTCCGGCACGAAGGGCGGCTGCCAGGGTTTGGGCCACGGGTACGGGATGTTCACGTAAATCGGAATGCCGTAGCCCCGCATCTCGACATTTGCAGGCACGGGTATCGTCGTCCACGTCCGGTCGTTGAAACCGGGCTGCCAAAAGTCCGGCACGCGGGCGCTGTGGTTCTTGCTGTAGTGATACTTCCACTGGCCGTTGAGCGAGCGGTAGAAAGGGGACTTCACGCGCTCGGCATTCGACACGGGGCCGATCTTCAGCGCGGTCTTCGCGTCCGGGCAGATGACCATCGTGGCGTGCGGCGAAAGGTTGTTGATGCCGGTCAGACGCGGATTCTGCCAGTCCTTAAGCGATTCGCTCTGGGCGTAACCCTCCAAGGCAAGGATCAGGAGCGCCCCTGCAAGGCATTGACTCAATATATTGGTGGTGGCCATGAATCATTTGTTTAACCGAAAGGCCCGGAAGTTTGCAATCCCCATCCGTCGGCTTTCAGTCAGCCGAAGACGGCGTAATCGTCCCAAAGCACCGTGCTTCGGAACGGAGGACCAACCGCGCTTCGGCCAGGAGACACAGCGCTACAAAACCTCTGCCAAATTCGAGTTGCCTGCCGGGCGCGGATTTCCGATACTCTGAGTGTGGCGCTCGAAATGAAGCAGTTAATGGGCGTCGATTCTGGTGGCGCGGTTAGCTCAGTGGTAGAGCACTTCCTTGACACGGAAGGGGTCAGAGGTTCAAACCCTCTATCGCGCACCATTCAATGTTTGCAAGGTTTTCGTTGAGCCGTGCCGCTGGCCGATCCGGCGAAGGTTACCTCGGTGGGCTTCCTGATTTCCGATAAGCTGGAGGAGCTATTCCAACTGGAAGTGGCGTGGATCAAGGCATCGCCGGCCGCACGCGACTGAGCGGCG
>Ga0194060_10002922_pt1 | contig 12164 bp, 10 predicted proteins | sample SepL225m_MetaG_FD_163427 | JGI IMG/M metagenome (GOLD analysis project Ga0194060, IMG submission 163427) | Anoxic zone freshwater microbial communities from boreal shield lake in IISD Experimental Lakes Area, Ontario, Canada - Sep2016-L222-5m | ecosystem: Environmental > Aquatic > Freshwater >... | reverse complement strand
AAGGGAGCGGTCGGATACAAACAACATGCAACTTGCGGCAGTTCGCAGCGGGCCTGCAACCAATCAAGCACGTGAAGAATGACCTCATCAGTTCCGGCGAGGTCATTCGCCAGTTCGGCTGGCCGCATGAATGGCACCTCCGCGCCATACTGGCAAGCTATGGCCGCAATATCCTCCGAATCCGTCGACACGATAACCCGCTGAAATATACTCGTTTTCAATGCTGCTTCAATCGAATAAGCAATTATCGGCTTCCCAAGAAATGACTTGATGTTCTTTCCGGGAATACGCTTGCTTCCGCCTCGGGCTGGAATAATGGCAACCGCTTTCATAAGGACAAACATTACTCCAATAGAAACGAATTCACATCGCAAAACACGACAATCCTACACCCCGTCTCTCGAACATAACCTATGAGATGACAACCTCCATATCGCCAAACAATCAATAACTGGGCTCAAAAGTTGCTCATACCGAAGTTGCTGTTCTGAGGCACACGAAATGTAATGCGCCTTCATCAATGCTACAGGAAGGCGAAAAGCAGATTTTCTCGCTGTTTGCATAGCGAGTTTCTTCGAAATTTGATAAAGCTCATATTGAAAAACTTCGCGCTCGTAAATTAAATCCCCAATGAAAGGTCGCTCGCGCACGCAACACAGCAAGGGCTCCCTGGATATGATACGCAGTCCAACTGCCTGAAGCATCGCTTCATAGATACCGACATATCCACAGTTCTTTTCGACGTGATCTCCGTTCCAACTGTTACAAAACGATGGATACATAAACAACAAGCCGCCTGGTGTCATACGCGAAACAATATCGGCCGTGATTCGCTCCACGTCGTACACATGTTCTACTACATCCATGCAATTAATAATGTCGAATCTCCGGGGCCCAATATCTCTGACATCCACACATTCAACGGGCAACGCTCGCAACTTGAACCTTTTCGTTACTAACTCCGTAAACTCGCGATTTAATAAATCAGAATAAGTTACAGCAAACCCCAGCTTAGCGTAGATTATTGAGTCTTTCCCGCCTCCCCCTCCATAATCTAAAATCGCCGACTTACTATCGCATCCGCGCAGCAAAGGCAACACAGCATCCATTCGAGATGTCATGAATGGGATCCTGTAAGGTTGTGTTAAATGAATTACTAACTCATAAGTTACACGATCCAAATCCGCGCAACTTTCTTGGTGCTTTAAGTGATAGCTTTCAATTACCTTTTTGACAGTAGTAATTGATTCATCAATCGAAACATCTTGAATATCTTTCAATTCTAGCGCAACGTCAAATAATATATCGTCAGAATTTGAATACGCCAGGAGTTTCCAACTTTCAGATTGTTGAAGTTCATGCATCATTTAGTCCTCATAATGGTTAATACACAGACGATATTCATCCAGCCATTTATCAGCGAATGCTCGCTTGATTATTTTTGCTTCAGGGTAAATATTTTCGCCAATTAGCGGCTTAATTATGAATGCATTTTGCACAACAGTATTTTTGATTCATTAGGGGAATGGCGGCACTCATTATACAGTGGCCAGGACCGCGCGCACAACACGCGAAACATCATCATCCGTCATTGACGGGAATAAGGGGATACTGAGACTGCCTGGGTAACATTTCTCAGCAACAGCACATTTGCCAAGCATATAGCCATAGCGTTTGCGATAGTATTCCTGAAGATACACAGGAATATAATGAACTTGGCATCCAATTCCTTGTTTTTTTAGTTCTTCAACAAAAGTTGTTCTACTTTTGCCAATGGCAGAAAAATCAATTTGGAGAGCGTAGAGGTGCCAAGCAGACATATTTCCCGCATCAATCGATGGCAACTGGACGCCAGAGAGATCTGAAAAGGCAACGTTGTATTTCCTTGCGATCTCAGCACGACGTTCAATGAGTGCATCTAATTTTCTCAACTGACTATGCCCGAGCGCACACTGGATATCCGTAAGCCTATAATTGTAACCTAGTTCGTGCATTTCATAGTACCATGGCCCATATTCGGTAAACCGACTATTAGCGGGCGCCGAAAGCCCAACAAAATGTGATGCATCTCTAATCATACCGTGAGATCTGAACATTCGACACCTCTGAGCCAGCTTGTCGTCATTAGTTATGACGGCACCTCCTTCACCTGTGGTCATTGTTTTAACGGGATGGAAACTGAAGGTTGTCAGATCAGCCCAAGCATGGCCACCAGTTTTATACCATTTGCCTTTGTGCTGAACTTGACTGCCAATAGCATGACTCGCATCTTCAATAATCAATGCCCCTCTCTCGCGGGCCAGAGCCGCGATCGTGGGCATGTCGCAAGGTTGACCGGCAAAGTCCACAGGTACAATCGCTCGAACATCCGACTTCCACGCAGCACCCAATGTTTCAGCTGTCACATTGTACGTCCTGGGGTCTATGTCGGCAAAGTCCGCTGTAGCACCAACATACTCGGCGCAGTTCGCTGAGGCCAGAAATGTATTGGCACTAGTCAAAACACGATCGCCAGCCTTAATCCCCGCCGCCAGCATAGCCACATGTAATGCCGCCGTACCATTCGCCACCGCGATAGCATGCTTTGCCCCACAATAATCTGCCAGTGCCTTCTCAAACCTACTTACAGCTGGCCCGCAAGTCAGCCAGTCGCTCTTCAGGACTTCGACGACCGCAGCAATGTCATCATCGTCAATATATTGTTTCCCATACGGAATCATACTTTTTGATCTTCTTCCCTTCAGCGTTACCCCACCACAAGTCCCTTTTCCTGAGCCCACATCTTGGCGTCCGGGAAATCTAGGCGGGCGATCATGTGGGCCAACTGATCATCACTGACCCATTGATCATTATTATCGCTACCACAATAGAAGCCATCGCAACAGGGAAATCCTCCTTTGTCGACGTGCCAACGGTAATCCCACCAGGGAAAACTGGGTTTGATTATAAAGTGGTCTTTAAACTTGATGGTCATGCGACCATCATCAACCGGGATCATAACCTCGTGTAACTTCTCACCCGGACGAATACCGATCTCGGGCTGCTCGCATTCTGGCCCTATTACTCGGGCCAGATCCACCATGCGCATGCTTGGAATCCGCGGCACCCAAATCTCTCCACCGCGCATGTGATTTAAGGCATTCAACACCAGCGCCACACCTTGTTCCAGGGTTATCCAGAACCTGGTCATACGCTTGTCCGTAATGGGGAGAACACCGCTTTTTCGCTTTGATAGAAAGAACGGGATTACACTCCCGCGGCTTCCCACCACATTGCCGTATCGGACGACGGAGAATCGGGTTCCAGTCGCCGCGCTGTAACTATTGCCCGCGACAAACATTTTATCCGAACAAAGTTTCGTGGCCCCATACAGATTAATGGGATTAGCCGCCTTGTCTGTGCTCAAGGCAACCACATGCTTTATCTTCCTATCAATGCAAGCATTGATCACGTTTTCCGCCCCGATTACGTTCGTTTTTACGAATTCAAAGGGGTTGTACTCTGCGGCAGGGACTTGTTTTAGAGCAGCGGCATGAATAACGTAGTCAACACCATCAAGGGCTCTCGACAGTCGATCACGATCCCGTACATCCCCCAGAAAGAATCGAACCCGCTCACGCTGCCCTTCATCCAGATGGCGTTCCATCTCAAATTGTTTGAACTCGTCACGACTGTAGATAACAACCGTCGCATTGGGGACTTCTGACAGAATCGTTTCAGTCAACTTCTTCCCCAAGGAACCTGTCCCACCCGTAATAAGAATTCGGGAATTCTGAAGAAACCCGCAGTCTGGTTTATTTATCATACGATTCCCCGTCCGACTTTATGTTTCCGACTCCAACTCAGTCAGCACTTTGCATTCGTGCCTGTACTTTCGTCCGCCCGGCAACTCCCACTCATATTGAATAATCACGGGGGCTGAATCCCGTGCCAAAGATTCGGCAACCTCTCCACTGAAACCAAGTTCTTTGATCGATGTCTTTATTGTAAAACAAGCAATTTTCCGTGTCTCAACCAAAAAAGTTACGCCATCACTTGCTCTAATACCCACGCTAACCCAATAAACTTGAGGCATAAGAAACGGAAGACTGAAGATACATCGAATTACCCCTTGTCCCTCGATAACGTCGGGACGAAAACCATCGAATAACATGCTAGCCCCTAACACTCCTCCATACCTGGACCCAATGCCAAACAGAAAATACGGTTGATTGATTCGAGACATGGCTTCATAATGAAGCTCTGCAGTCAGCGCCTCACCTGAATGAAGACTCGCAACTTGCTTTCCTTCACGATTTCTCAAAACCATCTTGATAATCCGAATATCACCAGTTCCCTTGTTGTCTCTTCTAATATCCGCCAGACTCATCTCCCGGTATTGGTCGTCCATCTCCGCCAGATAACTACCCACAACTGATGAAGCATCACCAACTTGCCTGCACCGACCATGATCCATCCAGATAACTCGGGAGCACAACCCCTGCACTGCGTTCATATTGTGAGAAACAAAAACAATGGATCCGCCTCGCTTAACGTAGTCATGCATGAGTTCGTTGCACTTGGCTTGAAAGGCCATATCACCAACCGAAAGCACCTCATCAACAAGTAGGAGGTCCGGTTTGACGTGAACCGCGATACTGAAACCCAGCCGAGCAAACATGCCGGAAGAATACGTGGAAACAGGGGCATCCAGGAATTCCCTGACTTCGGAGAAGTTAACGATCTCCTCGAACTTGGCGTCAACTTCTGCTCTCCCCATGCCTAATATCGCACCATTAAGGTAAATATTTTCCCGCCCCGTCATGTGAGGATGAAAACCTGCCCCCAGCGCAATGAGTGCCCCTACTCGCCCTCGAATGGCAATCAATCCATCATCAGGAGGAAATATACCCGTCAACAATCGAAGCAAAGTCGTTTTTCCCGAGCCATTGTGCCCGATCAGTCCCAGTGCCTCTCCACGCTTCAAGGTGAAACTCATGTCCTTCAACGCCCAGAATTCATCACGTCGAAGTTGGTGATCAACTTGAACTGCTCCCTGCTTCAGGAATTGTTTCGCAGCACCACCAAGTAGATTGCCAGCCAGATCACGCATCCCATAAAGCATTGAGCGCCTGAGATTGCGACAAAACTTTTTTGATACTCCATCGACGACAAGAACTGCATCCTCAGGCAACGTGCCGACGTCCTTGGAATCTATTGGTAATATTGAATCACTCATATATTTTGCACAGACATGCATATGGCATTTTGGGCACTGACTTAATCGGCGTTTGCCCAATTAGACCATTCGCTCAATAATTTTATCCTCGCTTACGTAGAATAAACGCCATGATACCAGAAACACCAGCAGCGCAAGAAATGCAGAGAGAAAATACTCTTTTGGATGATACAAATTTCCATAAATTACCATATCACGGCATGAACATACCAGATAGGTGAGAGGGTTCCACTTGTTTATCATCAACACAAGTGCGCTTTCGGTTTTTGCCGAGTATATGACAGGGGTTGAATACATCAATACACTCATGAATATGTCAACCATTCTAGAAAAATCGAAGGCGACCACCGACACCATGGATATAATGAGGCCCATAGCCGTCCCAAGGAAAAAAAGTGGTAATGCCACGAGGGGAAGCATCAGCAACCCCCAACTCGGGACAACCTTGAAAATCAGCAGGATTACAATATTCACCAAAAAGGTAATGAGATAGGTCGCAAGTTGGTTGGCCAACTGCTTGAACAGTAAAGCTTCATGAGGATAGTTTACCTGCATCAACAGTCCTGTTCCAGCGGATAGTGTTGAGGATGCCGAACTGTAGAATCCCATAAATAAGCCCCACATGGAGGTACCAATCATGACATAGGCGGGATACGGAATCCCGACGTCGCCCGGTTGAAGCATCCCCGTCGCTTGAAGAAATACCCACGAGACTATTCCAAGTAGTGGTGATATGAACAACCATGTGATTCCGATGAATGATTTCTTGTAACTTGCAAGAAAATCCCTCTTGAATAACTGCCAGATAAGTTCACGCGAGCGCCAGACATTACGAGCCATAACCACCCATGTCTGGAATAACCCCAACTCATGACGCATGTTTGGACGGTAGATTGTGATGGGCGGTACACCATGACCGTTTAATGCAGTTTTCATTGTTCGATGTCTCATTTTCGGCTTTCGTATATTTCCTGCAGGATGTCGGGTACGGATTTTGTGAGTTGCCACCCCGGATAATGTCTTTGGAATTTTGATACATCGCTGATCCACCAGATGTGATCACCGATCCGGTTATCATCGATATAGGTGGTGTTCATTTTCCGGCCTGAGATATGCTCGCACATCGCTATGGCTTCAAGCATCGAACAGTTGCTGAAACGACTTCCGCCAATGTTGTACACCTCTCCTGGGCGGGGGGCTTCATAAAAACGCCAGAAGGCACTCACCAGGTCATGACTGTGGATGTTGTCACGGACCTGTTTCCCCTTGTATCCAAAAATCCGGTATTCACGCCCCGCAATCGCACATTTCATGAGATAGGCCAGAAAACCATGCAACTCAGCTCCAGCATGGGTGGGGCCCGTCAGGCATCCCCCCCGGAATACCCCCGTCTTCATTCCAAAGTACCGGCCATACTCTTGTACCATCACGTCGGCAGCCAGTTTGGACGCACCAAACAGCGAGTGCTTGGTCTGGTCTATGCTCATCGTTTCATCGATCCCATTCCGACTGTACTCATGCGATGGATCCAACTCCCAACGGCTCTCCAGTTCGATGAGGGGAAGTCGGTTGGGCGTGTCTCCATAGACTTTGTTCGTGGAGGTGAAAATGAATACAGCTTCCGGACAGTGTTGCCGGGTTGCCTCAAGTACATTGAGTGTACCCAGTGCATTGACCCCAAAGTCCGTGAACGGCTCCCGCGCGGCCCAGTCATGGGAGGGTTGTGCCGCCGTGTGGATGACCAGGCTAATATCACGACCATGTCTGCGGAATACGGCCTCGACCGACGTGATGTCTCGAATATCCGCGCTGACATTCTTAAATGAGGGATAGGTTGCCGTGAGTTGGTCTAGTGTCGACCGGGTCGAGGCCTCAACCCCAAAAAAATAACTCCGAAGATCGTTATCTATTCCTATGACGGCAAAGCCTTTGTCGCACAGAAGCCGCACGGATTCTGAACCAATTAACCCAGCCGCCCCGGTAACTATGGCAACTTTCATATCGTCTCCCAAGATTCTATCCCTCACTTCAACAACATCTTCAATATCGGATTGTTCCAGGTCTTGTTGATCTTCTCCTGGAACTCACGGAGTCTCCGCACTCGTGTGCGGAGGAAGTCAGTTGTTACGTTGTTAGGTTGTTTGGTTGCTGAATTCGCGTCCGAAGGTTCTTGACTTAACAACCCAACAACTGAACAACTCAACAACTCCCTCTCGGCGGCGTCCAACGACGCCGAGAGGGCCGCCAACCGCTTCCCCATAAGATCGATGGCGATGTTGCGGACGATCTGGCCGAAGTAGTCGTTGGCGGTGTAGTAGTCCTTGCGGTCACCCTTCACCCAAACGCGCTGAACTGCCCCCCATTGCTCCAGTTGCCGTACCCCCATGCTGGCGGAGCCTTTGCTGATGCCCAGGGCCTCTTTCATATCGTCCAGGGTCCGGGGCGGTTCACTGAAGTAGAGGTAGGCGAAGAGTTGCCCCACCACTCGCCCCACCCCGAGCGCCTGGGTGGTATTCCCCGCCTCCTCGACAAAACGACGGACTATTGGTTTATCTAAGGGACTCATGGCGGGGAGAGAAAGTTGTTAGGTTGTTAAGTTGCTGAGTTGTTGAGGAGAGGGAGAAAGTTGTTGGGTTGTTGAGGATGGGGTGACCCTCGGGCTTTCACTTAACAACTTAACAACCCAACAACTCAGCAACTGAGACGCCTCGGCGTCTTCCCACGCTCTCGCCCCATCCATTATGCACCCCACGGGACGCAAATAGATCGTTCAGTATGTTTTGAATGTTATGTTTTATTAATGATGAATGCAAGTTCATTATTAACACTTGAAACGGAGTACCCGGCCTATCACATCACTCTGATCTGCATCGGAAAGGGTGTTATAAAAGGGTAACCGTACCAAACGGTCACTAACAGATTCCGTTACAGGACAGGCGCCCTCTCGCCCTCCGAACCGTTGCCCCATATCCGATAAATGCAGGGGGACATAATGAAAGACACTGAGGATCCCATCCTGCTTGAGATACTGTATAAAGTCCTGCCGTGCTCTCAATGAGGGCATTAATAGATAAAACATGTGATACGACTGGTCACAATGGGCGGGAATAACCGGCAGCCTCACTCCCTGTACTGACGCCCATGTTTGCAGTCCTTCGCGGTATCTCTCCCAAATCCGGCGCCTGGCGGCTTGAATTGCCGCCCGCTGCTCCAGTTGCGCCAACAGAAATGCCGCCAGCATATCGGAAGGCAAATAACTGGATCCAACATCAACCCAGGTATATTTATCAACCTGCCCCCGGAAATATCGACTGCGGTTTGTCCCCTTCTCCCTCAAAATCTCAGCCCGCTCGACGTACCGGATGTCATTGATCACCAATGCCCCTCCCTCTCCGCAACTGAAGTTCTTGGTCTCATGGAAACTCTGCGTCCCAAGACAACCCATCGTTCCAAGATGCCGGCCTTTGTATCTCCCGATGAGACCATGCGCATTATCCTCCACCACCGCCGCCCCCTGCTTTTCAGCAACAGCCAATATGGCGTCCATCTCGCACCCCACCCCGGCATAGTGGACAGGAATGATTGCTTTGGTCCGCTCCGACAAATGCTCCGCAAGTCTGGATTCGTCCAAGTTCAACGTGTCGGTTCTGATATCACAGAAGCGCGGAATCGCCCCTCGCAGGACAAATGCATTTACAGTAGATACAAATGTGAAGGAGGGCACAATGACTTCGTCACCCGGACGAATATCCAGCAACAGCGCACTCATTTCCAGCGCATGTGTACAGGATGTGGTGAGAAGCACACGGGGCGCCCCCATCATGGACTCAAGCAATGCATGACATCGTTTGGTATACTCACCATCGCCTGAAATATGCTGCCGCGTTATGGCATCTTGAACATAACTCATCTCCGAACCCGCAAGTGCGGCCCGATTGAATGGTATGCGAATCAACACTTGTCCAGTTTTTCCCATTTTCCGCCCCCCATCATCCACCCCCATTATTTCACAGCAGTCTCCAACAGCCACCAGTGGTACCATAATTCCAGCGCTTGACTCCGGAAGCCGGCACTCTGATAGGCCCGTTGGGCTGTGCAGTTTGCCCCTTGAGTCACAACCCTTACCTCCCCGACTCCAACGGCATGAAACCACGCCAGGGCATCTTGAATCAGTTGCCGTCCAATACCCCGCCCGCGCACCTTCTCCGAAACCGCCAGCAACCCGATCTGCCCAACTCCGCCCTCACCCCTATCACACGTCACATACCCCACTGGAACACCGTCAACAACCGCGACCAACACCCTCTCCGAGCGGCCGGCACAACTCTTTTCAATCCAGATCTGATAAAAAAGACTGCAAAGTGATGAGGAGAAATGACCATCGGCATAAAACCGCGACTGTTCATGGCTTACTGCCGCTATGGCTTTGAGCGCGGGCACGTCCCCGGTGGTCGCACTCCTCGTCTCGCACCCCCGCCGAACACTTTCAGTCCACTCTCCCAGATTGATGAAAAACGTCAACCTGACATCAACCAGGGTCAATCCGTATCCGCCAGCATTTCTTATCGAGCGCTGTTCCTCTCCTGATATGAGGCAATATACACATTCCACACCCTCCTGCCTGCCCTGTTCTAAAGCGGCATCGGCATCAGTAGGCAGAAATTGCCCCGATGACCACCTCGCTATTTTCCTGCCAAAGAAACGGGAGTCCCAATCAAGTACATTATAATATTGTTGCGAGGAACTCATGCTTGACCATCCCCTTTAGAGGACAATGCAGGAACTTCTGTCCGGATGGCATAACTTGGACGACCGGACATCTTTACAAACATTCGCGCCAGATATTCCCCAATGATCCCCAGGGCAAACAACTGGGCACCGGAGAATATCGCTACGATCGACGCCAGAAACGGAAAGCCGGGCACACTCTCCCCCTGGATGAGAAATCGTCCGAGAACATAACTCAGGACGATCAATCCAAACAGCGTGAACCCCAACCCGACCAGACTCGCTATCCTAAGCGGTAGGGTACTGAACCCGGTAATCATGTTCAGCGCATGGGTCAGGAGTTTTGTCACCGTGTAGTTGGACTGCCCGAAATGACGACCCTCATGCCGAACCCGCACCGTGGCAAAACGGTTTGCCCCAAATGTCAAAAGCACATCGACCGAGATAACAGAACCCCCAAATTCAGCAAATGACTCCCGTAAGACTGTTCGGAATGCCCGGAATGCACTGATATGACGGGCCGTTTCTGCCCCCATGGCCCGCTGGAGAACAAGTTTCGTGATCTGTGATGCCAAATCACGCCATAGTCCATGCTGCTCCTCCTCTGGAACGCCGTAAACCACATCATGCCCCTCTTCCAGTTTTTTTAATAACTTCGGGACCTCTTCCGGTGGATGCTGGAGATCATCATCCAACGTCACAATGACGGGATAGTTAGCCTTCCTGATCCCGCATAACAGGGCATTATGCTGGCCAAAATTCCTGGCCAGTTGAACTCCTCGAACTTTCTGATGAGTGGCGGCCAGTCGGGTGATGATATCCCATGAGCCCCCGCCGCCAGCGTCTTCGACCATGATGATCTCATACTCACCCCCCCGCTCTTCCATCATTCGACCAATGCGGGTGCACAGTTCAGGCAATGACTCCTCAGAGCGATAAACCGGGACAATAAACGAAATATCATTCACTCCCTCAGGTCTTAAACTCATGCTCACTCCTTCCACTCCCCGCGACCCCGGCGCGTTATGCTTTATCAGGGAGCACTCGATATACCCGCGCCCCCGCACCAGCCCCTTGGCACTCAAATATCACCTTCTTCCCATAGTGCTCCAGATACAGTATCCGCAACATATCAAGGGCCATGGGATAATCCTTTTCCACCAGCAAGAGCCGAACGTTGTCAGATCCGTATAGTGTCGACATTAGATCACCCGTTCCAAGGCTATCAAGCATCCTTTTATTAATCGGACTATTACTGGTCCAACCAACAATATAATAACGACCCTTGTGAGCCATGTATTGTGGTTTCAAGGGAGTGACGTTCTGCAGTAACAGCGACATTGAGGCCCACACAACAAGCCCCTTGTCGTGCCAGGGTTCCAGGAACCGGACCGCCTCTGTCGTCATGGAGACTTCCTGTTGCGTCGTTCGACTCCGATTCACTGACACATACGCCGCCCCGACCACACCAGCAACCATGACCAGTGCGAGCACCACTCCAACGGCAAGTCGCACCTTGGCGGGCAAACCGACCCCGCTACCCCTATCCAGCACCCATAGAGAAGTCACAGCGACAACCGTCAGACATGGCAGCACCACGCGCAACTTGAGTTCATAGGATAAGGCGAGGCCCATCAATACCGCAAGCGACAATACCCCTACGACAATTATCACCCAACGACTCCGCTGATCGTTGCCCAGTAGCAGGCCACCCGCCACCAGCACCAGGGTCAATATTGTCCACCTGTATGTCTCTGCCAATCTGGCTACCACCTGCCTTATAGCGAACCGTATTCTTTGAGAGAGAGGGGTCTTGTGCGTCACCGAAAGTGCAGTCATGCTTCGGGCATTAAACGCGTTTGTGGTTTCCATGAACCCCGAAAGAAAAAGTCGATAATCGTTCAGGGACCATTTCACCATGGCCAGTTCACTGCGATCCATGACACTTGGAGAGAAGTGCGGACTGTCGTACACCCGGTGCCGGAGTCGGTTAAATTCCCCGTAAACTTGCCACTCTGAATTGTTTGCCCGGGACAGTCCCGGAATGACGTCCAGCAACACGATGCTCGCCGCGACAATTACGAAAACAACCAGCCATCGAAACCCTCGTGTAATCCCCCACATCCCCACTACCAGCGGCCCGGTAAGCAGGAATATCATCCAAAGAACATCCTGCCGGATCAGGCCACACAACAGTAAAGCACCCCCCCCCCATAGC
>Ga0194060_10002921_pt1 | contig 12165 bp, 5 predicted proteins | sample SepL225m_MetaG_FD_163427 | JGI IMG/M metagenome (GOLD analysis project Ga0194060, IMG submission 163427) | Anoxic zone freshwater microbial communities from boreal shield lake in IISD Experimental Lakes Area, Ontario, Canada - Sep2016-L222-5m | ecosystem: Environmental > Aquatic > Freshwater >... | reverse complement strand
CCAAGGCTCAGGGCATCGAGCCCATCGACCTGGTGGTGATCAACCTCTACCCCTTCGAAGCCACCATTGCCCGGGAGGGCGTCACCGCCGCCGAAGCCATCGAGCAGATCGACATCGGCGGCCCCAGCATGATCCGCAGCGCCTCGAAGAACCACGCCTCCGTGACGGTGCTCACGGACCCGGATCAGTACGCCGGCTTCCTGGACAAGCTTCAGTCCGGCGCCTGGGGCCTGGAGGATCGCCGGCGCTGTGCCCTGGAGGCCTTCCGCCGCACCGCCGCCTACGACACGGCGATCTCCGGCTGGATGGAGCGCACCAGCACCTCCCACAAGACCGACGAACTGCCCCACCACCTCTGCGTGAACCTGGTGCAGAAGCAGGGCCTGCGCTACGGGGAGAACCCTCACCAGCCCGCTGCCTTCTACGTGGAGCCCGGCCGGCCGGTGGAAGGTGTGGCCGCCTGCATCCAGCACCAGGGCAAGGAGCTGAGCTTCAACAACCTCCTGGACGCCGACGCCTGCGCCCGTCTGGTCTGGCAGTTCCCGGCCCCCGCCTGCGTCATCGTCAAGCACAACAACCCCTGCGGTGTGGGCCAGGGCCCCCATGCCCTCGAGGCCTTCCTGCGGGCCCAGGCCGGGGACCCCGTCAGTGCCTTCGGTGGCATCGTGGCCTTCAACCGCCCGGTGGGCGCCGAGGTGGCCCAGAAGATGGCCCCCACCTTCTGGGAGGTCATCCTGGCCCCGGCCTTTACCGGTGAGGCCCTCGAGGTCTTCGCCAGCAAGAAGCAGCTGCGCCTCCTCCAGACCCCGGAGCAGTGGCCCCAGAGTGCCCGGGGCCTGGACACCCGCTCCATCGGGGGGGGCTACCTGGTGCAGCAGACGGACGACGCCTTCGCCCCCTACGACACCTGGGAGGTGAAGGCCTCCGGTCCCGGCCCCAAGCCCCGGGCCGAGGACCTCATGCTGGCCCAGCGGGTGGCCAAGGCGGTCAAGTCCAACGCCATCGTCCTTGTAAAGGACGGTGCCACCGTGGGCATCGGCGCCGGCCAGATGAGCCGGGTGGACTCGGTGGAGATCGCCTGCCGCAAGGCTGGCGATCGGGCCCGGGGCGCTGCGCTGGGCAGCGATGCCTTCTTCCCCTTTGCTGACGGCATAGAGCTGGCCGCCAGCCACGGCATCTCGGCCATCGTGGAGCCAGGTGGCAGCCTGCGGGACAACGAGGTCATTGCCGCCGCCCAGAAGCTGGGGATCTGGCTCTTCTTCACGGGCATGCGGCACTTCCGTCATTAGGTCCTTCGATATTTATGTGTAGGGCCCAAGGCCCCAGGGAATGACATGAAAACCTCTGAGCTTCGCCAGCGATTCCTCCACTACTTCGAGCGCCAGGGGCACCGCAGGGTGGCCTCCAGTGCGGTGATCGGGCCGGCGGACGATCCCACGGTGATGTGGACCAACTCGGGGATGATCCAGTTCAAGGACGTCTTCCTTGGCAAAGAGAAGCGCGACTACAGCCGGGCCACCTCCAGCCAGAAGTGCCTCCGGGCTGGCGGCAAGCACAATGACCTCGACATGGTGGGCTTCACCGCCCGCCACCACACGTTCTTTGAGATGCTCGGCAACTTCAGCTTCGGGGACTACTTCAAGGCCGATGCCATCCGCTTCGCCTGGGAATTCGTGACCGGCCCCATGGACCAGGGCAACCTCGCCCTGGATCCCAGCAAGCTCTGGATCACGGTCTTCGAGGGCGCCGACGGCGTCCCCGCCGACACCGAGGCCGAGGCGATGTGGAAGGCTGCGGGTGTGCCGCCGGAGCGCATCATGCGCTTTGGCAAGAAGGACAACTTCTGGCAGATGGGCGACACCGGACCCTGTGGACCCTGCTCCGAGATGCACTACGACCGGGGCGCCCACCTGCCCGGAGACGCAACTCCCAACGGCGAGGGCGACCGGGTCATGGAGATCTGGAACCTGGTCTTCATGCAGTACGAGCGGGATGCCACTGGTGCCCTGACCCCACTGCCCAAGCCCAGCATCGATACCGGCATGGGCCTGGAGCGGACGGCCAGCATCCTGCAGGATGTGGACACCAACTACGAGATTGACCTCTTTGTCCCCATCTTCGAGGCCATCTGGAAGCTGGCCAAGGTGGCCCCCGAGGACCGCCGGGACCACGCCAATCGGACGGCCTCCCAGGTCGTCGCCGACCATATCCGGGCCGCCACCTTCATGTGCTACGACGGCGTGGTGCCCGGCAACGAGGGCCGCGGCTATGTCCTGCGCAAGATCATCCGCCGCGCCCTGCGCTTCGGCCGGAAGCTGGGCATCGAGGGCCTGTTCTTTGCAGAGCTCGCCCCGGCGGTGTTCCAGGCCATGGGCGACCAGTACCCGGAGATCCTGGCGGAGCTGGGCCGCATCCAGAAGTCGCTGCTGCGGGAGGAGCGCCAGTTCAGCCAGACCCTGTCCGCAGGCCTGAAGCTGCTCGAGGCCAGCGACATCGCTTCCGGGACCCTGGCCGGGTCGGACATCTTCCGCCTCTACGATACCTATGGGTTCCCTGTGGATCTGGTGGAGGACTGGTGCCGGGAGCGGGGCATCCACGCCGATCTCGACGGGTTCCAGCAGGAGCTGAACGCCCAGCGCACCCGGGCCCGGGCCGCCATGAAGGCCCATGACCTGCGCCTGGCCGGCGACCTCGCCGTGCTGGCGGAGCTGCCTCCGACCCGCTTCATCGGCTACGACCACCTGGAGGGCCAGGCCCATGTGGTGGCCCTCTTCGATGAGAATCACCGCCGGGTGACCCAGCTCACGGGCGCCGGCTATGCCCTCCTGGACCGCACCCCCTTCTACGCCCTCTCGGGTGGGCAGGTGGGAGATACGGGCCAGCTCCGCTTCGAAGGGGGTCATGCCGAGGTGCTGGATTGTGTGGCTCCGGCCCAGAAGCGCCACCTGCACCAGCTCCAGGTGTTCGGCACCCTGATGGAGAACACCGCTGTCAACGCCGTCGTCCACACCGTCCGGCGGCGGCGGGTGCGCGCCCATCACACGGCCACCCACCTGCTCCATGCCGCCCTCCGGGAGGTCCTGGGCACCCACGTCAAGCAGGCCGGCAGCGTGGTGGATGCCTCCCGCCTCCGCTTCGACTTCACCCACTTCGCCCCGCTCGAGCCCGCTCAGATCGCCGAGATCGAGCGCCTGGCCTCGCGCCAGTCGCTGCGATCCGTTGACACTTCCGTCCGGGAGATGGACATCGACGAGGCCCTGGCCTCGGGCGCCATGGCTCTCTTTGGCGAGAAGTATGGGGATGTGGTGCGGGTGGTCCAGGTTCCCGGCTTCTCCACCGAGCTCTGCGGTGGCACCCACGTGGCCAACACCGGCGAAATCGGCGTGGTGAAGGTCATCTCCGAGGGGGCGGTCAGCGCCGGTGTGCGGCGCATCGAGGCCGTGGCGGGCGAGCAGGCCCTGGAGCTCCTCCAGGCCGACGAGGCCATGATCCACGCCCTGGCCCGCCAGGCCAACACAGGCCGGGAGGCCCTGCCGGAACTCCTCGCCGCCAAGGACCACCGCATCGCCCAGCTGGAGCGGGAGCTGAAGGAGTCCAAGCTGAAGGCCGCCAGTGCGGGCGGTACGGCGGAGCAGGGCGAGGAGGTGCGCGGCACCCCCCTGGTCGTGGCCTCCGTAGAGGGCTTGGAAGGGAACGCCCTGCGGGAGCTGATGGATCAGGTGCGTACCCGGCACCGCAGCGCGGTCATCGTGCTGGCCTCCACCGTGGCTCCGGACAAGGTGGCGGCCCTGGTGTCCGTCTCCGCCGACCTGCCCCAGGATGCCGGTGCGCTCTTCAAGGCCATGCTGCCAGCCCTGAATGGCCGGGGCGGGGGCAAGAAGGACCTGGCCCAGGGCGGCGGCAGCAACCCCGCGGGCCTGCCAGCAGCCTTCGAGGCCCTGCGGAACGCACTGTAGCCCCGCGAGGGGCGCCTCCCCGCTACTTGGCGGCGGAGGCGTCCTTCTCGTGGCAGCCGAGGCAGGTGATCAGCTTGGGGTCGGGGCTGCGCCAGTAGACGCTGTCCTGGCCGCCCACCTCCTTGCGGAGGTTCTCGGGTACCCGGGCCCAGTAGAAGAGGAAGGCTGTGCTGCCGTCTGCCTTGGTCTCCTTCATGTAGAGGGGCCCCGGCTCCGTGCCGGGTTTGCCCTTCTCGTCCGTGAAGGTCGCCATGACGGCGTAGCCGCCAGGCTTCAGTGGCTTGCCCGCCTGATAGTCATCGATGCCGGAGGCCGTGACCCAGATGCGACGCCAGCGGTCACCGTGGGCCTTGCTGCGCACCGGAGCGGCTTCGGCCGGCTCGAGGCTGGCGTAGTCCAGGGCCCGGATGGGCAGGTCAGCCTCAGCGTCGTTCCGCTTCGCACGGTCGGCCTCGGCAGCGGCCTTGTTGGTCTCCTCGTTGCCGAAGACCATGATGCCACCCAGTTTTCCGCTGAAGCCCCAGGCACCGAGCCAGAGGAGGGCGACCACCAGGGCGGGTACGCCAGCCCCCCGCTCCCAGAACCGGCGGCCAGCGTGGCGGCGCTCAGCAAAGCCAGGGCTATCCTCCCGGCGCCAGGCCCGCCACAGCAGCCAGGTGCAGATACCGCCGATGACGAAACCCACCAGGGATGCCGTGATGTGGAGCTGCAGCATCTTCTGAAGGACCTGCTTCTCTGAGGCCACCACCGGGAAGTAGCCGGTGACGGGAATGAGGTTGACCTGCCGCCCCCAGAGGAGGCCGCTCGCCAGGGAGGCCACGCTGCTCGCCCAGCCCACCGCCGCAAGGAAGAAAGCCGTCCCAGTCAGGGGCCGGGAATGCTTCGTCAGGAAGGAGATGAGGATGGCCAGAGGGAGTGCCGCCACCAGCCCCAGGGGGACATGGACAAAGGCGGGGTGCTCCCGGGCAATGAACTCGATGAGGGGAGAGGCGAGCATGGGGCTCCTGGATCAGAAGACGCGGGCAACGTTGAAGGCAATGGCCCACTGGGAGGAGAGCCTGGGCCCGCCGCCGTAGTCCCCGCTCATCACCTGGTTGGCGGTGGTGCCGCTGGCGTTGGTGCCCGCCAGGGTGAAGCGGTGCTTGAAGGTCTTGTAGGAGAAGCCGGCGGCAAAGCCGTTCTGGTAGGTGGAACCGTCGGTGATGCCACCGGGAGCGGCCTTCGCAAACTTCGAGGGGCGGGGGTAGTACTCGGCCATGACGGAGAACTTGTCCGTGAAGCCGTAGCGCAGGCCAAGGCCCACGTTGAAGACGCCGCCCTTGTTGACCTTGGTGTTGGGGGCGGCCCCCGGGAGTGCCGGCAGGATGGTGTCGCTGGTGGTGGTCTTGCTCACGAAGGTGGGGACCACGGAAATGATCAGGTCGTCCGTTGCGAAGAACTCCGTGGGGAGCTGGGCTGTGAACCCCGAGACCCCAACCCTGCCGAAGGGGGTGACGCCTTCCTTCACCACCTCATCGAAGCGCTCGGCCCGGACGGCCATGCGCACGTAGTCCCCGTTGTAGGCCTGCTGCTGGAACCCAACGTTGAAGGTCTTGTTGTCAGCCGTGCGGTAGACGAAGACGTTCAGACCCTTGATGGGCTTGATGCCGAAGGTCATGCCCACGCCGGCATAGGTAAACCCGTCCAGCCCATAGGCGTCCTTGCCGTGATCCTTGACGGGCTGGATGAAGCGGTGCGTGAACACCACCCCCAGGTCCCAGTACTGCATCCGCTCGGCGGAGGGCAGGTTGATCACCAGGGGGTACTCGGATGATTCGGCTCGGAGATGCCCCCCGGCCAGGAGGGCGCAAGCGAGCAGGGGGGCGGTCTTCCGTGACATCGGGGCTCCGTTCGGTTACTTGGCGGCGAACTTGCGCATGATGGGGATCATCTTCTCGACATCCGCCTGGGACATCTTGTCCTTGAAGGCCGGCATCTTGTCCTTGCCGTCCAGGGTCACCTTGATCCAGTCGCTGTCCTTCTTCTTGTTGGCTTTGCGGCTGTCCGTGAAGTCGAAGCCGTTGTCCGGCAGGGGTTTGCCGCTGTTGTCCCGGCCGGAGCCATTGGCGCCGTGGCAGCGGGCGCAGGCGTCCGTCCAGTACTTGTTGAGGTCGCCGCCCTGGAACTTGGGCAGATCCTTGGCAGGATCAGCGGCAGAAAGGCTGGCGGCAGCCAGGAGGAGGACGGGGAGGAAGAGGCGACGCATGGAGTCTCCATTAAGGGTTGAGAAGGAAATCAGTTCCAGGTGTTTCCGGAGGTGGTGTGGGACTGGCCGTGGCAGGACAGGGCACAACCGCCCCGGCCCTGAGTGGTCCCGGTGACGGTATAGGGCGTGGCAGAGGTGAAGGTGGCGGGGGTCGTGCCGCCGCCGAACTTCACGGTGTCGCTGGGGTACTGGTCGGCGGGCGTGCCGCTGACACCGCTGACCACGCTTGTATCGAGGTACTTGAAGTGGTTGGTGACACCGGTCTTGTTATTGGTGGTGGCATTCATGTCGTGGCAGTGGTCACAGGTCTGGTTGTGGGCGCTGGGGCTGTTGTGGCGACCGATGGCGTCGTTGAACTGGAGCGACGAGGCCGTGGAGGTGATCTTGTGGCAGGTGATGCAGTAGGTATTGGCGTTGACCGTGAGGGTACCCGTCTGCCACCCCGGAGTCACCTGGCCGCCGTGGCAGCTGATGTTGGAGCAGGTGAAGGCCGTGGCGCTGACGGTGGTACCGGCAGTGCCGCTCTTGGCATTGAAGGTGGTCACGATGGCCACGGAGGCAGGGCCGGCGGTGATGGGAGTGGTCACCCGCTTGCTGGCGTTGCTGTAGTGAGTGTTGGTCGCATCCCCGGGGACCGAGCCCAGGTGGCAAGCCGCACAGAGTGGGTAGGCCGAGCCCGTCATGGTGGCTGGCAGGGCGGGCGTCGTGCGGGTGAAGGTGGCCAGGGAGAGGTGCTTGGGGTGTGAGCCCTGGAGGTTGGGCCAGGCAGAGCCCGTGGGTCCCTTGGTGGTGAAGCTGGCGCCCACATGACAGGAGAGACAGGTGCCGGCCGCCGTGGCCGTGGCCACGGGAGAGGCCAGGGTGTGGCAGGTCGTGCAGACGGGGCCGGCCTTGGTGGTGGTGCCGCTCTGGTCATGGCAGTTGAGGCAGTCCGCATTGAACTGAGCCAGGGTGACCGTATGGTGATGGTTGTTTCCAGTGGTGGTGACATCCGTCCAGTAGAAGGGCACAGGATGGGCCACGCCGGCGCCCTTGTTAGCATTCCAGTGGTAGACCACGGGCTCGTGCACCTGGGTACTCCCGGTTGCACTGTGGCAGGTGAGGGCGCAGCCGCCATCCCCCTCCGTGTTGGTGGAGGTGATGGTGTAGGTGGCACCACTCGCGATGGGGAAGGCCGTGCCGGGGACCTTGAACTTCACTGTTCCGCTGGGGAGCTTGTTGGTGCTGCCGACCGTGATGGTGTCCAGCTCGGCGAAGTGCTTCACGGCCCCGGCATTGGTATTGGCCGAGGTCATGTCGTGGCAAATGGTGCAGTCCGCCGTCCCCGCCGTGGCGTGGGTGCCCCAGGCATGGCGCCCAACGGCATCGTTGTACTGGGAGGTGGCGGTCCCGCCGTTGATGGCGTGGCAGAGGGAACACTGGGTGGCGGAGTTGATGGCACCGGTCCGCCAGCTGGGCGTCGCCTGGCCACCGTGGCAGCTGGTGGCGGAGCAGGTGAGGGCCGTGGGATTGAAGGAGGCCCCGCCGCCACTCTGGGCATTGAAGACGGCGGCCATGCTGACAGGCGCTGGGCCCACCGGAGGCGTGATCAGGGTGTTGGCATTGTTGTAGTGGGTGGCGGTACCCGTGCCGGTGCCGGCATGGCAGGAATCGCAAGTGAGGATGGTGGGCAGGCCCATGTGCTTGGCGTGGGCCCCGGCGATGTTGGGGAAAGTTGACCCATTCGGGCCGGCGGGCAGACCGCTGCCCCCCAGGTGGCAGGACAAGCAGGTGCCGGCGCCGGTGGCCACGGTGACCGGGTTGGCCGCGGTATGGCAGGCGCCGCAGAGGGGTGCCTCGGCGTGGGGTGAGGTGCCCGTGTGGGCGTGGCAGGTGCCGCAGTCCGCCGTGAAGGTGGCCTGGGTGGCCGTCATGTGGCCGTTGTTCTGGGTGTCCTTGTCCGCCGCCAGGAAGGGGACGGGGTGAGGTGCCCCGGAGGCTGTCCAGGTGTTCACGGCAGCCACATGGATGTGGGTGATGATCTGGGTGTGGCAGGTCAGCGCACAGCCGCCGTTGCCCTGGGTGCCACTGGTGACGGTGTAGGTGCCAGGGGCCGAGACGACGGTTGGATCAAAGGAGATGGTGCCGCTGGGCAGCTGATCCGCAGGTGTGCCCGTGGCCACACCGTCCACCGCCTCGGTGTTGAGGTACTTAAAGTGGGCCAGGGCCCCCGGGGAGCCGTTGGCCATGTTGTGGCAGGTGGTGCAGGCGATGGCATTGGCGGCGTTCGTAGCGTTGTGGGTGCCCATGCTGTGCCGGCCAAAAGCGTCATTGAACTGGGTGGTGACGCCCGCACTGGCGGCGACACCGTGGCAGGTCAGGCACTGAGTGGCCGAGTTGATGAGGCCGTTCTGCCAGCTGGGTGTGGTCTGGCCCCCATGGCACCGCACATTGGAGCAGGTGAGCGAGCCGGCGATGAAGGCCGGAGCCCCACCCGTCTTGGGGGTGAAGACCGGATCGATGACCACCGGGGCTGGCCCGGTCGGGACAGCGACCCGGGCATTGGCGTGGGTGTAGTGGGAGATGCTCCCGGCGCCACTGCCGGCATGGCAGGAGTCGCAGGTGAGCTGGGTGGCCAGTTCCATGTGCTTGGTGTGCGCACCGGCGATGCTGGGGAAGGCCGTTCCGCCAGGTCCCTTGGGCAGCCCCGCGGTGCCCGTGTGACAGGACAGGCAGGTGCCGGTGCCCGTGGCGGTCACCGTGGGGTTGGCCTTGGCGTGGCACTGGCTGCACAGGGGGGCGGCGCTGTTTGGGGAGGTCCCTGCGTGGGAGTGGCAGGTGGCACAGTCCGAAGCAAAGGCCGCCGCCGTGACCGTCATGTGGCCATTGAGCTTGGAATCGGTCACGCCCGCAAGGAAGGGGATGGGATGCGAGGCCGTGTTGGCGTCATGGCACAGGGTGGCGTTGTAGCAGCCGGGCTGGGTCGCTGCGGGGGCCGGTGTGGAGGGATGCCCGGCGGGATTGTTGGCGGAACCCGCCAAGTGGCACTGGGCACAGACAGCGGCGTTGGAGGGGTCGGTGGTGGCATGCGTAAAGGCGGAGGTTCCACTGAGCCGCCAGGGCTTCGGAGGATGCGGGGCGCTGACGCCGTGGCAGGTGCTGCAGGCATTGGCCGAGGCGCCACCGGTGAAGTTTGCGCCGTGGCAGAGCTGACAAGAAACCAGGCTGCCGGCGGTCACCACACTGGCGGCCACCTTGGCGCGAACGCCATGAACAGCGGGGTCCGCCCAGCCGCTCACAGACTTGTGGTGGCAGTCGGTGGTCATGCAGGTGGGCACACCGCTCCCCACCTTGAGCACGCTGAACTCGTGGCAGCGTGTGCAGTCCGAGATCTTCGCTACGGCAGGCCCGGGATGGTTGGTGATCCAGCCGGGCACATGATAGCTCCCGTAGTACTGGGCCGTCGTTGTGGTGCCACTGCCCGAGCCGCAGCCCAGGAGGCCCAGGGTCAGGCCCAACAGACAGGCCAGGATGCCGAAGAGCTCAGAGGTCCGATTGCGATTCCCTGCATTGTTCATGGCGTTACCCGAAGATGCGTGGCGGTTCATGGCAACAACGGACACTGGAGCAAGGGCTGCTCCGGCGAAGGGGGCCTGGCAGAACCCTGGTTGGTTCGGCGATGAATAGGACTGTTCCGGTCCAATATCCCTCAGGATGAAAAATCTGTCTATATCTCGATTGGATGCATCTTGTTAGACCTTTCGATCTATGCCTATCCAATGAACTTCATCCGCAATGGTTACAAGCGTCTGTATTCCTCCCAGCAACAGCCACCTTTGCGTTGCCGGCCGGGGCGTCCTGTCCTACGCTTCAGGTTCGATGCCACCCCTGCTTGCAGAAATCTGGTCCCGGGTCCGTGGTGCAAGGCGCAGGTGCGCCTTCGTCGCCTTGGCGCTCCTCCTCTCCGGCCCCCTTTGGGGCTTGGATCCTGGGCGTCCGCTCGGAAGCCTGGCCCAGCGGACTTGGCGGAGCGGAGACGGACTGCTCCAGGACACCGCCGCAGCCCTGCTGGAGTCGAGAGACGGGTTCCTCTGGGTGGGCACCGAAGCGGGTCTCATGCGCTTTGACGGCGCGGCGTTCGAACCCTTTTCCCGCCTGAACGCCCCTGCCTTCGGCCACAACCGGATTCAGGCCCTGGCGGAGACGACGGACCGGGCCCTCTGGATCGCCACCTCCGAACCCGGCCTCTACCGGATGGAACGGGGCACCTTCCGCGCCTTCGGCCCGGCAGAGGGCCTGCCCGGTGTCCCCATCCGCCGCCTCCTCCGGGACCGGGCCGGGACCCTCTGGGCCGCCCCCGTCGAAGGCCCCCTGCTCCGCTTTGACGGCGTCCGCTTCCACCCCATGCCCTCGGACTCCGCCTTATTGAGGATTCGCGCCCTGACCGAGGGCCCGGACGGCACGATCTGGGTCGGAACGGCGGACTCTGGCCTCTGGCGCCTGGACAAGGACCACCTGGTCCTCGCTGCCCTCACCGCCGCCGAGATCACCGCCCTGGAAGCCGACGCCCAGGGCGAGGTCTGGGTCGGTACCCACAACCATGGCCTGCTATCCCTCCGGGACGGCCGCCTCGAGCCCCCCACCTGGGCCCGGAGAGGGTTGCCCGCCCAGCCCATCAGCGTCCTGCGGCAGGACCGCCAGGGCAGCCTGTGGGTTGGCTTTGAGGAGGCGGGACTCTACCGCCACGCCCCCAACGGCCGCCTGGAGTCGGCCCTACCCTCAGCCACCCCCCACTGGACCCCCGTGAGCCTCCTGGAGGACAGTGCCGGCGCCCTCTGGGTGGGCACCAGCGACCGGGGCCTTCGGGTGATCTACCCCGTGGCCTTCCAGGGCATCCCGGCGGTAGGTTCCGATCCCGAGGCACCGGCGGCCATGGTCTGCCAGGACACCGCAGGGACCCTCTGGTGTCTGCTGGGGGACCATACCCTGAGGACCATCCGACAAGGTCGAGCCGAGCGCCCGCAGCTGCCGGTACCCCCCGAGCCCATCACCTGCATCTGGCCCCGCCGCTCCGGCGGACTGTGGGTGGGCACTCGCACCGGGGAGGTGTACATCCTGGACGGGGGACCGCTGCGCCGGGTCCGCTGGCCCAATGGCCCCCCCCAGGATTCCCTCCTCTCCCTCTTCGAGGACGAGGGCGGGGCCCTGTGGGTCGCCACCTCCCATCAGGGCCTGCACCGCCTGGCCCCAAATGGCACCGCCAGCCTCTACCCCGCCGCCCGGGCGGTCGTGGCCATGGCCGGGACCCGCATCGGAGGGCCGCTCTTTTTGGCCAGCCTCAACCTGGGCCTTGGCATCCTCGAAGAGGGGCAGGTACGGTGGCTGGGCCGGGCGGAGGGCCTGGGCGCCAGCGGAGCCCAGGCCCTCCACTTGGACCCTGAAGGCACCCTGTGGGTGGGCACACCGGAAGGCCTTCGCCGCTATCAGGAGGGTGCCTTCCAGGCCCTCTCGGGGCCCCCCGGGCCCCTCCGGTGGGCCATCCACAGCATCCTGGAAGACCCGGGCCACCGGCTCTGGCTCAGCACGGACCAGGGGGTCTTCCGGGTCCAGCGGGCCGCCCTGGAGCGCGCCCTGGACCGAGGGAGCGGGCTCTCGCCGGCACTGTTTGATCACCACGATGGCATGCCCTCCCGAGAGACCAGCGGCGGCGCGCAGCCCGCAGCCTGGTGCAGCCGGGAAGGCGACCTCTGGTTCCCCACCGGGCGGGGGCTCAGCCGGACCCCGGGAGGGTCCCCGCAGCTGCCCGAGCCCCCCCTCCGCCTGCACCTCCTGAAGGCCGAGGGCGATGAGACGGTGCTGCCGGAAACCGTTCCAATTCATGTGCCCCCGGGCACCCGGCGCTTTGAGGTCTACTACACCGCCACGTCGCTCACCCGGGCCGACAAGCTCCGCTTCAGGTACCGGCTGGAAGGGTTGGAGACGACC
>Ga0194060_10002920_pt1 | contig 12167 bp, 22 predicted proteins | sample SepL225m_MetaG_FD_163427 | JGI IMG/M metagenome (GOLD analysis project Ga0194060, IMG submission 163427) | Anoxic zone freshwater microbial communities from boreal shield lake in IISD Experimental Lakes Area, Ontario, Canada - Sep2016-L222-5m | ecosystem: Environmental > Aquatic > Freshwater >... | reverse complement strand
CTTTTTAAATGCCTGACGGATGTCTGGGGTGCCTAGCGGATGCTTTTGTGGCTGACGAATGTCTTTATTTGGTGCGGGTTGCTAGGTGGTTGATGAGTTGGGAGAAGAGGTTTTTTTCTTTGGCTTGGAAGGGGAGGGTGGTTAGGGCTTGTTGTGCCTCGTTGTTGAGGGTGTTGATTTTGTTCTGTATGAAATCTACGGCTCCTGAAGAGGATATTTCTCCTTTGATGGTTTCGATATCTTTTGGTTCTAGATTAGGTTGTTGCCAGAGTTGGAGGAAATTTTTTCTTTTATCGGAATTCATCAGTTCCAAGGCTTTGGCTAGCAGGTAGGTTCTTTTTTTTCTGAGAATGTCGGTTGAGGTGGATTTTCCCGTTTCTGAGCTGTTTCCGAATGCTCCGATGAGGTCATCGCGAAGTTGAAAGGCGATTCCTAGCGGTTCAGCGAATGCTGTAAGTTGTTCTACCAGTGCTGGTGTTTCTTTATCGGCTAATACTGCACCAAAATGGAGTGGTAGTAGAATGGAGTACACGGCGGTTTTTAGTCGATAGTATTCGAGGATCTGTTCGGTTTTGTAGTATTGAATCGAGGAGCAGACGTCAAGAATTTGTCCGAAAGCAGTTTCCTGTTGATAATGCGTGTAGAGCTCAACTAGGCGGTTCTTTTTTACGGCTGAGCAGGTTGCACAAAGGATGGATTGTAATGCTAATGTGTTTAGAGTGTTTCCTGCTAGTATAGCGAGAGATACGCTGGTATCTAATCGTTCATTTTCATCAGAGATGGTTTCTTGGTAATCTGTTTCGTATTTTTTCCATATGGTTGGTTTGTTGTAGCGTTTTTCGTCTTTATCCATGATATCGTCGTGTACGAGAAGGTAACCATGAAGCAGCTCTAGGCTAAGAAGGGCTTGTTTTTGGCTTTTTTTTCCACCTAGTCCATTGTAGGAAAGGCTGGTTATGTAGGAGCGAAGTCGTTTTCCGCCGCCAAGCATGAAGTTTCTACATTCCTGAAGCAAGGTATGTATTGCTGTATCTCTTGTTTTGTTCTGATCAAGTGTTTTTTCGAAGAAAAGCTGTAGTTCTTGTTCGATTATTTCTTTGTGCTGTTGGATCGATACTTGTATCTGCATGTGGCTATAAGGCTCCGGAAAGTCTGTTAGTAGAATTATGAGTCAATAATGGAAGATGTTTTGTGACTGTTCCATCATAGTGAAAAAGGCACCATTGCAAAAGTTTTACCACTTTCTATAATGGTAATGGCATTACACTTCTTTTATGAATATTCCCACAGTAGCGTACAAAAGAATTCTTCTGAAGCTTTCAGGTGAAGCGTTGACAGGCGAAAAATCCTACGGTATCGATCCGGAAATTGTTAATTCGATTGCTGAGCAGGTGTGTGGGATTGAGAAATTTGGTGTTCAGGTTGCGATTGTGGTTGGCGGGGGCAACATTTTTCGAGGGGTTTCTTCCGCGGCAGTTGGGATGGATCGTGCGACAGCAGACTATATGGGAATGTTGGCGACAGTCATCAATGCGTTGGCTCTTCAAGATGCTATGGAAAAGCTTGGGCTCTCCGTTCGTGTTCAATCGGCGATCACTATGCCTCAGGTTGCAGAGGCATTCATACAAAGAAGATCGGTGCGCCATCTTGAAAAAGGGCGGGTGGTGGTTTTTGCTGCTGGTACAGGTAATCCGTTTTTTTCAACAGATACTGCAGCAGCTCTTCGTGCAAATGAGATTGGTGCGGATATGTTGCTTAAGGCAACGAAGGTTGACGGGGTGTATGATTGTGACCCGATGAAAAATACTGAGGCAAAGAAATTTCAGACGCTTTCTTATATGGATGCACTGAACATGGGGTTGCAGGTAATGGATTCTACAGCTATTTCTCTTTGTATGGATAATAATTTGCCAATTATGGTTTTTGATCTTAAGAAAGATGGAAATATTCAGAAGGCAGTGATGGGTGAGAAAATTGGTACTGTGATTAGTTAATTTTATTGTTTGATCGTAAGATTGTGAATACATTCTAAATTCTATACTGGAGGTTTGTTATGGCTACAACTATAGAAGAGGTTTTTGCAGAGTTGACCGAGAAAGCTCAAGAGGCTTTGGATAGTTACAAACGTGAGATTGCCAAAGTACGAACGGGTCGCGCCTCGCCATCTCTAGTTGAAGGTTTGCGTATTGAGTATTATGGAACACTTACGCCGCTTATTCAGGTTGCAGCTATTAAAGTTCCTGAAGCAAGAGTGTTGGTTATTGAGCCTTGGGACAAGTCTGTTTTGGCTGATATTGAAAAGGCTATCACTAACTCTGATCTTGGTTTAAATCCTTCTAATGATGGTTTGATTATTCGCATAACATTGCCACCACTTACTGAGGAGCGTCGTAAGGAAATGTCTAAACTTGTTGGCAAAAAAGCTGAGGATGCAAAAGCTCATTTAAGAACATTGCGAAATAAGGTTAAGGATCATTTGAAGGCATTGGAGCTTTCTGAGGATGAGGAACGCCGTGAAGAGAAAAATGTTCAGGATGAGTTTGATGCTTTTCATAAAACTGTAGATGATCTGAGGGATAAGAAGATTGCTGAAGTGATGGAAGTGTAATCTGAGTTTTTAAGTTTAAGAATAAAAAAAAGGCAGCCATAAGGCTGCCTTTTTTTGTATTGGTGTTGCACATGTATTTAGCTGTTGAGATCGCCGAAGAGATCAGTGCTGAGGTATCGTTCGCCTGTATCGCAGAGAACGGTGACAAGTGTTTTTCCTTTGTTTTCTGGGCGGGAAGCTACTTGTAGAGCTGCAAAAACGTTTGCTCCGGCAGAAATACCAACGAGGAGACCTTCTTTCTGAGCAAGGCTTCTGGCAGTTGCAAATGCATCTTCATTGCTCACCTGTATTACTTCGCTATAGATGGAAGTGTTAAGTACTTCAGGGACAAAACCTGCACCCATACCTTGAATGCGGTGTGGTCCGGGTTTTCCACCTGAGAGAACAGGGGAGTCTTTGGGTTCTACTGTGATAATCTGAATATTTGGGTTTTTCTCTTTGAGAAATTTTCCAGTACCTGTAACAGTTCCACCTGTTCCTACTCCAGCAATAAAAATATCGACTTTTCCATCGGTATCTTTCCAGATTTCTGGACCGGTGGTTCTGTAGTGTACATCAGGGTTTGCAAAGTTTTTAAACTGTTGTGGAATAAATGAGTTAGGTGTCGCGGCTGCAAGTTCTTGTGCTTTTTCTATTGCGCCTTTCATTCCTTTTTCTGCTGGAGTGAGGACGAGCTGGGCTCCAAAAGCTTTTAGCAATTTTCTGCGTTCTACGGTCATGGATTCAGGCATTGTGAGGATGAGTTTGTAGCCCTTGGAAGCTGCTACCCAAGCTAGTGCAATACCTGTGTTTCCACTTGTTGGCTCAATGATTGTAGTGGTGGAGGTTATTTTTCCTTCTTTTTCTGCGGCTTCGATCATTGCTACGCCGATGCGATCTTTTACTGATCCTGCTGGGTTTGCAAATTCGCATTTTCCGAGGATGGTTGCATCAATACCTAGAGCTATGCGACTGATTTTTACGAGTGGGGTGTTGCCAACAAGTTGTGTGGCAGATGAGGCGTGAGCCATGGTCATTTTCTCCTTTGAGGTAGAAGGTCTTTCTACTATTTTACACAGTATATTTTAAACCAATTGGTTTAGTCAAATTATCGTGTGGCTGCTTAAATGAGGGAATAAAGTGATTTATTATAAATTTAGTCATAGTTTACCTGAACGGAGGATTTGTACTGCGAGCCAGAGTCCTAGGAGTGCTGCTATGAGAAAGCCGATTATTCCAAGGAGTGGGAAGCCGAAGAGGAGGAGTCCTTTGTCGGTGTGCATGATGATGGAGGAGCCGATGATGATGGCTGCAATAATGATGCTGAATGAAACTCTGTTTGTGGAGGCGTCTATCTCGTGCATTAGGGGTTCAAAGCCTTTGTGATCCATTTCCATGTGGAGCTTGCCTTGGCGGATTTTTCTGAAAATGGCGGTGATGTCTTCGGGAAATGTTGAGGTGAGGCTGAGAACGGCTTCTATGGAGCGTTGGACTGTGCCCATTAGGCGTTGGGGGTTGTATTTATCTTTGAGGATTTTTTTTACGAACGGTTGGAGCATGGTGACCATGTTAAACTCTGGGTCGAGGTTCGCGGCTGTCCCTTCCAGCGTGGTAAGTGTTCGGAGTAAAACGGAAAGTTCTGATGGCAGGGTGAGTTTGTGATTTGTGATGATGGCGATGAGGTTATTTATGCACGGGCCAAGTTGTATGTTTTTAATTGGCTGGTTGGCGTAGTTGTCTACGAAGTCTTCGATGTCGAGCTCCAGACGTTTGTTTTCCTCTTCGCTTTTTATAACTCCAAGTCCCCTTAAGCCTTCGACAATTCTATGAGTATCGTTATTTACTATGCCTACAAGTACTGTGGCGATTTCTTCTTTGGTTTTTTCGTGCAGTTTTCCTACCATGCCGAAATCAAAGAAGGCGATGACATTGTTTTTTCGTGCTAGCAGATTGCCAGGATGGGGATCAGCGTGGTAAAAACCATGGATGAAGATTTGTCGAGAAAAGGCTCTGGTAATCGTATTGGCAAGTATTGTGCCGTCTAGTTGGGCTTTTTTTATATTTGCGGGGTTCGTAATTTTTATTCCTTCAACTTTTTCCATGGTGAGCACGTGTTTTGTGGAAAAGTCAGGATACATTCTTGGTATGTATATGGTTGGATCGTTATCAAATTGGCGTTGGAATCTGCGGATGTTGGCGGCTTCGCTTTCAAAATCGATTTCCCGAAGAATAGTGCTTTTAAATTCATCGATGATTCCGGTTAGGTCGTATCTTCTCAGTTCTGGTTGGTATTGGTTGGCGAGTTTTGCGAAGAAGTAGAGTATTTCTATGTCGGCGTTGATTATTTTTTCACAGCCTGGGCGGAGGATTTTTATAACGACTTTTTCGCCGGTGGGAAGTTGGGCTACGTGTGCTTGGGCGAGTGATGCTGCCGCGAAAGGCTCTTTTGAGAATTGTTTGAAAAGTTTTTCTGGAGTTTTTCCTAGTTCGTGTTTGATAACTTTTTCCACTTTTTCATAGGGGAAAGGGGCAACGTTTTCCTGGAGTTTTTCTAGTTCTAGGTGGAATCGTGTGGGGAGTACATCAGGTCGGGTGCTGAGGATCTGTCCGAGTTTAATAAATGTAGGGCCTAGTTCTTCGAAGACTTTTCGGAGTCTGACTTCTTCTGGTAGAGAAAAAACGTGCATACCTCTGATGGAGGAGAAGCCGAAGACTTTTTTTCCAATGCCAATTTTATCGAGGTGGAGGAGGTCTATGATGTACCCGAAGCCGTATTTGGCGAGAATGTTAACGATTTGGCTTAGGCGTTGGATGTTGTGGATGGTTTGTTTTGTGTGGTTGAACATGGTGAGGGATTTCCTCGGTTGTTTTTCGTTTTGTTGAGAGCTGTTGTGTTTATTGTACATTGATGAGGGGGAGATCAAAAGTATGAGCGTAAAGGTGCTTACTTCATTATTAGAGTCATGTCCCGACGCTCCAGAGAGCCATATTGATGGGGTTTTTGTAAAAATAAATAAATCGTGGGTAAACGGAGCTGTCCTCTGGTTAGAGGTTCTTGCGTAGGGTACAGGCATGCCTGTACCCTACGCAAGAACCAAAGAGCGGGATAGAAACACAATACGTTTTGGTGTTTTGTTACCAAAATGAATACGTGTTTTCATAATGCTGTTTCGATGGTTTTTCTCTATCCCTATGGCATTGCGAGGAGGCTTTTGCTACGTGGCAATCCCTTGGGGCACATGAAACCGGTGTGATTACCACGCTTGGGGACTCTCCTTCGACAAGCGCAGGACGAGTCTCGTAATGACAGCCTCAGGGTTTTTGGATCGAAATCACGTTGTTACTTGATAGGGATTATTTTCGATGTTTTGTTATTTGGTTTCTGATCCAGAGTGCGTGTTCGAAGATGCCGTAGCGGATGGCTTTTGTGTAGCCGTTGGTGCTGCAGTTGGTGAGGTCTTTGTTTTCTTGTTTTTCTGTAAACCAGGTGAGGAGGTTGGTGGTTTTCCAGTTTGGTAATTTGAGGCCGGCTTGGAGGGTTTTGATGGCGTATTTTTCGTTGTAGTATTCGTTGGGTGTGGTTGGGCCAAAGCTGAGGTATGCGTAACCTAGTCCGACTTGGATTGCGGGCTCTCCGCATTTTGCGCCAAGGCAGGGGCAGAAGGCGGGGAGTAATCCGCGGTAAGCAGCGACTTCTAGTAGGGAAGTGCAAGAAAACAACTCAACATGTGGTGAGTTTGTTAATACTAGGTTTTGCAAGCAACGCTCTATATCGAGTTTGAGGGCTTTGTGATTTCCTACAAAAAGAATAAGACGGTAGCGGGAGTTTTTTTTCTGGAGTTCGGGGGCGAAATCGTGGAGAAATTTCTCCATGATGGGGCCTTCGGCTCCTGATCCGCTGGCAGTGAGGAGGATAGTGAGGGAGTCTTTTGTGTTTTTTAAGGCTTCGGCGTGTGGGTTGTTTTCTGTGAGGTAGATGGATTCGGGTCCTAGTTGGTTTCCCCAGACGGTGATGTTGTTTTCGGGGACGTGGTAGAGTTTGTGGAGAATTACCTTTGCTTCTTCATCGAACACTCCGTTGTAGATTGCTGGATGATTTACGATTGCATAGGCAAGGGCGAGAGGACCGAAGTGATCGGGGATCCATTGGGAGAAGAAGAATGGTTTGTTGTTGGTGATGCTATTTGCTTTTTTTCGCAATAAACCGAGTGGGAGTGGGTGGGAGGATGTTAGATGGCTAAGTTTGAATTCTTTTATGAAGGTAGTGATTGGGCGGCTGAAAGGGCGTTCGAAGAGGCGGTAGATTTTGTTGAGTGTTCTGAGAACGGCTGGAAAAATCTTGGGTTCCTGCGGGAACATTTTGATGATGCCTTTTTTTTGTAGCCATTCGTTGGAAAGGTAGAGTCCAGTGCGGAAAAAATTTCTGAGGTTCTTTGGGTAGATTTCTAGGATATCGAAGAGGATGGTTGGGATACCCATTCGTGCGAGGGATTGGGCTTGAGCGTAGGCTTCTACTGCATGTCCCCAGCCATGGTTGGCGTAGGCGACGCCGACGGGGCCGTGAGTCCAGAGGGTTTGGATTTCTTCCTTGAGATTGGGATCTTTAGAAGTTTTCCAAAAGTTTTCGGGTATGTGAAATCCGGGTTGGGGAGGGAAGTAGCAGGCGTTTTCTAGTTGTATACCGTTGAAGGATATTGGTTGGGTTTTGTCGAGTGTGGCACGGTCTATGATTTGTTGGGTTATAGATTTTTCGGGCATGGGGTTGGTGGGTATTTTGTTTTCATTGTTGAGGTTAGTTGGATGAGGTGGGTTTTGCAAGGGGGCACCCGTAGGGAACAGGCATGCCTGTTCCCTACGGGTGAACGTTCAATCTTATCTCAGTCATGTTCCGACACTCCAGAGAGCCATGGTGATAGATTCTTGCAACAATCTGTCTCAGGCTTTCGGAGCTGTCCTCCGTTTATAGGTTCTTTGTGTAAAATGCCGTAGTAACGGCATTTTACACAAAGAACCAAAGAGCGGGACTAAAAGCACAACGCATCTTGGGAACTTTGAACCCACGATGATTGGTTGGTTTCAGAATACTACTTCAGCGTATAGGGTGCCTGCTCTTAAAGAGAGAGCGCTTGCAGCTCCAGCGCTTGATCTTGGGAAACCGTACGAAAAGGGAACTTGGGCGGCGTCAACACGTTCAAGTGACACTGTTGGTTTGGGAACAGTAGTTGCAAGAGAAAACAATGGAGTGCCTCGTGGTTTTCAGGTAGTTGAGCCTCATCGTGTAGATGGACAACCAACTTTTGTTGGTGGTGAATTTGATAAAACCGGTAAACCTTATGTGGAAAATTTTGTAGCAGCTCAGATTAGTGATGCTGGTGACTATAGAACTCAGGTCACTTCAACAAGAGCCGGAGAAATTGCCGCAGCAGGTTATTGGTACTTATGGACTTCCAGACAAACAATAATCAATGCAGGCGTAGTGGATATGGCAACTGTTGGTAATGATGTGCTTGATTCAGCACGTACTTTTGCAGCAGTCAATGTTGCTGATGTATCTACACGCGTGGAGAAGTTGAATCCAGGTACCCCTCAAGAAGTATCGATCACTCGTAATTCTGAGAGAGGTTTAGTTGCAATTGCACCACGAGTTGATGATGGTAAACAAAGCCCTCTAGTAGTCTCTTCTGCAATAGATGCTATAGCAGGCATAGTTCTTGTAAACAGAGTTTCGCTTTACGAATTGAGCCAAGCAACAGTTTCTTCTGATCCTATTACTCAACATAGTCGACTGGCTCAAGAAATTGGTGTTCCTGATGATGTTCCTGGAATTAGGTTTACTGCTGTTCGAGTTGCAGCTGCAGGTGATAATTCAGGAGTAGCCACAGTAGTTACCCAAGGTGAATATGGTGGTAGGCTAAGAACATTCAACACAGCCGGTACTGTTGGTGAGTTGCCAGCTTTGGTTGAAGTAGCCCCTCCTACAGGCTTTGACAATGCCCGGGGGATTGATGTGCAGACTGTAGCTGGTGGAGTTCGAACCGTTGTAGGATTTAATTCGACAGATTCAAATGTACCTCCTCAGTTGGGTATAAATTTACGTTCTTCTGATGGGGTTACTACTTCTCTTCGGTTATCTCTTCCAGAAGACCAAAGTGGAAATAAAATTGAATTAGTTGGTAATACTGTATCTGATCCGCTTGCTTCTCAGAGATCAGTGGTGCTTGTAACGGATGCTGCTGGTAATCGTTCTGCTCTTATTACAAATATTCAGATGGATGGTAATGGAAACCCACAGTTAGTGGTTGAAGCTACTCTGCCTATCGCAAATACAGGTCAGGGGGCGGTTGAGGCACTGACGCTTGCTCCTGGAGGAGATGATAGAGAAGCTGGAGCCGCGGTTACGGTTAAGTTTCAAGCACTAGTTGATGGAACTACCGCTTTTAGGTTTACACCAGATCAGCTTAAGGTGAATCTTCCTCTGATTTTGAGAGGTGGAGTAGGAACAACTGCTCAAGACGCCCCTCTTATGACAGAATTGCCACAGCCAGTTGGTGATTTTACTACGGTACAAGTAAGAACAGCTGATGAGCAGTACAGACATGAAAGGAAAATGGTAGACATAGCTCAAGGTGCTGTACTTAGTTAGGACTTGTTTTAGTCAACACAAAAAGCCCCGAAAGGGGCTTTTTTGTTATCTGATTAGATTTGCAACCTTCTCAATTATGCTAACAAATATCCACCATCCACCACAAACAACTGCCCTGTGATGTAGTCCGCAGCACTTGTGGAGAGAAAGAGCGTCAGAGTGGCTATATCATCTGGTAACCCCATGCGTTTCCACGGAATTTTGTCCGTGAACGGTTTCATGATTGCTTCCTGTTCTTCTGGTGTTTTGCCCACCATGCTGGCACCGGGTGTCTTGATGGCACCTGGGGCGATGGCGTTGACGTTGATTTTGTAGGGGGCGAGTTCGAGGGCAATGGATTTTGTTGCCATGGAAAGACCACCTTTTGATGCGTCGTAGTGTACGAGATTGCCGGAGGGGTGGAGGCTGTCGATAGAACTGATGTTGACGATTTTGCCACCGTTGCCTTGTTTTTTCATTTCTTTGGCGACTGCTTGGGCAAACAGGACTGAGCCTTTTAGGTTGGTGTCGATGACTTTGTCCCATAGTTCTTCTGATACATCAAGAAAAGGGGACATTGGAAAAATACCTGCGTTGTTGATGAGAATGTCTATTTTTCCGTACTGATCTAGGGTTTGCTTGACGGCATTGTTGATGTCAGAGAATTTGCTAACGTCGGTTTTAATCACTTTGCCGTTGTTGTTGATTTCTTTGAGTGTTTCCTCTGCGGCTACGACATCATGTTCGGCGATTATTACCGTTGCGCCGGCTTCAGCGAGGCGGAGTGTGATGCCTTTGCCGATGCCTTTGCCACCGCCGGTTACGATGGCGACTTTGCCTTTGAGGTTGAAGAGTTCATTGAGTGTTTGTGTCATAGTTGTTTTCCTTGTTTGTTTTTTTGATTGTAGTCATGAGGGTCGACTTGGGAATCATGTAAGCATACAGGATTTTTTTTGTGGGGGCAAGGGGCGGTTTTTTTAAAGTTGTTTACCACCTTGTCAGAATCATGTTCTGACGCTTCGGAGAGTCATTTTGTTAGGTTCTGGAAAAACCTGTATACCCGTGGTGGTGTTCGCCCACGGACGACGTTTCCGTTACCCACCCGCCAGCCGATGTCCGTGGGCGGACAACTGGCACGATTAGGAGCTTTGGGGAGCAGAGGGACTTTGGAAGGTTAGATGGTGAAGTCTACGACATCGCGGAGTTTTTTGTCTTCGGATTTTAGTTCTTCGAGGGTTTTTGATTGGAAATATTTGATGAGGTTTATTTCGGTGGCGAGGAGGAAGTTGTCGATGGCGTTGGGTTTTTCTACTTCTTTGTCGAGGATTTTGGGTCTGCCGCTGAGGGCGAGGACTACTTCGTAGCAGGTGATGTCGGAGGGTTGTTTTGCGAGGGCGTAGCCGCCTTCTTTTCCGCGGTTACTTTTTACGACGCCGTTTTTTTTGAGGGTGTTGAGGATTTGTTCGAGGAAGTTGAGGGGGATGGTTTGTCTTTTGGCGATTATTTTCATGTTGAGGGGGCCTTGCTTGGGGTTTTCTGCAAGTTCGAGGAGAGCTTGCAGGCCGTAATATACTTTGATGGAGAGTTTCATTTTTCTGCCTCTTTGTATGGATGTTTTTTTGAAATCCTATCGATGTAGTTGACTTAACTGTAGCGGAGATGGGAAGGGGAAGCAATAAGAGATCTTTTTTTTTGTTGAGAAAGAGTTGTGGGGTGTGAATTCCTAGCGGATGCTTTTTGGGGGAGCGTTTTTCTTGGGTGGTTTGCAGCGAACCTATGATCTACGGTGGTTTTCGCCTGCATGGCGAGATACTTTTTTTTCTTGATAAAACCCTTCGACAAGCTCAGGGTACGAAACCAAATCGAAATAAATATCGCGTTGAGGGTTACGATGTATTTCGACGGGCATCAGAGGGCAGTGGCGAGGTTGGGGGTGTACCCGTGAGGCTGCAACCGAGAGATGGGGTGGGGTGGCGAGGTTTCGCGGTCGGCTGGTGGGGGTGTTGACCTAGCTTTGGTGTGAGAAAATTCGTGTGCCTGACGGATGTCTTTTGTGCCTGGCGTATGCTTTTTGTATGCCTGACTAATGTCTTTATACTTGGCGGATGCTTTTGGGTGGTACAATGGTAATTGTTTTGAGGAACTTTATTAAATATGAAAAAAAAACGTCGGTTTTTTGGGCATTCGTTTGATGTGTTGTCTTCTTTGGTGTTTCGGGTGCATGTGGTGGATAGGAGGTCGTCGGATGATGTGGCGGTGCGGTTGCATATCGCGGCGCAGAAGGATCCGAATGTGTTGTTGATGGATCTTGCTACTGTGCCGACGGGGTTGACGAAGGGGCGGGTGGAGTCGTTGTTGAAAAAGTTTGGGCATAATGAGATTGTGCGGGAGAAGCGGAGGCATTGGTTTTGGCGGTTGCTTTCTACGATGTGGAATCCGTTGAATATTTTGTTGTTGATGCTTTCGTTGATTTCTCTTTTAACGGGGGATTTGCGGACTGCTGTTGTGATTGCTTTGATGGTGTGTTTGAGTGTAGTGATTCGGTTTGTGCAGGAAAACAAGGCGTTTATTGCGGCGGAAAATCTGCGCTCGATGGTGAAAACGACCTGTGCGGTTTTGCGTGGTGGGAAAGAGCATGAGATTGATTTGAAGCATGTGGTGGTGGGGGATATTGTGTTGCTTAATGCGGGGGATATTGTTCCGGCAGATGGTAGGATTTTGGAAAGCAAAGAACTTTTTGTAAACCAGTCTTTGCTTACTGGTGAAGCACTGCCGGTGGAAAAGCATGCGTTGACTGAGAAAAAGGCGAGCAGTAATCCGCTGGAGTTTGAGAATCTGTGTTTCATGGCCACGAATGTTGAGAGTGGGACGGCTCGGATGGTGGTTGTTTCTACTGGGAGCAACACGTATTTTGGGAGTTTGGCGAAAGATATTGTTGGGGAGCGGGCGGTGACAAGC
>Ga0194060_10002919_pt1 | contig 12168 bp, 8 predicted proteins | sample SepL225m_MetaG_FD_163427 | JGI IMG/M metagenome (GOLD analysis project Ga0194060, IMG submission 163427) | Anoxic zone freshwater microbial communities from boreal shield lake in IISD Experimental Lakes Area, Ontario, Canada - Sep2016-L222-5m | ecosystem: Environmental > Aquatic > Freshwater >... | reverse complement strand
ATCATTAACCATGCTTATATTTTAATATAAAAAACAAAAAAAACAAAGCGATTTTGCGCTTTGTTTAATCAAATGGATCTCTACGAAATAGAAGAGTATAGCCCACTTTTGTTTTTCTTGAAGAATTTTGGATTAGCTAAATTAACCAAAATCGTATTTTTTTTGAAATATCTTTCTTTCATAACCCTCTTTACAACATCATCCTTCGATAAAGGCTCTCCCTCTCTTTTAAGAATATCCTCGATTACCTCGCGAGCAATGCCTACCTTGTAACCCCATTCAGCCAAAGCATACATCCCGCGACCAACCAAAACAAAGCGAGCATCTTTTATAAGCTCGTTGTGGCAAGTAGCATAATGTATTTTTTTACCAAATGTTTTTGAAATAGAGTCGGCGACCTCTTTAAAATGCATAGGAGAACCGTGGCGTCGCATTACCAGAAAAGCGTAATCCTTGACTCCACGAGTGCGAATATTTGGCGATGAAGCCTTGCCCCATTCTCCCAAACCGTTCTTTGCGACAGACTTAGACATTGAGAGCCATCTCTTGACTATCTCCTCGTCTCTGTATTGGTCAGAAACATCCTTCATTTGATCAAAAAACTTTTTAATCATCTCTGTCTCTGGAATTAGGTCTTCGTCTTTCAAGCCAGCATAAAGCTTCCTCAAGGCATCATGAATTTTTTCAGACATAGAGTCATCTACACTCCAACGTGTATGAAAATGTTCATCCTCACGATGCTTCTTGAAGGCATCACCTAGCACCAAAAAAAAGTGAATGTGATTTTGTGTCGTCTTGTCTTTAGAAATATATGGCAGAAGCTCGTGCTCGGCAACAATAGAACCTAGTTTGTGTATCAATTGTTTAAGCTCATCAAAAGCTGCTTGCTCGCTTTTATATACATCTGATTTTTTAATAAGATTGATAGCAGCATCTTCAACTTGACGAACTCTTTCTCTCGTAATATTATATTTCTTTCCAATTTCTTCAAGTGTCTTTTTTTCGCCGTCCTCTGTTAAACCAAAACGGTTCATGATCACATCGCCCGCACGGCTTTGGAGGTGCGACATAATTTTCTTACTTATTTTTTTTGGTTTAAAAGATATTGTTGACATAATTTATTTATTCGTAATTTGTAATTCGTAATTCGTAATTGTTTCCTTGTTTATTCTCTTTTTGCCTTTACTCTGTCGAGCTCGGTCAGGAATCTCTTTCGAAGTCTTACCGATTTCGGTGTGATTTCTAGATAGTCATCATCGCTCATTACCTCTAGCCCCCTTTCAATACTTAATGAAAATACAGGATTCAAAGTAATCGCCTCGTCTGTCCCTGATGCTCGCATGTTGGTTAGTTGTTTTCCTTTTGTAGGGTTAACTGACATATTGTCTCCCTTCAAAACATTGCCAACTACCATACCCTCGTAAACTTCAGTTCCATGATCTACATATAATATACCACGTTCCTGTAAATTTGCAAGAGAAAAGGCAACTGCCTTGCCAGAGACCATAGAAGTCATAGAACCATATTCACGTTTTTTGATTTCTCCAGCATATTCTTTGAAGCCTGTAACGCGAGAAGACATAATTCCCTCTCCTTTTGTATCAATAATAAAATCTCCCCTGTAACCCAAGAGTCCACGTGTGGGGATATCAAAAACAACCCTTGCTATTCCTTCTTTTTCTGACATATCTTCCATAATTCCACGTCTTTTACCTATCTTTTCAATAACACCTCCTGAGTATTCCATAGGAACATCTATTACGAGTTCTTCGTAAGGCTCTGTCTTGACTCCATCTTTTTCTTTAATAATTACTTCTGGTTGAGATACCTGCATTTCAAAGCCCTCGCGTCGCATGTTCTCGAGCAATATAGCAATGTGAAGTTCTCCTCGGCCATACACTTTAAAGAAACTTGGCCCCATCTTATTTATCCCTTGGTCAGGAGAAAAATCAACCTTAAGACCAACGTTTATCTCGAGCTCTTTTTCTAACCTTTCTTTTATCTGTCTTGAGGTAACAAATTTTCCTTCCTTGCCGGCAAATGGAGAATCATTAACTAAAAAATTAAGAGACAGTGTCGGCTCGTCTATCGCTATATGTGGCAATGACTCTACTGTTTCATTCTCACAAATAGTCTCCCCAATATAAATATCTGGAATTCCTGCGAACAAAACAATATCTCCGGAGACAGCTTCTTCTATTTCTTTTCTTGCTATGCCTTCGAAACTAAAAAGTTTTGTTATCTTTCCTTTTCGTGTACCATTCTCACCTTTAACAAAAACCTGGCTTCCTGTTTTTACTTTTCCAGAATAAATTCTAGCAACAGCCATTCTGCCTAAAAAATTATCATAACCCAAATTAAAAACCTGTGCAGACATTAACTCCTCTTCGTTTACAGAAGTTGCTGGTACTTTTTCTAAAATTACATCGAGTATTGGTGACAGGTCTGTTGACCTGTCATCAAGATGTCTAAATGCAGTTCCATCACGTCCTACGGCGTAAACTGTTTCAAAATTTGCTTGCTCTTCACTAGCTCCTAATTCAAAAAATAAAGTAAGAATTTCATCATGCACACGATGTGGATCAGAAGCAGGCTTGTCTATTTTGTTTATAACGACAATGGGCTTGAGTCCTAACTCCAAAGACTTTTTCAATACAAATCTTGTTTGCGGCATTGGGCCTTCTACTGCGTCAACAAGCAAAAGCACAGAATCAATTGCTCGCAACACACGCTCCACCTCAGAACCAAAGTCAGCGTGGCCAGGTGTGTCAACTATATTTATTTTTGTACCCTTATAATAGATAGATGTATTTTTTGAATATATAGTAATACCACGCTCCTTTTCTAGGTCGTTTGAATCCATGGATACACCCTCATCTTGAAGCCCGCCGTTTTGCTTCATCAATGCATCTGTCAAGGTTGTCTTGCCATGATCCACGTGCGCTATTATTGCTATATTTCGTATTTCCATAATTTTTAATTAAATATTTTTACCTTAGTGAAACAAAAAAGCCCTAAGGCCTTTTTGAAATCTGTTTTATAATAACATGATTTTATAGAAACAACAAGTTTTGTGCGTCGGGTAGGATTCGAACCTACGAAGCCCGAAGGCGACAGATTTACAGTCTGTTGTGATAGACCACTCCACCACCGACGCATTCATATAAATTAACACAAAATATACTTTTTTGCATCTTTTGAAATAAAACATTAGCTCTATATTTATATCGCTTCATGAAGGCTTCATGCTTAGTACTGTATTATGTTATTATTAAGAAAATAATAGATAAAAATATATGAAAATATTAGTTGTAGAAGATAATACAAAACTAGCAGAAAATATAAAACAAGGTTTGATGCAAGAGGGTTATGCAGTTGACGTTATAGAAGAAGGCCCTGCTGCAGAGCGTAGAATATTAATTAATCGAGACGAATATGATTTGGTTATATTAGATAGAATGCTACCAGGTAAAGATGGTGTTTCTGTATGTACTTTTTGGAGAGAAAACGGCGTAGTGGTGCCAGTATTGATGCTAACCGCTCTAAATACTACAGACGACAAGGTGGTTGGGCTTGATGCGGGTGCTGATGATTATCTAGCAAAGCCGTTTGCATTCAAGGAACTCATTGCCCGTATTCATGCACTCCTCCGACGTCCAAAAGAATCTTTTCCTGATATACTTAGTTCGGGTGACATTAGTATTAATACAACAAGTAGAACTTCCACTTTTAAAAATAAACCAATTTCCTTAACTCTCAAAGAATTCATGGTGCTGGAATACTTGCTCCGAAATCCAAACAAAGTAGTAACAAGAGATGAGCTCTACTCTCATGCCTGGGACTTTGCAGATTCATCATTTAGTAACACTGTCGATGTGCATATTAAAAATTTGAGAAAAAAAATCAAAGACAATGCAAAAGTTATACAAACAATTAGAGGAGTTGGTTATAAAATGGAAAGTAAATCATAGAACTAATGAATTTTTTATTGCGAGGCTCAGACTAACCTTCTATTATTTTATAACAGCAATAGTAATTCTTGGAGGTTCAAGTATTATTCTCTATAATACTATTCTTTCTAATCTTACTCAATCAATCCTAGAAAAAGAAATTAATCCAGATATTTCTCAAATAATTATTGGGAATGCTCAAGATATAATATCTGATCGTTTTCTAACGATAGATGCAATTTTAATATTATTTATTGTAATATTAGGATTTTTGCTTACCTACAAAACACTCGAACCGATAAAGCTTAATATGGAAAAGCAAAAAAGATTTATTGCTGATGCGTCTCATGAACTTCGTACTCCGACAGCAGTTATTATTTCGGGTCTTGAGGTTACACTTAGTAATAAAAAATTGGATTTTTCTATAGCCAAAAAGAAACTAGAAAATACACTAGAAGAGATGATAGAATTTTCAAAGCTTAGTAACACACTGCTCGATATCTCAAAATATGATGCACCAAAATGTGTGGAATGTGAATTAATGGATGTAAACAAATTATTCAAATCAATTGTCGAAAAAAGTGAACATTTGGCACTTAGTAAAAAAGAAATTACTTTTGATAAAAATATAATTGATACTCCGGTAAACATACTAGGCAGCAAAGTCGAGCTCAGTCGTTTATTTTATAATATCTTGGATAATGCCACAAAATATTCTCCACGAGGAGAAAAAGTATTTATTTCTGATACAACTTTAGCAAATAAATACATTGTAACTATTACAGATAGTGGTATTGGTATCCCAAAAAATATCATAAACAGAATTTTTGATCCTTTTTTTAGAGGTGATAGAACCAGAACCACAAGTGGTGCTGGCCTAGGGCTCACTTTATCAAAAAAAATTATCGAAAATCATTTGGGTACCATTTTGATCAAGAGCCAAGAGAACAAAGGAACTAGTGTTGTAATTTCACTTCCTATCATCTCTTCATAATAGCTTCACAATATTTATATATAATATTTATATATACTTCTTTAGTCCAGTGTATATATTTATTTACTTATAAATTTAATTATAAAATTTCAATATGAAATACAAGAGACAAATAGCAACTGGTGCATTGGCAATATCATTATTAGTAGGAGGTTCTTCGGTATTTGCAGCATCTCCAAAAGATCTTGGTATCAAAATTACTCAGCAAAGCAATCAAAAAACAAATAAAAAAGTAACCACTACTCGGAATAACACGACGGTGGGTACAATTGGAGCAATAAATAATTCTGGTTTTACGGTAAATATAAAAAATTTGAAAACAAAAGTTATTTCTTCGATAGATGTTATCACAAATTCATTAACAAGCTATAAGAAAGACGGAATTTCTTCTTCGCCTTCAGATTTAGCTTTGGGACAAAAAGTCAACGTATATGGAACACTAGACAAGAAAACAGGAACACTAACAGCGAAGAGTGTCAGAATAATTACAAAAGTTGCTTCTAGCATAAAGAAGAATACTAAAACTACCATACAATAAACTCTCGAGGCTCTTGCTTTCGACTCATAAAATAAAAAACCAACACAAATATGTTGGTTTTTTATTTTATGCAAAATTGTTATAATGTTTTTATGGATAATTTTGAAGTTTATAAACGCGTAATCCCAAGCTTGGGACCTATATTATTTCGCAATATATTTCTGCTAGTTAATATTGTAATTTTTGTTGTAGTGATATTACTTTTAATTTTTGGAAGCACAACAGCAGGATTATTTTTAGGTATAGTCTTTTTTCTAAATACTCTTATTGCTGTTTCACAGGATATCCACGCTAGGGTGCTTCTAGAAAGACTTCAAATGTTGACAGCATTAAAAGTAGTCAGAATAAATAATGACAAAACTGAAACATCTATTTTGGCAGAAAAAATTCTTAAGGGCGATTTTATAAGACTCAGGCTTGGAGATCAAGCCCCATGTGATGGATTAATAATCGCTGGAGAAAATTTAGAAATATCTGAGGCCTTGATTACTGGTGAATCAGATTCCTTCTCAAAGAACGAAGGTGAAGGAATAATTGCGGGTGCAATCATAACTTCTGGAAATGGAATAATGAAAGCACAAGGACTATATGAGGAAAGCAGGCTATCTATAATAGCTGGAGATGTAAAGAAATATGCAGCAAATCCAAGCTCGATACAAACTTCAATCAATCACGTTATCAAATATTCTGGTTATATCCTGATCTTTGTACTTTTGTTTATTATATCAAAAGGTATTATTGTCGGGACACCAAAACTAGAAATCATCTCAACCGCAGGCGCTCTCGCAAGCACTATTATTCCTCAAGGATTGGTAGTTGTAATTACTTTACTCTTCGCCATAGGTGCTTCAAATTATTCAAGGCGGAATGTTCTTTTCCAAGAAATTAATGCGACAGAAAAACTTGGCCGGATAAAAAATATCTGTATAGACAAGACGGGTACCCTGACTGACAATATTTTGGTTGTAGAAGAGATGCATATTTTAAAAGGTTTTTTAGAAGAAGACGTTTACTCTCTTACACATGCATGTGTCATCGGGCTAAGCGACACATCACAAACTATCTTAGCAGTTAAAAAATACCTTGAAGAAAAGAACGGCATGCTCAGTAAAGAAACCACAATTGTTAAGGCTCTTCCATTTTCTTCATGGAGAAGATATGGTGCAGTTGAGGTAGAAGAAAATTCAGTTGTACAATCTATTTTCATTGGTTCTCCAGATATCATGCTTCCTAGAATTTCTAATGAGATCGAAAAGAAATGGTTAGAAAATATAGTTGGAGAAAATGCCAAACTGGGAAAAAGAGTCCTGTGTGTTGCGCGTGGAAGCAACACAGGATTGCCCAAGGATCTTTCCGATACAAATCTTTCCATGATGGCAATGTTTGTATTTCATAATACTTTGCGGCAAGGAATAGAAAATACAATAAAATTTTTCCAAAATAGAGGAATAGAAATACGTGTTCTCTCTGGAGACAATGCAGAAACAGTAAAATCAGTGGCAAGAAGTGTAGGAATAAATAACGCTGAAAAAGTTATTACTGGAGCACAAATGGAAAAATGGAGCCCCGAAGACTATCTAACTCGAGCACATGATTTTTCAGTTTTTGCACAAATACTACCAGAACATAAAGTGAAGCTTGTGGAAGCTTTCAAAAAAGATGGTTTTACAGGAATGGTAGGAGATGGCGTGAATGACGCACCCGCTATGAAGAATGCAGATATTGGTATAGCTATGTTTGACGGTGCCCCTGTAACTCGCCAGCTTGCTGATGTTATACTTATGACGAATAGCTTTTCTGATCTACCTGGAGCAGTGGAACTCGCTGACAATTTTATTAGAAGCATAGAACTGAATTCTGGTATATATATAAATCAAAGCCTGTCTGGACTTTTCTTTTTTATAATTATTAGTTTGCTTGGTTATACATTCCCGATTACACCACTCAATGTAACATTTATTAATTACTTTACTGTGGGTTTCTCAGGGATACTCGTCGCCTACTGGGCACTTCGCCCACTAGGCAAAATACTACCATCAAAAAACCAACCATTCCTAAAGAGAGTGATGCCACTAGTATTCTATTCTGCAATCATAGAAGCAATTGGTATTGCAATCGTATTCTTACTTGGTCCTAATTATTTAAAAACAGCCTCTTCAAATATTTTAGTAATCCTTTCCTTTATTTTTTTTGGATATATTTTCTTATTTTTAGCTATGAAGGTATATTGTGGCTCGATAACAAAAAAAGAAACTAAGCAACTACTCCTCTTGGGTGTATTTCAAATAGTTGTAATTTACATTGCATTTCAAATTCCTTTTGTGCTTCATTTCTTCAACATAGAATTACTAAACTGAAGAATGGGGTCTTACTGAGACTGAACTTTTAATTTTACTTTGCCTATTTTGGTGAAGATACTTTTTCTTTTCAACAAAAATTTCTTTATTTTTGATAGAAACGACAACAGTATCACCCTTTTTTGCGCTATTGGAAATTATACATGAAGCCACTGGATTCAATATCTTGTTCTGAATCAAACGATTGATAGGTCGAGCACCAAAATGAGGATCATAGCCAACCCTACCTAAATATTCTAGTGCTTCTTCAGTAATCTCAAATCCAATTCCTTTTCCAGCCAAGCGGTCAACAACAACCTTGATTCGCAGCTTTACTATTTCCTGAATTGACTCCTTTGACAAAACATCAAAAACAATAATTTCATCTAGACGATTCAAAAATTCTGGACGAAAATTATCCTTTAATGCTTCCATCACTTTTTCTTTCATATTACTGTAATCTTCTTTTTGAGAATTATTAGAAAAACCAATAGATTCCATTTTTTCAACAAACTGTGAACCTATATTGGAAGTAAGAATAATTATTGTATTTTTAAAGTTGACCACTCGTCCTTTTCCATCAGTCAATCTTCCTTCGTCGATAACCTGCAAAAGAATATTAAAAACCTCTGGATGAGCTTTCTCGATTTCGTCAAAAAGAATCACTGCATACGGTCTATGACGAACTGACTCTGTCAGCTGACCAGCCTCATCATAACCCACATATCCAGGGGGAGAACCAATCAGTTTGGACATGGAGTGTCTCTCCGTATATTCGGACATATCAACTCGAATGATAGCTCCGTCATCATTAAACATAAATTTAGAAAGTACTTTGGTAAGCTCTGTCTTGCCTACACCTGTGGGGCCCAAGAATATAAAGGAACCTATTGGCCGATTTGGGTCTCCGATTCCAGCTCGAGAACGACGTATAACATCGGAAACTTTATTTATTGCTTCAATTTGTCCAATAACTCTTTTTTGCAATTCTTGCTCCATATTCTCGAGCTTGGAACGTTCTTCTTCTAACATCTTAGTAAGTGGAATACCTGTCCATCTAGCCACAACCTCAGCGATATCTTCTGCTGAAATTTCTTCTTTTAAAATTCTTCGTGACTTCTGTAATTTTTTTAATCGTGCTAGTTTTGCTTCAAAATCCTTTTTAAGCGCCGGTATTCTACCATAACGCAACTCTGCCGCCTTTGAAAGATCTGCCTTCATCTCAGCATCTTCTGCTTCTAGGCGAATGCCTTCCATCTCTTTTTTGATTGCACGGATCTCCAATACGATTCCTTTTTCGTTTGCCCATTTTAATTCGAGCTCTTTTGTTTTTTCAGACAAATTTCCTATTTCCTTGTCTATTTCTTTGATTCGATTTTTAATTTCTTTTTGTTTATCTTGATTTCTTTCTCCACTTAAAGAAATCACTTCTTTTTTTAATGCTTCTTTTTCAATTTCCAAACGCATTGTTTTTCTGTTTGCTTCTTCTAAAATTGGTGGCTTGTTTTCAAGCATAATCTTGAGCGAAGAAGAGGCTTCATCTATCAAATCCACTGCCTTATCTGGTAAAAATCTATTTGTAATATAACGAGAAGAAAGATTTACTGCAGAAATTATTGCGTCATCGGTAATCCTAACTCCATGAAAAAGCTCATATTTTTCTTTTAGCCCACGAAGAATAGCTATAGCATCAGGAACACTAGGCTCATCAATATACACAGGCTGAAAGCGACGAGCAAGTGCTGGGTCCTTTTCAATATGTTTTTGGTACTCTCGTAAAGTGGTTGCACCAATAGCTCTTAGCTCTCCTCTAGAAAGAGCTGGTTTTAGCATATTTGAAGCATCCATTGTGCCTTCTGCTCCTCCTGCACCTACGATTGTATGAATCTCATCAATAAAAAGAATTATTTTTCCGTCGGACCGTTCAATCTCTTTCATAATACCTTTCAATCTTTCTTCAAATTCTCCACGATATTTTGTCCCAGCCACAAGCATACCTAAATCAAGCGACACAAGCTCCTTTTCTTTTAAAGATTCCGGAACATTATTTTTTGCAATCATCTGAGCTAGACCTTCCACCACTGCAGTCTTGCCTGTTCCTGCTTCTCCTATCAAGATAGGATTATTTTTGGTCCTGCGTGACAATATTTGCATTATACGAGTTATCTCATTATCCCTACCGATAACTGGGTCTAGTTTATCTTCTTTTGCCAATTTAGTTAGATTACGGGTGTATTTTATTAAAAGTTTAAATTTTTTCGGCTCAGAAACATCCGTAATGTTTTGACTGCGAAGCTCTTCTAAAACTTTTATTACTTGGTCTTTATGAATCCTAAATCTTGCCAAGGTCTCGCGTGCTTCACTAGTAACTTCAAGAATAGCAATAAAAAGATGCTCTGTTGACACAAAGTCGTCTTTCATATATTCAGCTATTTTTACCGACTGTTCGATAACTTGAGCCAAATCTGGATTTAAATAAATCTGATATGATGGTGATACAGTGCTACGTGATTCTGGTAATTCAATCAACTCTAAAACAGAATCCGTCAGTAACATAGTATCTATCTCGAGCTTGTCTAAAATAGAGTTAACCATAGATTCTTCTGCAAGCAAAAGAGCACCAAGCAAGTGCAAAGTAGAAACATGATTTATCCCACGCTCAATAGCTAGCTCATGAGCTTTCTTGATAGCATCCTTTGCTTTAGTTGTAAATTTGTTTAATGGTGGCATAAATAAATTAAATTAGACCTCACGTATAAATATAAGAAATATTACTGAACTTTAGATGAAGTGGCAGCTAGTGCCTTTAGAGCTTCATTGATAGTTTTGATTGATACAAAGGAAACTGAATCATTATATAGAGCTATTCCTAAAGCCTCTCCGTCTAAATTAAGCACGAGACCCCCAGCATTTGATTTTGAAACATTCAAATCCATACTATTATCAGAATTTAACCCTTCAAAAATTGAAGAAACTAGTGTGTTGCCTACTAGCAAAACCTGCTGACCTGTTTTCATTTTACTCAAATCACCAAACGCTGGTACAGCAAAAACAATCTTATCAGTTCCATTGACAGCTACTCCAACCTTAAGAAATGAAAAACCATTTTTATCAGTTGCAACAAAATCTGCTTTGAACTTTCCGCTACTATTTTTAACGTAATAAACTTCTTTATCAGGAACAAGCACTGCCTCAGCAACAATAGTACCGTCTGTCGAAAGAGCAAATCCCCTACCAGCAGAAATCTCAATAGTCTTTCCGTCTATATCAAGTGTCTCTTTGGTTATAGTAAATACTGATGATTTATTTTTTGCGATCGCGTCCACCACCAAGTCTTCTTCTTTAATAACTACTGTCTGAGTGATGGTCTTGCCTTCCACCTGTTGGATTTTCTCAATGGTTTGTTGGACAACACGATTTACTGGTGCAGTGATTGAAGTAGGAGCTTGCTGCATCAATGTTACAGTAACTATGCCAGTAGCAATAGAGGTAACAAAACTCAAAAGTACGGCCAATAATATGAGTTGTGGTTTGTTAAGATCTTTTATATCCATAACCTAATCATACCACTTTTTTAATTTTTGCAAAATTTTAGATAAAGATTCAATTGTATAATCAATATCCTTTTTTGTTGTCGTTCTGCCTAAAGAAAAACGTAGTCCGCCTGTTTCAGAATCAATATCAGGGTTTATGGCTTTAATTACATATGAACCCTCTTTACTAGAACTTTTACAAGCACTTTTTGAGGATGCCATTATTCCCTTTGCCGAGAGTTCAATAACCAATAGATCACTGGGAATTTTTGGAAATGTAATATTTATATTGTTCGGCAGTCTGTTTTTTAAATCACCGTTTAGTATAAAATCAAATTTTCTTAATTTTCCCAAAAAATAATCCCGGAGCTGAGTTAATCGTTTACTTTCTTTTTCTTTAATACTTTGCACTGATTTTAACGCTTTAGAAAACTTTAAAATTTCTGCCCAGTTTTCTGTTCCAGGACGTAAGCCCATCTCTTGGTCCCCACCACCGAAAATATTTGCAAGTGTTGCAGTCCTTTTTTTGTAAAGTACTCCTATCCTACCTGCCCCTTCAATTTTAGAGCCAGATAGTGTTAGCAAATCAACACCCAATTTTTCAACATTCAAATCCAAATAGTTTGCTGCTTGTACTCCATCAGTATGAAAAAAAACACAAAAAGGCAAAGTTTTTTCAGGTCCTCGGTTCTCCGGGTCCCTCTCCCGGCCAGACCATTCAAAAACTTTCCTTTTCTTGTTTTTTTTATTCCAGTGCCTGATTTCTTTCGCTATTTCTTTTATTGGTTGTATTGTACCTATCTCATTGTTTGCATAC
>Ga0194060_10002918_pt1 | contig 12173 bp, 3 predicted proteins | sample SepL225m_MetaG_FD_163427 | JGI IMG/M metagenome (GOLD analysis project Ga0194060, IMG submission 163427) | Anoxic zone freshwater microbial communities from boreal shield lake in IISD Experimental Lakes Area, Ontario, Canada - Sep2016-L222-5m | ecosystem: Environmental > Aquatic > Freshwater >... | reverse complement strand
GTCTTCGCCTTCATGCCGCCAACTCTCTCGGGCATATTTTCGCTAAGCAACTGCTGGTTTGAAGCCTCTTTGGTGAAATCAGCTTCGTCGGCAATGATGGTTTCGAGCTCAGACAATAGATACTTTGGCACCTGATAACCATTTTCGTTCAAAACCTTAAAGACCGCGCCCAGAACCTCAAAATCATTGCGAACATCATCGATAACCGGGCGACGCACCTTCAAAACCGCGCGCTCGCCGTTCGCAAGCGTTACCGAATGCGCCTGCTTGATTGAAGCGGCGGCAAGGAGTCCGTCGATTGTTTTGACTTGCTTATCAAGACCAAAATCAACCAGGCGCTGAGCGGAACCGATCACTGAGAACGGCCTAACACCATCTTTTAACCGCTTCAGACGATCTTTTAGCTTTTTCGGCATCGGTTTATTCTCACGGCTGAAAGGTAAATTATCATTCGATGAAAGAATCTGGCCAAGTTTGATTCCAACGGCGCCAATTTGTTCCAGAAACGTGCCGGCAAGCTCTTCGAATTCCATTCTCTCGCCTTTTTTATCTTTCATCGCCGAATAAAGTGCGGAAAATAGTTTCGCTCGACGCTCCGGAATGAAATTCTGAAAAACCGTCATGAAGACTTTTTCAAAAATATCATTTTCCGCCTCCGCTTCTGTATTTTTCTTAGCCGAAAATTTTTCGCGATAAACTTTTCGCAAAAAATTATCCATCGCCTCGTGATCCTCCGGAGTCTTCGGATCCAGCATTCCCTCATCATGCAAAAGGAGCTCATCAAAAGAACGCTCGCGTTCGGTTTCGGTTAAGCCCGCAAATCCGTTGCGAATACTTTCAAAAGAAAAACCAAAAGCACCGCCAGCATTCATCATTTCGGTCGGCGGATACTTATCGACGCCCAAAATCCAGTTCACATAATCACTGCGTTTTTTATTCTTGAGTCGCCGCCCTTCGGTTCTTGCGACTTCCAGTCCGAGCATCTTCATTTGCGGAACTTCCCCGCCACGCAACGCTTCGGTCGTGAAAAGTTTGCGCAACTCCTGAATCTTTTCAATGCTCAGAGAATTCCGAAGCATGAACTTCTTCAGATAATCATCGCGCGCTACGCAGGGCTCCGGATAAAATTCGGTAATTCGAAGAAGTTCAAGCTCCGGCAGATCTTTCGGCGCGTTATCAAGAACCATTCTTGTAAGCAAATCTTTTGCATCATCGGAACGAAGCTCGCTGAAAATTTCACGTGCTTTTTCCGTAAACTTAGTATATTTTGAAATTGCCGGGGTCATTTCCGGAAACTTCCAGGTATCAATAAAATTAACCGAATTTTCAGTGGCGCCAATTAAAGCAGGATTATTCAGCCGATCAGCAAGCGGTGAAATCGAAAATTCACGCGAGAGTCCACGTTTCCCCTGAACCTCAAGACCAAGTGCTTTCATCAAAAGATAATCTCGAAATTGTGATTTCGGGCAGAGTTCAAGAATTCTCTTTTTGTTTTCTAAATATGTCTTTTTGGTATCCAGCAAATATTCTGGTTGTTTTGCGTAGATGGATTCTAGGCAACCCAGACGATCTATATCTGCGTACCAATGCCCGGAGTTATAATCAACCATTTCGCCGCTCTGCTCACGCGCACGATAACTATTCTGAGCCTCCGTGCTACCGCCAAAGCTTCCCTCTTCGATATTATTACCGAAGATAATCACAAAACCAGCTCCGAGATTATTTTCACCCTTCATCCCATAAGATTCCGGTTCCTCAGTGAAAAATGGGCTCAACTTTTCAAAGTCAGAAATACTCGCACCATTGCGTTTCCAGCAATCATGAAGCAAACCGTTACGAAGTTTTCCTTTCGGGAAATCTGCAATTATTTGCTCAAAAGAAAGCTTCTCTTCATAAATTTTTTCACTATATTTATATTCGCCCATCTGATCATCCACGATTTTCGCAGCAAAGACCGGATCAGTTTTCTCAAAATGCTCCGCCGAAATGAACGCCAGAATGCCGTGTGCATGCGGTTCGTAACCGAAATCGTTGGTTCGTCTTTCGATGCCGCGAATAAGCTCATAGTATTTTCTTAAATCCGCACCCTTCAGGTCGCCGTTCTGCCAAAGTTTTTTATACTCCAAAAATACGTCTGAGCCTTCAAGGTTATGACGATAGACTTCGGCGAGCGCCTCTGGAAGCGGAATCCCTTCCGCTTTAATAAATTCCAACAGCGAATCCAGTTCGCTGCCCGACGCATCATATGTATTTCGTCTTGGATTTTTCAGCCTATCATACAAAGAGCCGATACGAAGTCTGGTCTCTCTGTCACTCGGCGATTTCTCCTGGAGTTTTCCAAGAACACCGGTCATGACATGATCGTCGTAGCCATCCTTAATCAGTTTAATCAAGAAAAGCGCCGATGATTCCTTATCCAGAAATCCATCTTTCGGGAGATACAGACCATAGGCAAGGATTAAAAAACCAAAAACATCCCGATGCGAACGAGAAAGGTTAGAAACTATTTTTTTTCTCAGAATATCACGCTCGGCCGAAGGTAGTTTACTACCAGTATCCAGATAATATCCCGCGGCTGTGCCCTCCTCACTCAAAAGCCGCGTTTCACGGTTAAGTTTCTCTAAGCGCTCGAAAGCGGAAATCTCAGCCGGGCATTTTATTTTAAGTTCACTGATTGTTTTATTTAAGTACTCGGCGTCCAAACTGACCCCGGATTCGACCACCGCGCGAACGACATAATACAAATTGAATCTTGCAGGCTTTTGGCTAGTCAACGTTCCAGCCTTTCCGCCCACATCTATCGAATTATTATCGAAGATCTCTTTTTTCAAAAATTCCAAAACCGCTTTCGCGCCGGGCTCGCTTAATTGAATCGGATCAAAGGCTCCGGCAAATAGTTCATATATTTGAGCACGCTCGCTATCCGGAATATCTTTTGGCAGATCAGCATCAAGTATTTCCTGAAACTTATTCCTAAAATCATCCGCAACTACAGCGCTCAGTCGCCGCGATTCCTGCTCTTTCGCGAGGCCTTCCAGCCTATTCATCCTATCAAGCTCGAAAGCAAATCCCTTAACCAACTCATCTTTATTAGATTGAGCATTCTTAAAAGAAGCCTGAATTCGCTTATAACCAAGTTCAAGAGTGTCTTTATGAACACCTGAAAAACCTTTTCCAGCTAACCACTCAGAAGCCGCCTCATCCCAATTTACGTTTTGATTAGCTTTAACTTCCAAATGAGCTTCTTCGCGACCACCGGCTAATGATCCATTCTCAACTAAAAACTTTTCACGGTTAATCTTTTCCTCAGTGTTACTCTGCATTCTAAGCGAAGCCTCGGAATCAAGCCGCGGAAGTTCCCCACCCCAAGCTTTGAGCCGCGATTCGTGCGTCAGATTATATGTAAGCTGCAGACGCGAATCGCCACCAAGCTTAGCCCTAGCGAGACTTTTTTGATGAAAGCGAATACTTTCTTTCCACTCATTGAGTTTATATTCTTCTTCATTACTGATACCGCCTGACATTTTCTTAGCTTCAAGACCCAGAACGTCATCTTCGATATTTTTTATGACAGTTTCTTCATTCTGAATTTCTTGTTCCGCCGCCCGACCTTCCAAAAGCAGATATTGCATGAAAAATCCCGGAATCTCAGGCCTGTTCACAAATTCTTTCGCAAATGCAAGATCTATCGCACTTGAAGCGATAGATCTTTTAACGTGCAAATCAAACATCGATTCGGAATTGCTCAAAAGATTGCGCACAAAATCAGTAACCTCGCCCCCAGGTTTCGAAGCTTCAAAACTTTCATCGAATCTACCTTCGTAAGTTTGGGTTTTTGGAAGCGCCGTAAGTTCAACACTCGGAATTTCAATGCCGGGCACCGGCAAATCAGGATTAGAAATCCGGCCTGAAATTTCGACAATACGACTAGCGGCCGCCGGATGCGACTTGGAATACGGCATTCGTTTGGAAAGCTCTTTTAAGAAGTCCATCGTCTCGACCACGTCTCGCGGACTATACCCGGCACGCCCCATCAACTCGACGCCACCCAAATCAGCATCATATTCTTCCTGTTTTCTGGTCACTTTTTCGCTTCTTTTTTCTTTTTGTTGAATCAGATGGCGCATCTCGTGAGCTAAAACACCCGCTATATGACCCTCGTTGAGTTTCTTTCCCTGCTTTGCTAAATGTTCAGCAAGCTTGGTTACAAGTCCGGTATATAAAAAGACAATATGCCCTTCATTTTGTGAGCCGGTATAAACACCGGGCGCGTCCTCGTTCGAACCCGGCGATTTATCTACATAAACAAAAGCGTTAATGGTATCACCGGAAACAGAAATCGTTTTCACTTTTCTGGTGAACCCGGCGGCCTTAGCCAGCTTCTGAGTTATCTCATCTATTTTAGCCAAAAACTCCGGATCTTTTTCAAATCCGACAAAATGCTCCAACTGCTCAACAGTCGATTTTTCACGCAGCGAATGCAACCTCGCATCAGCCTCTTTTTCCTTTTTTTGATTAGCCTCGAGTGCTTTTTTATGAATATTTTCCGCCTTCGTGACCGTATCCAAAACACGCCGCAATTTTTCAAGCGGTTCTGTTATTGGCGTGTCGCGATGATCCGGCTCGCGTTCAAGAATATTTTCAACACCAAGCTCCGAACCCATAAAGCGGAATCCTTCAACATTATTATACCGCGTGACGCCGGATATTAAAAAGCGGCCGCGCGAGTGAATCGCAGGGCCGCGTGGTCTGAGCCGAAAAGAAGTTACTTCATCTGCAGACGCCGACGAATCTCGGAACGAACATCATCCGCGAAGGTGACCGCGACGTGCGCTTCCCGTTCGATGAGGTTCTTCACATCACAAACCACACCCTTGTCCAAGAAACCATCACCCACGACGATGAGTGGTTCTTCAAGCCTCGCGGGGTCGCGGAGAAGGAAGACGCAGCGATCTCGACAGTAGGTCGGCGTGAGTGGCGACGGAAACTCGGCCACCTGCTGTACCCGAGGATCAAGCAAATCAATCGTCTCCGAGAGATGCTTGACGCCCATATCCTTGAGCGCCGCAGTGCGCGCTTCTGCTGCCCGCTCTCGCTTCATCCTCTCATTGACGCCCTCGAGCTTGTTCAGATAATCCTGAACCGTCGTCACGAGGTCGTCAGTCATCACTGTGCGCGGCAAGAAATCCTTGGCCGGCATTTGCCGCACCTCCGGCAGCAGGTCGAGCACCTTTGCATAGGCACATTCAAATCCATCACCCACATCAACTTCGACATCTCCATCAAGTGATTCGTGAACCATGGTTCACCTCCAAACGAGATATTACATCAAAAAAACCAAAAGTCAAGACTCGACCCAAATAAAAACCTCCCGCGGCCGAAGCTTGGCGGGAGGGGCGCTGTTAGCTCATTTTCCAGGTGAGCGTGTGATAGAAGCGATCATCTTCCGGGAGCGAGTCAGAATCGGCACGCAGAGCTTTTCTGCGACCATCCGGAAGCTCCACGTCGATCACGCGACCGGTGAAGTCGACCGGCGAGAGTGAAAAAGTGCGCGCCGCGACTCCCTGGTCCGCGTGCACAAGGAATGCACGATGCTTATCATGGGTAAAGAACTTCTGCATCTTCCAACGCTGGATCTCGTAAAGATTCCCGAGACCCAATTTGTGCGCAGAAACAATCCAATCCTGCACCACGCCCTGGATACTCTTCATCGTCCCCGCGATTCCGGCCTCCGCCTCCGCATCAGAGCCGTATTCGATCAGCCTAATCGGAAACTTATGTTCGGAAACAAGATGCTTCACGACATACCGGAAAGCCGACGAGGCCACCAGGTTATACGGGTGGCAGTAGACTTTCCGCAAGAGCTCTGTGCGATGACTGAGAAGCTGGCTCAGATGCACCTGGTCCGAAACCTTCAGATGCTTCTTCTCGAAGCCGTGAATGGTTTTCCTAACCTTGCGCGAGAACTCCATGCCGGGTCCGTACCCCGTGATTTCACCATCCAGAACCACTGACCCGATAAGGATAGAGATGCCGCGCAGGACCGAAAGCTCTCCCTTGCCGCGAATCATCTGAATGACGTCTTCAACTTCCACATCGGCCCGCCGAATCGCGAGCATGACTTCCGAGTCCTCCGCGATGAGACGAGCACTCCGTTTGTCATGATGGTCGTGCCCGAGCTCAACAAGCAGGGCGTCACCATCAGGACAAAAAGCCGGCTGGCCGATATCGTGCAGAATGACGCCGATGAGTCCGGTCATAAGCACGTTCTCGAGCAGTCCAATCCTGATGCCGAGCGCAACAAAGTGCCCGGCGATGAAACGGATGAAGAAAAGCCGGCTCTGCGCACACGGCGTTTCCTTGATCCGCCTCATGTCGTCGTGAATCGAGACATTCAGGTTGAGCCGCGGATCGTACTTAATACCATAGATCCGCAAACCGGAAAGCCTTTGAACAGCCTTGCTCGTCATGATCAAACTGAGCGACTCCTGCTTGGCCCTGAAGAAGGCGCGAGCTTTCTCCTGAAGCTCCGGCTCATCCATCAAGACTTCGAGCGCAATCTCTTCGATCGTCATGCCAATACACCGAGCCCCTGACGGCTCGATCGGAAGCCCCCCGAAAGGCGCTTCACTCATTTCACCATTGTATTCATGAGTGGGCATCCTTGCCTCCAAAAAAAGGAACGCGTCACAATTGACGCGTCCCGATATACCACAAAATTAGTGGCCACGTCAACCGTTCCCGGCATACCCGCCAACCTGAATATTCCAGAGCTTTCGATACATGCCTTTTTCACCGAGCAATTCATCGTGTGTACCGGTCGCTTTCACTTCACCGTTTTCAACTACGATAATCCGATCCATTTCCATAACCGTCGAAAGCCTGTGCGCGATTACGATTGAAGTCTTGCCTTTCATTAATTCGTGTAGCGCGTCCTGAATCAAACGCTCGGATTCGGAATCTAGACTTGAAGTTGCTTCGTCGAGCACCAAAATCGGCGCATCTTTTAAGATAGCTCGCGCGATTGCGACGCGCTGTCTTTCGCCGCCCGATAATTTTATGCCGCGTTCGCCGACGAAAGTATCATAGCCATCTTTAAGCTTTGAAATAAACTCGTGACAATGCGCTTTTTTGGCTGCCTCGATGATTTCTTTATCCGTCGCATTGCGGCGACCATAGCGAATATTATCGCGAAGAGTGCGATGGAAAAGCGCCGGCTCCTGCGGCACGAGCGCGATATTTTCACGCAAACTTTTTTGCGTCACCTGCGCGATATCCTGACCATCGATCATGATTTGGCCTTTTTGAATATCGTACAAGCGGAACAACAACTTTGTGACCGTCGATTTTCCGGCACCCGATGGACCGACGAGCGCGACTTTTTCTCCGGGCTTAATCGCAAGCGAAAAATCTTTCAGTATTTTGCGACCTTCTTTAAAACCGAAGCCGACATTTTGGAATTCAATGGCGCCGGCTTTTACAGCAAGTTTTTTTACATCCTGAGCATCTTTAACTTCGTATTCGGTATTTATGATTTCAACCATTTCGCGAGCGTCGGCAAGGCTCTCATAAACTTTTCGGAATGATCGACTGATATTCCAAAGTTTATCCATGACCATACCAAGATAAGATTGAATCAGCACCAAATCACCAATTGAAAGTCTTCCAGATACCCACAAATTTACGCTGTACCACATGATTCCGATATTGATGACTGTCATAGCGAAAGCCTGAACCGCAGTCACATACTCACCTCTTCGCCAGCCACGCGTATACAGGTCAGACCAAGCATTTAAAACATTACGAATCAATCTGGCCTCAAAAAGTTCGCCGCTATATTGCTTTACCGCACTACTATTTGAGATTGCATCGGAAATCGTACCGGTCACCTTCGAATCCATTTCTGAGCGCAACACATCGAGCTTCATCTTCCACATCGTTGCGAGATAGTTCAAAACAATAAATACCACAATAAAAGCCGCGAAGATGTAAGCGAGGCTTGGAAAGCGAGAATATAGGCCAAAAAGAGCGGCAACGATTACAAGAGCCGTCGGCCATAGATTCGCAAAAAGCTCGTCCATCACACCTTCAAAAGCACGCCCGACTCTTGAAATTCTGCGAACCAAAGAACCGGAAAAAGCATTCGAAAAAAAGTCGTGCGAATGACCGATCATGTTTTCGAAACCGGTTTGCTGAAGATCAGCCATGACTTTCGGCTGAAACCAAACCTGAAGAAAGCCCCATGAGCGCCAACCTACCCAACCGATCATGCGTGCGGCAAATACCCAGGCGAGAGCAACCGCGAGAGCGCCCAGCAGTTCTTTTGAGGGCGAATTTTTCGTGAGCAGATCAAATAAATTTTTCTGGAACCAAGGTGACATTAAATCACCTGAGACGGCCAAGGTAACTACTAAAAACGAGCAGATACAGGCAAGTTTGTATCGCCAGGCATGCTTAAAAAAGAACTTGAATATTTCACCATTTTTAACCTCCTTTTTTGCCTCCATAGACCACTATTATAGCAGACCCGTCACGCATCTTGCCTGTCTGACGAGGTTTTGATAGGATAGTCGGGCTAAAAGCAGAGTCCTTCCATTCACCATCCCCTCCTTGCTGTCATCCCGAAGCCGAGGGATCTTGACGGGAGTCTAGAGGTATCGATTGCCTTGCAATCGATACCCGCCGCGCGGTTCGGAAATCGGCCAAAACTTTTTTACGCCTAATCGCCTGCGGCGAAATTATTGACCGCTTGTGAATAGCTCGAAAGCAAGCTTTCGGCTATCACAATCGTTCAATAAAAATTCACTGCGTGAATTTAGCGTAAAAACTCCCAGGCCACATCACTCACAACACGGGCGTGTAGCTCAGATGGTTAGAGCGCGTCACTGATAATGACGAGGTCCCAAGTTCGATTCTTGGCACGCCCACCAGGGTTAGGTGATAACATACCTGTTATCGGCTGACCTTGGGACAGTCACGGCACAATCAAAAACCGTATTCCCTTGCCGAAGTAGCTCACCGGTAGAGCGCTGCCCTGAAGAGGCAGGCGTAGGCAGTTCGACTCTGCCCTTCGGCACAGGAATGCGGTTTTTAAAAGGTAGGAGTGTATCGAGCCCTGCTCGATACATCCCAGCTTCATTCGGTAATACTTTTGAAACCGCAACGCGAATACTTAATCGCTTCGCGATTCGAATCCGTTCCGCTAACGATCGAAAATTGCTATTTTCGTCGTCATCGTTCCGGATTCTGCCGCTTCGCGGCTCGTATTCGCGCCGACCACAAAACTGCAACACTCATATCATCGGGCTGTAGCGTAATTGGCTATCGCGTCTGCTTTGGGAGCAGAAGGTTCCGAGTTCAAGTCTCGGCAGCCCGACCACAAGAGTCACAGGAAACTGTGATTTTTGTATAATACGATTAGTATGATTGCAAACTTGATCTTGCGAAAACTTCAGAATGCCGGCTATGCGCTGAGCCCGCTTAGAAGCGAGCTGATTTCAATCCTCGCAATTAAGAGTCGCGCTTTCGGCATCGAAGAAATTCGAGTTCTTCTATTTAGAAAAGGTTTCCACCTAACCCGAAATTCAGTCGTTCAGGAACTGACCCTATTAAAGAACCATCACATTGTAAACGGGCCGAGGCTTGATAGCGGTCAACCGCGCTATATCTGTATTTTCAATAAAATCGCACAGAGCTACTGCCTGACCTGCCAAAAAGCCAATGACGGCTCGATGACCGGCTTCACCTCACCATACGGAACCAGATGCCAAAGTTGCGGACGAACATAGACTAGACGAAAAAACCACCTTTGAGTATAATTTCGAAACAGAAAAATACCCATGCGGGTATCATATAACGGTTATTATGGGGGTTTTCCAAACCCTACACAAGGGTTCGACTCCCTTTACCCGCTAAGAAAATCAACCTTCTTTTGAAGGTTGATTTTCTTATTTGCGGAAATAGGAGTCGAACGGGCAGAAGTCGACGCTAGGCCGCGTGACGCGGCCGACGCGGAGCGCCGGCAAAGCAAATGGCTTTGCTTTGCCGCTGCCCAGGACAACGACGCCGCGCCAAGGGCTCCGCGCGGCTAGGCGGAAATCCCTTTACCCGCTAAGAAAATCAGCCCTCAAACGAGAGCTGATTTTCTTTTTCGCCGCGCTATCCCCTTTCGAACCTCTTCAACTACAATAATTGAAAGTGCGACAAAAATAGCGAGCAGCCAATCGCTTGCGGTAAGCGGTGCTGTGTGCAGAATTTTTTGAAGCGGCGAAAAATATACCGCTGCGAGCTGCAAACCAATCACGACCAAAAACGCAGCTAAGAGCGGCCGATTAGAAACCGGCGAAATCTCAAAAACAGACTTGGTTTCCGATCGACAGTTCCAAACATTGAACCACTGGAAAATTGCGAGTGTCACGAGTGACATTGTGAGAGCAAGTTCGGGGTTTCTGGAAGAATAAGAATTAAACACAAGCAAAGTTCCGGAAGCCATCACAAAGGCCATGAGAAACATTCTACGCAACGCAGACTTGTTCAAAAAATCATCACCCGCAAGTCGCGGTGCTCGATTCAAAAGCCCTTCTTCTTTAGGTTCCATAGCGAGTGAAACATCCAAAAAAGTATCCGTTACAAGATTTAACCAGATGATTTGAGCCGCAAGTAAAGGTAAAGGCATGCCGATAAACAAAGCTCCGATAATTGTAAGTGCCTCGCCTAAATTAGTTGAGAATAAATATAGCGTGACTTTTTTGAAGGCCGAATACATGTGACGCCCCTCTTCAATTCCGACAATCAAGTTAGCGAAGTTATCATTCGTAAGCACAACCTCGGCCGCCGAAGTTGTTACGTCGGTTCCGATTCCGCCCATCGCGACTCCCAGGTCCGCCGCAACGAGCGACGGCACATCGTTCACGCCATCGCCCGTCATAGCCACAATCTCACCTAATTCGCGATATTTTTTTATGATTCGAAGTTTATGCTCCGGAGTCATGCGCGCAAAAACCGTAACGCGCGGAAGCAGGCGCGCGAATTCTTTTTCGGTCATCGTATCAAGTTCATAACCCGTCATCACGGCGTCGTGAACGCGCAATATACCCACTTTACGCGCAATCGCTTCGGCGGTTCGAAGATGATCCCCGGTTATCATCACGATTTTAACCCCGGCTTTTGAACAGCGCGCGACCGCCTCACTCGCCTCGCGCCGAATACTATCGTTCATGCCGATAAAACCCAAAAATGTAAGTTTTTTTATTTCGTTAAAGTGCAATTTTTCCGGCCGCTCCGCAACTGCGACCGCCACAACGCGCAGGCCCTCATCAGACATCGAAAGAAAATCGCGTTCAAAATCTTTTCGATCATTTGCGCTTAAACCGGTGCGCTTCAAAATAGTTTCGGGCGCCCCGATAACAAGAAGCTTTCTTTCCGAACCAATCATGATTTCGACCGCCTGCATTTTTTCGTTATATGAAAATGGCAGCACGTCTAAAACCCGAAGTTTCTTTTTTTCTATCCCAAGCTTGCGCGCAAAAACTCCGAGCGCCGCCTCCGTCGGATCACCAACCACTTTCCAGGTATCAGTTTTAATATCATGAATAAGTTCCGCGCCGGCACAGGCCGATGCTGCGATTCCAATCATCTCTATTTCCGAGCGCTGTGACTTCGAAAGAGCTTTTCCCTCAAACAAGACCTCGCCCTTGGCATGATATCCAGAGCCTTGAACGTCATATCGCGTGCCAGATGCAATTACGCGCTCAACCATCAGCTCATTACGCGTAATCGTGCCGGTTTTATCAACCGCAAGCACCGTCGCCCGTCCGAGCGCCTCCACGGCCTGTAATTTACGCACCAGAACGTGCTTGCGAGCCATGCGCCAAACTCCGGAAGCAAGAATTATAGTGAGCACAATCGGCAGACCCTCCGGAATAATCGAAACTGCGAGTGAAACGGCGATGGTGAAAACCTCTCGCAGAGGAAGCCCGCGCGCAAGTCCCAGAGCAAACAGAAGCGCCATGCAGATCGCTACAACGGCACCAATTACAGCAGTTAATTTTGCGAGCGTTGCCTTAAGAGGCATTTCCGTATCAGGAACCGTAAGTGACTTCGCGAGCGTTCCGATTACCGTATTCAGACCGGTTTCAACAACAACAGCCTTAGCCGAACCGGAAACCACGTAA